>JAABUQ010000452.1_pt1 | contig 94606 bp, 94 predicted proteins | sample 5560001 | NCBI WGS metagenome assembly JAABUQ01 (sample SAMN10711888, study PRJNA513371) | rock metagenome | isolation source: Antarctica rocks | place: Antarctica: Victoria Land, Finger Mt nord | collected 2015-12-18
TTAATTTTTAATTTTTAATTTTTAATTTTTAATTTTTAATTTTTAATTTTTAATTTTTAATTTTTAATTTTTAATTATTAATATTAATTTCTTTATTAATATAAAAACAAAGTTTGCTTTTATTATTTATTATATAAAAATTATTTAAATAAAAATTATATAACTTTTTATTAAATAAATTCCTTTATAATTAATATATTATATTCTTTTTTATATAACTCTTTTAGTAAAAGGATTATTATTTTATTTTTCAACTTTTATATATTATTTTATAATATTTATAATATTTAATTATTTAATATTAATTATTTATTAAAATAATTTCTTTATTAATTATATTTTTTATAATAATAATAAATATATTATTTTTTTTATATTTATTATTTAATTAATATTTCGTTAATATTCTTTAAAATATTCTTTAATATTATTAATTAAAAAATTAATATATTAAATAAATATTTTAATTAATTTATAATTTTCTTCTTTTTATTTCTTTTAATTATTTATATATAAAATTTTTTTTATAAAAAGTTATTATTTTATTAACAAATTCGGAAACTTTATTTTAATATATTTAATAATTAAAATCCGAATTAGCAAATTTATTTATATTTAAATTTCTTAATATAAAATATATTAAATTAAAATATAATTAACAATTATTTAATATTATTAAAAAAAAAATACATATATATATATTTTTTGTTTAAGGCCTTGTTTAAATAGAGTTTATATGTTAAATATGTACAAGCAATATAACTTTGTTTGAGGCTAATTTTAACGAAATTTTCAAATTTTTTTTAAAAAAGTTAATTAACCGTAAAGATATAATTATTTTAAAAATAAAGATTTAATTCCTAACCTTTAAAAAACTTAGCAAAAAAATTTCTTAGTAAAATCCTATTAATTATATTAATTATATTAAATATAATTAATTAGAAAATCGATTTGTTAAAATTTATTTAAGATTTTTCTGGATTTGTTAATTAATATTATATACTTTTTATTATATAAAGTTTTATTTACCTTTTTTTTATTTTTTTATTTTTTTTAAATATTTCCTTAATTATAATACATATTTTCTTTTGTATATTATATAATAATTATTTTTAAATTATTAACTTTTATTAATTAATATATATTTATATATTTTTAAATTAATAATTTTTAATCTAATATTTATATATATATATATTTTTTATATTTTTAATTTATAATATTTTATTATTTTCGTATTATATTCCTATTTAATTTTATAATTTATTTATTTATTTATTATATAAACGTTATTTATTTATAAAATAAATAAAAAATAATTCTTTTTTTTTAAAACTTTTATAACTTATAATTTATTTTATAATTTATTATATATAAAATTGTTTTCCCTTTTTATTCTTTTTATTATTATACTTTATTCGTTAATTAGAATATTTATAACTTTTATATTGTATATTATTATTATATAAATCTCTTTTTTAACTTCCTTTTCTTTATATATATTTTTTATTTAACTTTTATTTTATTCAAATATTATTTAAACTTTATTTAAATTAACTTTAAAAATTATTATTCCTTTTTTATCTATTTTTATTATAATGATTAATTTATAATATTTTTATATAATATTTTTATTTTAAATGTATTTTATAATTTCCTTTATTAATATTTTTTCAATTTTTAATCTTTTTATAATAACTTTTAATTTTTTATTTAATTAATATTTTAAAAATATTATAATATTTTTAAAATTATAAGTCTTTTATTTTACAATTATTATATATTTTTTTAATTTAATTTTTTTTAATTGTATTATATTCGCGGCGTTTATATAATGTATTATTGCTTCTTTAATAATAATAAAAATCTTCTATATTATCGTTTATAATATTAATATTTTATTCTTATTTTATTTAAGTTTAAAATTTGTTTCAATTTGTTTTATTTCTTATTAAAAATTTTCTTATAATTTATAATTTATTTCTTATTTTTATTATGTTTACTTTACTTATTAACTTTATATTAATTATAAAATTTTTTAAATATATTGTATATAATCCTTTCCCTTCTTATTAATATATTATTAATAAGTATTTTTCTCTTCTTTTAAAAACAATTTCTTAAATATTATTAATATAGAAATCTTTTGTTTAGCAAAACTTAATATTATTTAATATTATTAAAATATATTAATTAAAAAATATATTTTATTTTATTATTATTATTAATAAACTATATTTTAAAAATTTATAAACATTGAATTTTATTATTTATTATATTAATATAATAATTATTATTATTATTTATAATAACAATATTTATTATTTATTATTAATTAATAAAATATAATAAATAGATTTACTTGCTGATTTGAAATTTGAAGTCATTTGAACACTTTTGGTATTCAACTTTCAATAATTCGATTTGAATGAAGTGAGGTACCTGATGTTCTGGATGTTAGCCTCGTGAATTGACCTTTAGCGTTGTCCAGGTCGTTGGTAGGGTTGGTATATGCACAAACCTCCAATCTCGAAGACGTGAAGCTTCATCCTCAACCAGCAGAATGCCTGCCGCCAAGCTGCGCAATTCGAGAAATCTCTCATAACTACTTACCGTACCATCTGTTCTTCTCACCTGAAAGATTCTCAAATCCCCCATTCTCGAGCCGGTCTCTCCTTAAAGTTTCGATAACTTGACCGCTCCATCAGTCACTCCCTCACACCCAAACCCAATTTCCAAAATTACAACCCATCTTTACCCACCTTCTCAATCCTCAAACAACACTAGCAATGAAGCTGTCTATCTCCCTTGTGTTTGCCGCCTTCCTTGCCATCCCCACCGTCATAGCCGCCCCGGCCGGCTTCACCATGATCCTCTCGAAGGATGTTTTTGATGTTTAAGTAGTGAGTTTTGTTAAACGTGGAGATCCTGGCCAATGCGAACAAACGTGTCCTGACGGCTCTCCTCGCGTTGCGAGCTGTGGTCCTGTGTTCAGCTCATCAGGCTACGAATATAGAACGCATTGCTATTGCGCTGGTAATGGATTGCTATGCGTAGGAAGTAAGAATACCCACTCTCTTTCGCTTCGGCCTCCTGTGTAGACCCTTCTTGCTTTGGCGGCAGTTTGTGCTTCTCACTAACCTTTGAACTTGACGAGCCTGTTCCGTGAGAGAATGAAGAGGAAGCCGAAGAGGATGGGGGAGGATAAGGAGGAAGAGGAAATGGCCGCACGATCATAAGACGGGTCCGTGGCAGATTTCAAGAAGTGGAGATCTCGGCTGTCATCGTTGCTCCAGCGCGTGGAATCCGGTACTGTCTGGGGTGTCTTTCCGCTATGCTACCGAGGCCACCGGGTAACCATCGCATCCCTGAGGTCTTCATAGTGACAAGCCACATGCCAGGAATTCTTGGCTTATGAGCTCTTGCAGTAGCACCTTTGGCGCATTGGAAGCATCAGCACATCTTTGTTTAATCTTGTGCGGGCGGCAACTGACGAGATAAATTGATTCAAATGCTATCTCTAGTCATTAGTCTTGTGGGTACCATCGACCGTGTTGCTTCCATTGAGTTGACTCACGCGCCTTGTATCATCACGCCCTTCTCATGTAGCTACCTGGATGTTCATCATCGATCTATCTCTTCTACGAAGGACTGCTTCTTTTCTGGGAGATCACTCCAAAGCTCCGAAGCAAACCACAGAGACAAATGGAGGATCACCAGCGCAGAAGAATTCTCTAGAGATTTATGCCCAACTCCTTGCATCAAAACTTTTCGAGGACGGAAATATCTAAGATAGGCATCTTTCCAGAGGATCGTCACTTGAAATTGAGCCACTGATGCTCATTACGGCCTCTGGTGTAGGAACTCTCTATTGTACTTTTTTATTGATCTCACGATATGTCCGACCACAAGGAGAATACTTTTCAGCCATTCGCACCCGCAATGAAAATCCTCTGCATATCCCCTTCAAGAACGGATTGTGCTTTTGCATAATACCAAATCTTTACAGGTATATCCGTCGGGATAAGACGTAAGCACAGGACGGAGAAAGACCTGAAAAGATCCGGGCGCATATGAAGCATCATAAGTAAATATAAATCGGAGTAGATGGCGAGCACTTCCCCTAATGTGACTCCCACCCCCCAAACCTTCGCGCCTGGATTCAAGGCATTGTCCCAAGTGCCAGGAGCCTTGCGATTGGCAGGATGAGCCGATAGAATCCGGGGCAACTCATTTGCTAGGCTAATGCCTGTGACGTTGACGGGCGTGGTGGTTACGCTGCACCAAAGGTCGAAAACTCTCGCTGAGAGATATCGGCACACGGTGCCGTGATTGCGCTGCACCAGGGTTTAAAACCTCTTGCTGTCAGATATCGGCACCTGCCACCGTGGCCATTGTAAGGCTTCAGAATGCAGGCGATTGGGGAGCCGAAGTCGTTGTTGGGCACATTCGAAGTTAGTCATGATTGCCTGCAAGGCAGGTTTGGGACGCTGTAGGTCGTGCTGGTATTGATTGTCTGTTCGCTTTTAAAGAGTTAGAAGCAGGTTGAGAAGGTGTTCAAATCATCAGGCCAAACATCGTCCAAATACTGCAGAAGCCCCTTGCCGTCACCGCGGATTTCAGCCATTTGAACCACATCATATAGCCACTCTCGATGCTGACAACACAGGGAGCCGGGTTTTGATAAAGTGATTGATAGAAAAGGGGGATACCGCTGAAGACAAGACAAACAAAGAATCCATGACTTGTGGTAGTAAGTGATAGGATTTGTGTGACTGGAGAGGCATTTCTATTTTTTGGTTGAGGCAGTAGGGGATCAATGTCGAGAAGTACTTACTTCTACAACAGCAGCAGCTTGTGTAGAAAGAAGAAGACGGGAGACTGAATCTGTACAGAACTACAGAAAGAGTCCTGCAGAAGTTTTGTTTCATGAAAGTAGACGTAGTGATAATTCAGATTGAGACTGCAGTAGCTAATACCATTGTGACAATATAGAGCGGCCGGCCCATTTCACCCTCCCGAAGGATCAGGTAGATGGGGTTGAAGGAACCTAAGGTAATGGTGCACTAGAGACTCGTATGTTCAGACTAACAAATCATCTTGTGGCTTTAACCGACACCACAGGCTCTACCCCGCACAAAGAAACCAACAATTTCCTTCGTACGTATGACTATGCGATGCGGCTCCCCTAAAGTGTAGGCCAATCCTGTCATCGGTCCCTTGCTCTCATGGAAGAAGCCTCGGACAGCTTACTAATAACGGCCCCGAGGCTCGACTGAGCACGTTGTTCGATTTTCAAGAGGATAAGTAACAGTGAAGTGCCAGACTCAAGAGGAAGAACGTCTTTCCAGGAGGACCTCAAAGTCCTAGAAATAACGGCGTGGTAGGAGAAGAGGAATACGAACTTCCTAGCTGACGTTCCAATGTCACGATGGGCCAATGAAGGAATGACCTGTCAATCTCAATGTTGATTTCACATATAGCAAGACCATGTGTGCTTTCGAGTGATTGCAAAAACGATGTTCTCTTTCGTGCCCAAGTTTTAAGCTGCTCTGCGGTGACGCATATCGGCAGCCTTTTGTCTGTACAACGGCTCCCCTGGAATCAATTCCATGATTCTGTGCAATCTAACAGCTTGTGTGCAGAGCCAATATCGTAGAAAGAAGCTGCCCGGTGGTCGGTATACGAGTCTGCTATAAGAATAGAAGGCATTCCCGCTAATGCTCGTGATGCGTGTGCCCGCCAATGATCGCTAAGGCTCCTAGACCTCAACGCCGTCCGTGCTTTCTTATCAAATCAAGGAAAAACATATACATTGCACATGGCTGCCAATACACATCATACGACAGAGCTCGCATTATTGGGAAATGTTCTCACATCTTCCGAAATGGGTCAACACCCAATGTTGGAGTTTCCACTAATTGATAAGTAGGGACACCTTCAGCTTTCCTTCTCTCAAAAAACCTTTGACATTCCATGATTAGAACAGCCCACTCTGCGAGGGCCCGACCGGCATATTTGCTAGACTCAAAGTCAGAGCCTTCAGTCTTGCGAGGTTCACTGGCAACAATATCGACTGAGCGTGACCCAAGAGATAATTGAGCCGGGAGAGGCAATTTTGGTGGGTGCAAGCGCATCTCTCTGCCTACAGCACTGTTCTCCTTGTCCATCCATTCCAAAGAATACTTGAATGATAAGCTTCGGTGTGTGGCCGCTGGAGGACGATACTGATTCACTTGCGTGTTGGAGTTTGATTGTCGTGATTGAGCCTGTACCAAGCTTGAACCGTCCCTCGACTCTGGGCGACCAGAAAGCCTCGGATGAGAATCGCTCTGAGACTGCGGTGTCGGCGTCGTTGGACCTGCAGGGCTCTCCATAGCGGTGCTGGAGAAGGGCATGATGCTCTTCAGCAGGCCCCATCTTTTCTTGCCCAAATTCGAGGTCGGACTTGAGCTAGCGGTAGACGAAAAGGGGGCATTTTGAGCAAAGGGGTCTGGTGAGCTATGCTTCTCATACGGATTGACCTTTTTAGTGCTCGAAGATGATAAAATCCCCTCAAACGGGAGAAACATCCCACTTGGAGCAGGCTGCACATCATCCCGAATAATCAAGAGGCAGCGGCATGGAGCTGGGCTACATGGGGCGGTCGAGGGAGGTACGAGGCCGTGCTGGTTCGCTTGCTGCTGCAGGTAGACGAAATGGCACCACGTATCCGACAAACGTGAATAGAGAGTCTCAAGTATGGCACTAAACAGTATTAGATGGAAGTTTGACTTGGTCTGGAGGAGGTTCACTAACACGTTGCGCTCAGAGGCCCCGCCATCTATTCTTGCCACTCTCCAGATCAACAGCCGCATGAAGAATGCTCTTACCATCGGGCACCAGTGGTTAAAATGTCTCTCAAAGGTGTCTTTCGCCAACAGCCAATCTAAACATATCTCACGTTTCCTTTCCTCATCGTTAGTGATCAGGCCCCACATACTGTAAACGAATGACAGCAATCTGACATCGGTCATAATGTTGTGGCTTTCCAACATGCGCTTATATACATCGAACCAGAAGGCCCAATCTAATAGAGCCAGAGGTGAGCCAGACGCTGAATAGTACCGAAGCAGGATAGCCATGGCCTCCTCAAGGAAGTCGCAAAGCGTGAAGCAGGCATCATGGTCAAACAGAGACGTCTGTCGGGCTGTGGCTCGAAGCAGAATGCTGAAAGACTCGGCGAAGATGACCTGAGCGCTCTCTCCCATAATGGTGGAGCCAGACAGGCAGTCCCTGAGTAGCATGATCAAGCGGTTCTCTGCCATTGATCGAACGAGGCCATTACTAGGAAGAGGGAGCATTGTAGCTGCTGCGTCGGCCTCCCCAAGCATCTCGTCAAATGTGACGGATGACGGCCTACTTAGCGGATCGGCAGGTTGCGGGGTAATTCCGCGCTGTATTGTTGTATCAAGCACGGTAAGAAGTTGTGCATGTACCAACACCCAGCCAGGGGCAGCAACCCTTTCTTCGGGAGATGTAGTCTCGGGAAGAAGTCGGCAAGCCAAATCCATGTAAAACTTCACGAAAACGAAGAATAGGTCGGTGTCTCTTCCAGCCCATCTCCCAGTCCATGGCCCTTGCCAGGGAATGTAGGCCGTAGCAATGGGAACGTGAGGGTGAGCCCGTAAATGCTTCACCATGGGCCGCAGGGCTCTAAAGCCTAAGGAGTAGAGGCAAGAGGGGAACGGTGAAAGTATTCTCTCGAAGGCTGCATCTGGGATCACGTTTCCCTCCACACCATTCTCCGTTAATACACGGCGGAGGGTCTTGGAAGGAAGCTTCCAAAGTCGAACTAGAATTTCTGCGACCCCTTCGCAGTAAAAGAAAGCGTACGCGGTCGCCTTACCGCAAAAGGTGACTACACTGGCAGCCACGTTTCGAGCTGACATCTTGTCAACTACGTAAGCCATCTGGGCAAGAAGATTCTGAGTGAAGGTATTCTTGACGTTGTGGAAGACGGAGTCTACCAGGAACTCGGACAGATTCGATCCCAAAGAAGTCGTTGACCTGGATTTCAGAGCCGCACGAGCATTTCTTGCCGGGCGGCCAGGAACAAACGAAGGAGGTAGGATCCATTCCGGCCTAACCATGAGAGCAGTAACAGCCTCTAAAACTGCGGGTCTGTCATTGCCAGAAACCGATTCCCCATGTCTGCCGTTCAGCATTTCCAATAAAGCCGTCCACCATTTGTTTAGAATTACAGTCCGTCGGTCCAGATCTTCCGGTCTAAGATTCAGCGTCGAAGGATGCTCAGCAAAGGTCCTGAGGAATGGCAACAGTGTAGAACGCACAACGGCGGTCTTTGTGGTACTTGGTCGGGCTTGAAATCTAGCCGGGTTCTGTCAATTTCTTTGTTGGTTCAAGGGCAGAGCACAGCGGTATTCTTACTTGTGAAAATCGCCGTCAAGGCTTCGAAAGGCGCTCCATAGCTCATCCTTCTTGCGTGGAGTTTCGACACCGATTCCTTGGAGCCTTTCAAGCGAGGAAGACCGAGGCACGGCAGGTATACCTCCTAGCATGGACCTTTTGTGGTTCAGTGACGGTAATTTGTCGGTCGAGAAAGACTTTGGGATCGCAGGCACTGAAGGGGCGTCTGCGGCGGCGTCCTTACCAAGTATTGCACTCAGCGGGCGCCTCGACTTCCTTCGTAGTAGACTGTTCCTTCGCGACATTCCGTTGGTGTGGCCGTTTGTAGCGCTATCTTCGGCCTCGTTTTCTGGTGTCTTTGGTCTTGACGTGGATTGAGATCCAGAAGAACTCCTAGTCCTGTCCTCCCCACCATATTTATCTTGTCGGGATAGCCTTTTGTTGGGAGAGGGCGATGGAGACCGAGAAGTCGAAAGCCAAGATCTCCGTGCGATTTTCGAAATGGATCCCGATATAGAGCGCCTCATCCACTGCCGATCAGGAGTTGGCGCATGCTTGGCTGAATTTGGGTCCCATGCAGAAGTCTCCGAGGCATCGTCGGCGCCGACTGCAAAATTCGCTATGGGAGTCTCTGAATTGAGATCACTTTGGGCGGACCGTCGCTTCGTAGAATCTTTCCGTTTCATGGATCTCCGCGGTTTTAGGATGTTACTCGACAGGTTCTTCGAGGATGGTCTTCGTTCCAACTTTTCAAACGTGTTTGCCAAAACATTCTCAGAGTAACTGCGCCTGATGATGTCGTTTCGCGGCTGCAGAATTTGGGGCTTCTCGTGTGGCTCGAGCTTGGTATAGCTTGCCGATCGAGGGAGCAATGGGGGGGCTTTCTCCCCATTGATTTCTCCAACGGGGATCCCAGTGGCAGTACGGGATGCCGCAGGAGGATCAATGAGGCCATTTGACATTCTCCCAAGGAGTGGAGACCGATCTTCCTAGCATCGATCAAGAATCGTGCTGCTGACGGGAGACGCTCGCTTCATCTCACGACTCGTTGTTTTCATTGAAGTGAACACGACGGCGAATGGAAAAGAGTAAGGGGTGTGGATATTCTCATGTTCCTTCTTCCCAGAATGTCGAGTGTCAGCCCAACGGATGGATGGAGTGCAGGCTCGGAGGAAATTGGAAGTTTCTCAACGATGACGAGACTAATAATACTAAGAGAGTGCTAGAATGTTGTTATTGCACACAGGAAGAGAAAGCGATTGTGTATAATTTGGGTAACGAACGTCGTTGGAGGTGGGCGAGCAAGAGGGTGAATTGGTTGGGATTCTCAATTTGGACGAAACACGAAACACGAAACACACAAAACAAAATGATGGATCAGGATGACTGAGCAAACTTACATACGACGGATAAGAAGATCAACTCAGTCTTATAGGTTAGGTCGTCACGTTCGGCTAAAAATGCTCCATCAAACGGCCATTCCTGGTAGGTAGTACTCCGTAGTGTCTACTCCGTACGGAGTACTCGTATCAATGCTGCTAATAATAATCCACCTTCCACTTCCAGTATCTACGTACGCTGTACTGCTGTACTACTACCTCCAAAAGAGCTTGTTCATATGGACCAACCAAGAACCTCCAATGTGGCTGCTACATGATGTGTTGTTTCCTTGATTTAGAGCTGGCCGTCTATTGGCTGTCATCTTGTGTGTAATACGTGTGTTCTGTGTTCTGTTCTACGAAGCACGAGCATTATCATTTGATGCCTCACTCCTTCGCTTGAAGGTCGTCTTAGGCCATCTTGTCCATCCTTTGGCCAAACAACGACCAGTACCCAGTGTAACGCGCACTCCCTCTCATCCTCCCTCTCTGTTCTAAGCATGGATGCAACATGCTCGTATTTGTTCCACGGGCGTGAGAGTGTAGAACAAACTTCGATTTGGTACATGTGATGGGCCTTGCAATGCTAAGTTATTACAAGCAAAGCCTTGTCCGCTTGAGCTCAATGAGACTTATGCTCCTCTTCCTCCTCAATTACGTCGTCCTCGTCCACAAACCAATTCTCGTCCGTTTCCTCCTCCCCCGGAGCTGCCTGCCCCTCCACTTCGACCTGCTGCTCTTCATACGCCTTGAGGTCATTGACGATATCGCTCTCCTCGGGCGACTGTGGAGGTGGAGGTGGTGAGAATTTCTGGACATGGAGTTCGGCGTTGATAGCTTTTACAGTGGGCGGCTTGTAGTTCTTGAGCTCTTTGAGGTAGAGGTCCTGGACGAGATCCGCTTTCAAGAATTAGCCTGCGGATTGATGTTCCATTAGCTACGACCAAGCAAACCTCGCAGAGCTGCTGTAGGAGCAAGGAACGTTCGGTGCTGCACGGCATTTGGCCGTCTGGTGAGGCGGGCAAAAGTGAGGCGCTTTGGCTAGTCAGCTTGAATTCAAATGAGCAAACCGCCGCAGAGAGACAGAGCGACTGACGGAAGCCTTCAGGGACCGAAACATGCTGGCAATCAGGGCGCAGGTTGATGAAGGTAAAACGCGCTGGAAAAGTCCTTTTGGCCGGAAGAGGATAAAATTGGACTAACAACGGAGAGCTTTGAGGAGTGGTGCAAAGGAAGTTTCTGGTGTTTAGTCAGCATTGCTCCGACTGGTTGACTCACAATCCGATTTCTTCATCCTGACTTTCCTCATCCTCCACTTCCGCCTCATCATCATCCGCCTCATCCTTCCTTCTTCCTATCCTTCCCTCGGAGGCTGCTAGAAACGTCAACTTGCGCCTCACTCTGGGATGATTTGAAGTTGCTAGCCATCGAACAGTCTTCAGACCTTTGGTTGATGCTTGCAGACCCTCTGTGGATTCCTTCTCTCGGATTCCACGGATCCCTTCATTGGTGCGGTCTCTTGTCTTCGCCTTCAGCTGGGCTGACGGCCTTCATCGGCTGTCTCAAGTCGTCAAGCTGTATTCCCCACTCTTCATTCGCTGCTGCGCCTCCAAACATAATCTCACTGTCACACCGAAAGGTGTCAAAAAGAGAAACAGGGAACGGTTTGAAAAGCGTGCGCTACAATCCGCGATGGCCAATGCACCGGCTCAGGTGTTGTTCCCTGGAACTATGCCTGACCCTGCAACGGCTCTGAAACCCCAGGAAGCCTGGAGGGAGAACCTCAATATGCAGATGATCTGTCGTGACTGCAAGGAATACCCGCCAAATCTGGTGGAAGAATTTTCGTCTGGTGATATGGTGTGCGGGTCTTGTGGGCTTGTGCTGGGAGATCGTATCGTCGACACCCGTTCCGAATGGCGTACCTTCTCAAATGATGATCAAGGCAACGATGATCCATCTCGTGTTGGAGACGGTGCGAATCCTCTTCTGAATGGCTCGCAGCTCCAGACCAACATCTCATATGGCGCTGGGAATGCTGGCCGAAACCGTGACCTGCAACGAGCGCAGAACAAAGCCACTCACGATAAATCCACCAAGTCGCTCTTGACCGCGTACAAGGAGATCGGGGCATTTTGTGATGCTATGGCCATTCCCAAGAATGTTTCCGACACTGCAAAGCATCTGTTCAAGATGGTCAACGATGCTGGCGCCTTTAAAGGGAAATCTCAAGAGACCATCATTGCCGGCTGCATCTTCATTGCTTGCCGCCAGTGCAAAGTTCCCCGAACCTTCCGAGAAATATTCGCCTTGACAAAAGTGTCCAAGGCAGAGATCGGCCGGATCTTCAAAGCTCTCGAAAAATTCTTCGCTTCTCAAAACGAGGTGAACAAAGAGAAAGCTCAAGCGGCCGGTGGTAAGCTAGCCCATTATTTTGGGCTATATGATGTTTTATTATCTTGCTAATGTGATCATGTGAAGGCAATTTCCAGCGGGAAGTCGAAGTGTACAACTCTACGCAATCTACAGATCCGAAAGAGTTATGCGCTCGCTTCTGCAACCAGCTGGGGCTCAGCTTCCAGATCATCAATGTCTCGCAAGAGATTGCAGAGAAGTTGGACAAATTTGGTCCGCTTGCAGGCCGCTCTCCCCTCTCCATTGCAGCAGCCTGCATCTACACGGCGTCACACGTCATGGGTCAGCCAAAGTCCCCAAAAGACATAGCCAATGTAGCTGGTGTAAGTGACAGCACGATCCGTAATGCTTATCGAATGATCTACCCGGAACGCGAGAAGATCATCAATCCTGAGTGGTTGGACAAGGGCAAGGGAGGTATTGTTGGTAACATGAAGTATATGCCAGTGGCGTGAGGAGACTACTACCGTTCTTGCGGACCGGACAGCGTAGAGGTCTTCTTATTTGGGCGACATCACGTGGGCTTGACCACCTGACATATTCTCTCTGCAATGTTGCCTATCGCTATTGCCCCTCTTAACATAAGACGCAGACAGGGTGCTTGTGGGCTGGGCTCATCATGATATGAGACCATGGAATCAAATTGGAGCGATCCTTGAGGGTGAGTCTAGCGTTGAAGCTTGATCTCGGCTTAAGCACAATTGAGTGTGATGGAGACTTGGCTCGCGAACAACGGTCAACCAGGGCTTATTCCAGGAGGAAAAGGCTGGTGGATTGGTGGGCGATGTGTTCCATTAATTACTACGATCCTGAATCGTTCAATCAATGTATTATTGGGGCTCCTATGCATAGCACGACGGTAGCCTAATAATGAGCTCTCCGCCCCTATGCTTACAATGCACCCTATCCCAAGATCTTGCCTAGTAAATTCATATATGAGGGTATTCCCTCATCTTGAGCAAGGACAACCATTGGTCCCCGTACTTATGCCGCCAAAACATGATCGCCAATGCATTGGGGAAGCCTACTCAGGGCTCTACTTCCCCTTCCTCGCTCACCTCATCTAGTTTGGGGCTGACCAGACCACATGCATCCGCTGATTCTACCGGAGCCACAGCTGCTTCATCGGACTGAGATCCGTGGTCAGCTTCTTGGACGCCATTAGGTCTCTCCCTATCTGACTGCTGCTTGTGATCCGATGCCAGCTCCTGTCGCAGGGTTTCCTCGGAATTGTTGGTCTCGTCGCTACCTTTGTGTCGCTTGCCGGGGCTGCCATTCACGTGTCTATTCGATTCGTCTTTCGTGCCATTGCTGGACCCCATTGTGCCGCCATTGATCTGGGGTTGCTCGTCTTCCTCCATGTCGTCCTCTTTTTCTCTCTTCAGTGCCTTTCTTTCCTCCCCACCCATGCTAAAGCCAGAGCTTCGTCGACTTCCAGACCCCGATCCCGCAAGCCTTGTTCTGTCGTCGCAGTCATCTCCAGTCTCCGGCGTTCGGTCGTAAAGCCCACTTTCTCTCCCAGGCTTTGTTGGTGCACCCTCGTAGATCTCAGCCATGTAGTTGCAGGCCCTCCTGATGTCTCCTATATCGACACCAATCACCTCCCACCAGGGTCGCTCCTGCTGGTCGTCTGGAAAAGCGACGCCGGCATATCTCGCGGCTGCGTAGAGAGCGCTCGTTGCAATGGTTCTGCTCGGAAAGAGCAGACAAAGCGTCGTCAGACAGCTGTCATTGATAAAAGCCCATGCCGCATTCCTCAGCTTCTTGTTGTTCTCCTCCTGGAAGAGCACCAGTAAATCATAAAGTGTTTTGTAAGGCGGTTCCAAGCTCAAATCGAAGCAGATCACCTCCAGTAAAAGGTCTTCATGGATCAAAATATTATCCCTCCATCGCCAATATTCTCTATCCTGCTCATCGACCATCTTAAGGGGGTCTTTCTGCGCGACTCTAACACACGCGATCACCAGCTCTTTCATCTTGCGGCAATTCTCCTCCACCTTAGTAGCCAGAAACAGACTCGTCGCCGCCATGGAGTAATAATGGTAACCCGGCTTACCAGGTGCGTCCACCATGGATCGACGCATATAAAAGCGGTGGAGGAAGACAGAAGCTGTTGCCAGAGTGATTTGGGGTAGTTTGAGCATGATCCCGACTTGCAGGATGAAGTTGACGCCTTTGCTTCGGTTTTCGCGTTCTTTCTCTGGCGTTAAGCCGTCAAGGATAGACGGTGATCGTAGTAGCTCTGACTCGGTGAACATCCATTGGCTCTCAACGGCCATCAGTACTTCGTCTGGGAGAGCTGGAGGGGCGGGTGAGCGTGGTGTTGATCTGGAGATGTCTGTCGCAGCGGGCATCTTTGCCGGATTTCCTTTCTCTTGTACGCTGGAGGGTTGTGATTGGGATAAGGTGACGGTAATTTGCTGCAAGCAGTAAGTTTCAAGAGTAATACGGTTAAAGGATGAGCTCGGGCGATGCAATTGATGAATTTTACGAGAAAGGCTTTAAGATAAAGTTTAGCGCTGTAATATATGGATGTTTGAATACAATACCAAGGACTGCTCGCCATTGTTTCGTCGTTCTTCAAACAGCTTCTTTCTCGACCAAACAGCAATCCTGATAGATCAATACATTCGCAACTGATATCCCCTCACGCTATCGCCTACACTTTAAGCTCTTAGCCCTCAAACTACTATCATCACTTTTGAGCGATCAAAAGATCTTATACGACAAGGTGCATCGCTACTACCAATCAACCTTGAAGCCCATTCTTCCTCTCAATTGAAAATGTCTTCACGTACTGACTCATATATGTCGCTCTGTCTGGAGTAGGCATCTAAGTCCTCCGTGTATTACCGCCACGGCTGCGTAATTGTACGAGGTGGCAAGGTTAACGGCCAGGGTTTCAATGACCCTCGTCCTGGCTATAATGGTGAGGAAAAACTGAAATCTGACAGGATGACTTCTGCGGATGGCCCTGCTGTGGTGGTCTTGAAGCGAGAGAATAGAAAGAAGGAGTTGGAGGATCTGGGTAAAGCTGAGCGGGCTGTGGCACATGCCCGTGACTCTGAATTTGGTGGGGGTCATATGGCCAATATGCCCCTAACGATACACTCCGAGATGATGGCGATCAAGAGTGCCCTTTCCCTTTCTAATGCCCTAGGTAATGGCTCAGCCCGGGGTGTTCAGTGGATACAAAAACCTCGGTCATTCAAATTACAGGGTCGAGGTAAACGACAGCTGCAATTATGAAGAACCCTCACAGCAGACGCTGCGGCAGTCTGCACCGAAGCTGCTGTTCCCCAGGACTTGGGCTCGTCTACCGACAAACAAGGCTGAGAGAGGTCAGATGTTCAAGGGTGACGCCTTGAAAGAACCACATCTCAACGTGGTAGTGAAGATGGGGAAAGATTGTAGCGAGGATCGGGAGGCGTGGAAGGAATATAAGAATGAGGAGAGGTACGCGCAGTCATGTACAGCGAACAGTACTGCGAAAGACAGCGAGACTCTTCCGCCACATCTTCATCATTACAATCGCTACTGGGGTCAGTTCCATTACCAGGGTCAAGACAGGTTACATCGACATCAACGTCAGTTAACTAAGGCTAGTAAGGCTGCTACTGAAGGATTTATAAGCGACCCTTCGCTCTATCACAACAATACCAGCAACAGTTCACAAAGCCTCAAGCAAGACAGTGTGAAGTCGAATTCACGTGTCGTCAAGGAAGGACGGATGCCCTCAATATACAAAACAAAGGCGCGTCAGACACCCAGCCTCTGTGTGAAAGATTGAGTGCTGACTGCCTGGCAGTCGTCCCCCAACAAGAGGCCCACTAGAGACCATCCCAATGATGCAGCAACACTGCTGCTACTTCAAGGGATGACATCGCCCAAACGTAATAGGCTCAGCGAGCGCATTCGAGACTCACGTCTTCAGGGATCCGATCTTTATGTTGCGAGGCTCTGTAAGGGTCTGATTTGTGTAATCCTGTTGCAGAGGTAGGCGACGGTGGCGTCCTTGAGCCAAATGATGGGAATGAGATGGAGGAAGTGTTTGATGCAGTTGACAACGACCTACTTCCTTCGTACGTCTACAATTCGCCGACGGGTTCATTGCATGATGAGCTGCGATGTTAGAGGCCCCATCAGCTGGACACGCATAGAGTACCTAAGAAGCAGATTGTCTCTGGAAGACAAATGGCAACGCAGTCGAGGCCGTACTATCGATGCATTTCGCATATGCATGCCGTGGGTACCAAAAGGGTCTCCTGGACGAATAGCGATGGGGAGTGGGAGGGAGCAAAGGTGCAGCAGCTGGTAGATATCTTTGATGACCCCGAAATTCCTGCTGCGAAAGTCAATGTAGGGCGAAACAGCAAAGCTCTGTTTGTGACAAAGCAAAAGGTAAAGTACTCCAGCTGAGGGCGGGTCATGGATGCATGTGAATGGAAGTGGCGCCATATCTTGGGGACGCTGGCCATGCTCGGTCCTCAGCTGTCTACTTAGAGACTAGGGTAACAATGCAGATGCTCGGGCAAACCTCCGGTTGATGCTATTGGAGTCCATCACATGCTGATACTTTCCGCTTAACCCATAGTGGATATGGTTATTGGTGGGTTGGGTATTCCGTCTGTCGATCCTTGCATGAGCCGCCTGTTGATATATTGCCTAAAACGGTACCTGAGCTAATCCCTTGCTGTGGCTGGTGCTGTGGCGTTCTGCTGTCATCAATCTTCCTCACTCATTTCCACCTTCCTTTTCTTCATTCATTTCTTTTCGCGCACGTCTTGTACATACTGCCAATTGACCATGTCGTCGCACATGAACGCCCACTCTTCCACCATTACAATCTAGATATCCTTACTTTTTACTAATCCGCGAGACTTCCGGCAACATCAATGTCCTCGACGTCTCCCAACGCCACTAGCCATGCAGTCGTCTGCACAACCCAAAGACCTATTAGACCCTGCACTTGCCTTGAACCTCAGGTAAGTATCGTTGCCTTCCGATTGAACATCCTTCCAGCTGACCAGAAAGTCAACCACCTAAGAACGGTCAGGTCTGGGATCCGACAATTGGGACCTACAGAGCGCAAAGGATCCCTCTTGCACTATCAAAAACCTCAGTCTCAGGGACAACCGCAGACGGACGCCCCAACACTCCTTTGTCGCAAAGATCATCCATCTCTTCCTATCGAAGCGCGGCCTCGAGTTTCAGTTCGGCTCCTAGCAGCTACACATACGCTTCCGGAGCGAAGACTCCTGCCTCAATCATCTCCAATGGATCCTTTTACTCTCAGCTCAAAACGCGTTCCGCAACACCAACTTTACCCGTCTTCGAGAATCTGCCCTCGGAAGTCTACGATTGCATTCTACGGCAACTGTCCATCATTCACGAGAAAGCGGAGCTGCGTAGCTGTCAGACGTGTTACCTGCGAGACCTATGCTCTCTTGCGCTGACGAGTCGGACATGGGACAAGGCGGTGGTCAATATAATGTATGTGACCTCCCTCCATTGTGAGCGAGACTGAAATACTGACTTTGCTTGATATAGGTACGATCGGATACATCTTGTCGGGTCTGATTCGAAGGAGCATGTCAAGAAATACAAGATGAAGACTGGGGTTCGCCTGAAACTTCTGCGGCGAACGCTGCGCGGACGGTCGTTCTTGGCACAACACGTACGAGAGCTAAAGGTCCCCCGTCTTCAAGCAGACGGAGATCCAATAAGCAGGGACATGATCAATATCGTCGCGTCCATCGTCATGGCGTGCCCCAATTTCGAGAAGCTGCTCGGCTTCCACCCAGTCTATGGCCACGAGTTTGACAGATTGACCCATGCTCTCTCTACTAGACGAAAACTCAAAGAGCACGTCTGGTTGATTGGAGAGAATGCTGCCATTACGCAAAGATCTCACAAGCAATTGGCGCCAGGTCTCATGGATCCAGTGCAGAAAGCACTGTTCGTCAACTACCACAAAGGCTGGTCTTCATTGACTACCCTTTTCCTGCACTCTCCCAGCCAAGGAATACTCGAAAAGGACATCTTCGTCAACACAAACCCAAACCAAGAACAAGACCCTCGAAAAGTCCGCGGCCCAGGAATCCTCCACCGCCTACCAGCCCTCCGCCACCTTTGTATTTCCAACTTTGACATGGACGATTTCGATGACTACACCCTGCAAATTCTTCCTCCCCTCCACTCCCTCCGCCTACAAGATCTCGAAGGCGTCACCTTCTGGGGCCTCTCCGAGTTCTCCCGCACCAAGAACGCTTTCGGACTCCGTGCGCTCTCCCTCGTCAATCTGGACATAACCTATATCTCGGCCATCAGCAACCTTCTGCTCCATCTTAGAAATATGAAGCGCTTCACCCTAGTCCAGGATACCTCCCCTGAAGTTGCGGAAGGCCAAATCGTCTTCCAACCCATCATCGCATCCAACCGGCTCGAGTACCTCCACTGGGACATTGTCGTCCCGGGGTCCGCGAACGATAACCTCGTTAGCTCCATTCGGGCCAGCGGCTTCCCCAAATTACACATGATCAGAGCCCCCTCCGACCACTATGGTATGCTCCAAGCTCTTTGCAAGCCTAGGGCACAGATCGACCTTTCAAGCGACTGGTCCGGGAAAAGCCTTGCGAACGAAATCCCGGAAGGCGGCCTCCGAGCGGCCCGCCGCTCCGCCCAGCAACGGTTGGAGGATGCGTGGTCCACAGTACAGTTCAAGGTGGTGGTGCAAGAGCAAGACGTGGTGCATGAAATATATGATTTGAACGGCTTCATGGGCACCATTGGGAGTAGGATTGAATACAGTCTTAAGCCTGATGTGCCGGGGAGCAATCACGCACTGGTTGATTTTGGGGACTTGATTGGAGGGGTGGAGGAGGTAAAGGAGGGTGAGGGGTGTAGAGGGATTTGGAACTCGAGCAGTGCGAATGGGCCAAAGTGGTGGGGGCATGCTGAGCGGCCGAGGTGGGAGAAGGTTGATCTGATGAAGTTCTTCTAGGAATTGGCGAGAGGGGAAATTGGGGTTGTGCTTGAGTTGTTGGGCTCGGACAAGGGGAGACTGCCGGATCTGGGAGGATTGTTCAAGTCATCGGGTTAAGGGGAGAGTAGTAGTTGGTTTTATTGGTTTGGACATTTGCATATACCCACCATGCGTTGCTCATACGATCGGCAGGCAGACATGCTTCACGGTAATAGAAAGGTAGTTAAGAATTGAGCCTCTGGATCATGTGAGACGTGGCAGTCCAAGCAATAGAAAGTCATTGAAGGTATTTCAATTCTTTCAGACCATGAGTCAACTACTTCAAATTGATTTGCCAGTGGGGGTATTGCTGAAAGTATCGGCACTATGTACAGCATTTGCAGCTACTTCAGCTTCTCACCAGAGAAAGCGATTCAGATTCGCAGATGGCCTTCCCACTGCTCATAGCGCCAGCCTCCTATGCAGAACCTCCCAGACTCCCGCTCTCCATGGCGCTATCGTCACTGAAGTCTTAGCTACGTGAAATCCCTTTTAGCCAAGCAGAAACGTATCCATCCACCACCGTCATCATATGTAAGCCTGTATGAACGCAAAGTCGTTACATATCGAAATCCGAATGTTTGAAGATTCCGTCGTCGTGCGAAGTGGTCTTGATTATTCCGCTCATGCGGCCACTTCGGTCGGGCACATGTTCCCAATCATCATCGTCCTCGTCGGCATCTTCGTCCATCTTCTCCAGGGGTGCACGCGAGCCCTGGAAATGCTCGTCCATAGTGCTGTCATCCACGAAAGTGAAGCCCTTGAAGTTGGCTTGCATGCCGGGCGACAAAGGCGTTGACGCAGTTATGGCGCCGCCGGCAATCGCAGCTGCACGTTCGTTGAGAGACGCCGTATCTTGCAGAGCATTGGTGAATTCGGGGTCGAAGTTTGAAACATCAAGTATGTTTTCGAGTTTCGGTTTGAAAGGCGGCACGACGGTCTTGTTCATCATCGCATTCCAGTCTGTATCGACAAAGAACACATGCTCCTTCAACTCGTCTGCATCTCTCTTCGCCCCTAAGCGGTGTTTCGGGTTGCGGTTTAGCAAGCTCTTGACAAAATTTCTACCCTCCACGCTCATCACATCCTTAGGGAAGCGAACCTTACCAAACGCAATGTTTTTGTACATTTGTTGCGTTTCATCCGCATAGAAGGGACTCCACCCACAACACATTTCAAAAACCAAAACACCGAGTGACCAGAAATCCACCATGGTGGTATAGCCTTGCTCATCGAGCAGAACCTCAGGAGCAAGATACTCGGTAGTGCCACAGAATGTGTTGGTGGTTTCGTCCTTGGCCAAATTGGCCTTGGAAAGGCCGAAGTCGCAAAGAGCAATATGACCATTCGCGTCCAAAAGGATGTTCTCGGGTTTCAAGTCTCGGTAGACGATGTCGTACCGATGAAGATGTTCCAGAGCAAGGATGAGCTCAGCAATGTAGAATTTAGCACGCGACTCGTTGAACCTACCCTCTTTCTGTAGATGAAAGAAGAGCTCTCCACCTGACATGAATCCTGTGACGAGGTAGAGGTCTTCAGGGGTTTGGAACGAGTACTTGAGCCCGACAATGAATGGAGAATCCGCAGAAGCAGTCCGAACAAGAATGTTGCGTTCTCCAATGGTGTGGGCGACCTCCTTTTTCTGCACAATAACCTTTTTTGAGAGTTTCTTCATCGCAAACACCTGCTGGGTGTCCTTCTTCACCACTTGGAAAACCTGTCCGAACGTCCCTACTATCATTCAGCACGGTGCCATTGAGGCATACAAACGCTGACGGACCTTTGCCGATAAGCTTTAGGACGGTGAAGTCCTCTGGACCGTACCGCTTCTTGCTAGTCTTCTTGAAGGTAAAGTCAAGATGAACCTCTCCAGAGACCAGGTCTGCCTGGGGATCACGAGCTTCTAGCTTGTACCAGCCCTGGACGTTTGTGTTGTCGTGAAATACATCAGGGGTCACCGTCGTATGACCTAAGAATGCTTCCTGGTTCGCACTGTCGTAGAGGTAGACGTCGACATCGGAATGCTTGCCGGAGACGTCGCTGAGAGCATCAAGTAAGCTTGCTGTTCTGAGGTAGAGGTGAAAAGTTTCTTACAAGACTGCTTCATGGTCCCACCGCGGATCTGTCACTTGCTGTCTATTTTTAAAGTCCTTGTGTTCAGATAGGCTGGTCGTGCTGCTTTGCCGACTCTTCATTGGGATCGCCATTGATCTACCTAGGTCGGCCCCGGGTCTTTTAATTTGCATGCCATCATCAAACAGATTGTTTCTCGCTTCCTGGCCCTTTCCCAACCCTCCTTGCTTGGCATCATGGGCGTATGACTCAATCCATTCAAAGACAACGACTGCGTACGGAGCATAGCTCGGCTTCAGGCCACGAGCTCCAGATATCTTCACAAGCAATTTGCCTTTTGGTGGACCCACGGGTGCTGGGGGTCTTGCTGTGGACGAGTCTTTTGCCGTGTCTTGAGAGGAGGTATGGTTTCGTTGGCTGTACGGGGAAGTGTTTTTGAGGGGTTCGGAGCCATCGTTTGATAGTGCTTTGGGAGTAAGCGGAGGTGTGTTCTTCGAGCGCGACGAAGACACGCCATCAGTCAGCTTAGCTAGCTCAAGATGTGAATTTAAAGAGGAAAGTGCGGAAACTGGGGGCAGGTCTGTAGTAGGGGTACTGGACTCTGTTGATGAAGAGGACGTTGCAGGGTTGGAGATATGAGGGGCATGGACAGCTGAGCTAGTTGTGATGTTCGAAAGAGGGTTGAGACTGGTAGTTTTTCCGCGAACGTGCATAGGGAGGACAAATGTTCCCGGCTGTAGCCGTGCTGACGACTTGCGACGAGACTTTTTCCGGGATCCTTGGGGTACCCGGACTCCACCATCACTGCAATCATCACTCTTTTTGCGAATGGAAGAGGACGAAGACGAGTTCGGTGGAGTAGGATATGGAGGTATGGCAACGCCATCGATGGTGGAATCCTGATCTTGATATTTGTCTTCTTCCATGGCAGAAGGCGAACAAACTACCTGGCCATCTGCCAGAGACATCTCCTCATTTGGGGATGCAGGCGCAGTTGGCAGACCATGGACAGCAAGTCTGGGAGTGATCAAGGAGCCTTCCATGCGGGCTCGAGAAGAGGAGAATAGGAAGTGATCTGGACTGCGAGAACTTGCGAAAGGTGCAGTACCAACCTGTCCAAAGTAGCTGTGAATTGCTGGAAGGCGTTTGTCGTGGAACTCTGGTTGAGGCGTTCGAATGCCTGAAGGCGTTGTGCTAATAGAGCCTATTTGCTCCGGGCTGTCGGCGTCAGATCTGAGGCGAAAGGAGTGTTAGCAGCAACCCTTGCGCTTCATCATTCCTCCCGCCTCCGCGCAAGATTCACTCGAAATCTGTACGATTCGGTAGAGATATTTTATATCTGACAAAGCAATAAGGTGAATGTGGGCGTCTGCTGCACAGGAAGTTCGGCAGGGTGGAGCAGGACAACAGGAGGAGGGGCGATCAAGAGGTAGAGGACGAGAACAACGAGTTGGTTTGTTTTGGTGGAAGTTGTACAAGAGAAGAATAGCATAAGGTAAGGTAGGAAGTGGAGGGGCAAGAAGTGAAGATTTAATGTTGGGAAGCGACTATGGAGCACCGGCACTAGTCCCAATTGGAGCTGCTCGGTCTGGATTGGATTTCCTGCTTCGGCTGCCAATGCGACTGTCTCGACGGCGCGTTGTTGAGATTATGCAAAGGGTAATTGATGAATTCAATGTGCTGGGTAGAGACTGGGTAAAACAGAGCTCTCGCCGAGGGTAGCGGGCACAAGCGGCGGAGGAACAAAAGCACAGCGAAGGGAACCGCACTGCTTACCGGGCAAGTAAAGCTGACCTAAGGAGGTTTGGATCAGCCGAGTGTGGATTCAATCCATCATGCTGAGTGGCCATGACGGCCTATCTCGGAAGAGAGTGTTCAGGAGGTAGGATTGCGGTTGACAATGTAAGTGGCTGGAGGATGAAGAAGAAGAGAGGCTGGTGAGGTGAGAGGTGTGGGGTGAAGCTAGATGCGCACTTTGCTCTCTTCGGATCTCACCGAGATATCTGACATCAACTACGAGAGCCACCAATATTGATTCGCCCACTACGTGATGCATCATCGTTGCGTGCTTTCTTTGCTTGAGAGCCATTCCTTCTGACACCACTGAGGGGATATGCGACCTAAACACCCCGATGCAAGGCACACCAAACCACGCAGAGCGGCACAATTCATAACAGACCACGGGAGTTATTCGCGCCACACCCATCTCCTCGGCAAGCCGTACTCCATCAAATTATCGTGGCGTGTTGAGCACTACCTACGTCCGTAGCTAGGTAAGGTACCTTATCTACCTCCTAGAGTGCAGCGCTCCCAACATGGAACGAATGAGGAACAAACGTCATCAGACTTTGCTGCGTGCAAGCCTTATCCCGAGGTCAAAACAGACCCTAGCAAACGCTTCTCTAAGGTTTCTCATGTTGAACATCGCTCTCTTTGCCAGGTCCCCTCCGTCTCAGTCTCCCCATCGAAAAGTACCATCGATCCTCCGGACCGAATCCACATTCGCCCACCATGACGGGAGCGGGGTATGCGCCCCTAGTTTTTGCGGAGGGCCACTGCGCACGGAGAAGTCAAGGTTCTCTTTCGGTTGGTTATTCCCAGAGTCCAGACAAAGGGATATCTTGCTGGGAGGACTTGCACTATTCGTGTAAATCGAGCGGGCTGTGTGTAGGTATGTAGGTAGTGGAGACATCCATGAAGGATCCACAGGGATCAAGACGGCAGGTTAAATTTCCAAGGATACGCAGCACTATCTTACTGGATGCAGTATGGAGCGTACCTGTTAGCCAAAATGAGTACAACAGTCGACAGTGATTCTTTGTGTCCAAATGTGCCTTTCGCCTCGTCATGAGGAGCATTTGCGAAAGGGCCCCACAGTCTGGAACTTGGTATCAGGTGTATCTCTGTTACTTGGAAAGCAGCAGAGGCCCCAAAGAAAGGTAGTCCAAGTCTTAAGCTCTCCTCAAGGGATCTCCCGACTCTGGACAATACTTCAATGCATCGAAAAACTACATAATGGCATATCAGGAGCCCTGATTCTTGATGTGGATTGTATTACATGTACCTTAGGTAGAATAGAATACTGTAGGTTCCTTAGAAGCCCCAAACACCAAAAATGATGAAGCACCAGAAGTGGAAAAGGTGATTAGTCAGCGGATTTTTCCTGTGAAGGTCTCGCATTTAACCAATCACCCTGACTCAGTAGTGGATGCGAAATCACTGCTCTATCTTCAACACGACCGGATTCGGTAGTGTATGCAAAGATGGTCAGACGCTCTCGTGCGCAGGCTGCTGCGGAAGCAAAGCGTGCGTTATCTTGCCCAACACACAGATCCTAAGATAACTAACATGGACCGCAGGCCCCCCTGCACCTCCCGTCACTGATGCATCTGAGGAAGAGACTGCAGCAACTCCTCAGCAAGATCAAGATGAAGATCTCGAGAACGACCAGATAGAACCCGAGGAGGAGGAGGAGGAGGGGGACCGACGAACTCCCGCAGTAGAGTCCGACGCCCCCTCAAGACCCTCTACACCAGCCTACACACGAGGCTCAGGGCGACGACGCGGCCGTGGCAGATCCGCCAGACGAGTCTCGAGTCGCCGAGAGCTAAGAGACGATCAAGAGGCGACCGGATCGGAAGCCGGAACACCGAAAAGGAGAGGAGGTTGGCGCGGCAGAGGTTTTGGGGCAGGAAGGTGGGCCAAGAAGGGGGGGCCTTCGCATGTCACCCAGGTGCCCCTTGACAAAGAGGGCAATATGGCCAACGTTAAGGATGATGAAGTCGAGCTACCCGAGGACCCTGAGGGCGAGCAGAAAGTCGACAAGAACGGAGAATTGCAGGGAGGAAGGGAGTATCGGGTCCGGACATTTCGCATTGAAGACAAGGGGAACAGGCTCTACATGTTGTCGACCGAGCCAGCACGATGCATAGGCTTCCGGGATAGCTACTTGTTCTTCCAGAAACACAAACAACTCTACAAGATTATCCTTGCTGAGGAAGCCAAGAAGGATTTGATTGAACGAAATCTCATTCCTCATTCCTACAAAGGCCGGGCGATTGGGGTGGTCACTGCTCGCTCTGTTTTCCGCGAATTTGGAGCAAAAATTATCATTGGCGGGAAAAGGGTCACCGATGATTATCAGGTGGCAGCTGCGCGAGCCAATGGCGATGTGGAGGGCGAATACGCCGTGCCAGAAGACAACGTTCCTATCGCGGGGAATGGATACGACCGAAATCGATATGTGGCATGGCATGGTGCAAGCAGTGTGTACCATTCTGGAGCGCCAAGCGTTCCGGTGGCCCCTGGCAAGGCCGTAGACGGCAAGAAGCGTAAGGTCGTCGTCACCGGTGCAAATTGGATGTTTGAACACGCCCGCGAAGCTAGGTAAGTTGATTGAATCTCACTGCCATCTCTCAACCTTACTAACGAGTACAGCCGCTTCAACTCTTCGCTCGCTGCTGCTCGTCGCGAGAATCTCGAAGGCGTTTATGACGTTCACACCAATTTCATGTTGTACCCCAAAATAATGCAGCCCACCCATGCTCGATGGGAGCAAGTCCACCCTTCATCAACACAGTTGCAAGCCCCTCGAGCCAATGCCAATGATCTGGAAGGTCTTGCCCATGGGACACCTCGGCACGCGAATGATAGCGATCAGACGACGAGCTCGATATTCTCGGGAGTGCCACCAGTCCTCACCCGCAAGTTCATGATCAGCGATACCTACTACGAGAGTCCTCTCACCTCGACACTGGGGTACCCTGGACCAGATGAAGCGGTCTTGGATGTTGGAGCCCCAGGTTTGACACATGTGTCCGAGGAGGTTTTGGCCGAATTGCCAGAGGAATGCCGTCAAGCTTTCGACAAGGCACGCGCAGAGGAAAAGGATTGGAAAGGAAAGTGGAGCAGCGAAGACGACGATCATGCCCGGGCAACGGTCAGGATAACATACAATATGTGAGCGACAGGAAAAGAGGTCAGCATAGCGATGGAGTTTGTCAGTGGCAACGGATACCCTGCGGCGTTCGAGGCAGTGGCAACATAGATCTATTGGACCAGCATGTGCCAACGATATAGTTCTTTGTGAGAATGGGGTAGCCACCATGGTGGCAGTTCAGGCTACAGGTCCTTCTCGATCTGGTTCACGCGAACTCTGTGATGTTAGAAGCGGAGCGTCATGTTTGACTCATCGGGTTTTGCTTTCAAATCATGCTTGAATCAAGGATGCGAGGTTTGAAATCTGGAGAGCGAACCCCTTCCAAGTCGCAGGCCCCAAAGTAGCAAGTCATCGATACCTAGAGTGAGAGAATTTCGAATACGCGAGTACGGATTCAGTGAAGGCACGGGGAGGATTGCAGTAGGTAATGCGTACATTGAATTCTGTTGAGAGGAGACATCGCAAGTTCCAGTCTCTAGAAAATGTAACACAAGGTACCTAAGGTCCTGACACTTGGCCCAGATATTCTAATTCGTGTGACCTCAAGAGCTCTGAATTCTGAAAGCTAGAATTGGCCCTATGAGAAATTGGAGGTAGCTACCGGAAGTAGCCGTTGCGTAAGTTACTCTGTGGTCCGTACGGACTAATGGTCTTAGGAAGCTATGATCGACCGGGATAGCACCGCCCGTAAGCCGCAGTAGCCTGTGGAGATATTTAGGGGATTACACCTAGAAAATACTCTAGGTAGAGATTTTAGCCACTGTTAGGCATTTTAGGCAGTTTGGAGGCCACCAACCAACGTACGAAGCCTGCCCCCCAAGTGGCAAGTACCCGTCTAAACGAACCAAATAGCCAAACTTCCTCTCACCGCATCATCACACATTTCCCTTTTCTTTCCCTTTTCCGTCTCTGCCCCCCGAGGGCCCCTAAGAAATTTTCGTCACCATCCAACCCCCATACGCCATCCCCTTTCCTCCATTCAACCTCTCTTCATCACCCACCACCATCCTCCATCCTCTTTTCTCCGTTACTCCTTCTTCCACTCTCCTTTCCTCCTCATCCCCCCCCTCCTTTGTCCCTCTAACCAACATATTCGACCCCCGTCTGTGCCTCTCTGGGATCGTATTGCGGCTAAATGCGTCTCATCATGTCAAGTCAGAGATTGCTGTAATTTCCGTTTCAGCCCGCATCCGCTCTCCTGGCATCTCCAACACAACTTTACACTGCCAACCTCAAAAAAACCCACACACCCACCCACTACCACTTCCAGAATCAGCTGCTCCCATAACCGCCATCCTCTCTCCGATGACCACGCAAGCAACACAGTCTTAGCAAGATATCGTCTTCATCGTACCGGGGATATATGCACGCTCGGTCACCGCCTCGTCAACCTTGACCTACTTTGGCAGGACGAAAGGAGTATCATATTGCCCCAACCATCAACAACTGGGCTCTCCGATCCCTTTCTGCCTGCTCCTTGCAGTTCCTCCTCCCTACATCGGATCAGCCATGGCTTTACACGCGTAAACGCTATCATCCACCACGCAGCTTCACAAAGACTCCAAACTTTTCACTAAGATCTTGGAGCACCGCCACCCCAATCCACCACCATTCCACCACCTTCCGCCATTCACAATATTCACCTACGATCATCTACCACCGGAATCTTCTAAAGGCCTCCTATTCATCCTTCGGTATTCCTCGATTTAGCGATCTCCTTTTCTCAGCATTACGACTTTTCTTCTGACACGACCACCCCTGACGATTACTGTTACAAGCATACATCCCATCTGGACTTTCTTGAACCTTCAAGCTTCATGGTCGTACAGATTCACCCATCATAACAACCTCTGAATCTTTGCCTTTGGGCACACGGTTGACCGACAGGGAAGGACAAGTGAAGGTGAGACGGTCCACAAGCTGCGAAATCATCGCACTCGGGAGGCTTACATTTCCTTCCTGCAGGATCGACTGGCTTGCCTGTGTCAATCGACTACGATGCCGTCATTCTACTCGGGCACGACGATGCCACAACAAATGCCTCCTACCCCTCCTGACCATCATTACACGGAAAATGGATATGGATCCAGTCATCTGCCCAGCATGCAGTCCACGGCTTTCAACACTCCTGCCCCCCACTATGACTACCGGAGTCCCGAGGAGTACGCATTCGCGAAGCAATACTCACAGTACCTCGGTGCTCCAATGCTGCGGCCAGCCTGCCTGCCAGACCACATTCGTCAAGTACCCGCAACCTATGCTCCACCCCAGCTAAGCAGCTCGTCCAACACCTATGGAGCCCTCGCTCCTGGGCATCCGCCAATCCGACTTCCTGATCGATCTCTGGATGATTACCCGCGACAACTTCACGCCAAGCGTGCTCACGCCGCCATTCAGCCGAAGGAGGAGAAGATTGGTGGCGTCGCAGCGCACCTGGACTATGAGATGGATGAAATGGTCGATTTCATGTCCGAAATGACACAAGGAATGTATGACATCTTCGCCTCCAAGATCTGCCTAGCAGACATTGACATGACTCGAAGTGTCGTGAGCTCTGAGTCTCCGGTGCATCCAGACTTCCGCAAATACGTTTCTCAAGTGCTTTCGGCAACACGCTTGCCAAGCTCTACCATCCTGGTCTCGCTCTACTATCTTGCAATGCGGATGACCCTTTTGTCTAATGAAGGAAGATACAGTCAACGGCAAAACGATATTTATCCGATGCTCACGACAGCTCTTCTACTTGGGTCCAAATTCCTCGACGACAACACCTTCCAGAATCGATCATGGTCGGAAGTCAGCAACATATCTGTCAAGGAATTGAACATGCTCGAAATCGAGTGGCTAATGGACATCAACTGGAACATGCATATTGATCCTAATGATCCGGAAGGCTTTTTGCTTTGGCGTCGAAATTGGAATAAATTCCAAGCCAATAAAGCTGATCTGTCATTGGCAGCGTCGATGAAGAAGACACATATCGAGTACACCGGACCACAACATCCATCCCAGCACCAAGCATCAGCTCCACTTGCTCGCTATCCGTATTCGCATCCTGAACAAAGCTCAAGGCTCAGCTTCACTGACCGTACTCAATCACAGTGGAACACTGCTCGGTACGAAAAATGGCCACCGGCACCTTCTCAGAACAACTGCTCGCCACCATCGGCCCCAGAGACAGGACCGAACACTCCGGACTCGTACAACATGTTCGGCTATGGACACCAGGCTGCAATCCACCCCTCGATCAAGCTGCCACCCGTGCTGCAGATGATGCCGACCAATGTTGTGCAGCCCGATATCTTCGCTCCTTACCAGCAGCAGTCGTACAACCACTTCGGTCATGGTACCGCATGCGGATGCAGCTATTGTCAACCGAATCATAATCGCTACACCATGGACCATGCTTATGGTCCTCAGTCTGTGGCTGGCTAGAACCACTCCGTCTGAAAGTTCAGACTCGGCAATTCTTGTGTTTCGTTCTAGGCTTCATGGACGTGTTATTCTTCGCCCGACACAGTGGTATATTGCACTTTCAGATTGATCGAGCTCGCGCCTGGCGACACCCTACACGGAGGAAACACTCCATTACATTTCCACCTTCACGGCATTAGCAACAAGGACCTTTTCAACGCTACGGCATCACCGGACCTTATTCTTCAGGGCCCAAACACTCAATCCAGACTACACTTCGCAAAGATTACGAATTCCCTTGCTCACGTTCATCAAAGTAGACTTCTTTCAGCGATTCCAGCACCAAAATATTCGACACTGCATGCGAGGCGTTTTATAGGAACTCGGACGGATTTCACTTCATTCTTACAGCACGAGGGTCTTGCTCTCGCACTCACTGGGCCGACTCACTTACATTTCTTATTCCATGACGGCGGACATGATTGTGCATTGGCTGCACCAACAATGCTCCAGGACGAAGTCGCTACCCTGGCGTCTAGAAAACATGATACCCCATGGCACTCGTTTCTTCTTATTTTCTATTCGGTTCTTGGGCTACCATACCCATTACAGCTCTTTAGCATCATCGGCTTCGGAAATTGTAATTAGGGCGTCCTCATTTTGGCGAGGGCTTAGGATGGGTGGAAAAGCTTGCTGCACGGGAATTGAAAAGAGCTAGGGGCGGGGGATAAGGGATAGGGAAAATTGAAGGGGTTTGTACTCCCTGGGAATGGGCAGGGGAGAACCTTTGTAGCAGAGGATTAGATCGAATGAGACGACAGACTTTTTTACCGGATCTACTCTCCCACGTTGCCATGTCACGTAGCGAATTTGATGAAGACGAAGAAGCTATTGGGCCCCCACTGTTGTGTTTCCTCTTGTTGTTTCCATGTCTTGCCGAGGGGATCGTTGTGTTGGCAGAGCTGGAGAAGTCGAGAGAGTTCGTGGAGAGTGGAAATCTGTCTGCGATTGAACAGTCCATCGGCATCACACTGTACTGTGCTGCCCGCATGGTGGACTCAGGCAGGGATGCCAGCCATGAACCAAGCTTCTCGACGTGGTGCTTACTTGCTGTGCTATGCTCTCAGCGAATCTCTTCACGCGTGGAAGATCTCATTGGCCGCGACTGGAAGTCCCGTCACTCGCTATGATGCAATGAGCTCTTTTTCTATTACGTTTGTTACAGATGCCCCGCTGTGCAATGATTGACCTCTATCCTCCTTCCTCCACACAACCCCCCCACACCTCTTCTGCCCCCGGGGACATATGATCAAAAGGATCCGGCCCACCCATCTCCACTCTCAAGCATAGAAGTTGACCGTATCCTACACCACCCGTCAGCACCCGTCCTAAACCAACAACCCGCAACCACCGAGACGGGATGGAAACACGTACCTTCTTCTTCGCCTGCACCTCCGCAATAGCATCCACGTAGTGCTCATGCCCGATCTTGACCATCCCCTTCCTCAACGCGATCATCCCCGCCTCCACACACACCGCCTTCAACTGCGCCCCGCCAAACTCGTCCGTACTCCGCGCTAGCTCGGGCCAGTTGACCGCGTCATCGACCGTCATCTTCCTGGAATGGATCTTGAGGATCTGCGCCCTGGCTTCTTCGTTCGGGAGGGGGAATTCGATTTTCCTATCCAGGCGTCCCGAGCGCAGGAGGGCGGGGTCGAGAACATCTACCCTGTTCGTTGCTGCTAGAACTTTGACTCGATCGTCGGAGGCGAAACCGTCGAGCTGGTTGAGGAGTTCCAGCATCGTTCGCTGCACCTCCCTGTCACCGCTCTTCTCGCTGTCGAAGCGCTTCGTGCCCACCGCGTCCAGCTCGTCGATAAAGATGATTGAAGGTGCTTTTTCCTTGGCCAGGGCGAAGCAATCTCGGACGAGCTTTGCGCCGTCGCCGATGAACATTTGGACGAGCTGTGGCCCGGCGAGTTTGAGGAAGGTGGCGTCGGTTTGGGCGGCGCAGGCGCGGGCAAGGAGCGTTTTGCCTGTGCCGGGAGGGCCGTACATTAGTGCTCCTAAGATGGGGGAAGGGGGGTCAGCATGGATGACCTCGATTTGGGGAAAAGGGTTAATAGAGGAAGCGGAAGGGGGGAGGGCACCTTTAGGAGCTTTAATCCCAATCTTCTTAAACCGCTCCGACTCATTCATAGGCCACACCACAGCCTCTACCAGTTCCTCAATTTGCTTATCCAACCCGCCCACATCCGAGTACTTCTCCTTGGGCTTCTCGTCCACCTCCATAGCTTTCACCCGGCTGTCGTATTCAGCGGGCAGCGTGTCGAGCACCAGGTAAGAATCCTTGTTCACGCCGATGAGGTCACCGGGTTTGAGCGCCGTGTGGTCTACGAGGCCGATGAGAGGGAGGAAGATGGTTTGGCGGGTAGAGGTTTTGATGACGGCGGATTTTCCCACGCGTGTGGCGTCGAGGTCGATGTTTGCGCCTTCTTCGGCTGCTTCTTTCTCGACGTCGAGGTCCAGGAGCTCGACTACATTGCCGACTAAGTAGGGGAGTTGTCTGTGAGGTGGGTGTGGTCAGTAGATTGCCCACGGGTAGGGTGAACAGGATGTACCGGTTATTCTCGATTTTGTCCAGGTTGTCCTTGATTTTCTCTTTCATGGCCGCTTGCTCGTGCGTTAAGCGTTGGAACTCGGATTTCATGATCCGCATGTCGTTGTCGAGGAGTCGCCGCCGCATATTGATGTCTCTCGTACTTGAGTGCAGAATCTCGGTATCTATTAATTCCTCCTCTTTTTCTTCCTTTTTATCACCGTCGGCATCCTTCATTTCTGCATCGCCGTCTTGGTCAGGCTTCTTGCCGTCCTTGGAATCTTTATCCTTCTTTTCTTCCTTACCCTCCCTCTCCATATCATCGAGATCTTCGAGCGTTGACATGATGGCGGTGATGTGGGCTGCGAGAGATAGAGATTCAAGGTGTAAAGCGTAGAGTGTGGTAAAAGAGGTTGATTGAAAGTTGCAGGAGTGTTGATGTGAGAGGTGAGCTTGCGGAGGCAGGTCGGCGTCACGTTTGATACCTCCTTGGGATCACCCCACGAATGCTTGGATATCACCGCATGATTCTTCAGATTAATATATATTAAAATAAGCGCTCTTACGTTAAAGCTTGGTACCTTGGCCTAAGTATGGATCACGTTCTATTTAATTCTTTCGTAAAGTACTAATCGATCGCAGTGGCAAGGCGTTGCTTTCCGGTGGCAAAGATTGGGAGTTCGAGTCTCCCAGGTATCGCTATTAATTATTACTCCTGCTTTTTGCCCTTGTAAACGTTCCATACATATGCGGAATGCGAACTGCGGTGCTAGGGCGATTTGTGGGCTGTGGAATAGCAAGGCTTCTACATCTTTGTTTTTTTTTTTTTCCTTTAGCTAATTGTTGTTCTTATTGTTTTATAAGGGGAGATAGGAGGCTACTCCTACCAAACCAAATACTTATAAGCTGGATGCTTAGATGATAGGCACCTTCAAAGTAGATATAGAGCCTGCTTTTTGTAGATGGTCCACCTTCGAAAATATTACCCGAAAATATTCTTTTCTTCGCTCCCGCTTTAGAATCAAATATGTATAGAGATCGATATTACAACCAGATATAACGGTTTTCGAGGGAGAAGGATAATTCTATTTTATATAGAGTAGCCTCTTCGTCCGAATAACTTATGGTTACCTTCCGTAGCGGTCAATTAGTTATTGAATCTTCCGTTATACTTTTCCGTTGTCTACTCTCTCTTACCCTGCTACCTCTTTGACGGTGGCCCTCTATCATTCCCTGGGGGGTATCGAAAATGCGAAAGACGATAAGTTTCCGTATCGTTCATTGTTGTTGTTCGTTCGAGAAGAAGCCGAGTAATAGAAAATGTAACGGAGGATGAGGATAGATTGCTGAAAAAGAGGTAGTGTTGTAGAGATACACCGGGTAGACAATCGGGGAGACCCTTCTTGTTTAAAGAAGCAGAAAAGCACGATATATTGAAGCCGTTCCTGGAGAATTCAGGGTGGCTACGGGACCGACATCTGACCGCTTCCCATATCCAATTGCGGAAACTGACACAGGTCACTACAATTTACTCCGAATGTCACTACACTTCATCAATGCTCTTCCATTGCTCAGAATAACTTGGTTCCGAGCCCCTTCGACCCTCGATAGAAACCTAATTTCCTCCCATCCATCCTTAGCATCTCCCATTCTCCATGCTTCAGTGACAAGCTTGTCGCCAGGCTTGACTGGCGCGGCGAACCGAGCTTGAAATCCCTTGATGTTGGACGGATCGCTATGACCAAGCGTTTGCAGCAGACCATGACAAGCGGAATTCCACGAGAAGAGACCTTCGCCGGGCTGTAAGCGAGGCGTCAAGTCTGGAAAAGGGGCTGTATATCCTACCGTGCATGATTGCCCCACCGAATCCCATCTTCTGGCCCGGCTCAGGGGTTGCATGAAGAGGATTATAGTCACCGTTCAATCTACCTCAAATCAGTGTTTCATTTCCGCACTCGACGCATGGGTAATCACCTATATAAGTGAGCCGTTTCTTGTGCCGTCTGCAGCACGTGGACCGCATCTGGTTCCTTATCCTTCGGTGGAGGATAGTTCACCGTCTTTGGCCCTAGAATTGCCATTAGCACACCTTGTACTACCATCTCTCATCCTTTCCCACCTTTTGGGCCTCCCCATTTCCCCTGCCCAACGTAAAAACCACTTCCCACCGCCCTGGTATAAACAGCTCCTCCCACTTCCGCAAGGACCGTCTCCGTCTCGACTACACTTCCGGCCTTTCCTTTGTCGTAGACGCCTATGACCTTCGATCGTAGTTCGAATTGCTTACCTGCGCTTGTTGGAGGGAGTGGCTTGAGGAAAGATATGGATCTTTGGCCGTCAACGACCCGGCGACTATCGAATTTGGGCACGCCTGGGATAGGGGTTGCTGCTGAGCGGGCGTAGAAGTCTATGACTTCCTGGTCTGTGTGCTTAAAAGCTAGGCGATCATGAGCAAATTATGTTCTAGAATGGGAAGAAGGTCGTCACGACGCAGGATGATTGGGTATGTCGGAAATGTTTGGAACTTGGGGTGCAATTCCTGTGTCTGTTAGCAACTGGTGGGGCAAAGACTGTCAGAGCTTACGTAGAGAAAGTGTAGCTCGTCTACCGTGCAGCCTACGCTGTAGGCGAAGAGTAGAACATCTCTAATCCCGATCAGCTGGAAGCCGACTGGTCGAGCTCATGCTTAATGCCCTACCGCTTCAGCCAGGAAACCTCCTGGGTCGGGTATTCGAAGCCTGCGCCCGGAGCGGCCATTGTGAAGTCAAGATGGCCAATTCAAATTCGATAATCTCGATTGACAGAATTGTACAGGAAACTGATCGAGAGCGTGGCATAGCGGGCAGGGGAAAGATGGAGAGAGCGGGGCAAAGAGCATCACTGCCGAGGCTTTTACAAGCCAATGCGCGAGTGCTGCAGGAACAGTCGGTCTTATTTTTGATCTTGTTGCAGACATCGCTTACTCACTCATAGCTCTCCTCAAAGAATGTGAACAGGGTTTTTTGAGAAGGAGAGACACTGAATAGGAAGACAATGTGGAAAATGAAAGTGTGGCTCAATTCTGAAGGAACGCTCCCCGTCTTACCGTCATCACGACCCCAAACTCTGACCGTGTAGCACTATATCTCTCACCAAAACACACATCATCACACTTGCCTTTCCTTCCTACATCCATGGCGTCTCCTACTATGCTCAGTGCGGGTGGGCCTATTTTTTTCTTTCGTGAGCATGAGCAGCCGCACGGCTTCCTTTCTCAGTGGTACAACTCTCCATTCACCGCCTCACCTCCGTCAACTTCCATGTCTGAATATTCCATGGCGTTCCTCACAACAGAGCAATACATGATGTATCACAAAGCAATAGCATTCAAAGACCAGGAGATTGCAGACGCAATCATGCTGGAGCCCAGACCGCATGAGCAGAAAGCTTTGGGAAGGAAGGTCAAGGGCTTTGATAACAACATTTGGAACGAAAAGAGAGAACAGGTGGTCAGATATCCTATTGCGCTAATCAGCCCTGTTACGCGCATCAAACTGGGGTTTGGGTCGTATCGCGGGAGCACGGCCTCCAGGATCTCTTAGGACTCGATCCACAGCTCCAGCGTTCGGCCTGGAAGTGTTGCTGACCCTGAAATCACGTAGGTCGAAGAAGGAAATTGGTGTAAATTCACACAGAGCGTAGGGCAAGGCAATGACTTGAAGAATATGTTGTTGGGCACTGGGGAGCGAGAGCTGGTCGAGGTATGCCTTCCAAATTGACCAGGCCCAAGCGCTATGATCTTTGACTGACTGTGCTCGTGGTCAGGCTTCACCGTATGATAGAATATGGGGCATCGGGTATGAAGCTTCAAGGGCAGAGGCGAATCGGGGAACATGGGGGCAGAATTTGCTTGGAAAGGCATTGATGAGGGTGAGGGATCGCTTGCGTAACGAAGAGGGAGAGGCAGGGGGAGGTGCCGCTGACGGCGGAGAAGGGAAATGAAGGTGAGGGTCGGGTAATTGCTTGTTAGCTTCGTGACGTTGTGGTCTGTACTCGCTCGTCAGTCGCTTATTCTCGGTCTTGGAGGCCTTCGTCAACTACCTCCATGTAGAAATTTCTTGGATCTGGAACGTGCTATTCTGTCCCCCTTCAAAGACCTACCCCACAAATGACGAGAGTAGAAGCAGATATAATGACAACGTTTCTGACCATGGCTTCCATGATATCTAACTTTCTCTATGGAATAAAGTTCTTCTCGTCGGATCGATATGTAAACACGCGTTCTTTGCCGGCTCATGTGAAAATCGAAGATGCTTACGGGTATCTTGGGGTGGTTATCGGAAAGGTGGCGACGACATCAGGTCTCGAGACCTACTAGCTAGCACCTTCAAATGGTCAGCCAGATATTCGGGATTTCTGGGCAGCATTAACTCACATCTTGTACTCCAAGCTGCCCGAGGCAAATCGGCTATCATCATCAGTCTTCAATTCGTACGATATGCTGATATCCAAATCTCTCTTCTTCTTGTCGTTCGGCCTGCTTGTCAAGTATCCAGTCACCTGCTCGCCATCTTCGACGGTCAAAACCTCCCTCAGGTAGAAGACAGTCTGCTTCCAGTGCGTGTATTTTGAGTGGGGGCCAGTGGAGAACCTGATTGGTTTGTGGCATGCGGAGAACTCAATATCGAACCAGGCAATCAAGGCGTGAATGAAGTCTGATCTCCTGCATTGAAGAGTGTACGGTGCGCGGAATGCCAAATCTTCCTTATGTACAGTGTACAGGTCGATGACAAACACCTGACTAGGGTCCGTAACGCAAGCCTTTAATTCAACCGTGTCAACAAGAGGCTCAGTCAGTGCGGTGTCTTTCAATGGAGTGAAGTCGAAGCCGTAGACGTTGTCCCAGACTATGGTCCATTAGTTCATATCAGCAAGGAGAACACTTCATGACATACATCCAATCTTTTCGTCCTTGTATTCGCCGTCTTCGATACCCGCCGTGTGGATCGTTGCTTTGTCTGGGAAAATCAAGCCCCCGGGGTTGAGGTACTTGTCTCGAGCGTAGAGTACGGTGTCGAGCATGCTCTCGTAGAGTAGGAAGTAGCCCATCCACTCAGACAAGATGATGTCGACTTTGGGGAACGGTAGCTGCACCTCTTCCATCTTTCCTTGTAACAATGTGATCTTCGAGGTCATGCCATTTCGCTCCACGATTTCTTTTGCCTTTTCGATGATGGTAGACATATCTACACCAATGACATGCTGTGCGCCGGCTTTGACTGCGAACCTATTGAGGTTTGGAATCAGTAAAGCTCTTGGTATGGGACGAGAAGAACCCACATGCTGAGTATTCCGGTTCCACAGCCGACATCGAGGACAACTTTGTCTTTGAATAGATGTTTGTTTTGGTAGATCGCATCTCGGTATGACCTAGTGCGCACCTCATCTTTCTGAAGAACACAAGATACGTCAGCATGCTGTACAGGGTCTGGATGCTGAGGCTTCAAGTATTGTACGAACCAACATTTCCTCGTGAATGCCTTAATCGGAAGAGAGAGCTGTCAGTGAATGCTCTCGTGCCCCAGGAAAGAATCCGGGATGTACCATGGTGATTGTAACTATATATTGTTAGATGCAATCGTCTTGAAGGGCACGAAAGGCAGAAGGCATGAATGATAGGGCTCACCTGTTGAAATAGTGGACCTCTGCGGCGTCCAGGCCTGCCAGCCTATCCTCTGTGGAGGCTGATTCCGACATGATTGCAGTTCATCCACTGAAATTTGAGAAGAGTAGGGTGCGCAATATTTATTCATACATCCTGGAGACAAACGATGGAGCCAATTTAGATCGCGTGATTATTTGCTTCACCGAACGAGCATGCAAGTTGACGTGGCTATGGGTGAAAGTGGTTGTTTATTGGGATTTGGGACCGAGGCGAAATATTTTCTCGTGCTGAAATCTGACCCCTCGGACAGAGTATTTTCGGGCGGCCCGATCCTGAGCTATGGACCCTGGCGCGCTGTATTCAAAACATATGGCAAACACACGCCACACTTCTTGCCAGAGCACTTTGATTCGAATTTTAGCGCCAATCATTATACAAACAAGATACTACGCATTAAAAGGTAAGGAGGTATTGCTGGATGTTAAAGCCTGCGTAGATTTCGAGGAGAGGCTCGTATTCTAGAAAAACAATCCATCGATTTAGTATAACAATAGCACGGCTCTGAGCATTGTGCAGCATTTGCTTGCCGAAAGGCGGCACAAAAATACTTTGCAATATATAATATAATAAATCCGTTAACTTTTGATGTTGGGGGATATAGCTCAGGTTCGTCACCTGTTTGATTTCGTCGTCCACATCTAATGTTTGCCCAGTGGTAGAGCGCCCGCTTTGCATACCATGTGCGGGAGGCCTGGATTTCGATCATCCATATCTCCAATTTTTTTTTTTGGGAGCGTCACTGTCTGCCACGTTTTCGACTGCCTTTGGTTTAGGAAGTTTTTGTAAAGGCATCGTCCTTTTGACCGTGTGAGGGGCGGCAAACGTTTACCCCTAGGATTCCCTTAGCCTGAGATGAAGACGCCGAAAAAAAAACTTGCCGCCATCTCCTGAGAACTTTTGTTTCCATGCTTCAGGAAGCAGGGCAATGATCGGAAGGGATTCTGCGCTGAGAATGCGATTGCTTTCATTTTTCGGGCTGTCTTCGATTCTCTTCAGTAGTGTTCAAGCTTCCCTTGGTGACCGCCTACCAGAATTTCGCGACTGCGTTTCAGTGAGTGCTACTGCCCCGGTGCCTCTCTCCTACTGACAGGAACAGACATGCATAGATGAGAATTGCCAGAAGGGGAGCTCTGGGCTCCGTAAGTATAACAACCAAGCCATCGGACACATGCTTACACGCCATTGTAGCCTTGAATCTTCGCCTTCTCTTTTGGACTTGTCCGTCAAACTGCGACTATGTATGCCAGCATATCATTACCGATCGCAGAGTCGAAAGAGAGCCCCCAATGCTCCACCCCATCCTCCAATATCACGGCAAATGGCCCTTCACCCGTTATCTCGGCATACAAGAGCCGGCTTCGGTCCTCTTCTCCTTGATGAATCTCCTCGCGCATCATTATGGGATGGCCAAAATACGGAGTAGAATACCGGCAGACTATCCATTGCGAAAGTACTACCTCTGGTTCGGTTACGTCGGTTACGCAAGCTGGATTTTCAGCATGATTTTCCACACCAGAGACTACGACCTTACCGAAAAGCTGGACTACTACGCAGCAGGAGCCAGTGTGTGCTATGGGATGTTCTACACACCGGTTCGGGTGTTCAGGTTGGACCACGAGAGCCCTCCTGTGAAGCCAACACTGCTACGACTGTGGACGATAACATGCGTACTGCTGTACACCGCTCACGTGTCCTACCTGACCTTCTGGCATTGGGATTATGTATACAACATGGCGGCCAATGTTGCAGCAGGAGTGGTTCAGAATATATTGTGGAGTGGCTTCAGCTACAAGACATACCAGACGTTGAAGAAGCCATGGGCTGCATGGCCTGGAATGATTGTTGCATGGATCATTCTGGCAATGAGCCTCGAATTGCTGGATTTCCCTCCCATGTGGGGCATTCTAGATGCACACAGCTTGTGGCATCTAGGGACCGTGGGGCCGACTATTTGGTGGTACAAGTAAGCCCACCAATCCAATATTCCAAGGGCGCCCACGATTGCTGACCAGGCTGGCAACAGCTTTCTGGTCAAGGACGCGCAACAAGATCTCGCTGGGGAGCGCCTGAAGGCGTGAACTGCCAGTCTTGTTGGCGATGATAACTAATCATGCGAATTCCAATCCCCCGCCACGATAATTCTTCGTCCCCCGTTTCTTCTGATTGACCACAATAGGTCTTGTGACCTGAGCAGACCCCTTATCTACCCCCTCAGTGCCCCCACATTACGCCATTAGGCTCGGGAAAATCTCGGCTAAAACGCAGGCTAGCGGGGTTTTTGACTGCTAATCATCCAATATACGCCCCATCTTTATCTCATTCTCCTCTCAGGAACAGGAAACATCTGAAACCCAAAAAAATCAGTATCAACTTCAACACTCCAGCATGGCCTCCATCCAGGCAATCGCCACCGGCTCTGTCAAATATCCAAAGCCTACAGATCGCACATTCCAGTATGGCACAGCTGGGGTGAGCAGTCTCGAAAACCCCAACAATCCCCATCACTTTGGCTAACCAACTTCGCAGTTTCGTATGAAAGCGTGAGCCTCTATCCTGCATGTCCGGACAAGGCCACCACTGATTCATGTACCAATACAGTGCCCTTCTCGACTCCGTCGTGTACCGTGTGGCATTACTGGCAGCCTTGCGCTCCAGGAAATTGAATGGTCAGATCGTTGGCATCATGATCACAGCCAGCCACAATCCTCCAGATGATAATGGTGTCAAATTGGTAGATCCGATGGGGGAAATGCTCGAGGGATCTTGGGAAACCTACGCTACAGTCCTCGCCAATGCGCCAACCGACCAAGCTTTGGTAGAGGCCTACGAGAAGCTCACGACCGATTTGAAGATCGATCCAGAAACAAAAGCAAATGCCGTCTTTGCTCGCGATACCCGAGCCTCAGGACCTCACCTTGTCTCTGCTCTCTCAGAGGGTCTCAAAGCAAGTGGCGTCGAGTACACAGACTACAAACTCCTCACTACGCCACAGCTTCACTACATCACTCGCTGTCTTAATACCAAGGGCACGCCTTACGATTACGGTGTGCCGTCTGAGCAAGGATACTATGAAAAGACTGCTACAGCATTCAAGGCTGCACTTGGTGGACGTAAGATCAATGGACCAGTCACCGTGGATTGTGCAAATGGTGTTGGAGGACCAAAGCTTAGGGAGCTCATAACGCACCTACCCCACGCCTCGGAGGGCGGTATCGACATCAAAGTAGTCAATGAAGATGTGGTCAGACCGGAGCGATTGAATCATCAGGTAGGCTCTGCACCACTATCTTTCTGTGCTGCAATAACCAAGCTTACTCTTGCGCAGTGTGGTGCAGATTTCGTGAAGACGGGTCAACGTGCCCCACCCTCATCCCAAGCGGCCCCACTTGAGCGGTGTTGCTCACTCGATGGTGACGCTGATCGCATCATGTACTACTTCCTCGATAGAGACTCCACATTCCGCCTCCTCGATGGCGATCGCATCGCAACTCTCGCCGCCTCTTTCATCGGCGACCTCGCCCGCAACGCTGGCCTTGGCGAGAAGCTCAAAGTCGGTGTAGTGCAGACCGCTTATGCCAACGGAGCGAGCACATCATATGTGACCCAAGACCTCAAGCTTCCCGTCGTGTGCACCAATACTGGCGTCAAATTCCTGCACCATGCGGCCACAAAATTCGATGTAGGCGTCTACTTCGAGGCTAACGGCCACGGCACTGTCGTTTTTTCTGATCTCGCTCTCAAGCGTATTGCGAAGTACGATCCACAGTCCCCGGCTCAAGCATCCGCTCTGGATACTCTCCGCGCACTCACCCAGCTCATTAACCAGACCGTCGGTGATGCTCTGAGCGATCTACTCCTCGTTGAAGTCATCCTGGCCCACAAATCTTGGGGGCCGAAAGAATGGGACCTTACCTACACGGACCTCCCCAACCGCCTCGTCCGCATCGAAGTCCCAGACCGAAATATCTTCAAGGCCGTGGATGCGGAGAGGAAATTAGAGTCCCCCCCAGATGCACAGGCACAGATAGATGCCCTGGTTGGCAAGTATAAGAACGGCCGCTCATTCGCGAGAGCGAGTGGAACTGAGGATGCGGTACGAGTCTATGCTGAAGCAGCTACGAAGGGAGAAGCCGATGAGTTGGCTACGCTGGTCGGGAAGGTGGTCATGAGCATCGGACAGCAGTACGCCCAGCACGCGCCTCAAGCCGCAGCGAAGTGAGCGAAAAGTATCGTGACCAGCTCATCTTGTAGCGGTCAGGGTGGCTGTTTAGATTCAATGGCGCCCAAAAGTTCTGTGACATTAGACATTCATTTACATTGAGTATGATAAGCTCGCATCATCATATACTCTATCCTCGTTGCCGTTCAACCCTCCTCCCTATCCATCTCATCCCGCCCCCTCTTTAGCCCCTTCCCGGGCTTCCTCCCCCGCAGGGTTGCCCCCTTTGTCCCCCTCTTCTCGTGCAAATCCTTCATTTCCCTGACCGCCATCCTCTGTGCCTCCCCCACCCTCTCCCCCAACACCATCACCTCCTCCCTCTCCGTCGCATACTCTCCCAGCTTCTTCCCCAACGCTGCTTCGATCCTCTGCCATATCTCCACATCATACTGCGTTACCATACTGACAGCATGCCCCGCTTTCCCTGCCCTGGCTGTGCGGCCCACGCGGTGGATATAGGTTTTGCTATCGGGCGGTAGATCGAAATTGAGCACGATGTCCACGGAGGGGATATCCAGACCACGGGCGGCGACGTCCGTTGCTACGAGGATGTCTCGACTTCGACCGCGGAACTTCCCCAAAGCACCCAGGCGCGCGGATTGGGATAGCTGCCCGTGTAACGGAATAGCGCCGAAGCCGAGAGAGCGTAGGAGGATGGCCAGACGCTGAGTCTCATTCACGGTACGTGTGAAGACGATGGCGGATTGGCCGGTGAAATCGTTCATAAGGTGCACAAGGTAGAGGTCTTTGTCTTTGTGGGGGATGAAGAGGTAAGATTGGAGGAGTGTACGGACGGTTTGGTATTTACTCGTACTTATTGAAACGCGTAAGGGATTGGCAAGGGAGGCCCGCTGTAGTGATTCCACCTTCGAGGTCATAGTCGCGGAGAACAGATAAGTGCGCCGCTCGCGGGGAAGAACTTTGAGGATCTTGTCTAATATGGCGCCGAAATCGAGGTCGAGGAGCCGGTCGGCTTCGTCCATGACCAGGTACTTTAAATACCGCAGGGAGAAGCCTTTGGTGTTTTCGAGGTGATCGAGGAGACGCCCAGGGGTTGCGACTACGATGTGTGGTTTTTTGCCTAGTGCGATCGATTGGGTGGTCATGTCCATGCCGCCCACTATTACTGCACACCGCACATTTATGAGGGAGCCGAGGGCTTCGAACGCTTGGGAGATTTGGTAGGCAAGTTCGCGGGTCGGAGCCATCACAAGGGAGAAGAAGGGTTGGGGTTTGTTCATCAGGGCTGTAGTATATCAGCAAACAGGGTACGGGGAGCTTGAAGCAGACCGACCTTGAAGAATTGGTAGAGCGAATGCTGCTGTTTTTCCACTTCCTGTCTCTGCAAGACCAATGAGATCTCGGCCTTGCAGTGCCAGTGGTATGGCTTCGTTCTGGATTGGAGTGGGTGTTTTATAGCCCAAGGCTGTGCAGGCGCCACACAGAGAGTCGATGATACCGAGGTCTTGGAAAGACTTTGGTCCTGGCTCATTGGCTTCTGCACTGTCTGCTTGTTCGGGTGCTTGAGCGACCTCAGGCGTGCTGTCGTGGACACCTCGAAGCGGTGATGTTGAGGGGCTTTTCCTTCTTTTTGATGGAGCCTTCTGTGCGGTATCGAGGCCACTTTCTAGCTTTCTTTTCTTGTCTGAAGACATGCTTGCCAACAGCTTGACACATATCCCACTGCTGGGCTGGCGACTCGAAATTGAAGATAAACAGGGGGACTACCTACCTTGTGATCTCCTCGGTCCTTCTCCCGGCAATCCCTCTCGCACTGCTCGGTACCTCAAAAATTTCGACGCTAGTGTTATCGATAAAGGCAAGACCAGCGATCCCTCGAGCCCTCGGATATTCGATTTCTTCGACAAAACGGTCTCTCTCTCGAGAACAGAAATTAAAATCGGGACCCTTTTCTACTTTACTCACTTGTCGCCACAGATGACGAAAAGACGTACTAAAAAGCGTACACATGTTGGCGCCCGCAATGGTCCTGCCAACAAGGTCCCCGCCAACTCCTCTGCGAGTAGGGAACCCAAGAGCATGGTCATACGAATCGGCGCTGGAGAAGTCGGTCCTAGCGTCAGCCAGCTCGTAAAAGACGTCAGGGGCATGATGGGGCCTGGGACAGCTAGTAGGCTGAAAGAGCGGCGCTCAAATAAATTGCGAGACTACACCGCAATGGCTGGTCCCCTCGGTGTCTCCCATCTCCTCCTCTTTTCTCGTTCTGACACCGGAAACACGAACCTCCGGCTGGCTCTCACCCCTCGAGGGCCCACATTGCACTTCAGAGTGGAACAATATTCCCTCACAAAGGATGTCCGGAAAGCCCAGAAGCACCCTCACAGCGGACCCAAAGATTTTCTCACAGCACCTCTTCTCGTGATGAACAACTTCACCTCTCCCACGCCCGCCGACGGCCAGAAACCATCCGTACCATTGCACCTTGAATCTCTGACCACCACAATATTTCAATCACTCTTCCCACCAATATCACCACAGTCGACTCCTCTTTCATCGATTCGTCGTGTGCTGCTGCTCAACCGCGAACTCCCCAAAACCTCTAGCTCTTCCTCCGAGAGCGGTACACTCATCCTGAATCTCCGCCACTATGCCATAACAACCAAACGCATCGGTCTATCCCGCGCTATACGCCGACTCGATGCAGCAGATAAGCTTGTAAAACAGCGAAGCAAGAACAAACGCGGCTTACCCAATTTGGGAAAGCTAGACGATGTGGCAGACTACCTCCTGGACCCCTCCGCCGCAGCTTCGGGCTTCACGTCAGGTAGCGAAAGTGAAGTAGAGACCGACGCAGAGGTGGAAGTCCTTGAGACCCGGACGAGAAAAGTTTTGGACAAGAAACAGATGGCTGCTAGACGAGCGACTGAGGGGAACAACGGTGATATTGAAAGGCCTGGAGTAGAGAAAAGAGCTGTGAAATTGGTGGAACTCGGACCTAGGATGAGGTTAAGGATGACGAAGGTGGAGGAAGGAGTTTGTGGGGGCAAAATTATGTGGCATGAGTTCGTCCAGAAGAGTGAGGAGGAGGCCAAGGAGATGGATAGGGTTTGGGAGGAACGGAGGAAGGAGCGCGAGGAGAGAAAGAGGGTGCAGAAGGAGAACGTGGAGAGGAAGAGGAAAGAGAAGGGCAAAGGTAAGGGCAGAACGGATTTGAAAGCTGGGAACGATGAAGGCAAAGGCAAAGGTGAGACGGAGGGGGAGGAGGAGGACGACGACGACGACGAGGACATGGAGGATGGATGGAATAGCGAGGAATTGGAAGAAGATTGAGCCGAGAGACCCGAAAATGCAGTTCCAAGGCATAAACTTGTCAGCACATTGCTGTTGTTGTGATGCGTGCAATGTCTGCTTCTTAGCGCTGCTTCCAAATCATTGAATCCAGCACCCTTGCAAGATATCGGCTGGTTGATTGTCAGTCTGCAAACTGACAATCACGCGGAGGTTCAAGTCGATGGTTTACAGTCAAGGGAAGGGGGCGTTAAGGTAGGTTGTGGAAATGAATTCTTCTACACAACTTTGGCATCTAATATCCACAGCCACACCTTGGTCTAGTTTTAAGATATATCAGATCCGTGAGACGACCGTGAGACGGTGAGGTCACTCACCCTGCAATTGGTACTCGGAAGTTGGGCTTTCATGTAAGAGCAAATTGGCAGACCAAACATTTCTGGATTCGCATTTCGGCACAGTCACAAACTATCAGGAGAAGAGGAGCAGTGCGGTGGGCGAACTGTATTTGCGCGTTTCGATACGACGATTATGCCAGAGCGTCCGCTGCACTTGTTTCACTAGTGCTGGGCATTGATGCTCTCAATCTCATCGGATTCCTCTGTGCGCCTTCAACTGCTGGAGGGAGCACTATATCACATTGTTCATCTAGCTTTCAATAAGTGCATACGTCCTAGGAATTGGATCCATATCATTCCTAGTGTCTTTACTAGATCCAGAGCAACTTCTCTCTATTCAGGGAGCAACGACGGAGATGATTTATCGCAGCGAACCTTTGCACGGGCCAAATCTATTTCAAAGGTACTTGCACCCTTAGCAGGAGCCTCTTTCTACCATATTCATACGATATTTTCGTGGCACAAGGGTTCAAGACTTCAATTGAATGCTATGAAGTTAACGTACACGACCTCGCAAAGTTGCTGAAAAGTCTGTGTTGCAGTCGAAGACTTTAAGCATGGCTACGAACCTGATGCTTGGGAGTGAGGATGATGTTAATGCCTTGACAGAGAGGTTCATTGCGATTGGACTTTGTTAATCACGCGCTCCTTTGACTCTTTGACAGAATCTCCTCTGGTTGTGAGTAGGCGCGTTCGATGTGAGGGTAAGCCTTCCTCATTTTGCCCATTGTTTCTAATTTATGAGTGTGAGCACCTTCCTCGCAGACTCGTAGCACGTTGTCGCCTGCCCTTCATTTTGGCAGGCGGGTTTGAAGTCTGCCAACCTTGCAGCCTACATCAGCTTCTTCTCTTTGTTGCTCATTAGCACCTCGATCCATTTTGGATACGCCTGATCGTTCAGCATCAATATAGCACTCTGCTCTTGCACGTAATAGTTTTGTCTTGGATCAGCCTTGGTGGGCCAGCGTCAAAATGCTTTCTCGTGGTTCTAGCAATGTATCGACAAGACTTCGACGGGCAAAGTCAGCTTCCTTAATTAACCCTCGTCAGATGATGAGCGAGGAACAGACTAGTGCAAATGCAAGAGCTTCTCACGAACAAGCAGTCACTGCGGCAGAGCTCGCTTTTGAACGCGCGAAAGAGCGGGATGCAGCCAGCAGTCGCGCCAACGAAGGATGCATGGATACCGCAGATAATGAGAAAGAAAGGCCCCAGCTGGGCAGAAGGCAAAGCATTCGATTCACAGGACCAACCGCGGCGCCTCGTAGGAGCCGCTCTATCACTCGGCGTGAGGCACCGACCCTTGATAATCCCGAGCTGCCTTTCCACCACGACCAGCACTCCGATATCTTACATTCCGACGCCAAGAGTGTCGCGACTGCGTTCTCTCGAGATGTCGAAGATTTCATTGAAAGTGACCTACCATCAGTGCCTTCGTCTTACCGCAGGCTTCGGAAAGCGAAGTCCATGTTCAGCCCAGGCAAAGCCCCGTCGACTGTCTTCAGCAACGGGACGCCCATTGGCAGGCGCCATTTCCAACGCCAGTCCATGCAATCCTCACTTGGCTACGAGGAACCACTTCGAATACCAGATCAGCGCCTCCGACGATCTTTCTCGTTCCTGCGTGGTGTCACGGATCGATTACCGACAAGCAATCGTCAGTATGTTACTCAAGATGCAGCTGTACAGCTAGCTCGAGATCAGTATCTTCGTCAATTGGAGGAACAGCGCTTGAAGGCGCGACCATATTTCCTCAATCTCAGCAAGCGTCGTAGATCACAGAAAGCTTTTCGCACAACAGTCCGGACGAGCAGTACTAACAGCTATGGCAGTGCGATAGAATCATCCTTGCCTCTTCAAGACTCGGCTGAACCAAAAAGCATCAAACGCAAAGCAAGAAGCCTCTCGCAGACTCTGAGAAGGAAACTCAAACAGGTGTTTGGCCGGAACAACATCACCACCATGCCTGTCCAACATCTCGATGCTAGCCGTCCTCACTATGGCAATGAGATGCGAGGCCCCAACCAGATTGAGCATCATTATTCGACACCACCTTCTCCTGATGAGGAGCTCTTACGACGTGTGAGCTCTCGAGAATCTGTACTACGCAGCAGCCCTGTGATTCTTGACAAAGAATATCGAGCTGGGAGTATTCGACGTGCACCAAGCGATGATGATCTGAGCAAAGAAAAGTCACGCGTCACAAGTTGGACAAACTCGACAGCTGCAAACACTATCGAAATGCCTCACTTGGTAGAACGCAAACGTCTATCGGTCATAAAAGAGGACGGGGGCCCCCATGAACCCTCCTCTTCTGCAAGGCTTTATGGCCCAATCGGAGACGGGTATGCTGTTTTCCGCCAGCCTGTCCGGCAGATCAACAAAAGCGTACCGCCCGAGCCTCAAAGAGTATACTCTGCGCTTCAGAAGGAAATTGGTAGGAACAGTCGGGACGCAACTATTGAAAAGAATGACTCCGAGCTCGACAATGTTTCTGATCAAGCGAATTATGTGCAGTCTCGTCCGTTCTTACGCAGATCGTCAAGTGCTGGCATGGTTGCCGCTGTAGAAGAAGGAGGATACCGGTACGGTCACCATCAACATGTCTCGACACATCATCAGCCGGCGTACGTTGAAGATTACGAAGGACTCACTCCACAACAAATTGCAGAGCTCAATGAATCAGGTCTCGATTCTACAAAGAGGCCTTTACGCGAAACCAAGTCCGCATTCTTCCCCACGAATATGCGAATTGATAAAAGCGACACAAGCCCATACAGACGTCTTCTACAAGTCAGTAGTGAGGATGACGGATTATCTCGAGGAAGATATGGGTCAACCAACCTTTCCCAACCGCACGCGTTCGACGGCCGGGCTCGCCGAGGGAGCGTGGCAGTGTCGGAAAGCGTCTATTCGCAAACTTCTGGAAGACGTACTCCAATGCCAATAGGTAGCACAATGTCATTACCAAGGTCAGAGGATGGTCTAGAGAATGGTACAGCGGTAATAATCACGAGCGAGGTGGCAAAACATGGACTCAGATCGAATCCTTTTGTCAATCGCAGGAACGTTTCGGACAACTCCAGTGGGGAATGGAAGAAAAGGCTGGCCTCTGAATTAGCCTATTTTGACGACATTGGCAATGGGCCTGACGAGATCTACAATGCTCTTCCCGTGAAGGAATCTGGTCATAAGCGGGAGAACGCTCAAGTTGACGAGGAGGACGTGACAGTTGGAAATTCACAGAGACCTACCCAGTCAACCAAACAACCCCTCGGGCTCCTATTGGCGAACAGCAATGCTCGGCCACCACTAAAGCACAGCGCATCTCACCCACTAATTGAGCGACTGCCTTTCATGGACACGAACTCGTCACACAAAAGAATGACTGCTCGTAAAACGGAGAACGTTCCATTTCCTCAGCCTCAAGTGCAATCTCGTGAATCATCGAGAAAGTCGAATGAAAAAGATTCTTCACACAGCATTTACGACGGACGGAGCATCCTCCGCCGAAGATATTCGCAGGCTTCCCTCCTTCCTCGAAACGAGAACAGTATTTCTCCTGCAAGCTCAATTATTCGTCTCAGCCCCGAGCGACAGGAGCGTCTTCGACGGCTGCAAAGTAAAAGCTCGCTCTCACTGCACCGTAAGACGGGCAGCGTTACGAACCCACCCACGCAAGCCGACGGTCCAATCGTGAACCAGACTTTCCAAGCTTCATCCTCTAGCAACTTTTGGCATAATGAAAATGTTCGTAGCGGCGAGGAGCAAAACGAGGCGAATGTTAGCCAAGCACCGGGTGCGAATACACTGGTTGATACATTTTTGAAAGGCCGCCGAAGGAATATGAGATTCAGTGAGGAAAGTGGAGGCGATCCTGCTTTTTTATGATCTCCATGATCCCAGAGGCCTATTTCTATACCCAAGTCTGATTTTGCACAACTCCATCACGTATCACTATTGTGCATGTATATCTGGTCTTCCTCCTTCCCTTTCTCGCAATGGAGCCTCATACCGCTGCAAGCCATGTCCAGTACGGAGTACAGCAGCTGGTGAGGAGTATTCTATGTCGCTTGTGTGTCGATCGGCCACATGTTGGACAAGTGGGGCTCGCATTGCCCGCGAGTCAAAAGGAAAGGAATTGGAAATCCCTCCCGCATGCAACAGCAAGGAGACATTTACATAGAAACCGAATGCAGTAGTATAAATACAACTGCACCTAAGACAGTAAGGCCGAGATCGTAAAACAACTATAGCTTCGAGGGTGAGAAGGAAAGGGGTCGCTCCATCAAGGTTTTGATATATGTAAGATTATAAGAGCATGTAATATATACTAGCGCGGGTTCTAAGATTCAAGACAACAAGGTGAGCCTATAGACCTCAAGCTGCGCAAACCAAATGAAAGCTGCGTAACAGCTTCACAAAGTGCGCTGAATATGCGCCTCTGCGCGCCTCATACTCTTCTTTTGTGTGTCTTCTTATGCATACGCCTAGGCTTTGCTGTGTACGCCGATGAAGCCTACCAAGTCGATTATCACCACGCCCTTCTCGGGCCTCCGCAAGCTCACACTACCTTCTTTCACCGCCCTTCAGCCAATTCGAAAGCCTCACTGCTGTACACCCTTTCCGAGAGTCTGATTCTCGGAGCCGCCAATCCCAAAGACGGCGCAGTGCTTTGGAGGCAGCGGCTTGCCGACCCGGCTCGCAATTCCACTTCAGCAGGACTTCTAAAGGCCGGGGCTGGAGCAAACACGATTGTTAGTGCTGTGGATCGAGTCGTTCAAGCATGGGATGCTGTGGATGGGAGATTGGCATGGATATGGCAGGGCGAAGGCAAGATCAAGGCTCTAGAAGTGATTGCCGGTGATCAAGGCGAAAACGATGTATTGGTTCTTAGCGAAGAAGGTCCGAATGCTGTGGTCAGGAGGCTCGCGGCTTATACTGGAGATGTTGTGTGGGAACATAGGGATACCAGGTATTCAGAGGCTGCCAATATCGGGTTCTACCTTGTGGCTAATCAGAGTCAGTGGGGATCTACCATATTCGGTGATTTTTTCCAAGGACACCATATTTTACATATCCCTACATTCAGCGCTGCTGAAAGGGCTCAAGATCAAGGCTACTGGATTAACTCTTTCAACTGGGAAGCCAGTCGCATCACCCATAGTGTTCAATTCAGAGAGCGATATTTCATCCGAAGATTTGATCCTGTACGCAGGTTCAACCTCTGGTGTTCCATTGCTCTTGTGGACGGACAAAGCTTTGAAAACCATCAAAGTTGCTACAATCGATAAAAAGTACACCACGACTGTTGGCATGTCTCCAATTGAAGGAGAAGGTGTGAAAGAAATCATCGTCCATGCTCCTCCTTCAGCAGCAGCTCAACCGCACTTCCTCGTCCATTTTCGAGGTGCAGAGTTCAATTGGGCTCAAATTTACCACATCGATATGTCTACAGGCACTGCGGTGAAGGCTTACGACTTGCCACGTCTTGATGGCAAAGGGGCGTTCTCCACGAGCATTCCAGGCACTGAAGTATGCTTTGTTCGACACACTGCTACCGACATTGTCTTGCTGTCCAGTGTCAAAGACGATGTGCTCGGTAAATGGAAGCATTCTTCAAAGAGTGAGGGACAATCGGGCGGCCTGAAAGGCATATTGCATGCTGCCTCAGAAGTAGTGTCAAGGGGAGGATCGAAATACTCCCTAAGATCAGCCCTCACATCGTCGACAGGGGATTGGGAACTTGTGCGTAATGGTGATTCTCTGTGGATCAGACCCGAAGGACTCGCTGGTATTGTTGCAGCTGGATTCGTTGATATCGCAAGAGAAGAAGGCCTGGCCCATGAAATAGCTGCAGAAGGCCAGAGCAACGTTCTTTCTGCATATATCCACCGACTCAGACGTCATGCAAAGGATTTGAAACACTTGCCAGCCTGGTTAGAAGGTCTTCCGCAACGTATTATGGGCAATTTCCTTGGGGAGAAAGCTTCTGTCCAAGAACAGACCTTACGGCGTGATTCATTCGGGTTCCGCCAGATTGTTGTGGTTGCCACGGAGCGTGGTAGACTTGCAGCTTTTGATACAAGCAACCGTGGTCAAGTCATATGGAACGTTAAGGCAGTCACGTTACAGCCAGGTTCAACATGGGAGGTCATCAGCATTGAAACGGAAAATGACAAGGTCTTAGTACGTGGCAAAGCCGGAGAGTTCTTGCGAGTTCTGCCCAACACCGGCGAGATTGTGCAACACCAACCTGGACGTATGATTGCTTCTCTGAAGACAGCGATACCAACGATAGGTATACGTGGTCAACAAGTACTCATCCCTGTCAACGACGATGGGTCACTAGGTGATATTTCGAACGCTAAATTCCGAGAGGGTCTGATCATTGTGACAGAAAGAACAGACGCGATTGTTACTGGCTGGAGCCTGGGCAAGAATACCAAACCGTCTATTGCATGGGACTTTATGGCATCAGCGGGAGAGAAGATACATAGTGTCACTCCTCGACCAGCTCACGATCCCGTTGCCTCTATTGGCAAGGCTTTAGGTGACCGCAACGTTCTTTACAAGTACTTGAACCCCAACATCCTACTTATCACCGCTGTGGCCATCGAAGCGTCAATGGCAACATTCTATCTAATTGATTCAACTTCTGGCGTTGTCCTCCACTCCATCACTCACACCAATGTGGATACCACTCTACCAATCAGCTCCACCGTCTCCGAGAATTTCTTTGCGTACTCACTATTCTCAGAGACAACCACTACCTCACAGGATCCATCTCAGCTGGACCAGCAGAAATTGAGAGGCTATCAACTTGTGGTGTCCGAGTTGTATGAATCCTCATTACCCAATGAACGTTGCTCCACTGGCTCGTCCCATAACCTGTCTTCCATCTATCCCATGCCATCGTACGAAATCGAGCCGGCCGACGTACCCCACGTCATCTCGCAAACCTATCTGATTCCCGGCCCCATCTCCCACATGTCCATGACATCGACTCTGCAGGGAATTACTCCTCGGTCTATCCTGTGTGTCATGCCTCGTTTGAACGCACTAGTTTCGATACCAAGACATGTTCTCGACCCCAGGAGACCCGTGGGCCGTGATCCAACGGCCGCTGAAGCGGAAGAAGGCTTGTTCAGGTACAACGCCGTGCTAGACTTCGACCCCAGGTGGACCTTGACACATAAGAGGGACCTCCTCAGCTTGTCGAACGTCATCAGCAGTCCGACGCTGTTGGAGAGCACGAGTTTGGTGCTTGCGTTTGGGGACGTGGACATCTTTGGGACGCGGTCGAGTCCTATAGGGGGATTCGATATATTAGGAAAGGGGTTCAATAAATTGCAGCTTGTGGGCACGGTGGTAGCTCTGGCTATTGGTACAAGTGCTTTGGTGCCATTTGTGAGTCTCGAGCGTCCTTGTTCTTCTCTTGAGTTTGCAAGGAGATGGCTAACGCTGTTTATAGGTGAGGAGAAAGCAAATAGACGGGCAGTGGAAGGCTTAGATGCATGTCTACTATTTTGTATCAAGATGAGAAGAACGATCGAAGTCAAACTAAGTAGGCTAGTGATACCTGTATATTAATCACCCTTAGCTATGCGTACACCTCCCCTGTCTATCACTTCCAATTGGTGAAAACCTTTCCTTAGATTCGGGATCATGTCCATCCAATTGCGCTACTACCTTTCCTATCATCGATGAACACAGTCTGCGTGCCTTCTTCTCAACCAAGAACAACCAAATCTCCTCGGACTTATTCCCCTATTCCACCCAGATCGTCCAAAGCGAAGAACCACTCCGCAACACCAACCTTGCCTGCTTTCCCTTTACCACATACAATCTCCCCTCTCCCTTGAGCACCCAAAGCCGACTTCACACCACGGGGACGTACATCGCCATACCCTCCCCCCGCCAGTTCAACAAACAAATCACAACTCCCTCAGCTGTAACATCACAGACGTATGTAATCTGCATCGATACCGTTGCCCCTCCTGGAAGCGAGACGTGAGTCTCGGTTCGTAGCCTCCAAAGCCTCCTTTCTCCCTTTGGCGCCCTGCTATTTATTACTAGTGAGTGGTCTGGAAGCTTCGGTCCGAGATCTTGAGATATTTGCGTTGAGAGTTGGTGTGAGGATCTAGAGAGGAGAAGTAGGAGGAGATGTAAGGGTGTGGTTGTTTGCGAGGAAGGATTGCGATGTAATGGAGAAGGTGATCGAGAGCAGGAGTGGATTTCTTCTCCAGAGGGAGGGCGGAGGTGAGGTTGATTTGTGTACTGGCTGTGCGCAATTGAGATGTAGCTCAAAGTAGGTCGGTTTACGGTTCAGGAGAAGTTCTGTTATAGTGAAAGGCGATGACCAGAAGAACAGTCACAGGTTGCAAATGAGAAGGATGAAGATTCTTTGGTTATCATGATCTAGAGTATTCTCCAACTCGAGACCTTCCATATACCTTCAGTGCACACGAAATGTTCCGCGGACGTATTCTATTTTGCTGCTTCCCCACACCCATGGCAGATCCTCCGCCAGACCAGCCCTGGTTCTAGCTAATATTCCGAGGATCCAAGAAATGCAAGTCCCTCCCCTAGGAATTGCTTATTACTTCGTCCTCATTATGAATGGATGCTTCAACGCTTCCAACGGCGTACATCTCTTCTCGGGATTGAGGTTCAGGCACCGATCAAGCAGATCGACAAACAGATTCAATTCTTTGATCTCGGCATCGTCCATCCCCTTGACGTTAGCCACCAATCTAGTCTTCAGGTCGCGGGTGGGCTTTGTGAGGTTGAGTATACGGACGACATCCTGCTTGAGCATTAGCTGTCCTGATATTCTTCTCTGTGCTTGGGAGGGGGATGGATCTTACCTTTCCGGTCAGCTTGTCCTTCTCCACGCTCCTAAAGTTGAGCAAATCGTCAAAGTGCAAGCCGGCGAATTGGGCTTTACGCAGTATTTTGTGGCTGAATTTGCCGCGGCATTCCATGATGGCGCGGAGCATTTGGTTGTTGCTTCGGCCGGTGAAGAGGATTTTGCCAGTGTAGAGCTCAAAAAGCGTGCATCCTATGGACCACATGTCGATTGCGAAGTCGTACTGCATGCCGAGGATGATTTCTGGAGCGCGGTAGAAACGACTGACTAGGTATTGGGTGATCTCGTTCTCCGAGGAATCGGACGCCGACCCCAGATCACATATCTTCAAGACATTACGGGAGTCATTCACAAGGACGTTGTCAGGCTTCAGATCTGCGTGAAGGATGTTGCACTTCCGTAAGAGACTCAATCCTAAGAACATTTGCTGAGCGTAAGCTCTGACAGCCCTGAGATTGATGCCGACATCTCTTCCGAACTTCTTCAGAACCTCACGCAGGTTAATGCTTAGGTTCTCGAAAACCATGCAGAGATGGCCTTTGTGCTCGAAATTACGCTCGAGCCGAATCATATGCTTCTTGTCCTCCGGATCAGCCTGCGACAGCTTCTGGAGAATCTCCATTTCTTTAATCCCTGCTTTCTTCCTGTTCTCGCGTTAGCTCGTGTCGCCCGGTTCGTGAGAGAAAAGTAGTCACATTGTCTCATTGTTACGAATCAACTTGATAGCCACTAGTCGTCGGGTCTTTTGATCTGTGGCACGCACCACTCCAGAAAACATGCCCTTGCCGAGATTCGATTGTACATGATATCGGTTGTCAAGTAGTTCGCCGAGGATGACCTTATAATAGCCCTCTGAGTCATCCCAGTCGTCAAGCATGCTCATATCGAGAGCCTTGGCTTGTGGGATAGGGACAGCTTTGGCGGCGTCTCCGCCCAACTTCTTGGATGTTGCTGGTGCTTCAGCAAACATATCAACATCGTCGCCTTCTGCAAACATATCGAATCCGTCCTCCGCTGTCTTGTCGCGCACTTGATTGGCAGCAGCGTCAGGGAGGAGGACGTCCTGTTTGGCTATTGTCTTCTCATCGTAAGTACTTGACGATACCTCGCCTTTCCGCTGACGTTGATCATGACGCATTTTGTCCTCTTGCATGTCCATCGTGGGGTCATAATCAGCAGCAGAGGGTTCGTCTCTTTGCGTTGGGGTATCAGGAGCGGCAGATTTGTTAGCAAGGTCGCCATCTTTGAGCAGTACCAAATCCGTGGGCGACTCTTGACCTGATGCATCTTGGGGAGTTGGAGGTGGAGATTGACGAGGTGTGGCTGCGTATATGGTGTTAAATCTTTGCTGAGCTCGATGATCACGCTGCTTACCATCCCTTAGCATTTCTCCCGTCACGTCTGCCATGGGCGTTGGTGGAACAGATTTACTGTCCAACGCCAAAGCTTGTAACTGCATTGGTGTTGCCTGACCTCTGTGCTTAGCTTTTATAGCTTCACGTCTTTTGCGGCGTTCTTCGATTAGGGCGGCATCGTCAAGCACCTGTCCGTTAGTCGGCAGTGCCACTTCCTCTGGTTGAGTATCATTCTCCGCTGTAGGGCTGATACACGAGACCTTAGCGGAAGACACTTTTCGCAGCAGGGGGACGCACTCAGCTCTGGGTTGATCAGAATCTCTTGAAGAGGAGCCATTATGCTGCTTCTGATTGAACTTGATTTCAGCCTCTCGCACTGCACGCGCAGCAGCAACTGGGCCTTGGCCCCGATCGCTCACTGACTGTTGGTTGGAAAACATGCTACTGTTTCCACGATACCCTCGATCATCTTGCTCACGCCGCCATGCGGGCCCATCTGCTCGTCCATTTCTTCCATCGTGCATCTTATTGTCTGGCCGGGACGACCTCGAATGGAAAGGAGATCGGCTGCGGGTCCGTGGCTGGCTGCCATGAGAAGGCCCGCCCCCAACCCGATCTTCTCGAAAGCTCCGACCTGGTCCAAGATGCCGAGCTACATCGTCACGGTGGGATGAGCGTTCTCTCCCTCGTTCACCATATCTAGAATCCTCATAACGAACTCTGAACCGTCTGGGATCGTTGCGGACATGATCGTAATGGTCATCTTCAGGTGGCCGCTTTGCACTCCGAGATTTTCGATAAGGGGAACGAGATTGGTCGCGAGACTTGTAGTGCCTCGGGGACCTGACGGGCGAAGGCGATCGAGAGACTGACAAAGATTTTCTGAATGGACGGTCAACGTTGGTGCCTTTGTGAGATACGATTGACGTAGTTGCCTTCTCAGTGTCTGACTCGACGATCTCGCCCTCGGAATGGGAGGAAGACGACTGGGAAGCCATGGTCACTCTCTCAGTGAGCGAGTAAATATGGCTGACATGAGCCTGTTGTTTTGATTTGATTGCGAATTAGCCACTGATTCTTTTATGTGGTAGGGCTTTGGTAAGAAGCCCAACCGGTGATATATCTCCTCCCACGCTATCGGTACACAGCTTCAACCATTTGGAGGGCAGTCCCGGAAAGTTGCGGAGAGCAAGCTGCTCGAGTGGCTCCGAGATTATAAAGATATCGAAGACCTTGAATATGAAGACGTTGTGGTGAAGTGGGTCACTAAGAGTAAGAGCAGACAGGTGAATGATAATCGAGGAGACTAGTGCGGGGCGAGATTTACATTCAAGTTCAACCTCTCTACGCCTCGAACCTTCTTCCTCTCACCAACGGTCGCAATTCAAACTCGGACCGCTCGAGTTTACCCTTCATTAATTTACTCCATCTCGCTCGCAACATCATCAAGCAGAACAAGCATGGGTGGAGTTAGCAGAGACGGTCAGTCGCACTCCCCTCCCCACCATCCCCACAGCTCACAAATCCATCCTAGGCGGCAAAGCCAAACCCCTCAAGGCGCCCAAGAAAGAAAAGAAGGATATGGACGAAGATGAGATAGCGTTCAGAGAGAAGCAGAAGACTGGTACGTTTCTCATCATTGCGGTCATGGTCGTATTCAAGTGAGATCGATGCAAAGCTGACCTGCGGGAGGAAGATGCGAAGGCAAACAAGGAGATGGCAGAGAAGGCCAAGGGGAAGGGACCCATGAATGCCGGGCAGCAGGGGATTAAGAAGTCGGGGAAGAAGTGAGCTTGGAAGGGAAGAAGCAGGGCCATGGTGCGAGGCGTAGATGGGGTTCAACGAGGATGGAGGGACTACTGCGATGGATGATGGCATGCATATGAAGGCTTGAGATGGTCGAGAAGTTTGAGAACGAGGCCATCGATGGAACACCGCTTTCATTCATATCGTACAATCACCTCTGCCGACGGAGCAGCGGTCCAGTCTGCAGGGATCTCTCTGTGAAGACCCCCCACGTTAAGAAGATACCATCGCCTCTTCCATTTCAGAGGCCAACCGAATGCGTAAAAATCGGGGTAGAAAGTCCAATATTACATAGAGAAGAAGGCATATTCAACTCGTCACTCGTCTGACCCATATACTTGTAGGTTCGTACTGCGCGAAATCATCATGCCGTTTCCACGCTCGGTGCAATTTCAACCCAGTCTCGTGTTCGTCCTTTACCACTTCTGACAGTTCTTTCTTCAGCCCTTCCACCGTCTTCTTGATCTCTTGCCTTGATGGTTGATCATACGCAATCGATGCTGGCTGGACCACGTTGGTAAGCTCATGTATCACCGTCTCCAGGTTATAGCGTCGTCTTCGCAAGACGTCTTGTTTTGCTTGCAGGGTCTTCACTGGGTCGATCACTTCCACGTCTGGTGGTGGTTTCGGTAGGGACTTCGAGTCACTCCCAGCCCCATAGATCGGGGAAGATGTGGGCACCTCAGACGGGGTAGGTTTTCGACTGGGTACTGTCTTAGGCATGCCTGAAGGGGCCACTGGCCGCTTCCGGTTGAGAATCGATTGGGGCGTACCATTTGGCGAGGAATATTCGGAAGAAGTCATTTCAGGCGTCCGTGGAGGACTATCGTAATTCGTTGTAGCCATAGTTGTTGCACTGAATCGACTTGGCGGTTCATTCTCAAAGTGCATGTTGTGTATGTCTGCGCGGAATCTGGCCTCAATCATGCTTGAGTCTCGGGTGGGGTATTGTTGGGGTGGAGTTGCCTTTTCGTAATCAGCCCGAGTCATGGGAATTGCTGCCTTGGTAATCAAATTGGGTTCCTTGCTAATCGGAGTGGTTTCTTTGATGGTCGAAACAGTGTCCTTGCTGCTTTCCTTTTCCGGGAGGCTCGGTAAAGCATGGTTTCGCCTGTCTTTGATCTCCTCATTGCTCGGGTTCCGTGCGAGTGGGGATCTCGTGTCTTCTGGGGTCAAACTTGCTTGCCTCGCCGCCGTGTCTGGTTGAGGAGCGGAGGGTGTTGCTGGTCCTGAAAAGGCGCCCCCTGCAAAAGGCCGCGGTTGCTGAACACCATGGGTCTCCCCCTGCACTGAAGGTTCCGGAGCCCAACGTTGCATAGTTGTCTTGGAAGGTAGGGCTGGAATAGCTTTGTTTGGGTCGTGCTTACTTTCCGATTCTTCTTGCTGTGCTCGCTCATGCTCTTCACGTGCTCGCTCTAAGCGTTCTCGTGCTTGTTGTTGCTGCGCTTCACGTTGCCTCTCTCGCTCTTCCTGCTCTGCTCGCTCTCTCGCTTGCTTCGCTAATGCTTCCTGCTCTTGCTCCATCTCTCGGCGTTCTTGCTCAGAGCTCTCCATATCTCGACGCTCCTGCTCTGCTCGTTCTTTATCTCGCTGTTCCTGCTGGACCCGCTCTCTCTCCTCCTGTTCTCGCTGCTGCCTTAGGCGGCCAGGAGGGAGTCTGGGGATTTGTGCATCCTTTTTGTCAAACATCGGGGTGACAATTCTGTGACGACCCCCAGCACCCTTCCACTCAGGCCTCATAATGATAGGCGCGTCGCTAATTTCCCGACTTCCGACTCGCTTTCGAGCTGGGACAGTGCCACCGCTTATGTGGGTGGAGGTTCCGTAATTTTTATTCAAACTGCCAGGACTTGGGTCCTCGTGTGACTTGACAGCACCAGGAGTCGTCGAAGGCGGTTTGCCTTTTTCGCTATCCGTAGGTTCACCAGAATACTCGTCCCAACGAACAGTGGATGATTCCTGATCTGGCGAGCTGGTATTCGGTAACTTCCAAAACTTTTTCAGATTCTTCCTTGGGACTGGTAAATTGCTACTGTATCTACTAGGTCTTAATGGTGGTGAGCGGCCTGCCACGGGACTCGAATTTTCGGATATTGGGGAGACATCGCCCCCATTGCGATTGGCCCCACTATCATTCATGCTTGGTGAGCTGGGTGGGGAGACATCATCAGGGTAAAGTGAAGATGATCTCGGTGGGTGGCTAGAACTCCCATCTGGTGAGCTGTCCATCTCTGACAATGATTGCGAGTAGACGGAAGAGGCCGTAGGTGCATGGGAGAGGCGCCTGTTTTGGACATTCGGATTGACCTGTAACGATTTGCTTTAAAATACTCGTCAGCAATGGTAAACAAGGCTCTGGATGAGACGTACAATGGCAAATCAGGCAAACCCTTCAGCACATCTCCTGTCCCCTTTCTTCCAAAGGCTGGCCTAGAACTTATGCTCAGAGCACCGTTTTCAATGTAGTTTGGGCTTGAGGTGGTCTTTTCATCCGGAGTCGTCTGTGTCAGGGTTGGAGTGCCGTAGGACGATTGGCGATTGAGGCGCTTCCACATCGCTTTGCGGTCGGTAGGACCGAATCACTTTTAATGTTGTTTGTCAGGCTGGCTTGCAGCTAGTTGTATTTGCGGATCAATGATCTTGGGCTGTGGTGTAAGTCATGGAAACGCGGCAGTGGGAAAGATGATAGGCGACAGCTGGCATGTCAAATTGCCAACAAAGATTTCAAACGAGGGCACAAAAAGGAGGGTAGGATAGACGAGGGCAAAAGGAGAGAGATTCTTAGATTTGTTACGGGGCCAGGCACATGGGGATGTTTTGCTTCTTTTTGCTGCATGCGGGATGAGAAGAGGAGGTCTGTTAGCGAGTTTGTTACGCCGCTGAAACGCGGGAATGAAACCACTGAGCACCCCTCAGGCTCTAAATAGATAGATAATCCACTGGGCGGTCTATTTACCAATCAACCCCCTATACTAAATCCTAGTAGTGAAGAAGTGAAGCGGGTTGCATCATTGTTCCAGATCAGATTCGAGTCCAAACACACCTCACCTCATCTATCGGAGAATTTCCATCGGTCTTCTTACTTCAAACGTGATATCGTATCGCGTGAGAGAGGGAACTCCGGAAAGCGTGCTCTAGCCCGATGCGCTGCCACCACTTATAAAGCTGACCCCGGTTTATATCACCCTGCTGTCTCTCATCTCAGAATTGTTTCAAAGCACTACGCCTCCATCATCATGTCTAGCAGTTAGTACCCGACTCTCCCTCCAGTCTGGGCATAGCTGACAATAGTGAAGCAGCTACTCCATCAGAGACCCAGGCGTATGCTGCACTCCGCTGCCATTCCACACAAACAGCTAAAATGTCTGCAGTGCGACTGTCTTCTCGCCGGTCAATCTTGTCCTCTTCTCGCTCCTGATCATTCTCGCCTACTACCGTCTTCGCCCTGCTGCACCGGTAGTCGTCCCCAAAGGCCCTCCACCTACCGTCTTCAAAACCTTCATCCCTACAGAACTCAAACCGTACAACGGGGAGGAGAACCGGCCTGTGTATCTTGCGGTACGAGGCAAGGTTTTTGATGTGACACCGGGGAGGAATTTCTACGGTCCTGGGGGTCCGTACGAGAACTTCGCTGGACGAGATGCCAGCAGGGGTCTCGCGTGTGGCAGCTTTGATGAGGATATGTTGACGAAAGATCTTCACGGGCCTCTGGACGATCTCAGTGGCCTTGGGAAAGATGAGATGGAGGCTCTACAGGATTGGGAGGACAGGTTCTCGGAGAAGTATCTCGTGGTTGGAAAATTGGTTGCCGATGGGGAGAAGTAGGACTTTTAATGTTCTTGATATTTGACACGGTGAATTGCAAGATGCTCGGGAAAATGAGTTTTGGTTGTATAGACATAGCAATGGAGGAGTCTACAATTTTTGAATCATCACAATCGTCCTTTAGAGAAGCTGAATAGAAGGAACGTCACCTATAGTAAAGTAATCGGGGAATCATTGCGGCCTGACTGCACAGAGGGACGGGGCGCACGTGACAGGGGGTCCAGCCCAGAAGCTACCGAAAGAGTCGTAACCTCGAGCTTCCACGTCTTGCCGAATTATCAGCTCTCATTCTTTTCATTACAATCTTCAACCAAAACGAGGACTCTACAATTTTCCAGATTGAGTCAACGGTTCTCACCCCGCCACTCATTCCCTGTTGCTTATGCGCGCAGTCTCAACGGGCAACGTGTGAGCACAACCATCATGGTGCATCGCCCTAGTGTTCTGAAAAGCATCATTGGGCCTTGAGCCCACCCACCCCTCTTCATGGGGGACAAGATACCCTCCGGCTACCAGCAGAACAGGTCTCTCCCCATCCCGACCTACGATGAAGCCATCTCTCGCCCCTCCTCCTCCCAATCCTTCCTAGGTCCAGAGCACATCTCCCAAGATGCAGAAAGGCAAGGCCTTCTTGCCGAGAGAGCAGGGCATCATGGTGGCTACCGTGAGCCGACGGTTGAATCCGTCCGGTCAAGTTTGGACGGGATGTTGCCTTCCTCGGGCGAGATCTCGCGAACGGGGTCTACGGAGGAGCTACGAAGGGAGATTCAACAGATGGATATACTCGAACCCGGCGCTGAAGGTTCCAGGAGGTATCTACTGACCGACCGGTTCTCAAAGCGCATCACAAGTCTCACCAATACTCTCTACGCTATCAATTTGCCGCCGTTCCGCCGTTGGCTTCCATCATGGGATTATGTCAAGGATAGATTACTGAGACTGAAGATGAATTGGATCATAATGGGGCGGCTCTTCGCTCTACTGCTGGTGATATTCCTCGCCTACCTCCTCTTCTTCTCCGACCTGTTCAGAGTTGGCCGTGCGGTTGGGCCTGGTGGCAAATGGTTTGATCCCGAGGTGTTACGGAAACATGTGCGAGACCATATCAACGAAACCAACATTCGAGAGCATCTAAGGTATCTTACTTCCTACGACCATATGGCTGGTACATCAGGAGGATATCAACAGGCCATATACATTCGGAGTTTATTGGAACAGGCGCACCTCGATGACGTCGGATTGGAGCGATTTGATGTATACCTAAATTTTCCTAAGGCAGGAGGGCGCAAGGTCGCGATAATTGATCCTCCAAATTTGGCTTGGGAGGCAGTGATTGAAGAGAATTTGGCCTATGAGGGCCGAGAACAGGTACCTGTATTCCACGGGCATTCTCGTTCAGGGAATGTTACGGGGCCTTTGATCGTAAGTAGTGCTCCTGTGAAGTTCTTTCTACGTGCTAAGCAAAAACTCACAGTACGCAAACTATGGTTCAAGAGATGATTTCAAGCATTTGGAGGACCAGGGCATAAATCTGAACGGATCTATTGCTCTCATGCGATACTATGGCACCCAACCAGATCGTGCCTTGAAGGTCAAGGCTGCGGAGATGGCAGGAGCGGTTGGTTGTATCATTTACAATGACCCTGCCGAGGATGGATTTACGCGAGGGCCAGTATACCCGGAGGGAAGATTCGTACCTTCGGATGGTGTGCAAAGAGGTTCTGTCGCCCTCACAGGCTGGGTTGTGGGAGATTTACTTAGTCCTGGCTTTGCTTCACTCCCAGAAGAGCCTAACAGGGGCTCCAAGGATGACAATCCTGCTTTTCCTAAGATTCCCTCAATGGCGTTAGCGTGGAGAGATGCTCAGAACCTCCTGCAAGCGCTGAAGAGCCATGGTCAGAAGCTGGATGGTGACTGGGGAGTGGGGGGAGTGCCTGATGTGGAATGGTGGACTGGTGACCACGCTTCTCCCATCGTTCATCTACAAAATGAGCAGGATGAGGTGGAACGAAGGCCTATTTATAACGTCCTTGGCCGGATACCAGGTAAGTCATCTTTTCGGTATCGATATGCTCTCGATCATGCACACAAGTGGGTTTTGAGTCATGTTTCTGGAGCACTTCTTCCCGAGTACACTTGATCCTCGTTACACAAGATTTGGCCAGGAAAGAGTTGTACTAATCCAAAGTTCACGTAGGCGTGGAACAACCCGAGAAGTTAATCATCATTGGCAACCACCACGATGCGTGGTGCTTTGGTGCGGCAGATCCTGGAAGCGGGACCGCCATATTTCTCGAAGTGGTTAGAATCTTTGGGGAGCTAAGGAAGATTGGATGGCGACCTCTGCGTAGCATTCTGTTTGCGTCGTGGGACGGGGAGGAATACAACTTGATCGGGTCCACAGAGCATGTGGAAGCTAGAATCGACGAATACCGGCGGAATGGATTTGCCTACCTGAATGTCGATGTCGGTGTAAATGGACCAGACTTCAAGGCTGCAGCATCGCCTGCACTCAGCACAGCGCTACTCCATGTCCTCGAACGCGTCACTGATCCCACCACCAACAAGTCTTTGCGAGCTGCCTGGGCCGATGCCGGCGCTGAAGTGGAAGGTCTAGGCGCTGGTAGTGACTATGTCGCCTTCATGGATTTAGCGGGCACATCTTCGTTGGACATGTCATTCGAAGGTGGCCCATCCCCTTACCACAGCTGCTATGATAATTTCGATTGGATGAATGATTATGGCGATGAGGGCTTCCAATATCATAAGACCATGGCCCAAATCTGGGCCCTACTAATCCTCGATCTTACCGACCGAGAACTCCTCCCCTTCGACTTCAACGCCTATGCCGAAGCCGTCAGAGGCTATGTCGCCGATCTAGAGAAGTATACTAAAGACAAAAACGGTGATCTGGACTTCACGGCCTTAGGGAGCGCCGCGCGCGAGTTTACAGACAATGCTCGCGAATTTCACGAGTGGAACCAAGCCTGGAGTAACCTCGTGTATGGGGAAGGCGGAGGCTTCGAGAGCAACGCCATGGCGATCAAGCGCCTGAGTCATAACACCCGAATGGCTAATTTCGAAACGAACATGCTTGATATCGACGGCGGGCTCGTGGGAAGGAGTCAGTACAAACATGTCATCTTTGCACCGCAGGCATGGAATGGCTATGATGCGGCGTTCTTTCCTGGGATTCGAGATGCCATCGAGGAGGGGGACTGGGAGGGGGCGCAAAGGCAGGTCGAGAAGGTGGCGGGGATACTGTCTTTTGCAAGCAGGAAGCTGAATCATTAGTTGGCGCGGCTTTCGTGTTGGTATTGTAGGAATATTGGCATCTCTAGCTGGCAATGCATACATATCCCGTGATATATTGTCACGGACTTGGATCCTGGTTAGGCTCTTGCAGATTGTATCAGCAGGCGAGATGATGGTACATTGTGACATTGCAGTGTAGAAATCCTCGATAGTTACCGGAGGCACTAGTGCCCCTTTATATTTTTTAGTCAGCAGGCTGGACTTTCGTTCGAGGACGAGCTGAAAATCAGGCTGAGAGAGGCCAACAAGAAACACCACTATACACTATCATGAAATCTTTGCTTCGGAGAGCTTTTGTTATCGACCAAGCCCCGCGAACAGAATATGTCGATAGCCGCGCCCGTTATAGTCATGGAGGATGCTACTTTGGGCGATGATTCTGTGAGTCAGGTCAAACATGATCTACCGCCTTGCTCTCTACAAAACACTATTACCTTTCAACTTCCTATGCCTGAAGTCGCCAATTCTCTCTCCGCCTTACTCTTATGACGGCAATTTCACTGGGCTCTCATTGATTCATGTACAGGGCTACTCGAGCGGGGAATCGACTTTACGTCTACATCCCGACACACTTGATCATGAACATGTCGAAAATCTAGAGGTTTTCACCCAAGATCTGAAGCGAGCTCTTGATGGCACTTTCCCTCGGGACGCATATCCGTACTCTTCGGTCAACGTCCTTCTCCTAAGCTGGGAGGCAGACGATCTGGATGTTGCAAGCGAAATCTCTCAACTCCGTCGTGTTTTCGAATGGCATTTTAGATTTAAAGCGGAGGAATGGCGCATACCTAGCGGACCCAATCCCACAAGAGCCTTGCAGGACAAGCTGTATGCGTTTCAGGATGCTCACCAAAGTGAGCAGGAGCTGCTGATCGTGTACTATGCTGGACATGGCGAGGCAGACCCCAGGCGGGGAAGAAGCATATGGAGAGCGTAAGAAAACAGCCTTCCTTCTCTTGGTGTGGCAGGTGCAGACCCGAGAAGCTGTTCGCCTGCCTCCATGGATGCGCTCCAGCCAGGGCCACGATGTTCCCAATCTTTAGACGCAGTCGACCCACACATTGACCAATTGCCACAGTAACCAAAGGGGAGACAGCCCATATCTCACCTGGTCCTCTCTGCAGCATTTGCTGGAGACAGCCGTCCCCCATGTTCTCATCATTCTGTAGGTGATTTTGAAGTAATTCATTCCCTGTCTGAATGAACGACCTAAGCGTGGTTGGCTTTTGGCAGGAACCCTACATTCTCAACTCAACTCACGATTTCTCATGACTATTAGCAGTGGAAGTGATGCTAACTTCAAAAGCGACTGCTGTTTTGCTGCAAATGCAGCTCGGGATACCTCGGAGGGTACAACGAAGGAACTCTTGGCCGCTTGTGGGCGAGAAACCCCGACCCTCGGTGTTGGTGAAAGATCTTTTACATCCGCGTTGATCGAAGAGCTCAAGGCTTTCGGATTGACTCCCTTCACCGTGACTACCCTTCACAATCGGCTCGTAAACATCCGATGGAGACTCAAATATACCCCTTTCCATACAATACTCTCCGAGCACGGCGGCACTAGCGTACATCTTGAACCCTTTCCCAAGCCGACATCTACTGTTGCTAGCCCAGACGGTGGGAGAGATTCGCCATCGCGTCCGGGTGCCGAGGATGTTGTAAATCAGACAAGAGTCCTCTTGGCGATCTCCGTTACTGCCAACGCGGTGTCGAGTGTCTCCAGCTGGGTCAATTGGCTACACTCACAAGCACCACCTGAAATAACGAGTGTGGATGCGCAAATTGAGTCGGTGTACGACAGCCACTCAACGCTCGTATTGATTTCCATTGCAATTTCTGCGTGGGACATGTTAGCCGACAAAGGAGCTTATCAATTTATTGGGTTCATCAGATCGGGGAATCGACTAGATTATGTGAAGGTGGAGGATCTACTTAGGGAGCTTCAGGGAACAACGGAATATCGACGAGGCGTGGTGGCCTCAGAAGCAGGCGCGATGGAATTTATGCATTATCCCATACCTTCGGATGGCTTCGATTCTCTTCTGTTATTAGGAAAGCGGATCCAAGATTCTTTCATCCTAGCAAGATCCGGTCCGTCTCCTATATCCTCGGACCTCCAAAGCGATGTGTGCGAATTGAATACTGCAATTAGTCGGAACGGGAACACATTGAATAGTATGCTGGATCGTGCAGACAAGAGAACAAACCAAATTATAACCAAACTCTTACGTGATTGCCAACGTGTGGGTATACCCTGCTGAAGATGAAAACATCGCTAACAATGCTAGTAGACTCTGATATACCTGGAAAGCTACGTCAAAGAATTACATGGTAGCCCCGAGCACAACGGCGCGGTCGTGCCGAGACCTAAGCCCTCTACGTTCGACCTTTCCGAGAAAGACTTCCTGGCCCTCGAAGAGGGCCAGCTTCGGGCCTTGAAGGACTTGCTGCAAGTGCGCACTGCGTCCATAAACTTGGCTGTAGAGGGTAGATATACGCATCATAAATCCGAAGAAATAGTAGACAGTGGCTACGCTGACGGCGCAACGACTCTGCCTCCTGGGCCAGTTCAGCAGGATTTCAGACAAACTCTGCTTAATTCCGCGCTTACTCAGGCAGAATTGAATATCCCGGGCGATGTCTGAATCTAGTGGTGAGCAACTCTTGAATTCCATAGATCCCCCAACATCTCCAGAGTAAACATTCAAGCCCACAGTCACGCAATTCGATAGTAACCAGTCATCAGATCGTGGTCGCAGACATCAAAGTGGCGCACCTAACAACTTTGGCTTTACTGATGAAGTTCGTAAGCCAATCTCGGAACGAGAACAGATGCTCTCTACTACATCTCAAGCTGAGGAGATCATAACCAAAAAGCGAAGAAACAATTTGACCTGCGAAGGGTGTCGTAAATGGAACCTCAAGGTTGGTGAGGCCGTTTTGTCGTGCACGTCGCATTACTCTGACTTGTTTCTAGTGTGATGCTACTTCGATCTCATCGAGCTGCTCCATTTGTAGAAACTGTGAATGGAAGTGCCTGTTCACAATAGTGAACAAGCTCGAGTCCAGCAAGCAGCGTGCAAAGAGCAATGCCAAGCCTATACCAAGGACTATGGGTGCTCGCATGAACAGCGCCTTAAGAGAATTGAGAACTCTTCTGCTGCCAAGGGAAGGCAGGGACGTTGAGGACTTGGTAGAAGACGCTGTCACATATATCAAGCTCCTCAAAGCCAATGCCGCCAAGGGTAAGTAAATCAATAAATCAAGGCTTGTACAGGGAGGAGGAATGAGGGAACAGCCTATGGACATCCGCTTTGGAGGTGCACAAAATTGTTAGGAACTTATGGTCAAGGCGTCCGACTCTGAATACCATGTTCAGAGTCCAAACAACATTCCGGTGTATAAAGTGTCGAGATCTTTATGCTGTATACCATTGATGAAGCCCATGGTGCTGTTTAAAAGTGTACCATCTCTGTGTGTGTGTCAACATACTTCCGGGCGGGCGAAAGCAACTCAGCAGGCATGGGCAGAGTAGCACAGCCCGCAACATAGACTGACAAGACATCAACGCCCCCGAAACCCCCTCGGGAGGTCTACACAGCATGGCCACAGCGTCGCACGCTCATCTCACTTGAGGTGCCAGCACTCTCATTCTCTCGCGGAAACAATCCACCTATTCAGAGATCAAACTGCTCGCTGCATGCACTCAATTAGAAGGCCTTCGCCAACGCGCTTGAGACTTCTGGCGTCGGGTACACTGCGAGCCTGTACAGAATTGCACAGACCCTTCTCCGTTGGGCGATGATAGACTGAGGCTTTGAGCTGTCATCTTCATCATGAGACCGTGGTTTGGGTTGCTGGATCAGCTGTACATATTTTGAGTCGTACACTGTGTCTGCTGTAGGAACATATGAGATCAAGACTTGGGCTGAAAGAGGTGATTGCTTACCAAGGGCTTGCTGAGTGCAAAATAAGATTGAGTGGGAGGGATACTGAAGGGGTCTTGAATTGATGGATATTGTACATGAAGACAGCACAAAGGATCTCTGGAAGCAGCTCTCGTGTAAAAATGAAATGATAGCATTCTTATTGGCCATGTTCTGGGAATAGGGCTACTCCCTATCCATCCCTTCCAATATCTCCAGCGTTGAGAACACTGTGTCGGGCGTTGCGCAACGCCCGCCGTGCAATAATGATCCGGACAAAACGGATCCCTCATCATGGGCTTCCCTCTCCAGCATCGAATGCACGCAGTAAACATTGACTGGGGAAGTACTCGATTGGTGAGAGAACTCGACAATATATGCCACTTATGGTACCAACCTATATCATCACTCATGAAGCACCTTTCTAACTCTCGGCGTCGTGGTTAGTATACCTACTACGTTGACGATTCAGGCGCACAGCCAGTAGGGACTAGGAAGCTATGCCTCATCGGGCGGTTTTGGTGTTGAGCGTCATATGCATCGTGTCCATGAAATCCCTGCCCTGCATATCAACGCCGCACCTTGGCCTTTGCCTATTGGTCGAGACGCCTCGACTTCGTCGGTCGCCTAAACTATAGCCGGGAACGAGGGCGTGATTCCTCTTGAAGCGGTTTCCGGCTCTCCAGCGTCGAGGGCAGGCGTCGTGTGGAAACATGTGCATGAATCGGTTGCATTCGAGATCTCAGCGGCAGCGAATACGGCGAGCAAGGACACCAGTTGTTATTCCTTGTTGAGGTTATCTACCCTGTCCATTATGGTGCTCAATTTTGTATGCACGCCGCACACTCCGGCAGGTAAAATTCATATTGGACGGTGTTTTGGGATTTCAGAATGACCATTTGCATTGGCCGGTGGGGATTTAGTCATCATCAACGATTTGGACAGTGCAACGGGGGGATCCTTTTTTTGAGGATTTGATGGTCCAGCATCAAATGCCCGTCTTTTCGTCCGCCGTGCGCAATGTAGGCAATCTCGGAGGCTTTTCTATTGGTCATTATATTGGATATTGTCAGACTTGAGATTATTGGCAGTCTTGTTGAAATCCTAGGTGTTCTGTTTGGAATCGCTTAGCAGCCAATATAAATGCTAAAAGGAGATAGGCATGGCCTATTCCTCACAGAGACTGAGGTAAGGAAAGGCCCTATTCTGCCAGGCAACAAGCCCACGTCACTAACGAGCCGTAAGGCCGAGGATCTAAGCAGTATGAGGGGTTTTGCTACTTCAGCGTCGAGGACAGCATTCCCATGTGCATCCAGGTCGTGCCCAATGATATGAGGAGGTGAGAAGGCTATACCGTATAGGGGGGTTTCATGGCTCCAGCGTAGAGAACATCGATGCAGTGTTGAGGGGTGAGTTCCCCCAAATGGACCCAAGCCTTCGGCTGCTCTGGACCAGACTTAATGAAGCGAGTTCTTCTGTCTGTCGTCGAATGCACGTTGCAGCGTAAAACGAACCCCTGCAAGTCGCATCAGAGATTCGGGATGAAGGAGCTGACCAATGATATGGAGGGGAAGAGCGCGTTAGACATGTGGAGCGGTTCTATGGTCTCCAGCGTCGAGTACCTCTCATGAAGGCTTTTTAGGCCCAGTGGACAAACCTCTCGAATAGGAGTAATGTCATTGCTGATGATCTCGGGGATACAGCTTATTGGCTGCTCTCCCGTAACGTACTGATGAGCTTTGGCTATCGAGTAACAAAGTCGCGCTATCATGGGGCTAGCAGGGTCTTGGATGTACTAGCTGGACTCAACGCTGGAGATCGGAAAACCACCCTGTGAGGACTAGAGGCATTTTCGGCTAGTTGCTTCTAGTGTCTGCAATCCACCGGCTATTCTGGGCCTAGGAAAATAGTGTAAGGGCCACCCTCCACCACCAGCCCAAGCGCTCAGACGTAGGCAGGGTGGTCCGCCGTTATTCTTCCAGCCTTCACTGTAATCACTACACTTTATCACACCTCCTTTCCCATCGGAATGTTAACATCTGTTCTCCTGTAGGGACATTTAGTCCTGCCACGGAGTCGTGGTGTGATGTGATAAGATTTTTTGATCAATATTCGAAAGGAATGAGCAGGTTTCCAGCTGATTTTCCGATTGAGGAGCTTCGAAGTGCTGTTCGGCTGGCTTGGGCTGCTGGGGGGACGATCCCAACATCCAGATTCATCGACTTCACGCATCCTTGCATGAAGCCTACATGAAGGCTGCATGAAACATGGACGAAGTAACAGGGAATGCTTGCAGTCTGCAGAAATGGTCTGTGCGGCTTCACGACACAGATGATCAGCGCATGGGGGGATGTGGGTGTGATTCGCCCGATTGCAGATTGCATCAGACCGCTATCTTAGGGTCCATCCTTATTCCGCAGGGTGCCGGGAATTGGCTGAAGGGAAAATGTCCGCAGGTCGCTGGGGTGGCCAACCAAGAGGCCAGGTCGCTTTCCGCCATCGTGGCTTTTGGCCCGCAACAGCCTCACTCTGTCTTAGTGGCCTTCGAGAACCCACTAAGGAATTCCCAGAAAACAAAAAACGAGGCGGGCCACATGCGGTGAGGAGATCGCCGTTTCGACCTCCCGCGTAGTCTTTCCAGCCCTGCATGTGTTGTACCCAAGACTCTGGGCTTGTTGATATCCAATCAAAGATGAACAGCAGAGGAATGTGATCATGCTCATTGTGCATATCGGATTGAAAGACCTTGTTTCGCTGTGCCGATTTGAGCCGGACACGGAACACGATGGAATGCTGACGGCACACAAACGCTGGGAAACGGCACGTGATCGGTAAGCAGGAATTGCAGTGGCCAAAGTGCCACCAAAGTGCAGCCACAGATGCAAGATGCAGGATGCAAACATGCAACAAAAGGCACTATTTGTGGCATTTCGGGCAATGGTCAGATTGAATCAAACGCGGCAGCCTGTTTCAATTTCCATAGCACCAAAAAAAGGGCACGGTTTAATGAGAGCACCAAGAATGATCAGCCCAGAGCGGAGAAGCGGGGGCCGTTTGTCTACGCCTGCTGCATCTAGGGCTTACTACCGGCATTACCACTTCACGAAGATACTAAATGACTAAGGGAGGGCGCTTTGGATACTAATAAAATGCAGGGTTTCTTTTGACGAGGCAATCACAATGAATGGCATTCCCATACGGGCGTGATTAGCGTAGATTGCTAAACTCATTCGCACACAGGCTCACAGCCATGACTCCACTACAATTTTATCTCTCATAATTGTGCAGAGATGGTCTTTCACACCTCCGAGGCTATGTGCCGCAATTGCGCTCTTGCGGCCGACGAAGTAAGTTTCACTTCCACAAGTTCCACCTAGTACTTCCCCACCGCCCAAATTGGAGAGGCCCCGGGTCTCCAACAATCCAAGTTTGGCCAAAGTCGCACCAGCGTTCAATAAAGTGGGCAAAGCAGGGCGAACCCCCTAAACTACTTATGGATGATTGATCAACACTCACAGCTGCAGAATTACGACAGTAAGGCTCCATCCCATCCCCCATCGTGATCGCTGCGGTGGGAAGAGGCCCACATCCACGTCAGCTTGTTGCAGCACAACAGTGCCACTGGGCCATGAGAGGGTGATGGAAAGGCATGATCGGCATGATCTATGGAAAATCAGCATAACTGGCGCTGCTTCATCCGTGTGAATTTGAATGAGGTGGATGGAGTAGCCTACGCATGACTTGAAAAAAGTAAAGAGGATTATCATGGTAATGCCACCACAGCACCCAACAGGCCCGGATAATGCTGGCCAGCCTGGCCCAGAGGCCAGACGCCCAGTCGCTGTGCCTTATGCTGCGCCGCCACTCGCCCCCTCCACTTGGCACTCGCCCCCTCCTGCCTCGCACCCCAACCGCCCCCGGCTTGCAGGCAGCAGGCCGAGGCGGCCAATACGAGCCCTCCTTTTTTTAATGCCTCCGCACAATGAGGCTTGCGTGTCTCGAGTGGCTAGAATCCTAGTCCCTGGTCGCCTCACACCACCTGCCATGGTTCTACTACTCTCCCGTAATGCTTCCTGATCCTCGTCATGACCAATCATTAGCTGCAGATCCGTCTTTTCTCATGCAGCGTTGTCTCGCGCCAGTGCAGATTCCTAACCCCTTTCGTCTCAATCTCTGATCCTAGGCCCCCCTCGCCTTCGCTTGCACATGTCACGCCCTAATGGTGCTAAAGTCGACGCTGCACTGCGAAAGGAATAGTGCATGGCCGAGTGAAAGGTATGAATCATTCGAGTGGTAGGCGTGAGATGGCTATGCATAATTGGTCCAGCGCTCCCAATGATACCCGCTGAGAACATGCTGTTGGTGTCTGACTTCAATTCTTCCACCATCATTCATATTCACCACGAGGCTTGCCTCACTTTTTAATAATACATCCCACCATCATCATTCACTTCTCCTATCTCACCTACCTCCCACCTCTACTGCCTCCCACATCAGCCCTCTTCTCTTCCAACATTCTCTCGACTCCAGGTTTCCTTTTCTAGACGTCGAAAACCTTCCTTATTGGAGCCTTAACGTCAACATAAAATCGTCGAGTACTGATCAGGATCCGTTGTCAGGGAAGCCATCTGCAACCACGGATTTTCTTTAATCTGTACAGGACTCCTGTTCTAGCAGCATCCGTGTCATGCTGCCCACTCCCCCGTCAACACCACCGCCAAATGGATTCACTCGTCCAGAGGACAGGCTTAACTTTATCCTAGCCGGATGGCTTGAACTCACCGGTATTCTCGGTGTGGGAGCCTATGGTGTGGTGTACACAGCCGTTGACATCAACACCAACATACCCTATGCAGTCAAGGCCCTCAACAAGGTCGGACTGGATACAAGATCAAGAAAATTCCAGCAAAGAGAGATCCAGCTTCATCATGAAGCTAGCCATCATCAGAATGTGGTGAAGCTCGTCAAGGTCATGGAATCCGACGATTGCACATTCGTTGTTCTCGAATTCTTTCCTGAAGGTGACCTGTTCTCGAGTATCACCGAAGGCGGCCTTTACGTGTTCAATGATATAATGGCCAAACATGCTTTCCTTCAGATTTTGGATGCCGTCGATTTTTGCCATTCCATCGGCATCTATCACAGGGATTTAAAGCCAGAGAACATTCTTGTTTCTAATGGAGGCTGGGATGTCAAGCTTGCCGACTTTGGCCTTGCGACCAGGGAATGCTTGACAGACGACTTTGGCTGCGGATCTACGTTTTACATGTCACCAGGTAGGCTATTGTGATCTGGAGTTCCTAGCTGTACACTAATTTTGAACGGCAGAATGTCAACAAGCCCATACATCATGCTACGCATCTGGACCAAATGATGTTTGGGCCCTCGGGATCATTCTGGTCAACCTGACCTGTGGTCGAAACCCGTGGAAGCGGGCATGCGCCGAGGATTCGACATACAGAGCCTACCAGCACAATTCCAGGTTCTTGAGCCAAATTTTGCCCATCTCCCACGAGCTTGATGTCATTCTGGAGCGGATCTTTGAGCGTGATCCGCGCAAGCGGATAAGCATACAAGCACTCAGGAATCTCATTTTGATGTGCCCAAGATTCACTAAACACCCCCATATGGCCGCCCCTCCCACGCCACCACCAGAGCCCCAGCTTCAATTTGTCTTCGACTCTGCTCAAGCGCCTGCGCCTGTCTTCCACCAGGGTCCCGCGGTTCCATTCGTATCTGGACCTCAGTCCTCTCCGGTCTTGGCCATCAATTCGAGATCTTCTGACGGATCGTCATACGCTGACACTGGCTCGGATAATTCATCGAGATCCAGCTGGTCTTCTGTATCTTCGACGGGCAGCTATCATTTCCTCGCAAAATCGCAAGGAACTCAATTACAACAACAGTCGCCACCTATCAAGACACCTCCACAACCACTCGGGCCATTTCTCAACGACTTTCATCCCACGGCCCACAGGCCAATGTTCCAATCACCATTCTCGGCTCGGATCCTGGCCTGCTAGACATGAAAGGCCATGGATCCATTGCTATGCCTGCATCTACTCCATTTCTACTGGACGATGCTTGGAATTTATCCAGCCCGGGCAGGCTACTTACCAATCTTTAATAGTACGCACGCATGACACCGGGATGATTACGACAAACGATCTGCCTTTTCGATTTCTTTGTCATCTATTACCGAGGGAATAGAGAGGAGCACAACTGCGACTCTGGGCGGCCATCTGAAATTTCAAGAATAAGAGAGCAAGCATTGGAGCTTGGAGCAATGGGATCATTCGGAAGATGGTTCTATGTGGGTTATTCGGGGGTCAAGGAGTCTTCCAAGAGAGGATCACCATCACATAAGCCAGCGGATGAGGAGCTAGCATCCTTTTCTAATTCTGGTTTGAGCAGCGGGAGCCAGGGCCTACAAATTTACCTGATTTGCAATTTTGCCAATGGATCCCTCAGGACCCAGCAGAAGGTCAACCTGCCAGGCAACCACTTTTCGATTCTAATTAAGATATTTGACCAAGACATTGTTGTTTACAGATCTCCTTTGTGTAAATAGCCGAAACAAAGAGGGCGAACCATACCTCCACGGGTCTGGAAAACCGAATAATTAGAACATAGCCGTGGGCAAGCAGCCTTGCCCCATTCAAACACAGCCAGAGGAGCAAATCCGTGCTTTTGTGACATGGATCGTCTGCTGTCCAACACTGACGTTGCAAACCCCTTTAGAGTTCTCTTCCTGATCCTCGAGGAGCCCCTATCCCAGGCCCAAGGAGTGGCCCGCTATCCCCACACCTCAACGCCCCAGCCCAAACTGTCACCCTCACCAAGCCTCTGGCCCACTCCGCCCCGCCACCTCCTACTCCTCGCCGTCACCACCGACCCCCTCCCACATGTTCTATACTCGTAGTCACCGTACCAACAACCTACATGACCACTGACCATCCTGTCGTAACATATAAATCTCGTAAAACCATAGGCCGCCCTGTTATCCCCTTGCGACCCCATAGGCCGCCCTATCTCCCTTCACTGCTCCCATAGGCCGCCTCACCTTCCCCAAATCGCCCCATTAGGCCAATGCAAATATGCACACGCTGATCACCCTGCATACTGCCTGCATAATCTACCCTCCACCATTAACCAGGCAATTCGCAATGCTCTATCTACATGAAACGCACGTTTTCGATCCTCGACACTCCGTCATCCGCTCGGTGAGGAGTAACGCCATCATCGACCCATCTACGAATGTACCAGGCTATCTACTAGCAGCCACTCCGATGAACGTCAAGTGATCTGAGCGCCAGCCACGCCAAGGCGATGACTGGACGGGGAGCGTATGCATGTAAGACGGGCATGATGCACAGCGATGGCAGTGGGTGAGACGGATATCGGCCATCCGAACATCATTGCATCTCGCCTTCATTCCAGCTCCGTATCATGCATGCACCGCCGAGGCTGAGCTCGAGGACAGCCAATGCAGCTGGCCTACCCGCGCACATTCTCCCTTCCCTATGTTTCGGGAGGCTGGGAGGTCTGGTCACGCGCCCTCCGAGGGCTGGAGGATGACCATGGCGGAGGCTGACGCTGTAGATCCAGCTGAACATCCAATATCATGCCCAAAAAAGGACCGCCGACCAGCACCGAGTCCTATCCCACGGCCAATTTGTCGCTGCTACTCGCGCGCCAAACCCCCCTGCTGGGGTCTTAGAGCAATATGGCCTCCTACGCTCCATGATCCTCGCTCGCACTGATGACTATGTTGGTGGGTGGGGCTTAATCATCCTCCTGCAGCTACGCCCACGCAACGTAACGGTTGGCTGTTCCACGACACGATAGAGAAACAGAGGCTGTTTCACCCCACACGCTGGCTCTGGCGTGGGAATGTCCCTGCCGCATTTCGATGAGGGGTCGATATGTAACCGCTGCGACGGTCGATGGATGGGTACGGGCGTTTGGGCTCTTAAGTGCGAAAAGCATGCTGAAGAAGTACCTGTAGATGGGGCAAGGATGTGCAGGAGGATGGAGGGGAAGACGCGCATTCACTGCCACCTGCACTTGCTAGCCTTCCAACTACCCTATCCATTGAGCTGCCTGAACGCGCTGCGAAAGTGAACCCCACATTGGAGCTCACGCCACTGCAATGCTAGGGGTGTGAGTAAGCATGTAGGAATAGATCTACGGAGGGTGGGTGGTGCAGTTTACGCGCACGAGACTGGTGCTGTGGGCTGGGAGGAGGATGTGAGGGATGAGTCGTGATAAGACGTTGGATGTACTAGAGCGTCTCGAGTGTCTTTCTAGTGTGCAGGCCTCGTCATCACCGTATCGAAATCTGAGGCTTTCTTCCTAACTCTGAGGTACGTACTCTGCTTTCTGAGCTCACTTTTGTATGCTCGACACGGCGATGGAGATAGAGAGGGAAATCCGTGCAGAGCGCAAGAGCACAGGTGCTGGATGTGCAGGGTGGGCTGAGGATCGATTGCGCGATCACTTGCATATTCGACTTGCAGGTGCTGACGACAAAGATTTCATGCACGAGGAGGTTTAGGGGTGCTGTACTCGGTCTCCGGGCCTTCACCAGTCACTGAAGGGTATGATGGGGGTGTGATGACTCGGGGTTACGTTCTGCTAATGCTTTGGTCACGGGGGATGTGAGGAGGGTCGGGGTACTCGGCTCAGTCTTTGTTGTGGTAATCTTCGATTGTGGGCTTGTTTCATGCACGCTCCTCATCAGTGGTGAGTCTTCGGAGGGTATCTCAGCTATGGTGTGATAAGGCTGGATTGGCCATTGAGTACGCAGTCGATGATGTTTTAGTACAAAGGTACTTGTACACAAGACTAGGATAACAGTGGTCACTGGATGTTGTGCGGAATTGGACCTTGTCTTCTGCAGACGGATGGAGGAAGATAAAGGAGGAGGGAGGAGTGGAGATTGCAAGACGGTGATTGGAGACAAGGAGGAGGCAGTGATTATCGTCTCCCACCTCGAACAGCAACCGCTTATCTATGACTCGGTTATACTCGATGTCAGGCCTCTGTGTGAAACCGGGCTACACCACAGTCCTTCGACGCTCCGTCAGAATAGAAGTCCCATGTCGCTGCACAAATGCATAATCAGCGAAAGGTCGATGAAGTGCTTGTGCATTCCGCTCTTTGGTCCGCCAGGAAGAGAGGCCTGACTCCACTATTACTACTGGTAGATTTGGCCGCAACGTCAATGGCGACGAGTCTTCTTCAAGGAGCATTCCTCAAAATCCACTCTGAACACCTCTTCCCGCTCCACCCTTACCTCTCCCCCGTCGACGGCTCCAACCCCACCCTCCTCTCCCTACTCCTCTCTACCCCTCTCAACAATATCAAACCCAAACCAGACAGGTCTAGTAGTCCTCCCCTCGACATAGTCATAACTATGAATCTCCTCCTCCTTCCCATCTCTACCCTTCCTCCTCCTCAACTCAAACCGCCCAAAAAAAGTCCCAAAGAACATGAACATCATATCCTCAGCTTGGCTCACCCCCGGGCACGCACGACGGCCGTAGCCAAAGCCTGGGTCGAGTGTGAGGGTAGGGTGATGAGCCAACGGGGCTTGGTAGGCTGGTGAGGAAGGGTCAAGGAAATGATTTGGGTCAAAAGTCTCGGGGTTCGGGAAAGCGGTGGGGTCGCGGGAGATGGTCCTGCATGCAGAGGGGTTGGATTAGTGGCCTGGACTGAATAGTGTACAAGGAGGGTAAGGGAGAGAGAGCGCGGAGTACAGACCAGTAATGCCACATGACCAATGCCCCCTTCGGCACCCGCCATCCCCTATACACATCATCCTCCATAAGTGTGTGCGGGAATCCTCCAGGTCCCATGGGTCTCCACCGCACAGCCTCTTTCATCACCGCCCGTGTCACCGGCATGAGCTCTTTGTCCTTCAGCTCCAATACCCTGTCACCGCACACGCGTCTGACCTCTTCGTAGATCATCGTCTGCCACTCTGGATACAGCATCAGCGCCAAGAAGACAAGTTTCATCGTTCCGGGTGTGCCGGCTAGACTGGCCATTACAAAGGCCGCAAGGGTGTACGCGGCTTCGTGCTCGGACATGTCGGACCAGCGCGACTTGTTTTGAAAGTAGAGGCGTGCGATTGACCAACGGATGCTATCCTTGCTTTGCCGAAGCTCGTTCCTCTCGAAAAGATTCTGGTTCGGCACCGAGATACTGGCCTTCTCTGCTTCCTCCAATTCTTCCTGCACGCCGTAGAATCGTTCATAAATGAAATGCTTCTCGTCTTCTAGCCTCTTCCGATCGTGCCATCGGAAAGGAGGAAAGAAACGCAGCCACGGGAATAGGTTCACAATGAATACACCCGGTAGGGCGTTTTTCTCTCCGATGTCTGCTGCTGCGGCCCAGAACCGCGGGATGTATTCGTCGAAAGCGGTGACTTGTGTACCGAAGGCGAGGGCCGAAGTTGTTCCACTGATATAGCCGGAGAGTATTTCGTGCCACGAGTCTGGGCGTGTGGTTATTTCTGTGAGGGCGCGACGCAGGTTTTCATTGATCGTAGTGAGGTAGATGGGATTTGCGATTGTGCAGTTTAGTTGGGCGAAGTGGAAGAGCTTGCGTTGGCGACGCCAGCAATCTGGATATCGAAGACGTGAGTTAACAGCGCATGTAGTTGGAGTGCGTTGGGTAGGAAGACACGCATACCGCCATATGCCACAGCAGGTAAATGGATCGCATCTCTCAATGTCGCGATGTAATGCCTATCGGAGTAGATATTCCCCCTGTTCCTCAAGAGATCATTGGCAGCCTCGACGGTCCCCAGCGAAACAAAGTCGAGCCCGAAAAGCTTGAATCCGTATATTGGGCCGTATTGGCCGTGCCATGCCATAAGCTGTTTCCATGGGTGGTAAGCAGGAAGTTTGAAGGCTATGCCAATATATGGAAGGCCTGCGACGACACATGAGCAGGCGTGATCGACATGGAAGCATTGCGCGTTCACCCTTCGGACCTGGGAGCGGATCCCCTGGTGGCCTTGGTCGAAGAAATCGCCAAACAAGTATAATGAAAGTGACGGCGCTGAGGGCCAAGGAAAGGAGCGATTTGACGAAAGTGGCATCTATCATTCTGCGCGAGGTTTGTAGAGTGCAAGATGGTAGGGCATCGAATTTGGTACTTGAAGAATGCAATCTCTATCCACGTGGTGAACAATAGGAAACCTACCCTTTGTCTCCAAGCACTCAGCCACATCCTACCATAAGAGCCATCACGCTTGGACAATTTCATCCTCCAAAAATTAGCAGTCAATTTGAAATCTAGCACCGCGAACACCCAATCCAGCCACCAATCCAGACAGATATCGGGGGGCATCTGTTGTTAGAAACGCTTCTGCACCATCGCTAATGACCAGAGGATAGGTGTTTTTTGTAAAGACCTGCAATTTCACGAGGATCGCACGCTGTCTTGTAACTTCGAATGATGCCCCAGACAGTACGGAGATCTGACCAATGAGCTTTCCAGCGATATCCATGATATGAACATCGTACAGGAAAGGGCCGTGAGGGTCGCCTTTCCGTCTTGAGTATTGTGTGACGTGCGCCTCGGATATGGCACCGTGATCGTCATAAGGAGTTTTGAGTGTGTCCTGATTACCACAGTATCCGGAACCACAGAGAGTACTAAAGGCAGAACTAAACGTGAAAAGCCCGCCTGTCTCATTGTTGGTAGCGGAGTTGACTGGTATAGACCCATAGGGTCTGGTACATTTCTGGTCGTTATGGTGTTTCAAGAGAGTGTTGGCTGGTTCCAGAAGCCTGGGCTATGTGAATGGAGTTCCTGCAGTATCTTGGAGAAAGCCATATATAGCTTCGCTACCCAAGGAAAAACCGTGTCCAGGCGCTGCAAGCAATGTCTATGTCTGCACGGGAAGACAGAGAGTCGGACGACATTTTGTCTTTGCTGTAACCCTTAACACTCCCTGCGCTCTCAATGAAATGGCTAGCGCATCTGGAACTGCCGTCGCGATTCATTTCCGCCAGGTTGGAGAGAGCGAAAAACGATGCGAGGAGATAGACGAAATTAGCAGAGAACGTGGTTTTAATTAGCCATGCTTCTTGATTTCTTTACATGGGGATCAATTACCGTGGGTTTGGTAATCCCGCCAGAGTCGGCGCTGACCTATGAGAAAGCGTGCCATTGCCATGTGTGGTTTCGAATATAATGTAGTTGAAGATGACTAGACTGTTAGTGATTCATCTTCATCAAGCAGGGTCGCTGGAGATTGGGCTTGATTAATGTGGGGAGGAATCCTCTGTAGCATCGTCTTTAGTACATTGAAGGGAGGATGGGCGCTGTCTCCTTTGTCCCTTGTCATTTCATTTGACTAGCCATCTATATCTTTCAAGTCGAGGGACCACCCCCACGGCAGACCGAGAGAATGGGGCTGTCTTTGGCGGCTTTGACTCGCTCGGAACCTGTATATCCTGGCGCCTCGAACCATGGTTTGAGCTTTCTCAAGAAGTATATGTGGGGACCGTATTTTCCTTCCTTGCCGCAGCCAAATCGACATACAAGGGCTGAGACGACCTTCGTAGTTTCAGCAAGAGAATCACAGATTGAGTCGCCCGCCCGAGACAATCAGCACATTGTGTACGTCCTTGCGTGGTGGAAAGCCGTCATCAAGCCCATCAGATGCGCCATCGCAGCCATCAAGATCAGCACATGAAATATCTGATGTGAATTCCCCCACACATCAAATTTACCGGGCCAATTTCGTTCTGGAACTCGGGCCTATAGAACGTAGTCAGACAACAAGTCTACATTCTAGGAACAGTAATGGGTGTTTGAATGATAGTGAGGAACCCACAGCATATATCGCCGCCCCGAGCACATATAGGAACCCCTGCAACACCACCCATGACAGTCCAATGGACTTGTTCATTTGCTCCACCCCATACAAGGTAACACCGTGTAGGACCGGAAACACGGCGCTGAGACCCATGGCCACAAACATGCTTGCACGGAAAGTCCGCCATTTGGGGGTGCGGAACTTCGGGTTGATGGAGACGATGGTACAACCGATTCCAATAGTTGTGATCTAGAGTAGGTACAGCTTAGAATGTGAGAATCCAAAAGAGCTAGATGATAGGAGAAGAAAGAATGGCAACAATATTTCGATGGTGTTTCACGCAATGAAAATTAGGACATACCATGCCCCAGTATAGGCGCCTTAACAGCCCTTCACAGAAAAACCCATAATGCACACTCGGCACAAAACTCCCCGTAATGAGAGCCACAATGCCTACATAATCGCACTGATTCCCAAATCTACACACCTCCGGGCTGTGATTCGAGAACAAGTGGAAGTTAGCACTGATACCCAAACACACTATCGCCCCCCCAAAGAAACACGCAAAAACCGCATAATCCGCCGCCGTCAATCTATAGCTCTCCAATACCCCCACACTCAACCCAATAAAAAGAAACAGAAAACAGCCGAGCAAGTGCGAGTGGACATTCACGCTCTCGTTGTGTAGGTAGAAGAGCGATTGGAACGAGCCAAAGTAGGAGTAACTGGCGCGCCGGTAGTGGGTCAGGATGAAATGGTTGTCTTGCTGCCAGGATTGCAGGTCGGAGAAATTAATCAAGAATTGAGGACGCCGGGAACTTGTTATTGCGGCTTTGGTTTCGAGGGCGGTGAGGAGGGGGGCGCTATGGGAGGGGGCGTTGGGAATTGTGTGGGCGCGGGAGAGGGAGGGACGGCGGTAGGTCGTCATCTTAGACAAGGAGGAAATGGGGATTTGGAGGGAGAGAATCCGTGTTGAGAGGTAGAAGTGACTAGCTATATAACAGATAGTGTAGCGCTGATGTGTGCCACTGGCGATCTGTGTTGCTATGCAACCCTAATCGTGTGTACAAGTTCGTCCATTTCAAGTTAGTATGTACACTATACGAATGTAAGGATATCGCCATCTATGCACATGGGGTATCGTGCAAATTAGAAGCTCAGTCTACTTTTACATCTGTTGTCTGTCGACAACATGTAATCACTCCTTGTCAATTTATTTAAGAAGGGAACACTACAGGGCGCTCATTGAAAGTTGGTCAGGTCTCGGCGTCTCTCGTCTCAACCGGATGCTTGTCCAGACTCTCATACCACTGGACGGTCGAACCGATCAGGAAAGCCCAGCTTCCCCAAAAGGTTGCTAGCGAGGATTCATATTGAGTGCCACTATTCCAGTATGAGGGGCCGAGAGCACCGCACAAGGTGAATCCAAAGGCGCCGATGAGATTCCAGAAACCAGTATGCCATCCAAGGACGTCGAAGGCAGGCTTGTACCATACTTTCTGCGTTTCGAGCATGTAAAGCGAGCCGGAGATGATAAAGCCACACCCTCCAACAATCTGCGGTACCCAGTAGACGCCATCGAGGACACCTTGGGAAGGCAACTTGTTATTGATGCCTGGAAGCGCCGTGAATCCAGATATCCAGAAAATGGTGGCGCCCGAGAATTGAGCTAAAGATGCTAGAAATCCAAGCTCTCGGAGGTAATGGGTCATCAGATCGTATCTTGAAGGAAACCAGACCCATCTATCACCTGGGTGGTGCACTTCCATGGCCTTCTCTTCTCCACTAGCGGGGTTTGATGAATTCGATATCGTTTCCGGAACTGTGTACTGTCAACGGAGGTCTATCAGGTATACGTGACAAAGGAGTACCGGAGCCCTTGCCGGCAAGGTTCTTCCTGTTGGTGTGATGATGTATACAGCGATCATTGTTGGGTCTTATCCGGAATCTGTCTTCAGGGTTTCCCCCGGAGAATACCCTCTCTAATGCCCAGCCAAAACATCCTTCTCGGTTCTCATTGACCGCTTCAAACATCAGCAGGATACTGCCAATTTCGAATATCGTCGCGCCAAGGAATGCCGTCACGCCCCCGCCGACCAGAATCTCGTTGGGAAATTCCGTGTCAGGTTGAACCAGCGGCAGCCAGACGAAGAATGCGTTGATGACCCATACACATGAGCCCAGAGTGAAGATAACGGCGATGAGATAGGATATATCCCAGTATGGAAACTGCGTGCACATACGTAGAGTGCCTCGCGCAGTCTCACGCAATGTCGAAGACGTGTTTGGCGTCAAATAAGTGGCAAAAGGGTCGGATGATGGGTCCACCACTAATGCGTGCCGCCCTTTACGGTTGTCTCGAGACCGCCATTTGATTTCCACATTGGCAGCTGATTGCTCTTCTTCTCTCTTTGGGGACTTGTTTCGGCTTGTATGATCGACATGTCTGTTGAAACCCTTCTCTTCCGAAACATTGTGTTTGAAGCAGGCACATGTGGGATTCAGGAACGTCAAGGGCCCCGAGATCCGATCACGCTGAAGCTCGAGAGCCTTGAGGGATTGAAACGGCTCGCGCGCATGAAAGGCTTGGTTGCGTGGCATCTTTTCGGAACGGTCTTTGTTTTACCGTGGGGTATCGATGGCTTCAACCTTCACTCGGAGACGGCAGCATTTTGGAAGCTGGCTTATGGTAAGGCTGTCAATATTCGGGCTGCGGAGGTGAGAGAGCTCCTTCACGAGTGGAGGTGAGATGCCTTGTCGTCCCGATGTAATCTCTGATACTTACAGGCTTGCCCATCTGCCATGTTTCTTTAATTTTTTTTGGCCCGCTCGGCTAGCCCCTCGGGCCCGTTTCGGCAGCTCGGACAATCGGAAACTTGTCCTATACTGTACGCTTTGCCCAGTATGGCCTTAGAGTATGAGCTTAATTTGTCCTCAAACCGTTCGGACCTCAAAGCATCGTTGGCGTTGTGGGGCCCCCATGATGAATCATCATGGACCCCAACTCCCTACTGTCACCTGAGACTTGTTCTCATCAGATATAAATGCTGTGCCTCCTCGTGCCCATGAGCCAAGACAGGCCGTCCCTGCCGCCCCTTCCGCCCCTCCGCATTCCGCGGTAGCTTCCCGTCGTGAGGCTGAATTGGAGAATGCCTTACGCCACATCGGACATGAACAACCGTGTTGACCAATTGCTCTCACAAATCAACTCCGCCTGAGTTCCTCCGCCCTGCAGAAACAAGAGCTGCTTTGTCTGTCACCTACACTATCTCATGGCTTATTGGATCCGGCGCCATGCTCCTTGGTCCTTGGGCGACCATGCTCGCTTTCACACTTACCAGTCCATCTTACCTGCCCAGAAATTCAGTAGAACAGTCCATCATGGAAACAAAGTATCACAGTCTAAAGTCTAGACACGGCAGAATGAGATGATATGGTTTCTAACCGAGACAGCTCATGTATTACCCTTCCACGTAGGGGTGAAAGAATCAAGCCGATGGGTCTGTCTCCCCTCTTTTTTGCTACTTGAGATGTGCAGGAAGTTACTAAATCATCAGGATGAAATTGGCCTTATAGACTGCAGTTCGTGTTGCAGATCTCACAAACGATCTAGCTTACTCGATGTGCTGTACCTCATTTAGCTTCTCGGCTGCTGAATCATCTCTGTTTTTGTGTGAACGAAACATCATTTTCTGTGTAAAATGCCATCGGTAGTAACCGGTATCAGTTTCCAATCTGTTTGGCCCCAGTCATCATTTCACCCTCGGGTGCTAAATAAAATCCGGCGAAAATGGGCGGTAAGCGGCAAGGCCAAGCAAGGACCCCAACATTGCCAGAGCCATCTCTAGATCGTTTTTGTCGTCATGAAGCAAAGTGAGCTTGGACGAGAGCCAATGGAGACACCCCATGCCCTTCACTTCTACGCTGTCTGGAAGAAGGCGGAGGAGCTCATCCCATTTAGCGCGGCGTGTCATTGGCCCCCACAATCTAATAATGCCGGATATGGCTTGACTTAGAATCGTGGAGAATTAAGCTGGGGGTCACCTTCCTGGTTTAAGCTAATTGATTTCGATCATGGGGTCAGCACACTTGGCCCTGGAGGCCTTGAGTAAGTATAATACTCTTTGCTCACGCCTCACGTCTGTACCAAGTATGGAAATTTTTTGAGGCATATTACTCTCCCTCATGCATATGCCCACGTTGTCCTTTTTCTTTCCAGATGCAAGTCATCATGGTATCCTGTCTCAATATTTATCTCGTAGTGCTGTTTTCCAATCTGACTACTCCCTACCCACAAAATGGGTACCCTCCTAGCAGCAGCGTTGATTCGGTGTCGGCATATCCCACAAATAATTCGACACTCCTGAATGCCAACTCTTCAAGCACATACCTCTTGGCGCTGACCTCGTATGGATCTGGACAGCAAGCACACGTTACACAAGGAGCTGGACAAACTGCTAAAGCAACACCGTGCACCAAGGGACTAAGTTCACCCCTTGCTGAAGGCCCGGGAAGCCCAGAGTCAGGCGCGAAATTGACAGATCCAGTATTGGTTTATCATGGCTCTGGCGCTGTCCGAGGCCAAGATACCCCTTTCGACTCTAAAGCACAGCCGCCCGTCGTCAATAGCGGCTCGAATAGTGTTTCTCCGGACACGCACGTGAGCAAGCAGGTCGAATATCAACCATCACCATCCACTGCTGGAGGCGGCCCAGGAGAGAACTATCCAAAACCAGGTCCCTCCGATGAGTATGGCAATTATCATTGGCCAGTAGAGCAATCCTCCGATTACCAGACTCAACCTCTCTACCCAACCAACGGAACAAGCTCAAAAAGTAGCATACCAAGTACCCGTCGTTCCAGCACATACTCTACCCCACCATCAGGCACCACTGTTCGGGCCGCGTCAGTCGATCGGTATACAACATCTCATACCGAAACTTCATACTGTTCTAATTTTGGTATTCGTGTCTCTCAAAGCCAAGGACTCGCCGGTACAGGTCTTACTGCCCCATCCTCACCTAGTTCACCGTCTAATAGTGCACCATCATCGCCACTTATTAATTCTCGCATCTCCTCCATGATAACCAGCAACCCTTCCAGCTCTTCCCCTACTGGTCTATCTAGCTCATATAGCCCGGCGCTATCACGCAGCCAAGCTCAACCATCTGTATCCACCAATACGAGCGGGATTCTATCTGCAGAGACAAGTCGTACTTTCAGCACCATTCCAACAACTGCGTCTAGCCAGATTTTCTCAGCCAACAGCACTCTACGTCCATCCTCTTCTGACACGAGCACATTCACTTCCCCAATGATGACTATCTCATCAAGCCTTAGCACGACCAGCTCGTCCAGTCAAATCCCATCTTCGATTAGCTTACACCCATCACAAGTTTCTAACGCTAGTGCTTCCATCTCTACAACGTCGGGCCTCTCCGCTTCCATTGTTATATCATCACGCTCAGCGATAGCATCGCAGAATGGATGTAGCGCTGTTTCGGCATACTATGGCCAAAGTGCTCTGGATTGGAATTCGAATAACCTTGACACTTGGTTGAATGATTGGGTGAATGCGCATGTGAGCGACATTGCTGCAAACGGCAATGGATTTGCTGGGGCTTTTGGCGCTTGGGCTGTCGAAAATCCAGACTTTAGCTGCCGTGACGATGGTTCAAGCATCGACTGTGACTTCACGCCCTGCGATATTGCGTCTTACAACAACACAGGCCCGTATATCCGAGAGGCTTACTACGTGATGGAATCTCTGACCAGGATACACACGTATTTCGCGGGGTTGCGTGAGGCTTTCACTGTGGCTTCCATCGCCGCCGCTTTAGCCAAAGACTCTTGGGCCACAACTTTCTACACGGACAAAGATGTCAAAAGTGTAGCTGCTTTGAGGGAGGTTCTGAACTCCTTACAAATGATTGTGGGCATTGGGTCAGCATTGATGGGCTTTGCTCCTGAGATTGGTGCTGTAAGCCGTTCCCAATAACTTTTCGAGTCTAATTGTTGATACAGTCAAGGTAGCAGCTAGCGCCGCCTCCGCAGCGTTTGCAGGTGGGGTTGGATCCGTCACGCCCCTGATCGGTCAGCAGTGAGTGCTTTCCTATCACGTCTGGTTTGTCTTTCACCAAATCCTCTCTGTTTTTGTGAAGTAGTGCTTTACTCTTTGGCTCGAAGATGCCACATACTAAGCCAGAACAGTCAGGATGACACTTTCAAAAAGTCCGCCGACCTTGGAGGAATCCTCGCTCAAATTGTCCTTGGAGCCATCGAGGGATACACATCGGCTAACAACGTATTGATGCATGGTCAGAATTACGACGGGACTGGAGATCTACGGGCCTATTTTAAGGGTGGGATGTTCGTTGCCTTTCCGGGCATTGACAAGAACAACGTCACCAACACCGTGAACCAATTCTTGATCGGGCAGGCGGTCAACCAGCTGTACCGCGTGCAGAAGATTTTCATCATGGGTGGAGGCGCGTGTGGCGATAATCAAGGGATTGGCTCGGGTCCACAGGACTCCATGGTCTGCAGGGATGGGAAGGCTTGGTACCTTTATTACTGGTATGTTCTCGCAATCTATCTCGCAACGACCTCATCATATGCACTGCTCTCAATCTAACGTCATCGTTCAGGAAAGAGAACAACGTGATCTCTCTGACAATGCATCAGTGGGGCTGGGTAATAGGCCCCCCCGGCGCAGACAAGCTTGGGAGTGGGGACTACGCTGGTGTCACCGTTCAAGTAAGTTCCTGGCAACTGCAGAAACCCCGAGTCTCTCGCTCAAACGTCGCACAGGACGTCATAAATTCCTCTCTCGACGCATACAACGTAGCCGGCTACAACTACGACAACGTCACCGCCATTAACCGCGTCAAATCGGCTATAGAAGGCCAATGGGCAAATCCTGCCACCCAAGGTCCCAGCTGGGAGGGCACCTTTACAATCCCTGTGTGCGATGTCGGCGGCGCCGTCAATTCCCATTACCAAGGTAAACAGTTTATTCTGCAGCCGTACGGTCACGATAGTCGACCAAGATGGTGTGGGCCAGTATGCAGTGGGAATCTTACGCAGACGAAAGCATTCATCCATGCGGCGAAAATGGATAATTTCCAGAGCCCTAAGCATTTGTGTGACTATCCGCCGGGGTATTGAATGGGCTTTTTGGTGAAAGGTGTGGGCGGGTGGTGATGGGTATCAATTAATGTACCCTTCTCTTCATGGCAAAACTTTGAGGTTGACTATCATTCATGCACATACTCTTTAGCGGTATCCTTTTTAGTTTTCTAGGCATTTGATGCTCGCTTACGAGTTTCAGCCCTGCGTATACGATACGTTAGTGACGGAGACAATCCAATTGAGATGTCAAATCAGGAAATCGTCGTGCTTCGCGTATCTAATGGCTTGCCTAAAGTCGCTCTCCTGTTTCTCGCAACATTTTCCATCTACAGATGTTTTCCAGCTCCAGCGTCGAGGACAGTGAGAATTACAGTTCCAATCCAATAGGACTCAGATGATATGCATCTCGCTTACAGAAAGGAAGAAGGTTAATATTGACCGAGCGCTAACGGATCTTAAATACACATTGTAATCTTTGCGAAAAGAATGGGAGGAAGTCTCTCGGCCGGTTTCGTCGCTAAAGATTTTGCTTATCCTGGCTTCCGCATCGCCCTTGTGATCACAGAAAGGTGCACGTCCCTTCAGTGAGATGATCAATATTTCTCCACAGCAGGATTAAGCCTCGAGGATGTTCATCAGTCGTCGATGTTCTGGAAGAACGCCGCAACTCTATCTATAAAATGTGACGATGGATTCATCTCCCAGACTTTCAAGAATCGGTCCATGGTTGAACCTCGGGCGGGCCATGCATTTCTCGAGGCGTTTGAAATACAAGGTACCTTACGAGACACCCAAAAATGCGAAAAGTCCAAGGACCTCGGAACAGAAGCTGCCCTTTTTACTCACCCCTCGACCCTCCATTGTCCTCAGCCACTGACTCGATCCACTGATCCGCTATTATTTCCTTCCATCGAATCTGCCCGGGACGGCCCATAGTTGATCCAGCGCCCATCCATGATTAAAAACAAGATGCTGGATTGCGTCATTCGCCAATACATTCCTCGAAGCGACCGGAGTTTGTTATATCCGGCAGGGCGCGGAGATACTAGCCCAAGCCCGATGTATACTTGAGTAATATAGAATCACTGACGTATGTCTCCCTGTAAGGCCTCATATCCTGAAACTTACACCGCAAACCCCTTCTCATAAGACATCCTCACCACTCCCATTTGAGACCACTCAAAATTCCCCCAACCTGTAAGAATGGCAACCAAAACCACCATCGCTCTCGTCACAGGCGGCAACAACGGCATCGGCTTCGAAACGTGCCTCCTCCTAGCCTCCCAACCAAAATATCACGTCCTCATGGGCAGCCGCTCCCTCGAAAAAGGCCAAGCGGCCCTTTCCTCTATCCAAAACCGCAACCCTGCCGGCTCCATCAGCCTCGTACCCCTCGATATCACATCAGACGCCTCCATCTCCGCCGCCTCAAACCACGTCGCTACCCAATTCGGCCATCTCGACCTCCTCGTCAACAACGCCGGCATCTGTCCCCTCACCTTCTCCCGTGACGTCCTCCGCGAGACCCTCGAGACGAACGCCATCTCCCCTGCGCTCATGACCCAGGCATTCGCCCCTTTGTTGCGAAAGTCCACCCGTCCGGCCCGCGTCATTTACGTCTCCTCTGCACTCGGTTCCATAACACTGCGCTCCGACCCGAGCAGTCCTCCCCGGGATGAGGATTACAAAGCTTACCGCGTCAGCAAGGCGGCCCTGAACATGCTTGTTGCGTGCGATGCATGGGAGTATGGGAAGGAGGGGATCAAAGTGTTTGCGTATTGTCCGGGGTATGTGGCGACGGATCTGGCGGGGATGAGAGAGAAGAAGTTGGAGCAGGGTGCGCCGGGTGCTGAGGGGAGTGCAAGGGGGGTGTTGGATATTTCTGAGGTGAGTGATTTTCTGAGAAATTTTTGCTCTTTGTGTATATCGAGATGGTTTGTGGAATGTGTTTCAGGGAGATTTTGGAATATGTTTTATGAGTCATTCTCTTGCGCTGGGAGAGTGCTGCTGACGAAAAGATTTTGTGATAGGGGAAGAGGGATGAGGACGTTGGGAAGTTCGTGCATAATACGCGCGGAGGAGGGGTGTATCCTTGGTAGGACTTCCAGTACTCGCAACAATTCCCAATAAAGTGCTTCCTCCCGATACGTTCGTGCTTCCAGTTTCATCTAATCTTACAAGAGGCGGTGTTATGATCGACGTGACTTCAGTTATGACCTAAGTCTTCCTTCTTCTCCCTCTCCTTTCACCCTGGATCCCCGGTATCTTGCTAGTTGGTTCATGGACAAAGTGGAAGCATGGGGCTGGCCGTATGATGACAGGTGAATCCCGCTCTCAAGGCGCATGGGTAGTGGACCTGTGAATCCGAGGATGGAGCTGTCTCTGCGGGTGAACGATATCTGTAGAGAGATGAATTGGTGATGGCGTACGACGCTCATCTCATCTTGCTGGGTTCAAGATTAGCCTTACCTGCCGACCCGAGATGAAATAAAAATACTGCGAATGCTTCGGGGCTGGCCTGGGAAACTTATTCAGAGCAACTGATAGCCACACTTTCACGTCACTGCCACGGCCGATATTCAGCGTCTTTGACGCGGGTTGTGTGCTACTTTCATTGCAGCCGAATGCTAAATGCAGAAGTGCTCAACGTTCTGTGAACGTTGTAATCGACTAGATTCGGGAAGACGTTCATGCTTCTTTTGCTGCACTTAACAAAACAGGCCCAATAAGGAGAGATTAGGGTAGAATGCTTTGCAAGATGCTAGGATGAATCCCAAAGCATGGGACGGCCGCACTCGAGATACAATCGTTATTGGCCAGATATCCTCCATTCGGTGTGGCTAAGATCCCAGGTGATCAAACGCTGTGGATGCATGCAGAGAATCAATCAGCTGTTGAACTTGAGGGCTCTATGGGAGCAGAAAGATCTGCAAAAGGATGCGATCGTCGCGTGATTCCAATTCCTTTATGTAGATTGTATAGGGAGTGAGAGCGAGTGAGAGCCTGGTACAGCCAGGCGTGGTGAGCTACTACGAGTATGACGTCCCCATTCGCAAAGGACTCGCACTATTTGCGTCGCTGCTGGCTTTTTTCCCTCTTCCGCCCTCCGTTGGGTCCATAGAGCACCTGCTCGAGCAACTCTGCTTACTATGAACAACACTAGCACTACCAACGACCCACCGCGCAAGACATGGAGCAGGCTCAAGGCATTGACCCTGGATCCCCTCGAGAACCTAGGCTTTCCTTCAAAGGGGGATGAAAGGCATGAGGATTTCCTCTTCGACCTTCCTTTATCACAGGTGCTGAGACGCGCCAATTCGCAGACTGCTCGACTACCACACGCAAGAAGGATACTATGGTCAAATACTACATCGATGTAGAAACATTGGCGGAAACAATGAACCGGAGCCTCGCCTTGACGAAGCTCTCCGGGACTTGTCACTTCAGGATGGAGACGCTGCACACGCTGGTACTGGCAGAATAGCGTCAGCAGAACAGGCTGCATTGAACCAATTGTCTGGTGGGGTTTGGAGGGATTCGAAATGGCTCTCGGTCGTCATTCAAGCCATGCGCAAGCTACGGGAGGCTATTGTGGCATCCGCTCGCACGGACATGTTCGCTCTACGAGTCTACGTCTTTGTCATACGTGTCACGATGTTGACAGGGCATATGGAATCGTATCATCCTGCTCTGCTCCACCTCCTGCGTCATATCCATCCTCGAAACCCCTTATCCGACTCGGAGCTGCAAGACTTTATAGGGTTCTACATTCTTGATCTTGCTTGCAGGCAAAACGACCTAGCTGCGGCCTACCGAGCCAGGTATCTATACGGCTATAGAGATGCAAAAGTCGAGAGGATTCTTCAAGCGCTGGTGCATGGAGATTGGTGGGCTTATTGGAGGCTAGAGGGTATGATGGACAGATATCAACAGCAGCTGATGAAATGGGGTGACGATGGAATGAGGAAACACGTTTTGAAGTGCTTGGGTCAAAGCTATCTGACCGTGGAGAAGACTTACCTGGAGAGGACAACCAGAAGAACTTGGGAAGAATTGAAGAAGAGAGACGGCATGACATGGCAGCTTGAAGGGCAAACAGTCACTATCAGGAAGATCAAGAGGAAATGAGATTCTGATGTTCTATGCCGAAGTCCAACTTCATTGTTGGCTGCAAGGACACGGATCATTCTTGATCGGCTTTGTGAAACGAATCAGCAACTTTCTTTCAGCACCTGCAGTACATCCAGAAAAGCACAAGTGCCACAGCAACAAGAAAAGCGGAAGTCAGAAGTCTGCATGCAAATGCCAATTGTGACTCATCAGCTCCAAGGACGTGCTCGTTGATTGGATTTGGCATGCTCTGGACCAACACCAATTGCTGGGCTCCGCCAGGGTAGACGTCCCTGCAAGCAAACAAAAAAGAACCCATATGTCGAAGTTTGCGGCTCACATCCCTCTTTCGTGTTTCATTATTCTTTCATCTCTCCTCTCCTTTTCCCTTCTCTCGTCTCTTCTCTGTCCAAAGCTCTAGTACATGCGAGTCCAAGCTAGATATCTACCCATCTACGTCATACCTCGGCTCCTCCAGCTCTCTACTTCCTAACAGACGCTTGCCCCCAAGCCTGCATCAACATCCTCCAAACCACCATGGCTGACGAACGAGTCGCCCAAATCGCCGGGCACCTCTTCCCCAGGGGCATGCTCGCCGGTCAAGTGGCCATTATAACAGGTTCAGGCCAAGGAATCGGCGCCGAGGCAGCGCGAATTTTTGCAAAAGAGGGCGCCAAAGTGGTGGTGCAAGATGTAGACGCCGGCACCTCGCCTATCTCCCCAGATATAACCCTTAGTAGCTGAACCCCTCAATTAAAACAGCCAAAGCCGAAGCCATCGCCCAAAGCATCAACGCCACCGGCGGGAAAGCACTCGCCGTCCCAGGTGACATGCTCGACGCAACCCACATCGACCACCTCGTCCACGCCGCCGCCGACTTCGGCGCCGGCAAAATCCACATCCTCGTCAACAACGCCGGCTTCACCTGGGATGGCGTGATCCACAAAATGAGCGACAAGCAATGGTCCACAATCCTCGCGCTGCACGCGACCGCCCCCTTCCGCCTCGTCCGCGCCGCGGCGCCCTATTTCCGCCTCAAAGACTGCGAACCCAGATCCGTCATCAACATCAGCAGCACGAGCGGCATCAACGGCAACGCGGGACAAGCCAACTACGCCCTCGCCAAAGCGGGCGTCACGGGCCTGACGAAAGCGATCGCGAAGGAGTGGGGACCTGCATTTGGTGTGCGCGCGAACACGTACCTTCCCCCTCTCCATCCCAACCTTTCCTTTCCATTCCAATCCCCCCCCTTCTCCCCCCCCAATATACTCCTTTCCAATCCCCCCCTTCTTTACTAACCCACAACCAGAGTCGCCTTCGGGCACATCTCCACCCGCCTCACCGCACCCAAAGACGCCGGCGCCTACGCCACCACCCCGGACGGCACGCAAATTGCCCTCGGGATCCCTCGCGCCCAAAAGGAAGCCCAGGCCGCCGCGGCGCAGGGGGTGCCGTATGCGGATATACCGTTACGGCGGCCGGGGACGGCGACGGAGGCCGCGGGGGTGATATTGGCGTTGGCGAGTCCGCTGTTTGGGTATGTTAGTGGGGAGACTGTCATGGTGAGTTCTTTTTGAGTTTTTTTGGGTTATGGGGAGGGGGGCGC
>JAABUQ010000453.1_pt1 | contig 94393 bp, 93 predicted proteins | sample 5560001 | NCBI WGS metagenome assembly JAABUQ01 (sample SAMN10711888, study PRJNA513371) | rock metagenome | isolation source: Antarctica rocks | place: Antarctica: Victoria Land, Finger Mt nord | collected 2015-12-18
CTTTTATGCCCGCGCCCATGCGCCCATGATCCTGCCGGATGCTGAACCCGCAATGACCCTGCTGCTGTCCGTTCACCCTGACGGCGGGGCGCAGTGGGAGGGCTTTGACTTTGCTGTCAACCGCACGCGCCTGAGCAAAGAGACCTGCCTGCTGGAGCGCAGCGCGGGCGGGGACTGGCAGCCTGTGGCCGATGTCCGGTACGCCGTGCAGGGGCACGAGATGCACCTGGCCGTGCCCCGCGCCGCATTGAATCTTCCCGCCGGCCCCCTGCGTCTGGAGTTCAAGTGGCTGGACAACATCCCCGTCCCTGATGACCCGCTCAATTGGATCGACAAAGGCGACTGCGCCCCGACAGGCCGCTTTCGGTTTTGCTATCAAGAATAACACAGACGCACAAACAGCCCTTGCGCCGCCGGGCCTGCCGGCCGCTCTGCTGACATGGGGCACCGCGACTGGGACGGATGGAAGGGTTGTCCATCAAGACATAGTCCATTAAATATCGGGGGTGTCCATTTCGGCTCGGTCTTTCCTCCTCTGTCTCCGGCGTGTCCCTGTGGCACTGCTGCGGGCTTGTAATGGTGCTGCCAGCGTGTACCGACGACGGACGGTTTTGTTCCGTCGTCGGTACACGCTTAACAAGCCCAGGCAATGCCGTGGAAATGCTTGCGGAAGCCCCTCGGAGCGCCTGCGATTCAGCGGACGCCGGCAAGGCCAAGCCGAGCCAAGTGGGGCATTCCTTGAATATCGTGCCGTGGGCCAAAAATACCGTGCTGCGGGCCAGAACTTGGGTGATGCAGCCGAGGAGCAGGCCAACACCCGCTTTCTCCGCCGCGCATCGCCCCATTCAACAGGCGCATGGGGTATAACCTCGTCATCGCCCCGCCCACTTTTCCGCAGGAAACGCCCATGAATGCTTCCCCTCGCGCCGATCCCCGGCAGCGCGCCTTTGTTCTGCCCACCCGGATTGTCTGGCAATCGGAGGGCGACGCGGCCCCGCTCAACGCCGCCTTTCTGCTGACCAGCAACACCGGACAGGCCATTGTCAATGCGCCCGATTGCTGCACCGTCAAGAACACAGGAGATGCGCCTGGCCTGCTGCTGGACTTCGGGCAGGAGCTGCACGGCGGCATCCAGATCAACATCGCACAGACTAATCGCAACCCTGTTTCCGTGCGCGTCAGGTTTGGGGAAAGCGTGAGCGAGGCAATGGGCACGCCCAACAATGACCATGCCAACCATGACTTTGTTTTCCCCCTGCCCACTTACGGCACCCAGGAGATCGGCAATACAGGCTTTCGGTTTGTACGGCTGGACTTTGTGGACGAAGGCAGCGAGGCGCAGATTGTCTCTGTTCGCGCGGTCACCCTGATGCGGCCTTTAGAATACATCGGGCATTTTGAGTGCGACGACGCGCGGCTCAATGAAATCTGGCGGGTCGGGGCGCGCACGGTTCATTTGTGCCTTCAGGATGGGGTGTGGGACGGCATCAAGCGTGACCGGCTGGTCTGGATCGGGGACATGCACCCTGAAACGCAGGTGGTCGCCGCCGTGTTCGGACAACGGGACATCGTGCCTCAATCCCTGGACTTCGTGCGCGACACCACGCCCCTGCCCGGCTGGATGAACGGCATCTCGTCCTACTCGATCTGGTGGGTGCTTATCCAGAAGGACTGGTTCTGGCACGGGGGCGACCTCGCCTATTTGCAAGGTCAGCGCCAATATCTGCTGGGCCTGCTGGAGCTTTTGCGCGCCCAGATCAGCGAGACAGGCCAGGAACAAATCGGCGAGTTTCGTTTTCTGGATTGGCCCACTGTGGGCGACCTGCCCGCGCTGCATGCGGGCCTGCATGCTTTGCTGCTGCTGGGCCTGGATGCCGGGACAGCCCTGTGCCGCGTGTTGGGCGAGGAGGGGGCGGCTCTAGCGACCGAAAATGCCGCCTCGGAGCTGCGCCGCCATACGCCCGCGCTTGTCCCTGCCAGCAAGCAGGCCTCCAGCCTGCTGGCGCTTTCCGGCTTGTATGATGCCGCCCAGGTGAATATTGATGCCCTGACTGTTGACCCCCTGTCCGGCATTTCCTCGTTCTACGGCTACTATGTCTTGCAGGCACGCGCGCTCGCAGGGGACTATGGTGGCTGCCTGGAACTCATTCGCACCTACTGGGGCGGCATGCTGGACCTGGGCGCGACCTCGTTCTGGGAGGACTTTGACCTGCGCTGGATGGAGAACGCCGCGCGTATTGACGAACTCACGCCGCCCGGCAAGATTGATGTGCATACGTCCTACGGCGACCACTGCTACAAAGGCCTGCGCCACTCGCTGTGCCACGGCTGGGCGGCGGGGCCGACCGCCTGGCTTTCGGAGCACGTGCTGGGCGTGCAGATTGTCCAGCCCGGCTGCCGCGCGGTGCGCATTGTCCCGCATTTGGGCTTTCTGACCCGCGTGTCCGGCACGTTCCCCACGCCGCTCGGCCCCCTGCACATCACCCATGTTAAAGGCGAAGATGGCGCTGTCCAGACCACGTATGACGCCCCTGACGGCATGCAGGTGCTGCTTGGGTAGCGCGCTTTTGCATGACAAGGGCCGGGAACTTAAATGTCCCCGGCCCTTGTCTTTTTTCATGCTTGTGCCGCCCATGCTTTAGGCATCGTAGTACAGGAAGAACTCGTAGGGATGGGGCCGCAGGGCGACGCCTTCCACTTCGCGCACACGCTTGTAGTCAATATAAGTTTGAATGAGAGACTCGTTGAAAACATCGCCCTTAAGCAGGAAGTCGTGGTCTGCCTGCAATGCGTTCAGCGAATCGGCCAGGGTGGGGGGCGTGTGGGCGATGCCCGCTTTTTCTTCCGGGGCTAGCTCGTAGATGTCTTTGTCAATGGGCGGCGGCGGCTGAATTTTGTTCTGGATGCCGTCGATGCCTGCCATGACCATCGCTGAGAACAGCAGGTAGGGGTTGGCGGTCGGGTCGGGCGCGCGGAACTCCACGCGCTTGGACTTGGGGCCGCCGACCACGGGAATGCGCACAGCCGCGCTGCGGTTGCGGGCCGAATAGACCAGATTGATGGGGGCTTCGTAGCCGGGGACGAGGCGGCGGTACGAGTTGGTGCTTGCCGCGCCAAAGGCCAGCAGAGCGGGGGCATGCCTCAGAATGCCGCCAATGTAATAGATGGCTGTTTCGGACAGCGCGCCGTAGCCCTTTTCGTCGTAAAACGCGTTCACGCCGTCTTTCCACATGGAGCAGGACGTGTGCATGCCCGATCCGTTGTCCTGGAAGACAGGCTTCGGCATGAACGTCGCCGTGTAGCCGTTCTGGGCCGCGGTGTTTTTAACGATATACTTGTGCGTCATCAGCTTGTCGGCGATCCGCACCAGGGTGTCAAACTTGATGCCGATCTCGCACTGCCCCGCGTTGCCGACTTCATGGTGGTGCACGTCCACGTCAATCCCCGCTTCAATCAACGTCAGCACCATCTCGCTGCGCAGGTCGTTGAGGGTATCGGACGGCGGCGCGGGAAAGTAGCCTTCCTTGGTGCGCATCTTGTAGCCTAAGTTCGGCTTTTCGTCGCGCCCGCTGTTCCAGGCCGCTTCGTCTGAGTCGATCTCGTAAAAGCTTTTGTTGGGGCCGGTGGCGTAGCGGATGTCGTTGAAGACATAAAACTCGGCTTCGGGGCCAAAGTAGGCGGCGTCGGCGATGCCGGTGGACTGAAGGTACGCTTCGGCTTTCTTGGCGATCTGCCGGGGGTCACGCGGGTACTTTTCGCGCGTGAGCGGGTCTTCCACATCTGCGATAATGGACAGGGTGGCGACTTCGGTGAACGGGTCTAGCATCGCCGTGTCGGGGTCGGGCACGAGCAGCATGTCCGACTCGTCAATGGTTTGGAAGCCGCGCACGCTTGACCCGTCAAACGGCAGGCCGTCGCTGAAAACGTCCTCTTCAAAGCGATGGGCAGGCAGGGTAAAGTGCTGCCAGGTGCCGGGAACGTCAATAAACTTGATGTCCACAAACTTGATGTCCTTATCTTTGATAAGGGCAAGAACGTCTTTGGGGGATTTAGCCATGAGCGTGTCGTGTCTCCTGTGTCTGATTTGAGAGTGTCTAAAGTGATAGGGGGCCGCCGCGCTTGGGGCAACAAAAAACGTTCCCCGCGCGCGATGGAAGCCTGTGCTTCCGCCGCGCGCGCCTGGGAACGTCACTGTCCGCCAACCGCGCAAATTGTGTCACCCGTCAGTATACAAAAGAAGAGGCGGCTTGTCAAGAGCACAGGCGATTGTTTGCGAAGCACGGCGCAAGCAAAAAGCGGCAAACCGATTATGTTGGCTTGCCGCTTGTCTGTGTGACTGATACTCGCTTAAATTATCACCATTCCCAATGAAAGATAATCTGCTAATGCTTCGGTCCCGGCGGCGTCGGCTGGCCTGGGGAGGCAGTATTGATAGGTGCAGCCCCTGGAGCGGTAGTGCTCGTGGGAGTGACTCCCGGCGGCGGCGTGGATGGAGCGGCCGAACCAGTTTGGGCCTCATCCTTGTGACCGCAACCGGCGATTGCTGTGGACAGCAGCAGCGTTGTCAGAGCCGCTGCCATAAGCCTTGAGCTTTTGTGCATAAATCACGTTTCCTTTGTATCTCCGTTGAACCAGCCAGCAGCGGCTTGAGGCATTGCCGCTTGGCAGTACGGTTATTCCTCTGTTGAGTTTTTCTCGCGCTTGGCACACTGATTGAAAATCTAGAAGTCTGCGTTCATCATGTTGGTGCCGCAGTCCGGCCCGTTGGTTTGACCCGGCGGGAAGTTTGTCGGAAGGGTTGGGTTGGTCGCGGGTGAAAACCCAAAGTCGGCATAAGTGATCGCGCCGCGCGCACGATATTTAGCATGGCCGTCCGTGTATAGCAAATTCCCACCGGCGGAGTGCTGGAAGCTGTAAGTGCTGCACGAAGCATCCCGGAACTTGCCCGGCACCAGCACGTCACGGGGGCGTGACGGAGCGCAGGACGTATAAGTGGTGTCTTCCTGAAGAAAGACTGTGCTTGATGGACTGGGGATTTGAGAAATGTTTTTTGACACATACTTATCTTGGCCCGAAGTTGTGTTCGTCATTAGGACGCCGTTGTAGTAATAGTTGGTAAGGTCTTTAGCGGTCGTAATACAGTTTCCTGAAGTTATGTTGGCGGATGTTGCATCGGGGCACAAGAACACACCCAGGCTTTTGACATACGGATAAATGTCACCCGCCCAGTTCACTTGACTGCCTGGAAACTTTGTCTGATCGCCGTTGGCAAGAAATCCTTCTGTCCCACCACCGGCTCCATCGCCATTCTGAGTAGGCAAAAACTCGTCATAGTCCTGTTCATACTGCGTCAGGCCGAGGCCTAACTGTTTCATGTTAGACAGACAGGTGATTTGTCGCGCTTTCTCCCGCGCTTTGGCAAAGACCGGGAACAGGATGGCGGCGAGGATGGCGATGATGGCGATGACGACGAGCAACTCAATTAGCGTGAAGCCACTCCTGCGGCTTGCTCTCGTAAACATGGAAGTACTTCCTTTCATAATAAAAACAAAGACATTGCAGCAAAACGAAACTCGCTTTGGTTTCTAATGATAGCATTGATGGCTTGATTTGTCAAGCGCGTGGCTAAAGTCGCTGCCGACGCGCAGTTTAGGCATTGCCCTGGCGCTGCATAAGCGCTGCCGCGGTGTTTCAAGCGTGTACCGACGACGGAACAAACTGGGCCGTCGTCGGTAAGCCCTGAGTCAGCCGTGGAAACGCCCTTGTGCCCCGCCCACGCCGCGCCGGGCGGGGCGGTGGCCGCCGAACATGTTTTCCATTGAATGCGTCTGCGTACAGGGCAGGCGGGGCGATGTGCTATAATGCAGTGCTATTTATCCGTTATTTGGGTACTGTTTGCAAGGGGGGAACCGCACTTTGAAACACACAACACACTTGGTCGCCGCGCTGATGCTGCTGGGCATGGGCGCGCGCGCGGGGGCGCAGACGGGTGGCACGGCAACAATGACGCCGCCTGCCGCCTCGCCCAATGAATATCAAATCGTTCAGGGAGCCGCGCCGAAAGGCGGGGATGAGCGCAGGCAGTATCAGCAGGCCTATCAAGCGGCCATCGCTGATTTCCGGGCCGGACGACTCGATCAGGCCGAGGCGAAACTGGTTCCGGTGGAGCAGAAGGCGCCGAGCGACCCCACGGTTCACAGCATTTTGGGCTATATCTATCTGAAGGAAAACAAAAGCGCCCTGGCCCTGTCGGAGATGCAGACCGCGGTGCGTCTTGCGCCCAATGACCCTGCCGCACGCAAAAACCTGGGCCGCGCCTACTTGCAGCTGGGGCAAAACAGCAATGCCATTGCGCAGTTTCAGTCCGTGCTGGCCGCCTACCCGCGTGACGCAGATGCGCGTTATGGCCTGGCCCTGGGGCAGGGACAGGCCGGGCAAAACGAGGCCGCCGCGGCCTCGTTCCAGCAGGTTGTCGCGCTGCGTCCCACGGCAGGGGCTTATCAGAACCTCGGCGTCGTGCTGCAAAAAGGCGGACACCCCGCCCAGGCCGCCGATGCATTCGCGCAGGCATCCGCGCTGGACCCGAAAAACTCCGTCGCCGCCCTGAATGCCGGGCTGCTTTATGCGCAGGCGGGCGACACTGCCAAGTCTGTCCCCGCATTGCAGCAAGCCCTGGCTTTGGACACGGATTACAAGTACGAAGCGCACATGGCCCTGGGCCAGATGTATGCCAAGTCCAGCCCGGACAAAGCGATTGCGGAGTTTGCCGCCGCCGCCCAGGCCCGCCCGACGGAAGCGACGCCGGTCTTCAACCAGGCCGTGCTGCAAGCCCAATCGGGCCACCGCGCCGAGGCGGAAGCCGCGTATCGCAAAGTGATTGACCTGGCCCCGTCCGACCCCAAGCTGCTGGCCGATTCGCAGTCCACGCTGGGCCAGATGCTCGCCCAGGACGGCAGCGCGGACGGCATTCCCCTGCTGATGCGGGCTGTCCAGGCAAGCCCCCAGAGCACCGCGCCGCATCTCGCCCTGGCGACATTGTACGCCAAAAGCGGCAATCCGCAGAAGGCCCTGGATGAGCGCATGGCCGCCCTTGCGCTCAACCCCAGCGACACGCAGACGCACCTGCTGGTGGCGGACGCGCTGATGACGCAAAAGAAATACGCCCAGGCCGCCGCGCAGTACGACCTCGCCGTGCAGCTTGAACCAGGCAACGCGTCCGCCCAGGATGCCCGCGGCACGGCCCACGAGCTGGCCGGGGACACAGCGGGCGCGCAGACGGCATTTGAAGCCGCCCTCGCCGCCGACCCTCGCTCCGCCCGCGCGCAAAACAACCTCGGCGTGGTCTATGAAAAGCAGGGCAAACGGAACCAGGCAATTGCGGCCTACAAGAAAGCCGCCCGGCTTGACCCTGCGCTTGTCGTTGCCCGCAAGAACCTAGCCCGCTTCCAAAAGTAGCACCCATGGCGCAGACAATCGGCATCATGGCGAACGCGGGCAAAGACGCCGCGCTGGAAGTGGCGCGGACGGCGGAGCAGCACCTGCGCGGGCGCGGCGTTCAGGTGCGCCTGCAAAAGCATGTTGCGGAAACATTGGGCCGCCCCCGCGACGGCATGACCGACGATGAAGTGGCCGATGCCGATGCCGTGCTGGTGCTGGGCGGAGACGGCACAATCCTGGCGACCTCGCGCTTGTGCGCCCCCAAAGGCACGCCGATGCTGCCGGTTCACCTGGGCCGCTTTGGGTTTCTGACGGAAGTCGCCCCTCAAGAACTTGCCCTTGCCCTGGATGATTTACTGGACGGCCAGGCCGCAATTGACGAGCGCATGATGCTGGCCGGGGAAGCGCTCCACATGGGGGCAGGGGACGACCAGGCTACGTTTCTTGCGCTCAACGATGTTGTCGTGGCGAACGGGCCGCTGTCGCGCGTGCTGCACCTGCGCCTTTTGGTGGACGGCCAGTATGTCACCACCTATGCCGCCGATGGGGTGATAATCGCCACGCCCACCGGCTCCACGGCGTATTCGCTGTCCGCCGGGGGGCCGCTGGTGCATCCGAGTTTGCAAACCCTGCTGGTGACGCCTATCGCCCCGCATACGCTCACCGCCCGCGCCCTGCTGATCCCGGCCCACGCCGAAGTGACCCTGGTCGTGGAGCGCGACCCGCAGGATGTGGTGCGCGTGACTGTAGACGGGCAGTTGGGCTTTCCCTTGCAGCCGGGCGACCAAATCCGCGTGCGCCGCGCGCCGCACATGGCCCGGCTGCTCACAGTCGGCGGGGCGAGTTTCTACGACAAGCTGCAAAGCAAGCTGCGCTGGGGCGAAGGCTTGGTGTATTAGCCCTGCCCGTTGTTTGGACATATTTCTGAGCCATCCACCATGCTATTGGAACTGCACGTCAGGAACTTTGCGCTGATTGACCGGCTTGACCTGTCGTTCGGGGCCGGGCTGAACATACTCAGCGGCGAGACCGGCGCGGGTAAAAGCATTATTATTGACGCCCTGGGCCTGACCCTGGGCGAGCGGGCGGGCGGTGACCTCGTGCGCACGGGCACAGACCGGGCGACAGTGGAGGCGGTTTTTGACCTGTCTCAAGCCCCGCCCGAAGTGCGCGCGCGCCTGGCCGAAGCCGGGCTGGAGCCGGGCGAGGACGACGGCGACTTGCTGCTCATCTCGCGGGAGATCGCCGCCAAAAGCGGGGGCAAGTCCCAGTGCCGGGTCAACGGACGCCTGCTCCCTGTCTCGGCATTGCGCGAGCTGGCTCAGGGGCTGGTGGACGTGCACGGCCAGCATGAACACCAGTCGCTGCTGGCATGGGAGCGCCACATTGACCTTTTGGATGCCTGGTGCGGCAAAGACACCCTCGCCCTGCGCGCTCAAATTGGCGAGCAAGTCGCTTTGCTCCACAGCCTCAAACGCGAGCGCGAACAACTGCGAACGGATGCACGAGAGCGGGCGCGCACGCTGGATTTGTTTTTGTTCCAGCGAGACGAGATCGCTGAAGCGAGCCTCAAGCCCGGCGAAGAAGACGAACTTGTCACCGAGCGCGCCCGGCTTGCCAATGCCGAAAAGCTTTCGGATGCCGCCACCGATGCCTATGCGCGCCTTTCGGGCGGCGAGCGCGGCTTGGGCGCGACCGATGCGCTGGGGGCGGCCCTCGCCCAGATTGAGCACGCGCTTTCTATGGACAGCACATTGGAGCCGGTCGCCGCGTCCCTGCGCGAAGCCGCCTCGTATGCCGAGGACGCCGCGCTGTCCCTGCGCCACTACCGGGACGATGTTGAGTTCAACCCCGAACGATTGGAAGAGATTGAAGCGCGCCTAGACCTCCTGCGCACCCTCAAGCGCAAATACGGCGACAGCGTGGAAGACATGATCGCCTATGGAAACGAGCTGGGCGCGAAGATTGACCGTTTGCAGAACGCCGAAGCGCGCGAAGATGAACTTTCTGCCGCCATAGAAAAAGCCACCCAGAAAGCCGACAAGACTGCCGCCAAATTAACCGAGGCCCGCACGCAGGGCGGCGGCGAGTTTGCGCAGGGCATCAAGCGCGAACTCGCCGACCTGGGGATGACGCAGACCAAGTTTGAGGTGGCGATAGAGCCGCAGCCGGTGGGGAGCAAAGGCGCGGATCGGGTGGAGTTTCTGCTGTCCCCGAACCCCGGCGAGCCGCTGCGCCCGCTTGCCAAGATCGCGTCGGGCGGCGAAATGTCGCGCATCATGCTGGGCATGAAAAGCATCCTGGTCAAGATGGGGGCCACGCCAACCATGATCTTTGACGAGATTGATGCCGGGGTCGGAGGCCGGACAGCTCAGACCATCGCAGACAAACTGGACGCCCTGTCCCAAAGCGCGCAGATTTTGTGCATCACGCACCTGGCGCAGATCGCCTCGCGCGCGGACACGCACTTTTTGATTGAAAAGCATGTCGCGGACGGACGCACCACAGTTTCAGTCAACGCCCTGGAGGCCGATGCCCGCGTGGAAGAGATCGCCCGCATGCTGGGCGGCGCGCGCCGCACGGAAGCGGTCGTGCAGCACGCGCGCGAGATGCTGTCTGTCGGCTGAGGGCTGGGCACAACAAAGGGCAAACACGTGTTTTGGAAGCGGGATGTTATTCTGGCGCAGGAGTATCTGGCCTTTCTGCTGCTCAACTTGTGTGACTTGTTCCTGACGGGCTATATTCTGCACAACAATGGCTTGGAAGCCAATGGCGTGGCCGCGTGGATTTTGACCAAGTTTCACGGCCAGGGCTTTGTCTTTTACAAGTTCGGGCTGATGATTGTGCTTGTCGCCTGCTGCGAGGGCATTTCCCTGAAAAACATCCGCACGTCGCGCCTGATTGTGACCGTGGGATGCCTGGTGTACGCGCTGCTGGTCATCTACGAGTGCTGCCTGATCTTCGCCCACATCACCGGCCCTGCGTCGGGCCAGTTCCCCGCCTCGTCTTTCTAACTTGCTGTTTTGTCTTTTGCACTTGGCAAAGCCTATCCCCAATTACCCTGTCGCTGCTGCGGCTGCCGACTATGACGATGGGGCAAGGGGCAGCTCGTGTCGTGGCTTCTCCGTGTCAGGGCTGCTTGTCCCCAATAGGCACGGCTTTGACATGACCGTCGGCGTACAGGGTGACACGGGCGCAGGGCAAATCCATTGTGCCGAGAACCGTGTCGGCGGGGTTTTCCATCGCGCTTAAAGCTAGGCTGGCGGGGGCGTGGTACACGAACTTCGCGCCGCCGATTTGCAGCAGTGTGTCCGGCGGCAGGTAGGGCGCAAGCGTGTCGTTGACGTTCGCTTGCGGCGGGAAATGCACGTCATAATCCTGCATGTATTGCATGGTCGCCAGGCCGATCCCCTTGAGTTCGTCTATGGCAAGAAACTTTTCCTCCGGGCAGGAGAGAGGTTCCCCCGCAAAGTATTTCTCTTTAATGGTCGCATTTCGCGTCAGTAAATCGGCGACAAACAAGTCGCCGTGACTGACATAAGCGACTGCGCGCCCGGTCTGCGCCCACCGCGCCTGCGGGTCATCTGTGCCGCCTGTCACGTCTAGAGCGAGGGCGGACAAGGCTTTGGGGCCGCGCACCCGGCGCACCCACAGCACATTGGCATGGGTTTGAGCGACATGCAGAGGGTCGGCAATGGTTTGCGGCTGTAAGTCTAAGGTGACATTGGGATTGGTTGGCGAGAGCGAAAAGTTACGGGAAGGCGAGGCAGGCGCGGGAACAAACGGCTCGGTCTTGAGCGTCTTGACGTTGAACGTGAGAGGGTGCATTTGGCTGTCTTGCGTCCCGGCGAGGCGCAGGTGCGTGTCGTCCTCCCATCTGGCAGCCTTGAAAAGCGCGGCAATCGGGAGAACGTTCACGCGGCCCTGCGCAAAGTCATACAGGGCGCTGACATGCACTGTCTCCACTATCACCTGGCCGGACTTGAGAAGCCCAGTTTGTGCCAGCAGCAGGCGCGTATGAGAGGGCGACCACAGAACCTGCGTTATCATGTTGTCTGTGTTGGGCGGCAGGGGGACAGGCGGAGCAATCTCGCGGGTTTGCATGGGACTGACGCCAACATCTATGCAAGTCACCCGCGTGCCGTAAGTGGCCGCCCCCATGCTGCCCGTGCTGACAGCCTCAGTATGCTCCACGACAAGGTAACGCCCGTCGGCAGACCAGCCATCCAGGAGAAATGGCTCGGCGCGGGCATCCTCTTTGCCGGTCGGAGTGCTCTGCGCCAGGAGCGTGGTGGTTTTCCCATAGCGCGTGCCGACGAGTTTGATGAATTGCGTAATCGCCTCGCCGTCCGTGTCGGAGCCGGCATACGCAATCTCCAGGCCGCCGGGCTGATAAGCAAAGTCGGACACATGGGCGTGTAAAGACAACTGACGCGGTGGCGCGGCTTCCAGCACCTGCCCCTGTCCCAGCGCAATGATGTTGAGCTGCGGCAAAGGCGCGGGCGTGTCGGCGGAAGCGCGCAAACTGACCGCTGTCAGCAAGCCCAAGAGCAGCAGGGCGTGGGACGAAAACAAGCGCATGGCATGGTCTCCTCTTTCTTGAAAAGACGCGGCGTGCCCCGCAAAGAGTTCACCCCTCGCCCGCGAAATCGCTGCGACGGCACGGCGACAAACTTACGAAGGCACGGCGACGGTGTACGGCTGCAAGTCCAGCACGCCGCCAATCGCCCGCAGAGAGGGCAGCAGGCGGTCGGTGGTCGGCGTGTCGGCAGCAAACGACAGCAGCACATGGCCCAGCCCGGTCACCATCTCCAGCGAGACCGAGTGCGCGGCGCAGGCGGCGGCGAGGGCGGCGACAAGCCCCGCCCGCTCATCGGTTTCCAGCAGAACAACGCGGCGGGGCAGGGGCGCGGAGGAAAGAGCAGTCATAGGGGCATCCTAACCGTGGGCAGCGTGGTAAAAGTGGTGGTGGCTGTAAAAGTAAAAGCCGACCACCAGCGCAACCACCAGGGCGGCGGCGTACAGCATGGCGAACACTTCGTCACGCTTCAGGGTGAAACAGCGCGCATTGGCAAGGACAACGGCCACGCCCATCGGGACCAATGCGGCCACGGGCAGGCTGCGGGGCAGCAGCACATACAGCAGGGTCAGGGTCAGCAGCGCATACATCAGCCAGAATGTCCCGCGCCCGTTCATCTCCAAACGCAGGATGGCGGCGAAGTAAAAGGCGATAAACAGCGCGTCGCCCGGCCCGATAAAGCCGATGGGGTGGATGCTGCCCACGGTCGGGACGGGCACCGACACGGCATGGACAATGCCCGGATGCTGCATCACATCGTGCGTAAAGCCAATCGGGGTCATCGCCCCAATGTAGTCAATGGGCATGGCGACCAGGGCGACCGGCAGCAGAACATTGCGCTCCCGCACGATACGCGACAGCAGAACGCCGCCAAATGTCCCTGCTAATGTGACAAAAAAGCCCAGCAAAGTCGGACGCAGAAAGTGCAGCGCGAGATTGACCGCATGCGCCGCATGCAGGAACGGGTGCACAAACAGCAGCGTCACGGCCCACAGCGCAATGCAAAGCGCCGTCCCGCCTGCGGCCCAGCCGGGGCGCGGGGTCAAACGCACCACGGCCCACGCCAGCCACAACTGCAGCAGCATAAAGGCGGCCGTGGGGATTATCAGCAAGGCCAGCTGCGTCCCCATGGACAATGTTCGCATCGGCGGCACGGGCAGGTGGGGAAGCAGCAGCCCAAAGGCGAGATAGGCCAAAACAGCCAAGCTCGCATTGCGGCGCACGAAGTTTCGCGGCGGGTTAGTGGCCGGGGTGGTAACGGCGGGCATCATGCAGGATGTCCTCAATGTGGGCGATGGTGTCGGCGACAACAAGCTTGCCGCGCAGGCTGGACACGCCGGGAAAGCCCTTGAAGTAATGGGTGATCTGGCCCCGCATCTCCTTGACCGCCCGCGCTTCCCCGACATGGGGCGTCTCGGCCATGCGCTTCAGGTGGGTGAGGGATGCTTCTATGCGGGCGTCCAATGTGGGCGCGGGCCGCTCGCTGCCTGTCGCCAGAGAGTGCAGCACATCGCCGAATATCCACGGATTGCCCATCGCCGCGCGCCCGATCATCAGGCCGTCGCAGCCGGTTTCCTCGCGCATGCGCCGGGCATCGTGGACAGTCTCAATATCGCCGTTCCCAATCACGGGGATGGTGACGGCATCTTTGACCCGCCGGATAATCGACCAGTCGGCATGCCCGGTAAATCCCTGATTGGCGTAGCGGGCATGGACGGCAATCGCCTGCGCGCCCGCATCCTGGGCGCGCTGGGCAAACTCAATCCCCGTGGTCTGCGTCCGGTCCCAGCCCGCACGGATTTTGACGGTCACGGGAACCGAGACGGCGTTGACCATCGCGCGCACGACGCTTTCGGCCAAACACACGTCTTTGAGCAGGCTCGCCCCCGCGCCGGTTTTGGCGACTTTAGGCACCCAGCACCCCATATTGAGATCAATAATATCCGCTCCCGCCGCCTCCACCACCTGCGCGGCCTCGGCCATCAAGTCCGGGTCGCCCCCAAACAATTGCACCGACACGGGCCGCTCGGCATCTGTCCAGTCAAACATCCCAAACGTCTTGGCATTCTTGTAGTGGATGGCATGCGACGACAGCAGTTCGGTCACCACCAATCCCGCCCCATGCTCGCGGCACAGCAGCCGGAACGCATGCGAAGTCACGCCCGCCATTGGCGCGAGCACCAGGGCATTGGGCAGCGCGACGTTTCCGATACGCAGCGAGGGCAGGGGGGATGGGGATAGTGTCGTCATAACTGCCGTGATTATACCACAGCCACCAATTCCCCGCTGAAAGCGCTCGCTGTCTGCCCGCGGCGAACGGCACAAGGCCGTACTGCCCCCCCGTTCCCACGGCGTTTCCCCCGCTTCGCAAGCGTGTACCAACGACGGAACAAATCGTTCCGTCGTCGCTCATGGCTTGGTACGCCGTGGATCACTCGTAGAAAAGGCGGGGAAACGCCGACGCGCCGGGCAGAAAACGCCGGGCGCAGCCGAACGCTCGCCAGGAGCGTCTAGCCCACAGGCTCATCGCAGACACGCTCCGCCGCTGTTTGGCGCGCGATGACCAATCCCAAGGCCGCCATGACCAGGACGCCGCCCACGGCCTGACCCCCCGTGATGGTTTGGCCGAGCAGCGCCCATGCTAAAATCGCCGCCAGCAAGGGTTCCAGCAGCAGCGAAAACGCCACGACCGACGAAGGGAACTGCCGCAAAAGGCTATTCAGCAGGGTGTGGCCGAGGATTTGCGGGCCAATCGTCATGCCCAGGATTGCCCCCCACACCGGGGCCGAGTAGCGCACGGTCATGCCGCCCTGCGCCAGGTAACCCGCCCACAATGCGCCCGCCGCCACGCAGTAAGCGACCGTCACCTGCCGACGCGAAGAAACAACGACGTGCAGGCCCTCCACGCTTAATAAATACGCGGCAAACAGCACGCCGCCCAAAGTCGCCAGCGCGTCGCCCTGCCAGGCGAAGGCGCTCGTCGGCTGCGCGGACGCGCGCGTCACCAGCCCGATGCCCACGGCGGCCAGCAGGCCCGCCCCGCCATACGCCCACGTGAACCGATGCCGGCGCAGCAGAACGCCCCCCAATGTCGTCCACAGCGGCGTGGTGCAGACCAGCAGGGTGGCGCGGGCGACCGGCGCGACCTGCAAGGCGGCAAACCAAACCAAGAAGTGACCTGCCAGGCACAATCCCGCTGCTGCCAAGCGCACCCAGACGATGCGGGCGAGAGGCGCAGGCGGCGCAGTTGCCAAGCCGCCTTGAGGCTTGCGTGAATGGGAATGGGCGGTGACGGCTCCCCAGCCCGCAAAGAACAGGGCGGCCAAACCAAGCCGCCAGGCGGCGATGGCGAGCGGAGTGGCTTCCAAAAGGGCGCGGTGGGCGAATAAAGCCGCCGTGCTGACCAGAAACACGGCCAGCAGCAGCAGGGCGAGGGGTTTCACAACTGCCCCTGCGCGCGGGCATAAGTCAGGCGCAGGCCGGTCAAGGTCAGGGTGGGATCAACCAACATGGGGAACGAAGTTTCGGCGGCAACAAGGTCCGCGGCGTGGCCGCCGGTCGCGACCACGGGGCAGCCCGCCGCGTTCATCTCGTCCTGGAACCGCTGCACCAGGCCCTGCACCTGGCTGAGATACCCGAACACAATCCCCGATTGCAGGGCGTGGGCCGTATTGTCGCCGATGGCGCGCGGCGGGCGGGCAATCTCCACAGCGGGGATTTTGGCGGCGCGGGAAAACAGCGCATCCAGCGAAACACCTATCCCCAAGCAGATCGCCCCGCCCAAATACACGGGCAGGCCGCCCGGCTTGCGCGGCGCAGCAATGGCGTTAAACGTGGTCGCCGTGCCGAAATCTATGACGATGCAGGGCGCACCCACGCGGGCGACCGCGGCGACCGCGTCCATCAAACGGTCGGTGCCGACATCGCCGGGCGGCTGGTACGCAACCTCCAGGCCCAAATTGGTGCGGGGCGTGATATGCAGCGGCTCGTGCCCCAGATGCTCCCGCGCCAATCGCAGCAGGGCGGGCGTGACCGACGGCACGACACTGGCAAGCGCGATGCCGGCAATATTCCCAAAGGCAAGCCCGGCCTGCGCGAACAGGGCATAGAGAATGGCGGCGTATTCATCCGCTGTGCGCCCCGGTTCGGGCCGCATGCGCCACTGCTTGAGCAGCGTGTCGCCGTCAAAGAGGCCGAACTTGACATTGGTGTTGCCCGCATCAATCGCCAAAAGCATGGGGTCAGTATACCCGCCCAAAGAAGCCCGCGCCCGAACCAAAAAAAGCCCCCGCCCGAAGGGGCAGGGGCCAAAGGCGCGCACATGGGGAGGGGCATTAGTTCTTGAGAAACATTTCCGTCACCCAAAACTCGCCCTGGGCATTGCGATACACGCCGACCCCGACTTTGGCGAAGCGCGGCTCCAGAATGTTGGCGCGGTGGCCCGGACTGTTCATCAGGGCCTGATGGCCGTAGGCGACATTGTAGGTATCGGTGCTTTCGCTGCAGTAGTAGATGTTTTCACCGACCAGCACGTAGTTGGGGGTGCCGTAGCCATTGGAATGCAGGGTGGACAGGTAACGATCCATCGGGGACTGAATACCCGCTGTGGGCGAGTGGTGATCAAAATAATCGCGCGCGCACATCTCCTGCGAATGGCCCCGCGCCGTGGTGACCAGGGTTGGGTCCAGCGACAGGGCGTTCAGGCCGCGCTCTGTCCGCTCCCGGTTGATGCGGGCGATAAACTCCACTTCTTCGGGCTGGAGCGTGTCGCCGGCCTGGGGGTCAAACAGGACGCGGAACGCGCGGGAGCGCCCGCCGGTTGTCTTGACCTGGGCCATCACGGTTTGCGGAACCGCCCAGGTGGGGGTGATGTTCGCCGCCACAACCGGGACGGCGGGGGCGATATTGGCGGCCAAAACCGTCGGCGCAGTGACTGAAGACGACGGCATAAAGTTTGAGGTGACCAAAAGGACACCGGCGAGTAGTATTGATTTAAGCATCCGTGCGCTGCCTTTCAAGGTGTGCAATAGGGGAGATCCATCTCTCCCTGCACTCTTGATTGTCGGCGCGCCTGGGGGTTTTTTCCAGGAAAATGCGGGCTTAAATCCACATTCCAGTATTTTCGGCAGGACGTGAGAAGCGGCGGGCTGGGGGATTTACGGGGGCCGGTTCCGCAAAACTACGGGCGTTTTGATCGGGCGGCGTCAAGCAGGCTGCGCAGTGTCCGCAGGCACCAATCAATTTGCGCATGGGAGATGGTCAGGGGGGGCACAAACTCCAAAACGCTGCCGTCGCCCGCAGGCAGCAGGATCAGGCCACGGCGCAGGGCAGCGGGGACAAGAGCCAGGGCGCTGTCTTTGCGGTGAAAGACCAGGCCGAGCATCAAGCCCCGCCCGCGCGCCGTGTCCAGCTGAGCGGGGAAGTCACGGCAAAGGCGGTGCAGGCCGTCCCCAAACACGCGCCCGATTTCGCGGGCGCGCCGGGGCAGATCGTCCCGCTCCAAGACATTCAGCGCGGCCAGAGCCGCCGCGCAGGCCAGCGGGTTGCCCAGAAATGTGCTGGTGTGCAGCGCCTCGCCCTCGGATTTGGGCCAGCAGGCCATCAAGTCGCGAGACGCCAGGCACGCGGCAATGGGCAGCCCGCCGCCCATCGCCTTGCCCACGCAGACAATGTCGGGCACCACTTGCTCAGACTGGCAGGCGAACCAATCCCCCGTCCGTCCCCAGCCTGTGAAGATTTCATCCAGGATGAGCAGGACACCGCGCCGGGTGCAAAGCGCGCGCAAGTCCCGCAGCCAGCCGTCGGGGGGCGCCACAATGCCGCCGCGCCCCTGGATGGGTTCCGCGAGGATCGCCCCGATCTCGCCCCCGGCCACTGCGGCGTCAATCTGCTCCGCCCCGCAGCCGTAAGGGACATGCGACGTGAACCGCCCCAGTTGGGCCTGGAACGGCGCGCGGAAATCGGGCCGGGCGGTCGCATCCAGCGCCCCGTAAGACAGCCCGTGATAACCCCCGTCAAACGCCAGCACGCCCCGCCTGCCGGTCGCAAGCACGGCGGTCTTCAGCGCGGCTTCCACGGCATCCGACCCGTTCTGCCCCAAAATCACCTGGGCATGGGGGATCGGGGCCAGCCGGGACAAGCGCGCGCACAATTCCACTTTCACCGCCGACGGGTGGACATCCCCCATGCCGTGCAGCAGTTTTTCCGCCTGCGCCTGCACCGCCTGCACCACATCGGGGTGCGAATGCCCCACGCTCGCCACCCCAAACGCACCCGTGACATCGAGAAACATGTTGCCGTCCACATCGGCGACCATGCACCCCGCCGCCCTGTCCCAAAAAATGGGAAAGTCCGGCGCGAGATAAGTCACATTGGGGCTTTCATAGCGCGCCAGCGTTTGGGCCAGGGCCAGCGAACGCGGGCCGGGAACGGGGGTCTGAAGATGGGGCATCTCGCCTGCCCCATCAGGCGGGGGCGGAACACTCACGCGCGATCCGTTTCCACCTGCAGGCGAATCTCCCGCAGGACAGACGCCACGCGCTCGCACTTCTCCGCCGTGCCGGTGAACACAATCGCCCGGCCCGATGTATGAATCTCCATGGCGAACGCTTCCGCTTTTTCTAATGTGCAGGCGGTGGCCTTTTGCAATTGCGTTTCCACCTGCTCAAACGTGTGCCAGTCATCATCATAGACAATAACCACGTAGGGGCTGACTGTCTCCGGGTCGCCCGCCTGCGGGTCGGCAGTCGGTGCCGGGGCGGGCAGGACAGCGGGCAGCAGGTCAATTCCGGGTGGCATAGCGTAGGTTCCCTGTCCTCTCGGTCATGCTTTAGTATACCCCCCTCGCCGCGGCAAGCGCGCTGCACCGGCGTGTGATCGGCTTTTCTACGACTGATCCACGGCGTACCAACGACGGCCCAGTTTGTTCCGTCGTCGGTATGCCGCAGCCTCGCCCTGTATCAGCCGAAGGGACGCCTGTGCGACCGGCCCGCGTGGGGGTTGACAGAGCAAGGGCCGCCGGTGTATGCTAAACAGGGATTGCGGCCCGGTGCCGGGCCGATGCGCCAACAGAAGGAATGCTCCGTTATGCCCGAAACAGCAGCCGCCCCGCTCAAAGTCGTCATTCTTGGATGCGGGCGCGTCGGCTCCACGCTTGCCAAGCAGATGTCGCAGGAAGGGCACAAAGTGTCTGTGGTGGACTTGACGCGCGATTCGTTCCGCAGGCTGGGGACAAAGTTTACCGGGCAAAAGATTGTCGGCACCGGCCTGGACCAGGACACCCTGCGCACGGCGGGGGTGGAATCCGCCGATGTGTTCGTCGCCGTCTCGCCGGGCGACAACACCAATGTGATGGCGGCGCAGATCGCCCGCGAGGTGTTCGGCATCCCGCGCGTGATCGCCCGCGTGTACGACCCCATCCGGGCGCAGGCGTACCGCGAGATGAACATTGAAACACTCTGCACGACCACCCTGGCGGCGGGGATGATGCATGCCTATGCCCTGGGCACATCCGACAGCGACACGCTGCGCCAATCGGCGCAGGGGTGGGACAAAGTGTATTTAGAGCAAGTCAAATAAGACGCGAGAGCAAGTTAAATAAGACGCGAAAGAAACGGACACAGGTGTTCGCATGTATGTGATTGTGGTGGGGGCCGGCAAAGTCGGCTACTATTTGTGCAAGCAGCTGATCGCCGAAGGCCATGAAGTGCTGCTGATGGAAAAAGACCGCCGCCGTCATGCGATGCTGGCCGAAGAACTGGGCGAGATTGTGGTGCAGGGCGACGGCTGCGAAGTGCGCACCATGACCGAGGTGGGCTTTGGCCGGGCCGACGTGATTGTGGCGGTCACGGGCGACGATGAAGACAACCTGGTGATCTGCCAGATGGCAAAAAAGCGCTTTGACGCCCCGCGCACAGTCGCCCGTGTCAACAACCCGGCCAACCAGACTTTGTTCCAAAAGCTGGGAATTGACACGACCGTGTCCAGCACGCAGATTATCTTTAACCTGCTGGATCAGCAAATTGAACCCGGCGAAGTGATCCCCCTGGGCGCGCTGAAAAACGGCAACATTGAAGTGGTGGCAATTGCCGTGTCCGAGCGTTCCCCGGTGCTGAACCGGTCCCTGCGCGAGTTTTCGTCGGCAGTCGGCAACGCGCTGATTATCTCCATTGTGCGTGATGACCAGGCGCACCTGCCCCAGCCCGACACGAAGTTCTCTGCGGGCGACACGATTATTGCGATGGTGCATGCCGACGAAGAACTCCAATTGCGCCACGTGTTCTCCGAAGCGCACTAGCCCGTTAAAGTTTGGGTAGTACGCGGGATAAGTTTGACCGCACAACAATCCGCTCAGGAAGTATAGGACGATGGCAAACAACACTGCCGTGGGAAATTGGTGGGCTGTCGCTGCCGTCTACAAGGTAATCCATCCCGGCACAGGCGGGCGTTACCTGTCCAGGCGCATGGGCGAAAGACGCGTCTTCCTCGTGGATGCCGAAGACAGAGAAGAAGCCGAGCGTGTTGGGCTGGAACTCGCAAAGGAATATGAGGCCCAATACAGGGGCGTATTTGGCAACCTCGTCTGCTGGCGTCTGGTGAAAATAGAGGAAGTCATCCCTCTTGAGACGAGGGAGATCGGCCACGGCACGGAAGTTTACAACGATTGGCTCCTAAGCGAAAAGCGGCAGCGTAGGCTGCTGAGCGTATGAGAAACGAAATCAAAGCCCCATTTAACAGTGGCCGCACGCGGTGGCACAACGGATGCTGTCAAACCTGACCTTGGTGTTGCAGGCGGCAAAGCCTTATGTTCAACAGTTCGCAGCGTCTGGGCTTTTCGCGGCGACTGCTGGAAAAACACTCCATTGTCAACCGGGTTCACGCCTACTGGCCGCCTGAGAACACGCAAATATCCCTCGCCGCCCAGCACTATTACAAGTATGTCCCGGAGCGGCGGCCCCACCCCTCGCGCTTGTACTGGCGCTGCGCTCACCCATGCTATCGCCATGCATACTACTGCCACTTCTTCCCGCTCCGCAAGCGAGTGCGCGTTCTCAGGGAAGCATGGGGGGTGAAAATAGAGCGGCACAGCCCGCGCGCCATGCGCAACTCAAGCGGGATTGGGCTATAATAGGGGACGCATAACCCATGCACCCCCACTGACTGCAAGCGTCGGCGTTTGCACGCACTCTTTTAGGCCAATTCTCATGCCCCTGCCATCGCCCAAACTCAGCACCGATATTGCCCCCATGCGCCCTGCGCCCCCGCGCCGCCGTCATGTTGGGCTGATTGTGTTTGCCCTGATCGTGCTGGCGGGGCTGGCGATGGTGCTGACCCGCAAGCCTGTCCCGCCGCCCCAAGTCCCCGTCTACACGCCCCGGCAGGCGCAGGCGGCGCAGGAGCACATCAATGCCGTGCGCGCCCAATTGTTCCAGCCCGACGCCCGCCCCAGCGCCCCGACCGCCGATACCGCTGTCGTGCAGCATGTGCGGCAGGCGCACGGCCCCGACCTGGTGCGCTTGCAGCTTTCCCAGGCCGACCTCAACGCGTACTTTGCGACAAACCCTCAAGTCAAGGCGATGCTGGCATCTCATCATGTGCGGGCCGTGCAGGCGCTGCTGAACCCGCCGCGCGGCATTGTGGTGCGCGCGACCTTGCTGCGCAATGGGCACCCGTACAATATCCAGTTGGAAACAACAGTCCGCGCCGACCCCAAGGCAGGACTTCAGGTGACCGCGACCGGCGCGCAGGTGGGGCGTCTGCCGCTGCCGCCCGCCTTGCTGGCGGCGCAGGCCAATAAAATCGCCGCGCAGATGACAGCGAAGATGCAGGGCCGCCTGCCCTTAGTCCTGAAGGATGTGCGGGTGCAGGGCGACCACCTGGTCTTGCTGGGAGTGCCGCGCGGGCCGAAGCCGGGCTAGGAGCGAGCGCTCACGGGCTGTCCATGACCAGGGTAACGGGGCCGTCGTTTTCCAGCAGCACGCCCATGTCCGCGCCGAACTCGCCGGTCTGCGTCGGGATGCCCTGATCGCGCACCGCCTGCACAAAATGTTCGTACAGGGGAATGGCAGCAGGCGGCGGGGCGGCGGCGGCAAACGACGGGCGTCGGCCTTTGCGGGCATCGCCCAGCAAGGTGAATTGCGAGACGATCAGCATCGCGCCGCCCGTTTCTCGCAAACTGAGGTTCATCTTGCCGCCGTCGTCTCCGAACACGCGCAGGTCGGCGAGCTTGCGGGCAAGAGCGTCCGCATCGGCGGGCGTGTCGGTGTGCCCGATGCCAATCAGCACGACCAATCCTGGCCCGATTTCCCGTGTTTCGCCTGTCTGCCGCAGGGTGACAGCGGCCCGCGTCACGCGCTGAAGGACTATTCGCATGGTGTATGTGCTGTTCGCGCTCGCCCCTTGCAACTCCTGCCCTATCACGCCCCGAACTTGGAGACACGCCCATGCCCCGCCCGCGACTTGCCGATGACGCGATTGCCCACGCCCTTGACACCCTGCCGCAGTGGACGCGGCGTGGCGAGAGCATCGCACGCGAGTTTGCGTTTCCTACGTTTCGCGCCGCAATGGCGTTTGTCAATCAAGTGGCGGATGCTGCCGAGGCCGCGCGCCATCACCCGGATATTGACATTCGCTATACCAAAGTGACGTTGGCTTACTGGACACATGACGCGGGCGGCATCACCCAAAGCGACATCAAAGCCGCTGGGGTTATCAGTGAGATGTTTGACGCTGTGAGTGCATAACGGAGGCAGTGCTTATGGAAACCACGCTCGTTTGTCCCAAGTGTAGCAGCGTAATGGAAGAAGGCTTTATTGTAGACCGAAGCGAGGGTTTCTTTGTGCCCAATTGGCAGCCTGGTCAACCCGAAGTGGTGCGGCTTCTAGGTATGAACATGGGCGTGATTGTCGCGAAGGAAAAACTCTGGCGGCCTGTCGTTACCTATCGCTGTGCGCAGTGCGGATACCTAGAGTCTTACGCGCCATGACACGCTTGCTCCCACTGCTTTTGGCCCTCGCGCTGCTCGGCCCGGCCCATGCCGATGGCTGGCAAGCCGTCCCAACCCCCATGCGTGACGGACGCTGGGCACCCGCCTTCTGCCTGCTGCCGGGCGGGCAGTCCGCCCTGATTTGCGGGGGCTACTCCTACGAGACAAGCGCATGCGTGGCGAGCGCCGACCGCTTTGACGAGCGCACGCGCCGCTTTGTCCCCTGCCGCGCGCGCCTCACCTACCCGCGCGACTTTGCTGTGGCCGTGCCGCTGCCGGGTGGCAGCGTCCTGGTTGTCGGCGGCTACAACACAGTCTTGGGCAGCCTGCGCACGGCGGAGGTTTATCATCCCCAATCCGATACGTTCCAGGTGCTGCCCGCTTCCCTCTCTATCGCGCGCGAACTGTTCACGGCGACCGTGCTTGACGACGGCAGCGTGCTCCTCGTCGGCGGCTTTAATACCCATGCGCACAAGACGCAGGCATCTGCCGAAGTGTTCAGCCCGCGCACCCAACTGTTCACGCTGGGCGCGTCGCATCTTGCCGAAGACCGCTTTGGGCACGCCGCCTGCCGCCTGGCCGATGGGCGCGTCCTGATTGTGGGGGGAACGCACTGGCGCGTCGGCCTGCCCACGACGGTGCTGGCGACGGCTGAGATTTACGAGCCGCGCACGGGTAAGTTCCACCGCACGGCGGGGCGCATGTCCACGCCGCGCGACCGGCCCACGGCCTCGCTGCTGCCCGACGGCACCGTGCTGATTGCGGGCGGGCAGAACGGGAGCGATGGCCCGCGCGCGGCTGAGCTGTTTCATCCCGACACGGAAACATTCTCGCCGCTGCCTGATAAACTCGGCGCGGCTCGCATGGCCCATGCCGACATTGCCCTGCCGGACGGGCGGATTTTGCTGGCGGGCGGCTGGGGGCCGGATGCGCATGGCACCCTGCCCAGCGTGGAAGTGTTTGACCCGCAAACCCAAACATTTGCGTTCGGGCCTGCTTTGCCGTGGAGCGCGCACGACCTCGCCCTGCTGCGTTTTCCCAGTGGTCTGGTGCTGGCGGCGGGCGGCAAGCAGGTGGGGAACGGGCGCGAAACTTCGGTGCATCAAGCCGCCGTCTGGATGCCAGAGTGGCCCCCCCGCCCCAATCCTGGGGAGCATGATTAGGAGGTAGCCGTGGCTAGTGTCTTATCTTGCTCCCCTCCGGCTCCCCAAACTTGGGGCGGGGGGGCTTCTGAATTGGGGCGGGGGGGCCTCCTGCCCAGCCACTAACTTTGCCTCCATCGCCAAATCCCCGTATTGTTTGCAGGAAGTGAAATCACCGGGATGCCGATAATAGGAGTAGACAACTGAATAGAGTAACCCAAGCGTACCGGACAAATCTTTTTCGCTGTCCACGGGCGCTCCCAATATAGAATAGTTAGGCCCGACGTTGCTTTGCCGCCTCCCGTCGGGCCTTTTCTTGTGTGCCGTCGGATCGCTTCTTGTGTGCCGTCGGGCCTTTTCTTGTGTGCCCCTTGCTCCACCGAGTGGGGTACAATACGCCCATGAGTTTCCCCACGCTCCGGGTGCAGGCGCTGGCGAGCGGCTCCTCCGGCAACGCGACTTTGGTGCGCGCGGGCGCGGTCGCCATTCTGCTGGATGCGGGCATTCCCATGCGCAAGCTGACCGCCGCGCTGCTGCTGCACGGCCTCGTCCCCGCCGACCTCAGCGCGGTTGTTATCACCCACGAGCACTCGGACCATATTCAAAGCGCCCACGCCCTGTCCAAGCGGCACGGCGTCCCCCTGGTCGCAAGCGAAGGCACGCTGCGGGCCGTTTACGCGCGCCGCACCGACTCGCCCCATATTGTCCTGCCTGTCGGCGACCGCTGGACAGCGGGCGACCTCGCGGTTGAAACCTTTCCCATCCCCCACGATGCCGCCGAGCCGGTGGGCATCAATATCCGTCACGTCCCGACTGCCCAGAAGATCAGCCATATCACCGATGCAGGCCATGTCACGGACACCATGCGCCATGCCATCCGCGGCGCGCATTTGCTGGTGCTGGAAGCCAACCACGATGTCCACCGCCTGCGGGCCGGCGACTACCCTGTCTCCATGAAGGCCCGCATCTTAGGCGACAGGGGCCACCTGTCCAACGAGGCCGCCGTCGCCCTTTTGTGCGAGCACGCGCTCAACCACGGCCCGCACACGGTCTGGCTAGCCCACCTGAGCAAAGAAAACAACACCCCCAAGCTCGCGCTGGGCTACGCGCAGGCGACCGTGGCTGTGGAAACAAACTGCCCAGTCGTCTTTGACGTGGCCCGCCGCGACAAGCCATCGGCGGTCTGGTCTCCCCACACGCACCCGCTCCAATTAAGTTTGTTTTAACGCCGTCCCTGCCGCGTGGCATGGGCATTTCCCCCGCGTTTCCAGCGTGTACCGACGACGGAAAGATTTGTTCCGTCGTCGGTTACGGCTTGGCACGCCGCAGCAAAGCCTGAGCAAAGCGTAAACTCTCCGCGAGAGAACAACTTCCTTCAAAGCGTCTTCCCGGCTGTTTGAGTATGGTATACTCTTTTGATACTCAGCAAAGGACGCCGACATGTCTGCTATCCCTGACACCAAACGCCAAAACTTCAATGTCACGCCGGAGCAGGAAGCCGAGCTGCTGGCGCTGCAAAGCGAATTGTCAGCCCCAAGCGTCAAGGACGCCATCTTGAAAGCAGTCCGCCTGACACTTCTCCTGCGGCGCGAGGTGCGCAGCGGACGGCGGATTGGATTGAAAGATGCGCAGGGAAATGTCACGGAAATGATCCTGCCGGAACTGGAAGCCGCCGGTTCGCCGCGCTGGACATATCTGGTGGAGCGTCCCCATTCGTGGAAGCGGCAGTTGTTTGTCAAAGGCCGCAGGCTGACAGCCGCCCAAGTCTGGCTTGACATGCAGGCCAACCAAATGACGGAAGCGGAGGCGGCCCTGAACTGGGAACTGCCCTCCGAAGCCGTCGCCGAGATTGCAGCGTACTGCGAGCAAAGCCGCGCCCTGCTGCAGATGGAGGCGGACGAGGAGAAACTGCTGCTGTCGCAGGGCGTAGGGCTGACTACGGAAGGCGCTCCCGATGCGGCTGCTGCTGGTCTTGTGCCCTGCCCTTGAGGGTGGGGTGCAGTCTGTTTTGTATCTCGTGCCATGCCTGCTTTTGCGTCTTAATGTTAAGTTTGCGTTAAATGCTTGACATCTTTCCAAAGCTGTGTTAGACTGTCTTCGGTCCTCTTTCTTCCCTAAAGAAAGACGGCCCGGCAGGACGCAACAGGCCACACCCATTCCGTGCCGAAGGAGCGTTCATGCGTATTGAAGACCGCGAAGAGTATGTAGACCTGGTTGCGCAGGCCGTCATTGACCGCATTGAGGAGCGAGACCGCATCGCGGGCCTCGTGAACCTGGTCGTGGCGCGCGTGCTGGAACTGCAAAAGGAGCAGACTTCATCGAACACTGCGCAGGCTGCTTCGGACGACGCCCCGGCAATGACTGCCACCCCCTAATTTCCCATTCTCTCATTCTCGTTACTATTGGAGGACACACCCCATGTCGGAGAGCAAAAAGCCAGTCAATCAGAAGTCTGTGGAGCAAGTGGAGCAGGAGCGCCTGACTCGGCGCGCGGCCTTGCGTAAGCTAGGGTTCGGCGCGGGCCTGTCGGCATTCATGCTGCTGGGCGTGGACGACTTGGCGCGCATGGTCGGCAAAGAAATGGAGCGGCGGGCTGGAGATAACAAGGTCGCGGGGCAGATTGCCAAAGAGTTCCAGAGCGCAGGCGTGTCATTGGCGGATAATAGCGCAAGTGACATACCTCCTTGCTCAAAGCCTTATTGTGACTGTGTTGTAAAATGCTATCCCCTAACTGGTGACGCGCTTACTAGTTGTTATACAAACTGTGCACAGACCGACAAAATTAAAGAGCCAAATCCTTGTCAATGTTAGCACATCTTGTTGGCAGTTAACATTGGTCTTGCGCGAATTGTTTACTGCCTCTCAAACAACGCCAATGTTACTGCTTTTGATTCAGAAAGGCTATATATCATGTTAAAACCAGTTGCCTGGGGTTTTGTCTTGGCTATGGTACTTACAACAATGGTCGCTTGTTCCAAAACACGTGCAGACCACCAAAACAGCGCCCCACAATATACCTCACAATCAGTACCTGATGTGAAAGATGCACGCAAAGTAGTCACAGCGATTGCAAACGAGGCACTTGCAAAAAAAAACCTCACCGATAAACAGATTACAGTACTCAGCTACTACGCTGATAACCCTGATATGCTTGTTAGAATGCAGGTGATGAGCGCACTTCGTTATGCTGGCCCTCAGCATGCACAGGCTGCCGCCTCTGTTGCCCGTAAGGGGCTTAAATCTATGGACAGCATAACACGGTTATCCGCGCTGTGCACATTAGATCAACTGAATGCGCCTGATATTGTGTCCATTGCCAAAAGGATGTCAAACGACCGCAGTAACTATGTAAAGCCTGAAGCGCAGCGCATCCTGAAAGAGCATGGGGCGAGTAGCTAATCACAAGCAGATGCCAATGGCGATAGGAACAAACCTGCCTCAATTTGATGCAGCAACCGAATATTAGATTTGGTTTAGAAAGGCTATATTTCCTAATGAAACCAATTGCTTTAGCTTCTGCCTTAGTTATGATGGTTATAACAACTGCTTGCTCTAAAACGCATGGAGACCAGCAGAGGAACCTTTCACGCTACTGGTCACAGGCAGGGCCTGAGGCAAGGAATGCACACAAAAATGTCAAATCCATCTTGGAGGAAGCGGCAGACAAAAAGCAGCTTACAGATGAACAGATAACAACGCTCAGTGGGTATGTTGATAGCCCTAACAATGTGGTTAGGTTAGAAGCAATAGCTGCGCTTCGCGATGCTGGCCCCCAGCATGCGCAGGCCGCCATTGCTGTTGCTCGTAAAGGGCTTAAATCTATGGACAGCATGACCCGTTTGTACGCCCTGACTACTTTAGATAAGTTGAATCCACCAGACATCTTGCTCATAGCGAAAAGGATGTCTATTGACAGAAGCCATTATGTGAGGCCGGAAGCTGAGCGTATCCTCAAAAAACGTGGTGCTTAGTAATTAGCCATAAACCGCAAGCAAATGCCGATACCGATAGGAACAAGTCTGCCCGCGCTGAGTGTGGCGACCGGCTGGCTTAATGGCACAGCGGAAAACGCTGTACCAATAGGACAGCCTTTGCTCGTGCAGTTCTGGGCTATCTCCTGCCCCATCTGCAAGATGAACCTGCCCCGCTTGCAGCAACTAGAGCGAACCTACGCCGCCCACGGCCTGCGGCTCGTCTCCATCCACATGCCCCGCATGGAAGCCGACATGGACACCGCCAAAGTGCAGGAAGCCATGACCGAAATGGGTCTCACCGGCCCCTGCGCTATAGACAACGCCCATACCCTCGGCGACCGCTTCCAAACCGGCGGCGTCTGGCCCTGCTACTTTCTGTTTGACGCGCAGGGCAAGCTGAGAAGCCGCGCGGCAGGCGCGTTGGGGCTGAAGATGGCGGAGAACTCGCTGAAGCGCATGCTGGGCGTCACCGATAACGCCATGCCAAATGACTCCGTGCCTGCGGGAGCCGCCCCATGAGCAGCCTTATCGGACGGCCTGCCCCCGACTTCACCGCCCCCGCCGCCTTTCCCGGCGAAGCGGCCTCCGCGCCGGTGCGCACCGTCTCCCTCGCGGACTATGCCGGACGCTGGCTCGTGCTGGCGTGGTATCCGGGCGACTTCACCTTTGTCTGCCCCACCGAACTCACCGCCCTCTCCGACCGGTGGGACGAGTTTGACGCGCAGGAAGCCGACCTGCTGGGCGCAAGCACCGACTCCGTCCACAGCCACCGAGCCTGGATGCGAACGCCGCGCGCGGACAACGGCATCGCGGACATTCGCTTCCCAATCCTCGCAGACCGGACGCTGCGGCTGGCGCGCGACTGGGGCGTCTTGGTACCCGACGAAGGCATCGCCCTGCGCGGGCTGTTTATCATAGACCCGGACGGCGTGGTGCAGTATGGGGCCGTGCATAACCTGAACGTGGGGCGCAGCGTAGACGAAACTCTGCGCGTGCTGTCTGCCGTGCAGTCGGGCGGCTTGTGCGGGTCGGACTGGAAGCCGGGGCAGGGGACGCTATGACAAGCAACCCTATGAAGCGTCATGCGTTCACGCTGATTGAATTGCTGGTTGTCATCGCCATGATCAGCATCATTGCCGCGCTGCTGTTCCCTGTGTTTGTGAGTGTCCGCCGGAAGGGTCAGCAGACGACGTGCCTATCCAACCTGCGGCAGCTAGGGCAGGCGGCATTTTTGTACATGCAGGACAGCGACGACGTGTTTCCCCTGGGCGGGGATGCGTCCGATGTTGACACGAACGGCTGGCAGTTCTCGCAGGGCGGCAAATACTGGCTTATGGCCCAAAACCTGCGCCTGATGCCCGACGTCATGGCTGCGCAGGTGCGCGACAAACATTTGTGGGAGTGCCCCGCCGACAATGGATTCAACAGCGGCGGCCTGCATGAAAACGTGCCGCTCGATGCCTACCCAACCTGCTTTGAGGCGTTCGGCATGAGCTACTTGTATGTCACATTGCTGGGCATGGATCATCAAACCATGACCAGCGTGCGCGCATGGAGCCGCAAACCGCCGTATTCAGAGCATGAGCCTGCTGACATTCCCCTGTTTTACGACCAGGTGGGACACTGGCACGGCGGCAGCGACTACAAGGCCGGGCGTCTGAACATGGTTATGGTGGACGGTCACGCCATCAGCGTCAGCCGTGCGCAGGCCGACCATCTTAACAGCATTCTCTTTTCCATCCCCACGGCCCCCGTGCCATGAGCCTGCATAAGTTCCACGTCAACGAGTTTGCCGTCGGGAGCGACTTTGCGCTGCCCTACGACGCGCTTCTGCGCTCCCCGTGCGCCCCGCGCGACACCCTCACCCTGCGCCGCGCCTCGCTAGCCCACATTCCCTCCACCCTGCGCAAAGTCCGCCGCCAGCTTGTCTACGACGTGGGCGACGGGTTCCTGATTGAGCCGAACGGCCTAGCCCTGCACATTGACCTCAAGGGCCGCGTTCTCACTGTAGATTGCGCCGACGAAAAGCTGTCCGCCGCCGCTGCCTGGGCCTTCCACGCCGGATTGGGCGCGGCTACCGTCACGCGCGGCGGCGCTCCTCTGCATGGGGCGGGCCTGGAAATCGCAGGCCGCTATGTTGCCCTTATGGCGTCGTCAGGGTCGGGCAAGTCCACCCTCTCCTGGCATTTGCTTCAGCATGGGGCGCGCTTCGGCAATGACGACCTCATCCCCGCCTACCTTGCCGACGGCGGCATTGTCGCGTACCCGTCCGTGTCCCTGTTCCCCAAGCTTCAGCGCGAGGCCGTAGACCGCCACGGCCTGGACTACTCCGCTCTGATGCCCGCCGACTACGGCACCGACGAGGAAGAGTACTACGCCCCCATGCCCGCCGCAAGCCGCGTTCCTGCCCCCGCCCCGCTCGCCGCCGCCTTTCTGCTGCGCCCCCGGCCACTCGCAAGCGACGGTTTGCCGAGCGTGGAGCCTAGCACTAACCTGGTGGCTGTGCGGCGTCTGCCGGAAGACGAGGCGGCAGCCACGTTCCAGACCAACCTGCACGCGCTGTGGCTGATCGGCAAGTGGGTGGACGACCGGCGCATCAAAGCCTTGTGCCGCAGTATCGCCGCGCGCGTGCCATTGTTTGAGTTGTCCTATCCCAAAACCTACGCCCTGCTGCCTGCGCTAGCAGACACCATCACGCAGCTTGCGGAGGCGCTATGAACAGCATGGAACAGAGAGTAGTGGATGTGCTGAAATGGGCGGTTTCTATCAACCGACCGGCCCCGCCGATGGACGGCCTAGACGAAGACGCGCTGGTCGAGATGGCGCAGTATCACTGCATCCTTCAGCCGCTGCTGTCGCGCCTAGAGTCTGCGCGGCTTCCTGACTGTCCGCCGCGCCTGCGCACGCGCCTGCGGGTCTTGCAGCATCAAATCCGCCGCCACACTTATGAGCGTATGGCCGCCGCACGCGAGATTACGAGAGCGATGCGAACGCATGGGCAAAGCCCACCGATTTTCATCAAAGGCTTCTCGGCGTATGCTTTGACTGGTGACCCTAATCTGTTGCACTTCAGCGGCGACCTGGACCCGTTTGCCGAAGACCTGCCCACCTTGTGGGATACGGCATACGCGCTCGGCTATACGGGACACCGCAAAAACACGCATGAATGGGCTAAATTGATGCGGGCCGGGGTTACCCTGGACGTGCATCAGTACTACCCGGTGCTTTCCTACCCCAACGATGTGCGTACCGCGCCCGCTTGGGAACTAGACGCTTCGCTAAATCCCGGCCAGTGGCACCTGCCGACACGGGCGCTGGACTTGGTGCCGAGTGGGGAGCTTATTCGCTGGCCCGACCTGCGCAATGGGGCTGTTCCCGGCGTCGCGGATGGCACTCAAGACCTGCTGTTTCCTTCCCCGGCGCTGCTATGCTTGATCCACTGTACGCACTGCTTCCGCATCTCCGTCACGCGCCTGCACCACATGAACCCCCTGGGCGGTTTCCGTTTGTATGAGCTATTAAGCATTTATTCTCTCGCACGTCTGCCTAATTTTGATGCGGAGGAGTTCCAAGCGCTTGCCGTGCGCTTCTCGGCACAAGACGCGGTGCGTTTGGTAAACACACTCGCCGAAGCGTTTTTAGGCACGGCTGCCCTGCCGGAACATCGCTCCCTGGCTGCCGACGGCTGTCCCGCCATCTTCCCAGAACACCTCATCTACGGCGGGTGGGTGTCACTACAGCAAACTGACGACTGGCTGCTGATGCGCGGCATTGAGCAAATGCTTGACCAACTTGGAGCAAGCGCCGCTTCCGCCCAATGTTCTGTTGAGTTCGCCGCCGCGCCCCGCCTGTTCACTTACGGTGAGCAAAAACAACTCCTGCCCCAAGTAAACATTGCTTGGGATGCCGCAGAAGAGACATTGACGTTAGATTGGACTTTCGCTGATGGAGGCTGCTTAGGCGCTGCCTGTGATTTGCTGGTGCATTTCGGTCACGACTCTTTTGTGCGCGTTGGCATTGATGGAGAAGGCAAAGCGGGCACTGTGACACAGAAAAGCGACTATATCTTGCCCGATAGAGAAGCATCCGTGGAAACCATCCACCCAGCCGTTTTTCGCATGATTTGTCCTGTTCCTCACTATCCACCCCGCTTCGCCAGAGCGGGAACGCTGCCCCTCTTTCTTGTCGTCCGCCAACTATCTCCCGACGGCACGGGCACAGAAACCGCCTCTTATCTTCCCCTCCGCCTTTCCACAGCACCCTAGTTCCTCCACTTCTCCAAGCGACAATGCCTTTTGCGCCGGCAACGGAAACCTTGACACCCGTTCGGGCGTAAGATATAATGAACCGTTGTTTTGTCGGCAAAGGGCCGCGAAACGCTGAGTTTTTGGGCCAATCGCCCGCGTGGAGAAATCATTGAAGAAGCAGGAACTGCGCTGGAGCCTCGTCATCCTTGTCCTGATTGGCCTTTCGGTCTGGACCCTGGTCGGCAGGCATTACAATAGCAAGACCCATCACACGGTCGCCAATTATCCCATTCGCTACGGGCTGGACATCAAAGGCGGCGTCCGGGCGGTCCTGCAGGCCCGTACGGACAAGATGGCGCCGGGCGCGGTGTACGATGGCCCGACCGTGCTGCGCATCTTGGAGAACCGCGTCAACGGGGCCGGGGTCGGCGAGGCGACGGTGCAGCGCAAGGGCGACACGCAGTTTATCATTGAATTGCCGGATGTCAAGGACAAGAACGCCATCTTGGAGCGGCTGGGCACGACGGCCCAGATGACGTTCTACTATTTTAGGGATGTGCAAAGCGAGCGCAATCCCGGCGCGCCGGTGGTGATGAATGTCGTGCATGACGCGCAGGGCAATGAGCTTTATACATTCCAGAACAAGGCCACGGGGCAGGCATTCCGTGACGGCTCCCATGTCCGCAAAGACTTCACCAGCCTGCTCGGCCAGGGCACGGATGCACGGCCAGGCGCAGTCGCCTTCACCGTCCCCAGCCCACTCGGCGCAAGCCTTCCCGCGGGCACGACCACCTACTTCACGCCCGCGCAGCAGACGCAGGTGCAGGCGCTGAACCAGGAACTGACGGCGTGGAATGCATTCATCGCCGACTCGCCTGTCATCCTGAGCGGCGCGGATATTCTGCCCAAGTCGTCGGCGCACATGGGCGGGTCTTTGGGCACTGAGCCTGCCGTCTCGCAAGTCTTCACGCCCAAAGGGGCGGCGGCCTTCGCGGACTTCACGCGCAACCACACCAAAGAGTTCAACGGCGTTGTGCTGGACGACCAGGTGATTACAGCCCCGGTCATCAACGAGCCTATTCTAGACGGCAATGCCGAAGTGAGTGGCGGCTTCAAGAGCCTGGCGGAAGCGCAGGCTTTGGCGAACTTAATCAATGCAGGCGCACTGCCCGTGCCGCTGGAGCAGGTGCAGACCGAAAGCGTGGAAGCGAGCCTGGGCACGGGCGCGGTGGCGAAGAGTGTCATGGCGGGTCTGGTCGGGCTGGCGCTGGTGCTGGTATTCATGCTGGCATACTACCGGCTGCCGGGCCTGGTGGCGGACGTGGCACTGCTCATCTACGCGCTGTTCGCACTGGCGATCTTCCGGGGGGGCTTGTCGTGGCTGGGCGTTCCCGCCATTACGCTGACGCTGCCGGGCATCGCGGGCTTTATCCTGTCCATCGGCATGGCGGTAGACGCCAACATCCTGATATTTGAGCGGCTCAAAGAAGAGCTGCGGGCGGGCAAGTCCCTGCGCGGCGCGATTGACGCAGGCTTCAAGCGAGCGTTTACCGCCATCCGCGACTCCAACATCTGCACGGCAATTACGTGCATCGTCCTCTTGACCCTGGGGACAGCCAGCGTGCGCGGCTTCGCCCTAACACTGCTTATCGGTGTCTTGGTATCATTGTTCTCGGCAATCACCGTCACCCGCACCCTGCTTTATCTTTTGGTAGACGCGGGCATCGGCAACAACCCGGCCCTGTTTGGCCTGAACGTGCGCTCCCTCGGCGGGCGCACCGCCGCCGGGGACACGGCGGGTACGCGCGGCAACCTGAACATTATCGGGCGGCGCAAGTTCTTCTACGGCGTCAGCGCCCTCATCATTGTGCCAGGGCTGATCTTCCTCGCCCTGGGCGGACTAAAGAAGTCTATTGAGTTCACCGGCGGCACGCAGATTGAAGTCAGATACCGCACGCCGGTCACCTCGGCGGCGGTAGAACGGGCCGTCAGCGCGGCGGGCTACCACAAGCCCCATATCCAATTGGCCGATGGCGGCACGTCGGCGATTGTCAGCGTGCAAAAGCAGTCGCCGGTGATCAACCCCGCCCTCAGCCCGGTGCATCAGCAGCTCGCTGCCGCCCTGAACACACTCGGCCCCAACACGGAGCAGCAGTTCGGCAATGTCGGCGGGGTCATCTCCGCCGAGTTAACCTCGCGCGCTTTGCAGGCCGTGGTCATCGCGTCCCTGCTGATTGTGCTGTACCTGGCGACGGTGTTTGGGGTGGGGGGCTTTGTGGCGGGCCTGCGGCTGGGCACTTCGTCCATCGCGGCCCTGCTGCATGACGTGCTCGTGCTGGTGGGCGCATTCGCCATCTTCGGCTACTTCCTGGGCTGGGAGATAGACAGCCTGTTTGTGACCGCATTGCTGACAGTGATCGGCTTCTCCGTCCATGATACCGTCGTCATCTTTGACCGCGTGCGCGAGAACCAGCGGCACAAGGCGCGCGGCGAGGCGTTTGAGCCACTGGTCAACCGCAGCATCAATCAGACTTTGGCGCGCTCGGTCAATACCTCGCTGACGGTGATCATCACCCTGGTTGCTCTGGTCGTGCTGGGCGGGCAGACCACGCGCCTGCTGAATGTCGCGCTGCTCATTGGCATCATCAGCGGAACCTACTCGTCCATCTTCAACGCCGCCTCCATCCTGGTGGACTGGGAAAACTGGCTGGCAAAGCGCCGTGCCACCCGCCCCATCCTGGCGACAGTGGGAGCTGCGCCCGCCTCTGTCCTGGAAGGCACAAATGGCGGCAGCGCCCGCGCCCTCCCGCCCAGCGAGCGCACCGTCGCCACGACTGCCGCGCGCCCCGCCGAGCCGCTGACGCGCCCCTCCCGCCCCACGGAGACGGATGCTACCCGCATCCGCCCCAAAAAGAAAGGCCCCACGCGCCGGTTCTAGTGCCGGTGCGGGGGGAGGCTGTGAGGCTGCTATGAAGTTATCTGTGCAGACCGTCCTGGATAGGCTTGAGCCTAAGTTCACTGATAAGCCTAAACGCTGGGCAGATAAACCGCCTCCACGCTGGATCGCGCGCCTTCGGCATGACACATACTTGCAGCCCACCGAGCATTACAGTTGGTGGCTCTTCTTTCGCCTTCATACTTGGGCCGGTGTGAGCGTAGTCGTCATTCTCACGGTCACGCAGGCTATCATTTGGGGATGTTTGTGGCATCAGTACCCGTTCCTCTTTACGGACAAGCACTACCACAAACTGATGATCGGCCTCCTGTCACACGAAGGTATGTATCAACTGCCGTGGATGTACCTGTTCTTGCTGGCATTCAACTATGCCCTGCACCTGCCCGGTCGGTACTTCTGGAACCGCCGGGCAGCGCGCCTCCTGCGTGAGCCAGTAGCATTGCCCGCCGCCCCTATTGTAGGCACGATAGCAGACCCAAGCATCTGGCCGCCTGCGCCGATAAGACCGGCACTTAAATAACCCCTTATGCCCATGCAAATCCACCAAGCCCGCTGGACTGAGCCGACGCGCGACCTGCGTGCCGAAGAGATACTCGCGCGTGAACTGCACATCCATGCCACCACCGCACGCCTGCTGGTCAATCGCGGCCTGTCCGACCCCGCCGAGGCCCATGCATTCCTCAACCCATCGCTGAGCCAGCTGCACGACCCGATGGGCCTGCCCGACATGGACAAAGCCGCGCGGCGCATTGCGGATGCCATTCAGGCCAAAGAGAAGATGTTCGTGTACGGGGACTATGACGTGGACGGCGTCACCAGCACGGCGGTTTATGTGCGCGCGCTGACTGCGCTTGGGGCCAATCTTATCTATCGCGTGCCGCACCGCAAGAAGGATGGGTATGACCTGCGGACAACCGGCGTGCAGTGGGCGCACGACCAGCAGGCAACGCTTGTCATCACGTCCGACTGCGGCATTCAGTCGCACGACGCGGTTGACCTTGCCAACTCATTCGGCATGACCGTCATTGTGACCGACCACCATGAACCCGGCACGACACTGCCCAACGCCTATGCCATCGTCAACCCGCACCGGCACGACTCCACGTATGCCTGGCCGCACATCGCGGGCGTGGGCGTGGCGTTCAAGGTGATGCAGGCCGTCACGCGCCTGTTGCAGCCCATGCACGAGGGCGCGTTTATCCAGAAGTTCTTGGACCTCACGGCCTGCGGCACGGTGGCGGATGTCATGCCATTGTTGGGGGAAAACAGGGTCTTCGCCTCGCTCGGCCTGCTCTCGCTCGCCAAGACCCGCAAGGTCGGCCTGCGGGCGCTCTTGGATGGCGCGGGGCTGGACTTGTCCAAGCCCTTGACTTCGGAAAGCATTGGCTTTGGGATTGGGCCGCGCATCAATGCCGTGGGGCGCGTGGACGATGCCGCCCTCGCCCTAGACCTGCTGCTGACCGGGGATGCTGAAGAAGCGCACCTGCTGGTGGAAAAGCTCAACGGCTTCAATGCCGCCCGGCAGGTGGAGCAGAAGCGCATCCTGACCGAGGCGCGGGCCATGATGGCCGCGCAGGACATGACCGATGTGAACGTGCTTGTCCTGGCCTCGCCGGGCTGGAATGCCGGCGTGGTCGGCATCGTGGCGGGCAAATTGGTAGACGACTGTCACCGCCCCGCCATTGTCATCGGCACCAACGACGACGGCACGTGGGGCAAAGGCTCGGCCCGCTCCATCAAGGCGTTCAACTTGTTTGATGGCATCCAGCACAGCCGCGACCTGCTGGAAACGTGCGGCGGGCACGCGATGGCGGCAGGGCTGTCGCTGACGATGTCCAACTTTGATCAGTTCCGGCAGCGCATCAACGACTACGCTTCCACCATTCTGACGCCGGAGCACTTCGTGCCGGAGATTGCGCATGACGGCACCATTGACCCATCTGATCTTTCTATCCCCCTCATCCATGAATGGCAGCGACTAGCCCCATTCGGCCATGCCAACCCCGCGCCGCTGTTCGCCTCCACCAAGATGCTGATCTGCGATGCCAAGCGCATGGGCAAAGACATGTCCCATCTCAAACTGCGCGTCCGGGCCGATGCCATGGACCCCACCGACTGCGTGGCCTGGGGACAGGGCGACTTTACCGATCTTGCCGGGCCGGGCGACCGCCTGTCCGCTGTGTATTCCCCCCAAATCAACGAGTGGAATGGCCGCTCTTCGCTGCAGTTGATGCTGAAAGACCTGCGCAAAGCCTGACGCCGTGCGCCAGTACCCAACGCACAAAAAAACACGGGCCGCGCCTAAATCAAGGCGCGGCCTGCGTTTGCTGGAGTGGAGGGTAAAGGCGTCAGTAGCGGTCGCGTCCGCCGCCGCCATAACCCCCGCCGCCGCGTCCGCCACCGCCGCCGTAGCCGCCACCACCGCTGCGTCCGCCGCCGCCACCGCCGTAGCCGCCCCCGCCGCCGCTGCGTCCGCCACCGTCACCCCCGCCGCCGCTGCGTCCGCCACCGCCGCCGCTGTCACCGCCGCCGTAACCACCACCGCCGCCGCCATAACCGCCGCCGCCGCTGCGTCCGCCGCCACCCCCACCGTAGTTGCCGCCGCCCCCGCCGCCTTCACGCGGGCGGGACTCGTTGACCACCAGGGCGCGGCCCCCGACATTGCGCCCGTTGATGGCGGCAATTGCCTGCTGCGCTTCGTCTTCGGTCGCCATTTCCACAAAGCCGAAGCCGCGGGACTGGCTGGTGTATCGGTCGGTCACCACCTGGGCGTTGGTGACATTGCCTGCCTCGGCGAACAGGTCGTTGAGCTGCTGATCGGTCATCTGGTAGCTCAGATTGCCGACATAGAGTTTTGTTGCCATTCTGGAATGGCTCCTTTCGATAGAACAGGCCCCACAAACACTTTCTGATACAAATGCACGTGGGAGCAGATACTCGGACGGGCCTTTCTTGTCATCTCGCAGGACAGCCGACGCGAGGTCGCGGACCCAGGCGGGTGAACCGAAGGAGCCGGACAGAGAGCGGGCAGCAAACCGACGTGAAAAGGAAGGCAGCCGGGTCTAGTCCCGGCATCGGGGCTATTATACCACGGGCTTTCCGTGCGCGCAAACATTATTTTTCGCCAAGTTGGGCGCTGTTTCTCCGCACAAATCGGCCTGTGGGTACGCCACTTTCTTCGCGACGGACTTGACAAAAAGGCGCATCAGGCCGTATAATGGTACTCGCCTTGCGCGGGAAACACTGTGTTTGACCATGCCGACATAGCTCAGGGGTAGAGCAGCCTCTTTGTAAGTGGAAGGTCGGGGGTTCGAATCCCTCTGTCGGCTGAGTGTTCTTCCCGTGTGTGCCGTGTCCGCAAGGGTTATGGGTATGGGTCGGTGTCCGAGTGGTTAAAGGAGGCGGTCTGTAAAATCGTCGGCGCAAGCCTACACAAGTTCGAAACTTGTCCGGCCCACCACTGCCAAGAAACGCTGCGGCGAATTGCCGCAGCGTTTTTTTGTGTCCGTGCCTGACAATCACGGGCGGCGGCGGAACGCTTGGCCGCCCCGCGCACAAAGGCGGGGCCTGGTTTGCGGGGCGGGTACAATAACCCTGTGTTTTCCCCGCATCCCATTCGCCGTTTGCACCGCTTTCTGGCCCCGCCTGCCGCCTTTGCCGCCGCGTTTGTGCGCAGCTTCCGCCGCGCCCCCCGCCCCGCCTCCACGCCTGCCGACGCTGTGCGCGCCCTGCAAAATCAAAACAGCGCTTTGCAGGCCGAACTGACGCGCCTTGAGCCTTTGCGCGCGCAGGCCGAGCGCCTTCAATTCCTGCAAACCGTGATGGACAGCGCGCCCGATGGCGTTTTGGTCTTCCAGGACACGGGACAGATCACTCTCAACCCCGCCGCGCGCCGTCTGCTGGACCTGCCCGACACACCCGCCGCGCCCGATTTCCCTGCCGACATTCTGCGCTACCCCAGCGGACAGAGCGTGCCCCCCGGCTCCCTTCCCTGGACACGCGCCGCCCTGTCCCGGATTCCCACGGACTTTGCGCCCTATCTTCTCGCCCGCGATGCCCACGACCTGCGCCCTGTCGAGATCGCTGCGTGCCCCATTTCCAGCGGGGCCGTCGCGATTGTGCGCGACCTGTCCGCCCAAACCAATGCCGCCGCCTGGGAAGCGCAGGCCCGCGGCACGCAGCAGGCCCTCGCGGATGCCGCCCGCCGGCTGGGCCGCACCCCCGACTTTCCAACCCTGTGTCAGGTCACCACAGACACCGCCCTGGCCCTGCTGCCGCCCGCCGCCCGGCCTGGCGCGCGGGCTGTTCTTTGCACATTCAGCGGCCCCGCCCAGCCGCTGACACAGCGCGCCGCGTCGCCGGATGCCGGCAAAAAGCGCCCGCACCGCTATGCCGACACCCTGCCCGCCCAGTTTGAGTTTGATGCGCAGTCGCCCCTCTTGTGGAAAGTCTATCTGGACCGGCAAATTGTCGCCAGCGCCGATGTCGCCTCCGACCCCCTTTTTGCCGAACCGCGCGCGCGCGCCCTGCTGCCTTCCGCGCCCGGCACGGCGCACACGACCCGGTCGGCCTTGATGCTGCCGCTGCTGCCGGGCGCGGCGGCTTCCGGCCACCTGCTGCTTTCCAGCCCTCTTCCCGATGCCTTTTCCCCCGACACCCAGGATGCCCTGGCTCTGCTCGCCGCCCTGTCCGCTTCCGTGCTCGCCCGCGCCCAGTCCGACACGCTCCGGCACGCGCAGGACGACCAATTGGCTTTGCTGCGCCAAGCCGCCCTCGCCGCGTCCGCCCTGTCCGACAGCAGCGCCTTCGCCGACCGCTTAACCCGCTCCGCCGCCGCTGCCCTGGGCGCATCCGTGTGCACTTTGTCCCTCGTGGCTTCCCCCGACAGCCTTTCTGCAAACACAGTCAATCACCCCCTGCGTTTGTGGGGGCCGCCCCCGGAGACTGCCGACTTCCGGCCTGAACACGGCTCCCCTGCGCCTTGCTGTCCCTGCACCCGCACCACGTCAGCCGCCATCCGGCGCGGGCTGCCCGCATCCCAAATCGCCATTCCCAACCCGCCCCTGGGCGAGTGCCCCTGGCGGGCATTCGGCGGCCAATCCGGCACGCATTCCGCGCTGGCCGTGCCCCTGCGGCGCGGCGAGCGGACGTGCGGCGCCTTGACAGCATTTCGGCAGGGCAGCGCCCCGTTTTCCCCGCCCGAACTTGCCCTGGCGGAAACATTCGCCGCCCTGGCCTCGCTCGCGCTGGAGCGGCTTGCCCCGGTCTGAATCCCCCGCTTGCGCCGGCATTGCTCAGGCGTTTCCACGGCTGATAAAGCGCGTACCGACGACGGAACAAATCTTTCCGTCGTCGCAACGCCGTGGGAATGAGGGGGATACGCTGGGGCAGCAAGGAAGCAGCGCCCTGGAAACCCCGTCAGCCGTGCCGCTGTGACCGCTCGCCCGGTGCTTGACAGGCTGATGGGAACTTGCTATAGTTTATCCGCGGAGCATTGTGATAGGGCGCGCTGTCGGCCCCGATTTTGGGCGCTGCTGCGGAAAGCGCAGAGTGGGAGAACTTCAATGCAGAGTTTACACGGTGTCGGGTGCGCCTTGTCCAATGTTTTCTGGGGGGCGGCCGCGGCGATGGTGATGGCGTTCGGGGCGAACGCGGGGCAGGCGCAGGCCGCTGCCCATCCGCCCTTGCCGCGCCTGGATTTTACCCAGCCCCCGTTGTCGGTCACGTGGCAGCCGGGAAACGCCGACACGACATTGCAAAGCACGCCTGCCGGATTGCAGATTGACTCGCGGGGCGGCGACCCGAACTTCACGCTTTCGCCGCTGGATTTTCCCGCGGATGTTCCGCTGATTGTGCGGGTGCGGGTGCGCAGCGACAGTGACGGCCCGCTGCAAATCTTTTACTACCCTGACGGCGGCGGGGCGACTGAAGCCAAATCGGTGCATCTGCAGGTGCGCAGCGGGCGATGGGAGGACGTGTTCACGAGCCTGCCCGCGCTGGGGCCGCATTACCGAATACGCATTGACCCGCCCGGCAAGCAGGGCCGGACGGTGATTTCGTCGGTCGGGTTCCAGACGTTTGACGAAGCGCTTGCGCCTTTGCTGCACCCGCAGGCTGTGCAGGGGCGGACGCTTGCCAATGCTTCGCACCGGGTGGTTGTCGCCGACAACGGAAGCATTGTGTCCTGGCAGGCGCGGCTTGCGCCTGTGTCCAAGTTCTCCCCGAACCTGGTTCAGAAGCTGTCATGGGCCGGAGACGCCGCGCCGTCCGGCCCGTGGCAGTGGACACAAACGCCGGACACGCTGCGCGCCGTCAGCGCGCAGGGAGACCACCTGGCAATCACGCTGCACGGGCCGGAGCTGACTTATGCGCTGCATCTAGCCGCGCCCGGCCCGGCGACATTGCAGACCGAAGTGCCGTTTGTTGATGCCGGCTACTTTGACCGCAGCACGGGCCGCAACTTCAAGCCGAACGTGCCGGCGGTGGGCGGGTTCACGACATGGACATCGCTGGTGTCGGGCAAGATCGTTACGCTGGAGCGTCTCAAGCGCGGCACCACCCCGGTAGACATGGACGCATCCGAAAGCCAATCGGTGCGCATGGCGACGCACTGCGGCTTTGAGATCGTCGGCACGGCCTGGCCGGGGGCGCAGGGCGTGCGCTTTCAGCCGGGGTTTGCCTCGCTCGTCCTGACGCAGGACAGCCCGGCGCAAAGCGACCATCGGTTTACCGCCCGCGTGCAGCCGGTATCCCAAACTGTGACTTTGCTGGATGGGCATCGCCTGCCGCGCTTTTCGGTCTCGCCCGACCGAGTTGTCGTCAACAGCGCGGGCGCACGTTTCTCGCTGAATTCGCTGCTGGCGGACTTTTACCACGAAACGTCTTTCTGGTGGACAATGGGCAACGTGGGCATTTGGAGCGACTGGACAGCCATTGAACACGGCTTTGCCGACACGCCTTATCGGAGCAAGTTTCGCGCCATGCTGCCGGACTACAGCGTCGGGGACGACGGCTACGGCCATGACGGCTATGCGTACAGCTGGTTTACGCAGCGCGGCTGGCCGTTTCCGACCGGCGTGGACACGCGGCATCTGGACACCAACGCCCTGTTAATCAATGCCGCTTGGCGCTTGTATGGCTGGACAGGCGACAAGACATTGCTGACGCCCGCTGCCGACACGTCCCCAGGGGCGGGCCAGCCCAATGCCGTGCCCGCGCAGGGCACTCTGCTGGGCAAAATGCGCCGGGCGATGCAGTATCAATTGACCTGGTGGAACGGCGCGGAGGAGGGCATTATCCACGCTAGCGGCAAAGAAGGCGACCCGTGGCATACGGGCCTGCCCAACAAAGGCGTGGGCAGCAACTATTACGATATTCTGCCGTTCGGGGGCAAAGACGCTTATGCGAGTGTGCAGTTTTATCTGTCCCTGCGGGCGATGGCCGATGTGGAGCAGGTCTTCGGCGACCCCGCCCGCGCCGCGTATTTGCGCAGGCTGATGCCCCAGGCGCGGGCCGCATTCAACCAGACATTCTGGCTGGAGCACAAGGGCAACGGGGACGGAGCGAGCCGCTATGCCGGGGCCATTGACGCCAATGGAACCGTGCGGGATTACGGGTTTACGTTCCTGAATACAATGGCGATGGAGGCAGGGCTGGCATCCCCCGCGCAGGCGAAGGCTATCTATGACTGGCTTGACAACGGCGTATCCGTCGGGCCGGGGGGCGAGAAAAACCGCGACATTTATGCCAAGTGGAAGTTCGGGGCGCGCAGCAGCACGATTTATAATCCCGACTGGTGGGCCTACTCGGTCGGGAAGTGGCCCTGGAACGACCAACTGCAGAACGGCGGCGCGGACTTGTACGAGGCCGGATACGACATCATCGCGCGCGCGCGCTGCCTGGGGCCAGATGCGGCCTGGCAGCGGTACACGGCGATGCTGACGCGCTACGCCGAACCGGACCGATTGTCGGGCGGCGGCATCCTGGGGGACGGGGCGAAGGTGCAGGGCGGCGACAGCGGGGCCGGCTCGGTGGGGATTATGTACAGCGAGTTTCCCGAATGCGGGGTCGCGGCGTCCAGTTTCCTGTATGCGTTTCTGGGGGTTGAGGTCGGGGTGGACGGCCTGCGCCTGACGCCGCGGGTGCCCACGTCACTGCGCAGCGTCCGGGCGGAGAACATCGCGTTCCGGGGCGGCGTGTTTACGCTGGAAGCATCACGCAAAGCCGGGCAGACCGTGCTGCATATTCAGTGCACTGCCAACCCGAACAGCGCCACGTTCACCATTAACGGCAAGCCGCAACCCGCGCGCTTTGACATTCGCATCCCGCTGACGGACTTGCACACCATCACGCTGGGCGACCGGTGACGACCGTGGTGGAGAGGGGTTCCTATCCCCCAATCTCCAGCCATGTGCCCAGCAGGGAACAGAGGCGCGCGAAGCCCGCCTCATCGCCAGGGCGCAGGTGCAGCGCGCCGACGATGCTGGCTTCGGACGGGCCGTAGGCGATGAGGGGACGGGCATCGGTGTCCAGGCCCCCGGCGTACAGGCACCAGGCGCGGCGGACGGGACGCGTGCCGTCGGGCGCGACAATGGCATCGCGGTAGGCATGCATCTGGTCCATGTCGCCGCCTTCGTCGCCCGGTGCGGCGTAGGCTTTGTATTTGGGGTCGAGCAGAAACGTGTCGCCGTGCGCAGTTTCCAGGCAGATGTCGGGCTGCAAGGTGCGGGACAGCGAGCGCAGACCGGCGAGATAAGGCCGGTTGTAGAACAGGGACAGCGGCTTGCCATTGGGCCAGTGCAGATCGAGACGTGAGGCTTCGCCGACAGCAAGGCACAGGGTCAGCAAAGTTTGGCGGGTCGCCAGCAGGCTGCCGATCTGTGTCAGTGCGCCGGGACAGGGAGCGAGGCCCAGCAGCATCAGGGCGCGCAGGGTCTGGAACACGCCCCAGGTCTCGTAAAGCCGCCACTGCGCGCGGGCAGGCAGGGAAAAGAGCGGGTGCTCCCAATCAAACGCAAATGCGCGCCGATATTCTTGGATCAGGGCCGCAATGCGGGCGAAGGCAGGGTGCCGCTGCATGCGCTCGGAGGGGGGAGCTGTCCACGCTTGAGGGTCATCGTCGGCATCGGCCCAGACAGGCAGGGCGTGCAGGGTCTTGGCGCGAACGGCGCACGCGCGGGCGTCGGCGGCAACCTCCCCCAATTCGGCGGCGTCGGCCAGGGCGGCAATGGCATCGGCATCGCGCCCCACCCGCCGCAGAAACGACCGGGCTGTGCGGGCTTCGGGCGTGTCCCGCGTGGAGGCGAGGATTGTTTCCTCCAGCCACTCCCCCGCATGGCCCGCGCGAACGGCGCGCAGCAGGGCGGGCGTAGACACGCGGCGTGCGCGAACCGGCGGGCTGGCGCGCCGGGATTGGGCGTGCAGGTCGGCAAGGGGAGTGTGGGCGATCTCTTCGCCGGCCTGGGCCAGAATGGGCAGGGCGCGGCGCACAAAGCCCAGCCGCTCGCGCGGACAGGGAGCAAGGGTGTCTGTGCCGGACGTGACATCTAAATCGTCCCACGCGCGGCTGCTGTCGGCGCGGGCGGCGACTGCAAGGCTTACCTGCGCAATGTCCTGGAGCATGCGGGCATGCTCGGCCAGCGTCAGCAGGGGCGGCGTTTCGGGGAAGGGGTTCATGGGTGGCGCTTCATCAGGCTATTCGTAAAAGCGGACATAGCCGGAAAGCGCGGCATGGGCGCGCATGCGGGCCAGCCGTGCAGACGTGCGCGGCAGAGGCCATGCTTCGGCCCAGGCTTGCAGGTCGGCCAGCAGAGGGGCCAGGGTGTCGTGCAGGCCGCTGAGACGCGGCAGGACTTTCTGGCACATCTGCAAGTCCAGGGCCAGCACGAAGTTTTCGTCTTTGTCGGGCAGCAGCAGGCCTTGATGGGTCTGCGCATCAAAGGCGTTCGCCAGAAAGACGAGCACATCATCCCGCACTCGGTACGCAAAATGCAGGCGGTAGGCATACAGGTGGTCATTGACCTCCTGGAGGGCCAGCAGGGCGCGCTCCCCGAACCGGGCGTCTATCTGTGATAATCGCTCGCGCGCGCGTCCCACCCCCACCACCCGCGACTGCAAAAACAGCTGCTGACGCTGGGGGGGCAGGCTGAAGTCTTCCCCGGAGGCGAAGGAGGCCCCTTTGCCGCCCAGCGCCGCCCCAAACGAGGCCGGGGCCGCATCAAAGTCCAGCGTGTTGGCGCGGTCCAGCACTTTGCGCGAAAACGCATGCGTGGTTTCATCCACATTCACCGTCCCCGTGACAAACAAGTTAGGCGGCAGGACAAAGTCCGGCACATCCTCGTGCAGGGGCACCTGATGGGCGCGCGACTCCAGCGCACTGAGATAATCGGCCAAATAGTGCTCCACACGGGCCAGGTTCATTTCGTCCAGGCAGACAAAATACGCCCGGTCACGGTGTTCGGGGCGCGCGGCAGCGCGTGCCATGTCCAGAAACGGCGTGGACACAGAGCGGTTCGCCAGCACATTGTGGTAGCCGAACAAGGGGGCGCTGTCCGCCCAGTCAGGGCGCACGGGCAGCAGGCGAAACTGGCTGGGAGCGTGCCCGGTGAGCATCTCGGCAAACAGCTCGGCCATTTTGGTCTTGCCGCTGCCGCTGACCCCGGACAGGATGGCGAACGGCTTGGTTTGCAGGGCGACATAGTACGAGCGCAGCAAATGCGGCGGAAACATAAAGCCCTGTGCCAGCGCGTATTCTTCCACGGCCGCCAGCAGGCCGGTTTCGGTCAGGGCCGGGAGTGCGTCGTAATCCGCATTGGGTTCACGAATGACAGCAGCCCCAAGTTCCGGGGGAGCAGCGAGGGGAGAGCTTTTTTGCTTTCTCTCGCCCGCCTGCGTACGGGGCGGCTGAGGCGCGCGGGCTTCCTCTTTCATCCCCAGCATCTGCGACGGCAGCCCCGCCCAATCACCCTTCAGCAAGTCGTCCACTTCGGGAAACGACGGCGCGTCCAGGGCACGGCGCACCTCTTCATACGCCACAAACAAGGCCAGCAGAGACTGCGCGGCATCGGGGGCACTGGGAAGCGCAAAGTCATAGCGCGCGGCGGCATCAGCCAGGGCAGCGCGCTTTTGATTCGTTGTCAGGCGCAGGCGGCGCAGGGCGGCGCGGGTGAGCAGAGGGTAGGTATCGGGGCCAGACGCGCACAACAGCTGAGCCGCCGTGAACGCCCCCGCACCAGGTGCCGCGACAAATTGGCGCAGGCGCAGTTCCAGGGACGTGTCGCCTACGAGCAGGACGGCCAGGCGGCGGTCAAAAGCGGCGGGGTCTGCGGCGTACAAGCGGCGCGACAGGGTGCGGTTGGGAGCGAGGGATGCGGCCAGATGCAGCAGCCGGGCGCGGGTGTCGGGGGGCAGCGGACGCCCCGTGCGCAGCCCGCTCGCGGCCAGTGTCTGCGCAAAGGCCAGGGTCGCGGCCTGCATCGTCTCGCGGCGCGACCAGTGGTCAAAGCGGCGCTCGCCTTCCCCCTGCCAGGCCCGCGCCGCTGCCAGCAGGAGGCGCTGCGTGTCGGTCAGGGTAAACATAAGCGTGCGCTCTACCAATACCCCAGCTTTTGCAGAACGACCAGGACAGCAATCAAAGCCGCGCTCACCAAAGTCATAGCTAGAGCCGTGGGGCAAAAATAGGAGGCGGCGACAATTCCCAGGCCCGCAACTGCGGGAAACGGCTCGCCCGCCTTGCGCCCGTACATCACAAACCCCACGCCTACCGTGCCCCACACCAGCGATGCAATCAGCGTGTGCGGATTGAATAATCCCATACTTCCTATTATACCTGCGTGCGTGCCCAGACGACAAACAGCGGGTCGGACGCGTTGGGCGCGGGGCTGATGTCCAGTGCTTCGGCATCCTGCCAGCCTTCGCTTTCGCGGAAGTAATAGGCCACTAAAGCGGCGTGCTGCGCGTCGCTCATGCCCAGCCAGGCCGCAGTGGCTTTGGTGGGAAAGCAGCGGTTGGAGAACGACACCACGAACGGTGCCCCCGCCCGCAGCACGCGGCGCACTTGGGCGAACACTTCTAGGGGGCGCAGCAGGTACTGCACGCTGACTGTGCACAGGGCAATATCAAACGACTGGTCGGGGTAGGGGAGCGTGGGGTTGTCGTTGAGCGACTGCACAAGGCGCTCGGTCAATTGGCTGTTGGCAGCCATCTCGCGGTCGTTCATGCCCAGGCCCGCGACGCGGGCACAGCGAGCGCGCACATCGGGCGGCAGGTGTGTCAGGTACGCGGACATCAAGTCCAGCACGTTGGCATGGGGCGGGACAAGCGGGCGCAGAAACTCGCCCAGGGCGGCAATGGCGGGGTCGTCAATGTGCGCGACCAGGCGCGGCGATTGGTAGAAGTTCGCGTCGGGCGTCTCGTCCTCACGCCGGAAGTATTCGGGGGGCAGAGCAGGCATGGCGGTTTGTTTCTAAAAAAGGCGACTCCCGCGTTTATCCGCAGCAAGCAGCGGCTTGAACAGAATGTGCTTCACCCTCTGTTAACTTGAACCACCCGGCGCGGGCCTCGTCTGCATAGCCTGAATAATAAACGCGGCCAGGCACTGATGCCCCCCGTCGTTGGGGTGGATACCGTCGTCCGTGTAGTCGGCGGCCGGGTCCAGGCCCGCGTCGGCGAACGTGTCCAGCACGCGCAGGTTGTAGCGCGCGCCGACATTGCGCACGGCCTGGTTGTAATCGGCCAGGGTCAGGCCGGATGTGTTGGGTGACTGCGCATCGCGGCGGTCGGGGATGGTCATCAGGATAATCTGCGCAGGCTGCAATTCAAACAGCAGGCCGCGCGCCATTGTGTCGTAGTCCCACAAAAACGTCCCCTGCTGAAACAAACTGGGGTCGCCGATGGGCAGCCCCTGCGCGAAGTCGTTGCCGCCGTGCAGCACAATCACCAGATCGGGCTTCTGCTCAAGCACATCCGGCACACGCCCCAGGCCACTGTTTTCGTCCAAGACCTGACCCTCGCTGTCCCGCCCGGTCACGCACGTCCCGGCCAAACCAAGGTTAACTTCTTGCCAGCCCAGCACCCCGCACGCCACCGTGCTGAACCGCCGGCTCGGAGCCGAAGCCCCCACACCTTCCACCAATGACGCCCCAAAAAAGACCGCTCTTGTCATGCGCTATTATGTCCCGGATGGCAGAAGTTCAAGCGAATGCGCGTCCCCGCAAGTCCCTGCCCCGCAGAGACAAGCCGCACCGTGCCAAAGGAATTGCCCCAGCATTGCTGCTTCGTTGACAGCGTGTTGCAGCGATGGAACAATTTCTTCCGTCGTTGGTATGCGGGGGCAATGCCGGGAGAATGAAGGCGCAATGCCTCGGCAAAGCCAAGATTCTGCCCAACATCAGCCTGCTGTAGTCCCTTGCGCGCTGCGGGTATTTTTGTAAAAACCAGCCGATTGCCTGACAAATACATGACCGTTTGTTATACTCTGCACGACACGGCTGTCGCACCAAGTTGTGTTACAAAAGCATCTTCACAGTTTTCTGCCTGATCGGGCCGCCTTATGTGCAAGTCTGCGTCCTCTTCCAAATCTTTCCGCACACGCGCGCTTACTTTCTGTTTCTTCGGTTTTGCGTGTGCCGCAACTGCCTTTCTCCCGCTTCCCGCGTGTGCCGCAGGCGTCAAGTCTCTGCGCCCGCGTCCTGCCGCCTCGTCTTCTGCCGCCAATCCCTTGTCTTCTGCCGCCAAGCCATTGATTGCCACTCTGCCGCTTGCCCCTGTTTCCGTGCTCTGGGACAATCATCAGGGCCAATTTGTTGTCAGCCTTTGCACCGACCGGCAGGGGAACTTGTGGGCGGGCACAGAAGATCAAGGCGTGTTTCGGTTTGATCCGCGCGCGCCGCAGGGCAGGCAGCGAACGCACGCTCTATTGCGGGTATAATTCTGTCAGTCGGAACATTTTGCTTTGTGAGGTTGCGCCATGTCAGACACCTATCACTCACTGCACACGCTGGAAAAAGACGAACTTATCGCCCGGATTGAGCAGTTGCAGGAAGAGATAAAACTGGGGCGGGCGTTTTCGTTCGTGTCGGAGGATGTGGGGCATGATGCGACCCTGCAATGGCAGGGCCGCAACCGCTTTTTGTCGGAAAAAGTAGTTCCGATGCAGTTGGAGCCGAGCGATAGCCAGAGTCTCCATCCAGAAAAGACCGGGCATCGCATTATCAACGGCGACAACTTGAGCGTAATGGCGTCACTAGTGACGGATTTTCGGGGCGGGCCGGGGCGGGGGGTAGATGTTGTGTATTTAGACCCGCCGTACAATACCGGCTCCGATGTGTTCACGTACAACGACAATTATCGGTTCACGCCGTCGGAAGTCAAGGCGTTGGAACGCAAGGTGAAGCAGACCGAAAACAAGGTAGCGTTGGACGACCCGACGCGGCATACAAAGTGGATCAATCATATGGCCCCCCGCTTGTGGGCGGCAAAGAAGTTGCTCAAAAGTACGGGCGTCCTGATTGTCTCTATTGACGAGCATGAACTGCCGCGTCTTTGGCTTTTGCTGGAAGAAATGTACGGCCCGAACAACCGTTTGGCGTGTCTGGTGTGGGAGCGTTCCCGGAAGAACGATGCTGGCTATATTTCCGAAGGGCACGAATATTTGCTGGTGTGGGCCAAAGACAAGGCCGCATTGGATGGCGTGAAGCGCGTCAAGGGCAAATGGCGCAAGCGCAAGGAGGGCGTGGACGCGATTTTGACGGCGTATGCAGAGGCAAAGGCCGAGTTCGGGGCAGACATTCCCGCCATCCAGAAAGCAATAGACACCTTCTTCAGGCAATTGCCCCCTGACCATCCGGCACGAAAAATAAACTATCGCAAGGTGGACGCCGAAGGCGTTTATCGTGATGGCGGGGACATCAGTTGGCCCGGTGGCGGCGGCCCGAAATATGACGTACTCCATCCGATCACCGGCAAGCCTGTGCGTATGCCGTCAAGCGGCTGGCGTTATGCAGAAGATACCATGCTTCTGTTGATTGCCGAAGGCAAAGTCGTGTTCGGCAAGACCGAAGCCAAGATGCCAAGCGTCAAACGAATGCTTGACGAGATGGACGAGCAGGTGATGACAAGCGTCATTCAGCGTGACGGGCGCAATGCCACCGACACTATCACCGCCGTGCTGGGCAAGGGCGAGTTCAACAACCCAAAAGACCATGAAATGCTCGCCGAACTGTTTAATCTCGTCACATGGCGCAACCCTGACGCCGTGATTTTAGACCCCTACGCCGGAAGTGGCACAACCGGACACGCCGTGCTGGACATGAATGCCGAAGACGACGGACGCCGCCGCTTCATCCTCATTGAAAACGGCGACCCCACCGTCAAAGGAAAAGTGCCCCGCGCTTCCTACACTGACAGCCTCACCGCTGAGCGCATTCGCCGCGTCATCACCGGAAAGTGGGCGGATGGCAAAGCGCACCCGGTGCTGGACACGGGTTTTACGTTCTACAACGCCGACAAGCGCATCTCTAAACAACTCATCATGCAGGCAACCCGCGAAACGCTGGCTGACATTATCCTGCAAGTCGTGGAGGATGACTCCAACCGCATAGACTGCCGCATGGGTGGCTACCAGTATTTGATTGGACGCACAAAACTGGGCTATGGCATCGCGCTTGTGTGGGAAGGCAAGCCCAACAAAGTAGAGCCTCTCACAAACGAGATTATGGATACAGTGATTGATGAAGCGCACGCGGCGGGCGTTACCAAGCCTGTCTTTATCTACGCCGTGTCCAATGTGGCGGTGTACGCGCCGGAGTTATACCGCTTTCAGCACATTCCCGATTCCATTCTGGCCCGCCTCAATCTTTTGCCCGGCGAAGGGGAAGATGACGAATGAGACCACTCACGCGCAAAGACCTCAAGCCCTATCAGACGCAGGCGGCAAATGCACTGGCAAGTTTGGTACAGGAATATCCCTCTGCCCGTCTGAAGGCTGTTTACAGCCGAGAGCGGCCTGAGTTGGAACCATTGCTGTGCCGCCTGAAGGCCATCACAGGCGCAGGCAAAACCCCAATACTCGCTCTGGCCGCGCAGCAGTTGGGCCATGCCGTAGTGCTTTGGACGACGCAGCGCGGGGCAGTAATTGCCCAAACCAAAGCCAATCTTCAGCCGGGTGGTAACTATGCCGAACTGTTGCCCGAAGGCACGACGGTGCATCAAATCGCGGACATGGGGCCAGAAGATTGGACGGAAGCCATGACTGCAACGGAAGGGCTGACGATTTTGCTGTCTACCGTCGGCGCGTTCAATCAAGATGGCGACAAACTCAAAATCCACCAAGATCGCAACGGTACGACCTACTGGAAAATGCTGGCAGGGGAGGGCGAGGAAGGGCGTATGCGCCCGCTGTATGTATTTTACGACGAAGGGCACGGCGCAACCGAGAAGCAGTTCCGGCGTTTGCGCGAACTACGCCCACAAGCCTTTGTGCTGGCGTCGGCGTCGCCGCTCCCTGATGACTTCAACGACCTTTTGCCTGGTGCAACGTCCGAGGCTCAGGAGGAGTCGCTTGCGCTTCGCACGGTGCTTGTACCGACGCCGGAAGTGGTAGCGGCAGGCTTGCTGAAAACGCGCCTGTTTTTGATGGACTGCAACATCGCCGCTTCGGATGCGATTGGAGAAGCGCAGGCGCGTTGGCAAGAGATTGCTCAAAAGATGGCTGAACGGCGGGCGGGCCTTCCCATTGCCTGTTTTATCGTCAATTCTACAGAGCGCGGCCTGGACGTGTGGGAAGAGCTGGTGAACCAAGGCGTTTCCAGAGACCGCATTGCGGTGCATCTTAATCAAGCCGAAGCCGTAATGACCGAGCGGCGTGGGCAGAGCAATGGCCTGCACGACACATACAAACGCAAACTCGCTCCCGAAGACTTGCGGGCACAGGGCTACACGCACCTGATTTGGAACTTGTCCCTGCGCGAAGGCTGGGATGAGCCGATGGCGTATGTGGCTTATCTGGACGACAGGGGCAAGTCCGCAAATGACATGGTTCAGAAAATGGGCCGCTTTGTGCGTCAGCCCAACGCCACGGCGTTTGATGACGCCGACCTGAACTCCGCGTTTTTCTACTTTAATGTAACCGACAGCGAGTTTGAGAGCCTTCTGCGCGGAATGCAAGATGAATTAACAACGAATGGCTATGAAGTGGTCGCCGTGCGAAGCAGCAAAAAACCGCCGGACAGCCGTTTTACGCCTGTCAAGAAAGAGGTAACGCTGCCGCAATTCGGGCCGTCCTTTGGCTCCAAGCCGGGGGTGGTGGACAAGATTGTTCTAGAACACGTGACGCAGTTTCATGCTGACTCTTTGCGCGCGCCGGGGCGCATTTCCACGCGAGTGTTTTCGGTGGAGAACTTATCGGAAGACCGTGCGCTGTACCAAGCCGAAGTGCGGCAGGAGAATGCTTCTCTTTCTATGTGGGAGTTTGTCAGCCAGCAGTTATCAAACTTAGACAAACGCATTACGCCTTATATCAAGGGTACAATGAGCAGCGAGCCAAAGATGCGGCAGCGAATGCAGTTTGGTTCTGAAGCAATGGCACAGATGGCGGAGGCCATTCCTAAAATGCGCGATGCGTTGAATGAGCATTTTACGCTGCAAAACAAGGGACGGCACGCACTGTATTCTGTTGGTTCGTTCAATTTGGTCTCGCCAAACATCACAGGTGTGACAGATAGGCTTCGCGAGCTGTACCATGTGCGCTCATATGCCTATGCCCTACATGATGAATACAATGGCTTGAACCCGTTTGAGGTGCAGGTTGCCGGTGCCTTAGACGTGCTGGAATTAGATTGGTGTCGGAACCCGTCACGTACAGGCTACGCCATTCCTGTATGTGCGTTGGGGGCTGACGTGGAGAATTTTTACCCTGACTTTCTCCTGTGGGCGGAAAACTGCGTGTGGGCCATTGACCCCAAAGGCGCACACCTGAAAGAAGCCGCCGTGCGGGACAAGGTGTTTGACGTAATCGCGGTGGACGGTGTATCTAAGCCAATGCGCGTTGCCCTTGTGCTGGAAGGGCGGCACCTGATCACAGCACAGGGGACGTGGACGGAAGACAGAAACGCACCCGGCGTTACTCTTGTGCGCCGTGTGGGTTCCGTTGTCAAAACACCCTTCTTCGCGGATTTAAGCGAACTGATGCAAACCCTGCTCAACACCTAAGATCGCATAGTTAAGACAAGCCAAAAAGGCACAGGAACACGTGTTCCTGTGCCTCTTCTATGTTATGTGAAAGCGGTAAAGTGCCAAGGGCACGTGCGACGCCGCTCTGCTGTTAAGAGAATAGGTAAGCAAAGCCGCTCGCTTTCCTTGACAGCAAAAAGGAATACTGGGTATACTATCTCCGACACCGCAAGTCGGAGATTAATGCGAGAGACGCTGTTATTCGTAATCGCTCCCAATAGCGTTTGCCCAAATTAGAGAGAACCATTATGTCAACCGCCACGGATACGATTGAAGAGTTTGCCAACAAAGAATACCAATATGGGTTTGTGACCGAGATGGACTCGGACACCGTGCCGGTCGGGCTGAGCGAAGACACGGTGCGCGCGATCTCGGCCAAAAAGAACGAGCCGGAGTGGCTGCTGGAATGGCGGCTCAAAGCGTACCGGCACTGGCTGACCATGACCGACCCGCTGTGGCACAATGTCCATGTGGACTCGGTGGATTATCAGGCCATCACTTACTACTCGGCCCCCAAGCAGAAGAAAGTCCTGAACAGCCTGGACGAAGTGGACCCCGAACTGCGGGCGACCTTTGATAAGCTGGGCATTTCGCTCAACGAACAAAAGCGCCTGAGCAATGTCGCTGTAGACGCGGTCTTTGACAGCGTGTCGGTGGCGACCACGTTCCGCAAAGAGCTTGCCGAGCGCGGCATCATCTTCTGCTCGTTCTCTGAGGCCGTGCATGACCATCCCGAACTGGTGCGCGAGTACTTAGGGTCGGTCATTCCCTACTCGGACAACTTTTTCGCGACGCTCAACAGCGCGGTCTTTAGCGACGGCTCGTTCTGCTACATCCCCAAAGGTGTGCGCTGCCCGATGGAATTGTCCACCTACTTCCGCATCAATGCGGCGGGCACGGGGCAGTTTGAGCGGACACTGATTATCGCCGACGAAGGCGCGTATGTGTCGTATCTGGAAGGCTGCACCGCGCCAATGCGTGACGAGCATCAATTGCATGCCGCGTGCGTGGAGCTGGTCGCCATGAAGGATGCCACCATCAAGTACTCTACCGTGCAAAACTGGTACCCCGGCGACAAAGAAGGCAAGGGCGGCGTGTACAACTTTGTCACCAAGCGAGGCAAGTGCGAGGGCGACAATTCCAAGATTTCGTGGACGCAGGTAGAGACCGGCTCGGCGATTACGTGGAAGTACCCGTCGTGCATCTTGAAGGGCGACAACTCCATCGGTGAGTTCTACTCGGTCGCGCTGACCAACAACAAGCAGCAGGCCGACACAGGCACCAAGATGGTGCATATCGGCAAGAACACGCGGTCTACGATTGTGTCTAAGGGCATCTCGGCAGGCAATGGGCAGAACACGTACCGTGGGCTGGTGAAGGTCAATTCGGGGGCAGCCAATGCCCGCAACTATTCGCAGTGCGACAGCCTGCTTTTAGGTGACCGGTGCGGCGCGCACACGTTCCCGTATATTGATGTGAAGAACCCAACGGCTACTGTGGAGCATGAAGCGTCTACATCCAAGATTGGCGAAGACCAAATCTTCTACTGCAACCAGCGCGGCATCTCTACAGAGGACGCGGTGAGCATGATCGTCAATGGCTTCTGCAAAGAAGTCTTCCGCGAGCTGCCGATGGAGTTCGCCGTGGAAGCGCAGAAGCTTTTGGGCGTCAGCCTGGAAGGCAGCGTGGGGTAGTAAAGAGGCAGCCATCGGGTGCAAAGGAGCTAATATTGTGCATTACCCTCACTATGAAAACCAAGTGGCTAATTTTGTTGCCGAGCATCGCCGAAACTTGGCGGAGGGAGTATTGCTTGCTCTTTATTACGCCCCGGTTAATGCCTCTGAAGATGTATTTCTGTTTGAAGTAGTTGGCCCTATTGGAGAAGATGCTGTTTCCCCAGACGGCCAAATGCTTCAGGTAGAGTTTGCATCAACGCTGGACTTTCCAGTGGCCGATGGTGGACGACTCCACATGACCATCACTACTCCCGCCGAGCTTCAGGCGGCGATTGCTGGAAACTGGCGTGAGGTGCGGGAAATCAGGCAGGCGGTATCACAGCAGCAATGCAAAGTCGCGTATAAAGAAGAGACATTAGAGGTGGGGGCTTTCGCTAAGCAATTGTTGGGGCAAGAAGCAAGGGTCGCCGCGTGACGGAGTCAGAAGCTCTTCTTTTGCAGGTCTATTCAGACCTACAAGCGGCAGAATTGGTGTATGTTGAGGCAGACGAAGCGACCTATTGTCAAGCGGCGGCTAAATATCAGCAGGCGGCGGAGAAGATTGTGAAAGCTGTCTGTGCCTCCGTAGAAGAAAAAGGCAAGGCGACGTTCCAAAACCGATATACGCACAACCTGGGGGCGCTTTTTACTGTCCTCACGTTGCCCAGCTTAAAACCATTAGATGCCGTGTTTGACACAAGCCGTCAGACACAAATCAACAGCTTGATGCAGATAGCTCCTACACGCAGCACAACTCTGAGAAACACGGAATACCCATTTCAAGGTGCGGCGGGAGAGTGGCAGGCGCCCGCCGCCAAAGGCGTGTTTTCCAAAGCGGAAGTGACGGAGTATGCTTTCTTATCAAGCCAACTCCTTACCGCCGCTAAAGCGGCGCTGGCCGAATTGTTCCCATAAGGTTACAGATAAGCGATATTTTAGAAGGACAGACATATGGCAAGCAAATACATTATTGAGATCAGCGGATGGCCGGGGCATGCGCACGAAGTCGTGACGCATACCGAGCAGGAAGCCCAGGTCAAGGCCGAAGAACTGGTCAAGAAGTCCCACGCCGAAGGGGTCGCCCTGCACGCGCACAGCGGACGGCATGACGGCAAAGACCACCATTGGCAGGGCACCAACGAGAACGGCCACCCGCGCGAGATTAAGATCGTCGGCGGCCAAGGCCAAGTCTCCTAAGAAGCGAGAACATTATGACAATGCTGACAGTCAAAAACCTGCACGCGCGGGTGGATGAAAAAGAAATATTGAAGGGCGTGGATTTTACAGTCAACGCGGGCGAAGTGCATGCCATCATGGGGCTGAACGGGTCGGGCAAAAGCACGTTTGCCAACATCCTGGCCGGGCGCGATGCCTACGAAGTGACCAGCGGCACGGTAGAGTTTGAAGGCGAAGACCTGCTGGACTTAGACCCCGAAGAGCGGGCGCAAAAGGGCCTGTTCCTGGCGTTCCAGTACCCGGTAGAAATCCCCGGCGTCAACAATACATACTTCCTCAAGGCGGCTGTCAACGCTGTCCGCAAGTACTGGGGCGAAGAAGCGCTGGACTCCGGGCAGTTCCTGAAGCTGGTGCGTGAAAAGCTGAAAGTGCTGCACATTGACCAGAGCCTGCTTAACAGGCCGGTTAATGAAGGCTTCAGCGGCGGCGAAAAGAAGCGCAACGAAATCTTCCAAATGGCGGTGCTGGACCCCAAGCTGGCGATCTTAGATGAGACGGACTCTGGGCTGGACATTGATGCCCTGCGCTCAGTCGCGGATGGTGTCAATGCCCTGCGCTCGCCCGACCGGGCGATGATTGTGGTCACGCACTACCAGCGGCTGCTGAACTTTATCGTGCCGGACTTTGTGCACATTATGATTGATGGGCGCATTGTGCGGTCGGGCGGCAAAGAGCTGGCGCTGGAAGTGGAAGAAAAAGGCTACGACTGGCTGCGCGCCGAGCCGCAGATGGCGGGGGTGTAGGGGCGCAGATGATTATAGAAACCAAAACAATCACCAATGGCGTGCTGCATGACATGGTCGGCACGTTGCCCAACGGCCCGGTGTGGCTGAACACGCTGCGCGCGTCGGCAGGGGATCGCTTCGCTGAAATTGGCTTCCCCACGCGCCGGGACGAAGAATGGCGCGTCACGCCAATCGCGCCCATTGTGGAAACGCCGTTCCAGAACTTGCCGGGCAGCATGACGGCAGACGAGCTGCAGCCATTCACCTATGCCGGTTTGACCGGCAGCCAATTGGTGTTTGTCAACGGCAGGTATCACGCCGAACTTTCTACTTTAGAGGCCCTGCCCGCAGGCGTCACCGTGGGCACACTGGCGGACGCACTGGCATCTGGCAATCCTTTAGTGGAAGCCAACTTGGGCCGCCATGCGCAGTTCCGCTCGCACGCCTTTGTCGCGCTCAACACGGCAGCACTGAGTGACGGCGCGTTTATCCATGTCCCGTGCAATGTCGTGGTGGAAGAGCCAATCCACCTGCTGTTTGTCACCACAACGGACGGACAGGCGACAGTCTCGCACCCGCGCACACTGCTCCTAGCCGACGAGAACAGCCGGGTGACAGTGCTGGAAAGCTACGCCGGGCCAGCGGGCCAGACCTATCTCACCAACGCCGTCACCGAAGTGGTGATGGGCGCGAACGCGATTGTAGACCACTACAAGGTGCAGCAGGACAGCCTTGTTGCCTACCATATTGCTACGTTGCAGGTGCAATTGACGCAGGGGTGCAACTTCTCGTCGCACTCCATTGGGCTGGGCGGCGCGATTGTGCGCAACGACGCCAACGCCGTGCTGGGCGGCGAGTACGGCGAGTGCACATTGAACGGCCTGTACCGGGCCAATGGGCGTCAGATCGTGGACAATCACACGTCTATTGACCACGCCATGCCGCACTGCAACAGCCACGAGATTTACAAAGGCATCTTAGACGGGCATTCTCGCGGCGTCTTCAACGGCAAGATATTTGTGCGTGAAGATGCGCAAAAGACCGATGCCAAGCAGACCAACAAGACCCTGCTGCTGTCCAATGACGCGCAGATCAACACCAAGCCGCAGCTTGAGATATTTGCCGACGATGTGCGCTGCACGCATGGCGCGACTATCGGCCAGCTCTCGGCAGATGCTTTGTTTTATCTCAGGGCGCGCGGCATCCCCGAAGACCAAGCCCGCGACCTGCTGATCTACGCGTTTGCCGCAGACATCGCCCGCCGCGTCAAGGTGGAAGCCGTGCGTAACTACCTGGACAATGCCCTGCTGGCAGAGCGTGCTCTGGACGGCCTGGCGGACGAATAAGCCAGGCACGTTTTGCCCAGTGCAGGTGTTAAAAAAGTATGACTATGACAGGGAGCGTGCTAGAGAAACCGAGTGCTCTGGGCTATGACGTGCAGCGCGTGCGGGAAGACTTTCCCTTACTGCACAGGCCTGTCCACGGCAAGCGTTTGGTCTATCTGGACAACGCTAACACGACGCAGAAGCCGCAGTCCGTGCTGGATGCCATCAACACCTACTACGCAACGCAGAACGCCAATATTCATCGCGCCTCGCACTGGCTGGGCGAGCAGGCAACCCAGGCCTATGAAGGCGCGCGCCGCACCGTGGCGACTTTCCTGCATGCTGCCCAGCACGAAGAGATTGTCTTTACCCGCAATGCGACCGAGAGCATCAACTTGGTGGCTCAGACGTTCGGACGCGCCAATATCGGGCCGGGCGACGAAGTGCTGGTGTCGGCGATGGAGCACCACGCCAACATTGTCCCCTGGCAGATGATTTGCGGCGAAAAGGGCGCGGCGCTTAAAGTCGTTCCTATCAACGACCGCGGCGAACTATTGATTGATGAATACGCGCGCCTCTTGTCCCCCAAGACTAAGATTGTCGGCATTGTGCATATGTCCAACGCACTTGGCACTGTCAACCCCATCAAGCAAGTGATTGATTTGGCCCATGCGCAGGGCACCCCCGTGCTGGTGGATGCCGCGCAGTCTGCCTACCACATGCCCATAGATGTGCGGGAATTGGACTGCGACTTTCTCGTCTTCTCCGGCCACAAGCTATATGGCCCGACCGGCATCGGCGTCTTGTACGGCAAGCGTGCCCTGCTGGATGCCATGCCCCCTTACCAGGGCGGTGGCGATATGATTGCCACCGTCACGTTTGAGAAGACCACCTACAGCGAAGTGCCCCACAAGTTTGAGGCCGGAACGCCGCATATTGAAGGTGCGGTCGGCTTGGGCGCGGCCATTGACTATCTCACCCAGCTTGGCATGGACAATATCGGCACTTACGAGCACGCACTGATGGAGTATGGTACTGAAGCACTGGCCCAAGTGCCGGGCCTGCGCGTGATCGGCACCGCGCGCGAGAAGGCCAGCGTGTACTCGTTCGTGCTGGACTGGGCGCACGCGCAGGACGTGGGGGCTGTGCTGGACATGCACGCCATCGCCGTCCGCGTGGGCCAGCATTGTGCGCACCCAGTGATGCAGCGGTTCGGCGTCACCAGCACCGTCCGGGCATCGCTGGGGCTTTATAATACGCGCGAAGAGATTGATGCTCTAGTGCAGGGCCTCGGCGTGGCGCGGAGGATGCTGGCCTGATGCCGACCCAAACAACCCCATCTATCGCCGAATTGCAGGACGAAGTGGTGGACGACTTTGCCTTGTTTGATGACTGGGCCGACAAGTACGCCTACATCATTGAGATTGGCAAGAAAGTCGCCCCGCTGCCGGACAGCCTCAAGACGGAAGAGTACATCGTGCCAGGCTGTCAGTCGCGCGTGTGGCTGATCCCTGCTCACGAGAACGGGCGCGTTGAGTTTCGGGCAAACAGCGATGCGTTTATCTCTGGCGGTCTAATTGCCCTCGCCGTCCGCGTCTACTCCGGCCACACGCCGGACGAGATTGTTTCTGCCCCGCCGGACTTCATTCAGAAGATGGACATGAGCGGCAACATTTCTATGGCGCGCATGAATGGCCTGCAAGCGGTCATCAACAAGATGAAGTCTTATGCGCTAGCCTATCAATCGTCTGGGGGAGAGTAGATTATGGACACCAACCTGCCGACTGTTTACCCACTTGCTGTGGAAGCCGAAGTGATTGAAGCCCTGCGGCTGGTCTATGACCCCGAAATCCCCGTGAATATCTACGAGCTGGGGCTGATTTACGACATTGATGTGGACACGCATGGCTTTGTGGATATTGAGATGACCCTGACCTCGCCCGCCTGCCCGGTCGCCGGCACGCTGCCCGGCGAAGTGGAAGCGCAGGTGCGTCAGGTGGACGGCGTGAGCAATGTCCATGTGCAGCTTGTGTGGGAACCGGCATGGAGCATGGATCGCATGTCTGAAGAGGCGAAGCTGGAGCTTGGGTTTTTCTGAAGGAGGGTTATGATGAACGAAACACTGATGCTGGAGCCGCAAACGGAGCAGATTGTCACTTTGACCCCGGCTGCCGTCAAGCAGGTCAAGCGATTGATCGAGAAGCGGGGCGGCGCCGACCTTGGCCTGCGCATCGGCGTCAAAGGCGGCGGGTGCAGCGGCTTGTCTTACCTGATGGGATTGGAAGCCGCGCCTCGCGAGACGGATGTTGTCTACCATGTAGACGGTGTGCAGGTGATGATTGACCCGAAAAGCGCCCGCTTCGTGCAGGGCGTGGTTTTGGATTATAGTCTCGCCAACCTGCTGGAAGGCGGCTGGAAGTGGACCAATCCCAATGCTGCCAAGTCCTGTGGCTGCGGGACATCGTTCACCCCGAAAGTCTAGCACAGACACTCAAGGCCCGGAGGCAATCGCCTCCGGGCCTTTTTGCGTTAAAAGCCGGTGTCTTCGCGGCCTACGAACGGCGGCAGCGGAGGGGGTGGTGTGCCGTTAGCACGGGCAGCGGCATGGTCGCGGCGCACTTGATCCAAAAGGCCCGGCACAGCGCTGGGGGGCTGGGTGGGCGTGGCGGCGAACGCTGCGCCCAGAATATGCCACCAGTCGTACTGGATAATTTGGGACATGTCAAACACCATGACGCCCTGAGTAGACGCCGTCGCGGCCTGCAAGGCGCGGGCGAACTTGTCCGGCTGACCTTGATACGACAGCGCGTACAGGCCCGCATAAGTCCAGGCGGCATCGTTGACCACGCGGGATGAGATTTGGCCTGCGCCTTCTACAGTGGCTCCCGGCGGGTCGTCCTGGGCGACCGCTTCCGCGAGTGTCGCATCCTCGTAGTAGCAGCCGGTGGTGAGCCAGTCCAATGTGCCCGCGTAGGCGGTCTGCTTGTACTGCGGAGTCAGCCAGCGCCACGGGCCGGCAAAGTCCGGCCCGGCCCAGTTGGACGCCACTTTGTCGTACTCCCCATACCACGACCCAACATACACGGCCACCTGCGCCTGCGGACGCACGCTGCGCACAATCTGCGCCGCACCGTCCAGCCACGACTTGATCACATACGCACGCCACACAAGCCAGTTCTGGTACTCCGGGCCTTGAATGATGCTCTGGCCGGGGTAGGGCGAGATGCGCAGCACATCGTCGGGCCATCGGAGCTTGCGGCCCACATACGCCTCAAACGCCCGTTGCGTGCTCGCGCTGAAGTCCGCTGTGACTGCCGCATAGCGCAATCGGTCGTCAAACACCATGCCGTCCACAGGGTAGTTGGTGACCACCTCGCGCACCATGTCCCACTCATGCCGGCGCACTTGGGGGTTGTTGGGGTCCACAAACATGGTGAACTTCTGTGCGGGCACCTCCTGCACGCGCTCGTAGCGGGGGCTGTCTACAAATCTCAGTATCTGGTCCAGGGCAGCATTGGCCTTGAGCCACTCGCCGCCCCGCCCCGATCCAATCAGGGCAAAGCCGCGCAGGGGCAGGGTGATTGGGGCGGCTTTGATATTTGCCCCATCTACCACCTGCACGACACGCGCGCTGAAGTTGCACACCGCAACCGTGTATCCGGGCCGGTCTTTGCGGAGCAGGGCCGTGTTGGTCAGGGCCGAAAGCGTGTCTTCGCTCGGCGGCAAGTTGTCCGTGTCCTGAATAGAGATGTATTTGCTGCCCGAATACACGCCCCGGTTGGCTTCATAAAGCACGGTCTGCCAGTCGGGATGCGTGTAGGCCAGCCCGCGACTGACAAACTTGTGCCCCTCGCCAAACGTGCTCATGTTGGCATACACGGGCAGCCCCGCCCCGTGGGCCGCCGCCACCATCTGCCCCAGCACGTCAAAGCCTGCGGGGACAGTCTGCCCTTTCCAGCCGAGTAGCTTGGGCGCATATTTACTCGGATAAATGGTTTCCCCGACAATCGGCTTGACATCCAGCACGATCATGTTCATGCCTGCGGCTTTGGTCTTGGCGACCACCTCGGCGATCTTTTCGGGCGTGTTGAGGCTGCCGACATTGGCCCCGGCATCCATCCACAGGATGCGCGCCTGCAAGCCTTTCGCATGGGCCGTGGTCTGCGCGATCCCGACATTGTTGCCGAACGTGTCTAAAATCAATGGCTCGACGGGCGGCGCAGTTTGGGGCGTCGTCTGCGGCAGAGCGGGCAGGGCAGGCGGCGTCTGCACAGGCGAAGCGGACGGGGATAATGGCGTCTGCACAGGCGAAGCGGATGGGGATAATGGCGTCTGCACAGGCAAAGCCGATGGGGTGGGCGGCGTCTGCGCCCAGGCGGGGGCCGCGAGAAGCAGGCCGAGAAGCGCGAATGTGTGACTTATCAAACTCGGTGTCCTTGATGAAGAGCAAAATCGTGACAGGCGTTTGCGCTGCGCGATGCCAGGGCTTTTCTAAAGCGTTCCTGCGGCTGATTCAGCGCATACCAACGACGGACGGATTTGTTCCGTCGTCGGTACACGCTTACGACGCCGGGGAAACAACGGTGCGACGCCCTCACAACGAGCGCGGCGGCGCGCGGCGCACAGGAGCAGTGGCGGGAGAATCCTCCCCCCGCACGGCGGGCAGCAGCGGCGACAAGCGCCAGACCGGCCCGCGCGGGCCGACCCAGGCCAGGGTGCGCTGGTAGGGCGCGCACAGCGTCTGCAAATCGGCCCGCGTCCAGGCGGGGTGGCGATGGGTCAGGGCATCCCAGGTGCGCCGGTTGTGCCACAGTTCATCCAGCGCATACACGGCGTGGCCCGCGCGCACGGCCAGGGCCATCTGCGCCCCGGCAGCGTCCTCGGCGCGGGCTTTGTCCTCGCGCGCGCGGGTTAACAACGTGTGCAAAGACACAACTTCACGGTCTGCAAAATAGGGAATATCCACCTCGCACTGCGCGCCATCGCCCGCCCCGGCCAGCAGCACAACATCGCCCGGCAGCGTGCGGGCGCGAATGTCGCGGGCGGCGACCGCAAACGGGCTGGCATTCGCGCGCAGATGGGGCAGAATGCTCGCCTGCACGTTCAATGTCGCGAAGAGGATAATCCACGCGCCCACCAGCCAGTTTACCCACACGCCGCCCCGCCGCGCGCGATAGTGCGCCAGGGCCAGGGCCACTAAGATAGAGATGGGGGCCAGAACGGGCACCCAGAACACAAAGTAGCCGGGCGACCAAATGGTAAAGAAGGCTGCGTAAAGGCTGATCCAGACTAGGCACACGACCATCAGCTGCCGATGATGCCCGCGCCACAGCAGCGGCAGGGCCGCAAAGAACGCATACACGGCCACAAACCAGCCCGCCAAAGTCGCCCAATACAGGGTTGCCAGGTCGCCCGACACGCGCGGCCCGATATGAAATGTCCCGTGCGTCCCCGCCGGCTCCACAAAGGCGGCATGGCGCAGGGCGTAAAAGTCCAGGCGCAGGTTGTGCGCAATGTGAAAACTCCACCACCAGCCCAGTTCGGAATAGGCGCTGCTCCACTGATGAAACGCACGGGGCGAATGCAGGCCCAGCGCAAGGCCGCCTATCACTCCATAAGGCACAAGGACTGCTGCCAGCCACACGCCCCCATAAGTCAGCAGCAGCCCGCGCCGCCGACGCCATGTTTCCGCGGGCAGCAGCATGGGCGGCATTTCGGCGAGTGCGATGCCCGCCAATCCCACCGGCAGAAACAAGCCCGCGCTTTCGTGGAACAGCACGGCCATCCCCGCAAGCCCCCCCAGCACAGCGGCGCGTCCGGGCCGGGGGCTGTCTAAAAGCGTGCACAATGTATAGAACGCCCCCAGCAGCAAGGCCGTGCTCGGCATGTTGACCCGGCCATCGGTGGCCGTCGCCCAGTAGCCGAAGGTCAGGGCCAGGCCCGCCGCCATCAGCAGGGGCAGCCACTGTGACCGCTGCATCAAGCGCCGCAGGGTCAGATAAAACAGCACAATTCCGCCCGCGCCCAGAACAGCGTTCAGGCTTTCCAGCACGACGAGTGGCCCGCCGTGATAACCCAGCGCCTGCGACAAGCGCCACAAGCCGTACCCGGTCGCATTGAACAAAAGATGGTGAGGATGGAACAGCCAGCGCAGGTCGTGGGTGCGGGGGTACAAATGCGCGATCTGGTTGGCATACGAGACGGCATCAAATGTATTGTACTGCGTGCGCGTCGCCCAAAACAGCGAAAGCGCGGCAAAGAACAGCAGCAGGCTGACACCCCTCCGCTCGCGCAGGGATGCCTGCGCCGCCGTTTGTGGTCGCTTGGGGGCAGGACGCAGGTTGACATGCGTGATGTGCGGGTCAGTCGCCATGTTATCGGGCATTGTACCCGAAAAGGGCGCTTCTGCTGCGGCTAGTGTGCCGTTCTGCTGCGGCTAGTGTGCCGTCTCGCTCAGCGTGCCCAGTATCTCCTGAAGGGAAAAGTGCGCGCCGCAGATCACTTCATCCGCCGCGCCATAGTACACGGTGATTGTGTCGCCGTCCACCAAATGCCCATTGGTGAACACGACATTGCCAAAGAAGCCGGTCTGCTCATACGGGGCGGTCGGCTCCATGATGGGTTCCAGCGACCGCGCCAGCACTTTGGCAGGGTCATTCAAGTCCAGCAGCAATGCCCCCAGGCAGTACCGATTGTCTTCGTTCGCGCCGTGGTAGATCGCCAGCCAGCCCCGCTCCGTCCAGATCGGCTCCGCGCCCGCGCCCACCCGCGCCCCATCCCACATGCCGGGCCGCGACCAGGCAATGCACATATGATTGCCCCAGTGCATCAAGTCCGGCGAGGATGCCAGCCAGATGTAATGCCCCCCAATATAAATGTTGGAGGGCCGGTGCAGGCAGAAGTAACTGCCGCCGACCTTTTGCGGGAACAAGGCGCAGTCTTTGTTGGACGGCGCGATAATCATGCCATGATTGGTAAACGTCTGCCAGTCGCGCGTGCTGCTCATGCACACGCCCACCCCCGACGGCGACACGCCCGTATACGTGAGATAAAACACGCCGTCCATCTCAGAAACGCGGCTGTCCTCAATGCCATAGGACTCCAATGCCCCGTGCCCAATCAAGGCAGGCGCAGGGTCGGGCGTAAAGTGAACGCCGTCGTCGCTCCATGCCAGCCGCAGGTGCGACAGCGTGGTCAGGTACTTCTTCCCTTGATAAGTAAAGGCCCGTGGGTCGCTGTCATCTAAGTCTGGGTCATCCGTGCGCACGGAAAGCACGGCGATCCCGCTCGGCTCACGCGGGTCTAAGATAGGCGTGGAGCGTATCCCCGGCTCCTGGCGAGGCCGCTCGGCGACGCGCAGCACCAGCCCGACACGGCCATTAAAGCGAAACACGCCGGGATTGAGCAGGCATTCCACCTCCAGCCCTTCCCGGCTGGGCCGGACATCGGCGGGGCGCAGCAGAGGGTTTTGCGCAAAGCGGCGGGCAAGGTCGGCCATAGGTGGGGGCTTTCTAACGGGCGGTGAAAATATATCTCGCGGCTATGCGGCAATCTCTAAGGCCTGCTGAACCTGCTGCGGCAGTTCCACTGCTAGAAAGTAGGCAGCTGGGTAAAGATAGTCCTCGCCGCTTTCGTCCACCACCCGCACCAGGGAATGCTGCTCAGCCTGCGCGTCGGGCACAACCTGGTAAAGCTTGCGCCGCTCTAGGGAAGCCGGGTACTCGGTGTTGTCAACACACACAACAAAAGAAGGCATTGACGAAGAATAAGGTTCGGGTTTCATGGCAGGCTGCTTTTCCCTTCGCTCTCGTGATTTAATAAACGTTTGATCTTCAGTTCCTTGCGTCCAATGCCATTGGCTTCATACCAATGCAGTTCCGCCTGCCACGCGGAACCATCAGCAAGACGAACAGCCGCTATTCCCTTAATCTTGCGCCATCGGGCCGCGCCATAGGCTTTACGCAGCCGCGCAACCTCGCGAATACGGCCTGCAATGGCAATATTTTCCACTTCGGTAATTGGGCTGATTAGCTCAAACTTCATACCAAGCTATCATACCCGTAAGCCGTTAAGTACGCAGTAGGGATTGCACGTTCAGCCTAGCCGGGCCGGACATCGGCAGGGCGCAGCAGAGAGTTTTGCGCAAAGCGGCGGGCAAGATCGGCCATAGGAACGGGCTTTCTAAGGAGGGTGACGGGGAATGCACCCCGTTATCTGACAACTTCCAATACGGAGCCATCGGCGAGGCGATAGAAGTAAAAGTCGCCGTCCACGGTAAAGATGCGAGGTAGGGAAAGGCTTTCCGTGACGGCCACAAGGGAAGCATCCGCCATATCCATTGGCCTGTCTTGGTATTGCTGCATCAGTTCCGCCATGCGGTCGGCTTGGCCCGCCGTTAAGTCATGGATTGCCAGCCGGCCTGCCGCCCTCAGTCGCCAAAGTGCTGCCTGTGCCGGGTAACCGCCGCCGCGATGACACAAATACATGACCTCCGTGAAGCAGGGCCATGTTGTAAGCATCGCCCCCGGCGGCAGACGCCTTGATGCCGCAAGACAAGCGGAGTGGTTTGGGTCATTCCTGTTGACTAAGGCAACGAGTGGGCCGGTGTCGGTGAGGGTCAAAGCTTCCCGTCCTGCTGCTTTTCCGCCATGCCCTGAGCAAACCGCTCCCCGCAGTGCTCGGACAGCGCCTCCGATGTGCCGCCGACTGTGCCGACATACCCTTGCAGAAAGTCAAAGAGGGTTTCGCCTTGCGGGCTGCCCACCGCCGGGTCTTGCTCAGGGGCGAACAGCCTGCGCAGGCCGTCCAGCGCGAGCAGTTCCGGCGTCGTCCCCTGCCGATGGGCCTGCTCAATAAGACGCTTCTCTATGTCCGGCGTGAGCGTGATGGTTGTCATTACTGTCATCCTCAGTAGGCCGTTGTCAGTATCTGCCCTGCCGCCTAGTTTCGCTGGCATCGGTTATGAAGCGTCCGGCGTGCCTGCTTTTGGGCTGCGCAAAGCAAGCAACAGCCCTGCCGTGACTGCACCAACCAGGGTCAGTGACAAGTCTTGGGCGCTGACCATGACCGTCGAAGTTTGGTAATAAGCGCCTCCCTCGGCTGGCACGGGAAGCTCGGAAGAATGCCGCCAAACCGTGACAGGCTTGTTGGGGACAGCAAAGGCGGTGGCTGCTGCGATGAGAATGCCTGCAAAAACTACGCGCCATTGTTTGCGGTTCATGGTTCTCCCTACGCCTCTCGCCGCCAGGCTGGGCTGGCTTAGGCCGCCCGGCTCTGCCTTACCCTCGCGCTCGCCTCTGCGTGGCGAGACGCTGCACAATGCCCACCGCCGTGCCGCGCCCGTTGACAATATGCTGGTCGCGGGCAATACTTCCTGCCACGTAGAGGCCCGGCACGTTGGTTTCAAACGTCTCCGGGTGGTAGTTCGGCTTGTGGTCGGCGGGGTCTACATCAATCCCGGCCTCGCACAAAAACGCGACATCGGGGATCGCGCCGATCATGGTGAAGACGAAATCGTTGGGCAATGTCCATTGCTCGCCGCCGCCGACTGCGGCCAGCGTCACGTCGCCGGGCGTGATCGCGCAGACCTGCGTCGCGAAATGCACGTCCAGCTTCTTGTCGTCCGCCATCATGACAAGGTCGCGGCGCACGAACGGACGCAGATTGCACTCGTCAAACGACGCTTCCAGCAGGCACATGGCCGTGTCCGCCCCGACACGCGACAGCGCCATCGCCACTTCCGCAGCGGAGTTGCCGCCGCCGACCACGAGGCAGCGCTTGCCATAGTAGGGCGTCGGGTCTACATAGCGTCGGCTGACCTTTTTGAGTGTCGCGCCGGGCACAGGCAGCGCGCACGGCTGATCCCACACGCCGTTGGTCAACAACACATGCCGCGCCCGGTGCTCGCCGCGCCATGCCTCGTCCGGCTGCTGCACGGTGCGCACCTGGAACACGCCGTCTTCGCCCCGCCGCACCGACGCGACCCGCTCCCACGTGTGCAGATTGAGTTTGCGGCTTTGCACCACGGCCCGATAGTACGCAAGGGCATCTTCGCGGCGCGGCTTGGCATCCGCCCCAATATAAAAAATCAGCCCGCCGACTTCCAGCTCTTCCGCCGGCGAATAAAAGTCCTGGCGGGGCGCCCATTCCACAATTGTCTGGCAGAGGCCCGCCTTGTCCAGCAGCAGGTAATTCAGGCCTGCGTCCTGCGCGGCGCACGTCGCGGCCAGCCCAATCGGCCCCGCGCCCACAATCACAAGGTCATATACAGTCTCCATGATACGCTTATTATACCCAGCGGCCCCTGTGTGTCGCCTCGGCGTCTTTACGGCGCTGCCCCCGCTTTCCCCCGGCATTCCCCTCGTGTACCGACGACGGACGAAATTAGTCCGTCGTCGGTACGCCCTCGGTCAGCCGGGGAAACGCCCTCGGTCAGCCGGGGAAACACATCAGCAATCCCCAGGGGATGCAGGCGCGGCATGTCCGCTTTTCGTGGGTTTACCAGTACATCTCAGCATCGCCGTGGATGGTGTGCAGGTAGTTGAGCTGGCCGTCGTGGTACATCATGTGCATGGCCGCAAAGTAGGCGATGCCAAAGACTGTGTTGGGCGTGCCGAAGATGTCGGTGACCGGCTCGCCCCACTTCTCGGAAGGGCAGGCGTCGATGGCATCGCGCAGCTGCTGGATGCTGCTTTCCAGGGCGGACAGCGCCTGCGCGCGTGTCGTGATGCCGGCATAAAAGGCGGCGCGCTGTTCGGGCGTGGGGCTTGGGAACGTGCCTGTTGAGACAAACGCGGCGAGGCTGCCATTCACTGCCGCGCACTCGGCGACAACAGCAATGGCCGAGCGCGTGCCTGCGCTTGGGCCGGCCGCCGCCTGCTCTTCTGACAGGGCATTGAGGTCGTTGACCAGGTTCTTGGCGGGGAAGTCAAGGGCGGTGTGCAGCGCGCTGCGGGGATCGAGGGCGGTCATAGGGGTCTCCTTGGTGTGATGCAGACGGGAAAATGCGCCCGGTTGGGTGCGGGGGCAATGCTGCCGAAACAGTGTCGGGGCGCAGAATGTTCCCCTGCACGCGCAGGCGGAACCCACAGCCTGCGCACGGCGTCCTGATGTTTGGGAACCAGACGTGTGGGATAAATAAAGCGACGGCACGACCCGTAGAGTAGGAGCGTCAATTGAAAAAAGCAATCTCTGCCGCCGCGTTAGCGCTGGCAGGCACGGCATTATTGGCACACACAGGATGGGCAGCCCCCATCACAGTCACCGTGGACGGCGCGCCCATCCCCTTCAGTGGCACGCAGCCTGCGGAAGTGCAGGGCAGCGTCCTGGTGCCTTTGCGCGGGGTCTTTGAGGCCCTCCATGCCGATGTGGCTTATGATAGCGCCACCAAAGTGATCAGTGCGCAAAAGGGAACCACCCGCGTCGTGCTGCCGCTCGGCTCGACACGGGCGACTGTCAACGGCCAGACGCAGACGCTGAGCCAGCCTGCGCAGACCGTCAGCGGCACGACTCTGGTGCCCCTGCGCTTTGTGGCGCAGGCATTCGGGGCATTCGTGCAGTGGCACGCGGCCACATCCACCGTAGAAATCAAGACGCAGGACCCGCACCTGGCTTCTTTGCCCTCCCCCGGCGCGGTGCTGGGAACGCCGGTCAGCGGCGTGGTGGGGCAATTGACAGGCGTTTATGCGTCCACCGTGCCGCCGCAGATTACCGTCCGCGTCAACGGGCAGAACACTTCGGTTCCCTTTAACGCGCAGACGACTTTCCTGCGGGCCAGCGGCGGACAGCCCAACGTACAAGTGTCGCCCGACCAATTAAAAGTGGGCGACCAGGTCACGGTGCAGCGCAGCGCGGGCGGCCCGGCGACCCTGGTGACCGCGACCTACGGCGAGGTGCGCGGGACAATCAAAAGCATCGGCAAGCTGGGCAACGGCGACAGCGTCCTGATCCTCAACGACGGCACGACGGTTGAGCTGATCCCCAATGTTCCCGTGTCCATGTCGGGCCGCGCTGTTGCCTTGTCCGACATTATGCCGAATGAAACAGTCATCATCCGCACCAATCCGGGCAACAACATGGGCTACGGGGTCGCTGTCGCCACGCAGGACAATCCCAACCCGGCCCCGCCGCAGACCACTCTGCCCAGCGGCACCACGCTCAACCCGGCTCAGGCTCCTTTGCCCGCGGGCGCGTCCGTGGTGACCGTGGACTCGTTCACTACCGATGTCACGCGTCCCCTCAAAGCGGGCGATGTCCTGCACGCGACACTGATCGGCACGCCCAAAGGCAAGGCATCGTTTGCCATTCCCGGCATCACCGAAGACATTGCGATGCGGGAAACCAGCGCCGGGCATTATGAGGGCACCTACACCGCAGGCAAAAATGTCAGCGTGTCCGGGGCCGCCGTCTTGGGCAAGCTCACGGCATCAGGGACAGTCGCGCCGCTGGTGCAGGCATCGGGCCTGGTCACCGTAGACACGTCTGCGCCCAAAGTGCTGGACTTCAGCCCCGCCAAAGGCGCAACCGTGGACAGCCGCGAGCCATTGATCTACGCCACGTTGTCGGATGAAAGCGGCGTGGGCGTCGACCCGGCCAGCGTGCATGTGCGCCTGGACGGAACAGACGTTACGGCTCAGGCCACCATCACGCCTGCGTTCTTCAATATCAAAGCCGGCAGCCTCAACGCGGGCCAGCATCAGGTGCAGGTCAGCGTCGCCGATAGGGCAGGCAATGTCACCAGCAGTCAGTGGTCGTTCACTGTGACAGACAACAGCCTCGTGCAGTCGTTCACTTCGGACACCCAGGCAGGCCAGGCGGTCAATGTCGGGCAGACTATTCGCTTTACGCTGCGCGCGCAGCCGGGCGGCAATGCCGAAGTCGCTCTGGGCAAAGTGGCTCCCCATGTCGCCCTGCGCGAAGGCACGACGGGCGTTTATACCGGCGAATACACGGTCGTGCCGGGAGACAGCCTGACGGGCGCGCCGGTCTCGGCGCGCTTCAGCAAAGACGGCAAGACTGTGACAACGCCCCTTGCCGCCGCCCTGACCATTGATGCAGGCGCACCCGTGCAGCCCCGCATCGTGACGCCCGAAAATGACTCCCTCGTCAGCGAGACGCTGGACGTGGAAGGCAAAGCCGCGCCGGGCGCGACCGTCCGCGTGAGCATTGACTATGTCAGCAAAGCCCTGGGGGGATTGTTTTCCGTCAACGGCTCGGCGGGCAGCAAAGACGTCGTCGCCAACAAGAATGGCGACTGGAAGGCCGACGCGTTTACGCTCAAGACCAATAGCTTGTTAGCCAGCGACCGGGCCACGGTTTTCACCATCAGCGCGGTCACCGTGGACGCTTCGGGAACGCTGTCCACGCCCGCCAAAGTCGTCGTGCGGCGCGGCTGACAAGAACACACAACGCATGAAAACACTTCTCGCGCGCGTGCAGCGCATCTTCATCGTCAAGTTCCTCCTGGATGTCTTTGCGCGCTTCGGCAAGGACAACGGCGGCCTTCTCGCGGCGGGCCTCGCCTTCTTTATGGTGCTCGCCTTTGTGCCTCTGCTGCTGGTCGGCCTGTACTTCCTGGGGCAAGTTTACGCCGACCGCCCGGATGAAGCCCTGCACCAAATCCAGACCAACATTCTGCCGCAGATTGTTCCCGGCGGCGGGGCGAGCAAGGAAGTGACACACCTGATGGAGCGTGCGGGGATCGCATCGGCGGACGGACAGCATGCCGGCCCGGCCCTGCTGAAACTGCTGCGCGGGCATGGACTGGCGGGCATCCTTGCCATTCTTACTACAGTCTGGGCGGCAATTCAGGTCTTCGTCAATGGATCCACGGCGATGAATGCTGCCTGGAAAACACCGGAAAAGCGCAACTGGGTTGTCCTGCGCCTGTACGCGCTGGCGCTGCTGGTGGGCGTGGGCATTCTGCTGGTGGGGTCGCTGATCGCCACGGGCATCTCCACGCATATTTCCGCGCAGCCGTGGGCGCATGCTTTGCCGTTTGAGGGGATGGTGTCCAGTTTGGGGCTGGAACTGGTGGCGGTTGCCGTCAGCGCAGGCATGTACACGGCCATTTACAAGTTCCTGCCTGCGGCCCAGGTGTCCTGGAAGGCGGCCCTCGCAGGGGGCGTATTTGCCTCGCTGACCTGGGAAATCGCGAAAAAGGGGCTGGCGGTTCTTCTGCTCAGGCCGAACCACTCGCTGTATGGCGAACTGGGCAACCTGATTGTGTTTATCCTGTGGGTGCTTTACTCTATGACCATTCTGCTGCTGGGGGCCGAAGTGTCGGCCACCTATGCGGATGAAGTGGAACAACGCTCGGTGCATCAGCTCAAGCGGGCTGCCCTCGCCACCCCCGCCGCCGATACCGGCGCATCGTCCGGCTCGCCGCTGGCCCGCTCCAAAGAGCGCAACCGGGCGCAGCGCGTGCGCAAAACCGAGCGCGCCGACCCCGACTCGGCCCGCCGCCGATGATCTCCCAGCGAACTTAAAACAAGCCCCACTTTTTCTTGCGTGGCCCTGCTTCATTCTCCCCCTCGGAGGATGGGGCGGGGCCTAATTTATTGAGTTCTTGCTGGGCGTAAAGCCCCGGCTCGCTTTGCGGGTCCAGAGCCATCGCCCGCTCAAAGTGGACACGGGCGTCACCCGGACGCTCCGCCGCCAGCAGGCAGCCGCCCAGGACGCTGTGGCGCAGGGCATCGTCGGGTTCCAGCACGAGGGCGCGCTCGTACAGCGCGATAGCCCGGCTTAAATTGCCCCGCATGGCATGCAGGCGGGCGAGGTTGACCACCGCCTTGTGGGCGTCGGGAAAGCGCGCCACGGCCTGCTCGCCGATGTCAATGGCCCCGCCGATATTCTCCTCCTGCTCGTAGGTGCCTGCCATGTTGACATACAAAGTCGGGTTGTCCACGCCCTGCGCCAGCGCGCGCTCCCAGAAGTTGCGGGCGGTCTTGGGGTCGCCCAGATAGATGGAGCACAGGCCCAGCTCAAAATAAATCTCGCCGAGCTGGACGGGGTCGCTGGTGAGGCTGACGGCCTGCGAGAAGCGACTGCGCGCGCCGTGATAGTCCGTGCTGTTTTTCATCAAAACGGCGCTGTTGAGCAGTGCGGGCAGAAACGACGGGTCGTGCTGGGCGGCCTGATTGTAATAGCCCAGCTTGGTTTCGGGGGTCTTTGCGACACGCAGCCCTTTGAGGAACGCGTAATACGCTTCCCAGGACGCCGTCGCCTGCAATGCATCGGTGGTAAAATACGGCGGCACATTGACCCCCAGGGTGTCCAGCAGCGCCTCGCTTAATCGGTATTGCAGCGCCACAAACAGGTCAAAGTCCAGCGACAGCGTTTCAGGCCGGTCATCCTCAAAAAAGGCCCGGAATGCGAGGGCAGGCGGCGCGACGAACCGGTTGCTTTGCGGGAAAAACACGCGCAGGGCGACACTGATTTGTGTCAATGCGCCGGTCTGCTCATCGCGCACGCACGACAGCATGCCGTCTAGGAGGGCATCGCACCCGGCGCGCGCGGCCAGCGCGCGCACATCCGCTTCGGAAAACGGGGCGACAGGCCGCTCGCGTTTGTCCGGCCCGCCGGTCTGCGCGTGGACATCGGCATAAGAAAAGCCGCCTGCGGCATCCACTGCCGTTTCCAGGGCAAACAAAACGCCGTGCTCAAACAGCAGCACGTCTTCGCCGTAGTCGTCGGCCCCCAGCGGTGCGAAGACCAGTTTGCGCTTCTCGTGTGACATTCTGTGATTGTACCTGACCGAACAGGGCGGAACCCGCGCTCCCGCCGCCGGGTTTGCCGGGGCAGCAGCGGCCTCCCCCGGAAGCTTCCAACTTGTCTCGTCAGCGTTCCCCTCGCTTTTCCACGGCAGACCGACGACGGACAGTTTTGTTCCGTCGTCGGTACACGCTTGCGACGCCGTGGAAACGCCCTCGCAGCGCCCTTGTTCGTCAGTGAGTCTCGCTAGTACACTTCGCCGATGCCCGTATCCAGCGACTGCCCAAACTGCCCGATGGCGAATGGCTCGTAGGCGGGAAAGGCTTTCAAGCGGAAGTTGAACGTCAAGGTGCTGCCGGGACGCAGGCCGTTGGGCGTATTCTGATACACCAATGTCCCTTCATAGTCGTGCCAGGAGCGCGTGAGGGCCAGCCCCTGATAATCAAAACGGCGCGTGAAGCCATTGTAGCCCCCAATCGCGCGCAGGCGGTAGCCGGCATCTTCCGCCGGGTTGGGGTCGCGCAGAAAAGGAATGTTCACGCTGCCGTTGATGTTGGAGAACTTGTGCTGCATCGGGGAAAAGCGCGAAGTGAAATCAAACGCCAGCCCCTGCCCGCCGCGCACGCGAAATGCATTGGTCAGGTCGAGCAGCGAGTTGTGATTGAGGTCATACGAGGCCGTGGTGCGAAAGCGAAACAGCGCAGACGGCGTGTAGATGGACTGGAACGCGACATTCTGCCACGGGTTTGCCCCAAAGCCGCCCTGCCCCCGCGTGCGATTGAAGTCGTACCCGGTCGCTACGGTCAGGTTCAATTGGCGCGTTTCCTGATACGTATAGTTAAGTGCGGACAGGTTGGAGTAGCCCGTAAAGTCAAACTGAAACGGCGTGTAGCCGTAAGGCCGCAAATAGGTGTAGCTCGCGCCCAGCGACGACGCCTTGCCGATGCGCAGCCGATACCCGGAGCGTCCATTGAGCACATACTGCGCCGTGTTGTCCCCATACAGCCCCTGCGTGAAAGACCCGCCATAGTCAATGGAGTTGCGCGTGTCCAGGTTGTGCGTGTTGGAGCCGAGGTCCAGGCCAAAGCGCAGGCGCTGCGTGTGCTGGGTAGAGGTCGGCTCAAGAAAGTCCCCCAGGGACAGGTTCATCTGCGTGCTCTGGGGCAGAAACGCGCGCAGGGGGGCAAGACGCGCGGCATCCGTGCCCAGCCGCAGTTCCGGCAGACGCTCCACGCCGCCGAATGTGTTGACGCCTGCCCCGCCGGTCAATTGGTTGTGCTTGACGCCCAGCAGTTCCAGGTCAAACAATTTGCCGCGCTGACTATAATCCAAATTGGTATCTAATGATTGGCGCCCCGACCCTTTGGAGCCAAACCCGCCCGGCGTGTTGTACTGGGAGAAGTCAAAGCGCGTTTCCAGCTGCTGCGTACTCGTTGGGCGAAAGGTCTGGTCAAACGACGACGTCAGGGTCTGCGTGCTGCCGACCCCATAGTCGTTCTGGGAAAGCGTGCCGCGCAAAGACGACGACAGGTTGCCGACATTGCGAATAAGATTAAGATTGGTGTTGGACGAGCGGCTTTTGCTCAGGCCCTGGAAGTACGAGTTCTGCTGCAGCTGACTGGTCAGGGACGCGACCACGGTGCCGAACTGCTGCGCATGATTGAGGGAGGCATTGATGTTTTGCAGCCCCCGGCTGCGGTCGTACAGCCGGTACAAAGAGAATAGCCCGCTGCCCTGGCGCGGGCGATTGCTGTCGCCGTAGTTCTGGTCAAAGCCCAGGCCCGTGCCTTTCTTCTGCATCTGGTCGATGTGCAGAATACCCGGCAGGCTGCCGGCAACGGCATAGCCCAATGCAAACTTAATGAACAGGCCCTCATCCGGCGTGTCACCCACCTGCGGGAACAGGGTTTGACGCGCAAAACGCTGGTCTAAGGGCACGAAGAAGTACGGCAGGGTCAGCACGCGCCGGTCTTTTTTGTACAGTGAAACGTTGCGGGCGACCAGTCGTTTGCCGGGCAGAATATACACCTGACGCGCGCGAAACGAGTAATGCGGGTCCAGAAAGTCGCAGGTGGTGAATGACGATCCGCGCGCGTCAATCAATCCGGGCCGGCTGGAAATGGTGCCGCCGTACACAAAGACCGGCTGAATAATTCCCACGGTGGATATGGCATCCAGCGCGTCTGTGCTGATCGTCGTGCGGGCTTTGGCGAGGGTATAGGTGTTCTGGCGCAGGTTCAGGCGCAGCGAGCCGTCTGGCCCGCCACTCACGGTCTCGCCCCCAGGCGCAGCGAGCATAACATGGCCCGTGAACGTGGCTTCCCCGGCGTCCAGGTCTGTGTCCACGCGGTCGGACGTGAGCACATAGCCTTTGTAGCGCACGCGCACATGGCCCTGCCCGACCCATTTCCCCGGCTCCGTTTCGAGGAATGTGTCTGCATGATCCAGTATGACCGACGTGTTAGGGTCGGCCTGCTCTTCTCCCGCCAGGGAGGCACCCACAAGGCCCGGCAGCGGCGTGGCCGCGCCCTGTGCAGGCGACGGCGTGGGGACAGTGCTTGCCGTGGAAACGCCCCCCGCACTCGGCGGCTGAGCAGCGGGAGATGTCTGCGCGCCATTGGTGGATAATGGAGACGGGGGAACACTTGCCCCTACGGGCGCGGCGGAGGGCAGAATCGAAGTCTTGCCCGTGCCGCCCACGGGTGTCGTGCCCGGTGTCGTGGGCGGCGCGGGCGGGGCAGGGGACAGGGGCACGGCGGTGGGAGCCGGGGGAGGCACTTGAATGGACGGAAACTGTATCTGCGCCTGCGCGGACACGGCGCACAGTCCCAGCAGCCCCGCTATTATCCCCACCCATCGAACTTTGCGCATCGTGGGCTATTATAACACGAAGCCGGGCCTAGCGTCCAATGTCTTAGAGTTTAGCGTCCCATGTCTTGGGGGTTCCACAGCCCGGACAGGGCCAGCGTCACGCCCAGCGCCGCGTAGGCCAGCCCAACGCTTTGGGGCGAAAGACGGTTTTCAATGCCGGGCGTGTACTGCTTGGGCACGACTTTGTAGTCAATCACATACGAGGCCGCTGTCCCAAGCAGCGCTGTGAGAACAGTGCTTTTCGCCCCTGTCACCTGCAAGGCCCCTTCATACAAGACGCCCCAGGCGCACATGGCCGTGCCGTTCACGAGGATGCCTAGCCAGGACTCGCGCGGCGAATACTCTGTCGGCTGCACCACGTCGTCGCCGTCCACAATGTGCGCAACGCTGTTGACCGCGGCCCACGGGCTGCCATTCTCTTTGTCTGAGGCCAGCATAATCACGGCGGTGGTCGTGGCGGCCAGCGCAAGCCCCGTCTTCAGCCCATGGGCGATAGTCAGTGTGATGTTCATGGACAAAGTGTACCCGCTCCTTGTGCCCCGCGTGAAAGTGGGTACACTTCCGCCATGTCCACTCCGACCGACGCCACGTCCACTCCGACCGAAACGCTGCTTCACACTTTGCGCACGGCCACCCAAAACACGCCCTACGACGGCAAACTCTTTCTTGTCGGCGGCTTTGTCCGCGACCAGGCGATGGGCCTGCCCTCCGCTCACGACGACATTGACATTGTGCTGGAAGGCGATGCCCCCGTCCTCGCCGAGTTTCTCTTTGACAAAGGCGTGGCCCAGCATAAGCCGGTCGTTTATCCTCGCTTCGGCACCGCCATGATTGCCGTGCAGGGACGCGATGTGGAACTGGTGACCGCCCGCATTGAAAGCTACGACCCCCAAAGCCGCAAGCCCAGCGAAGTGCGCGCGGGCACGCTGGCCGACGATGCCCTGCGCCGGGACTTCACCATCAACACATTGCTGCAAAACCTGCACACGGGCGAGATACTAGACCCCCTGGGCCGCGCGCATGCCGACATCAGCGCGCAGATTATCCGCACGCCTACGGATGCCCGTCTCACGTTCCAGGACGACCCTCTGCGCATGCTGCGGGCCGTGCGCTTTGCCGCCCGCTTCGGCTTTGCCATCGCCCCGCTGACGTGGAAGGCCATCCGGCAGTCCGCCCCGCGTTTGTCCATTATCAGCGCCGAGCGTGTCCGCGATGAGTTCAGCAAAACCCTCCTGACTTCGCGCCCAACTTTGGGCCTGACATTGCTCTTGGGCAGCGGCCTCTTAGAGCAATTCGCCCCCGAACTTGTCGCGATGGTCGGCGTCACCCAGAACGAGTTCCACGCCTACCCGGTGTGGGAGCATACCCTGGCGGCCCTGGATGCCCTGCCTGCCGATGCCTCGCTTGTCCTGCGTCTCGCCACCCTGCTGCACGATGTCGGCAAGCCGCCCACCAAAGGAGTCGGCGAAGATGGCCGTGTCCACTTTTACGGCCACGCCGAAAAGGGCGCCCTGCTCGCCCGCGCCCTGCTGACACGCCTGAAGTACCCCAATGACATGGTTCAAGCCGTGACCACGCTTGTTGCCCAGCACATGCGGATCGGCGAGTACCGGCCTGTCTGGACCGACGGCGCCATCCGCCGCCTGATCCGCGACCTCGGCCCCCAATTAGACGATTTATTTGCCATCCACCGCGCCGATGTCGCCGCCCTGTCCCCCGACCACCGCGATATTTCCCGCGCCCATGAGCTGCGCGCCCGCATGCAAACCGCCCAGGCCGGGCAGGACATCGCCGCCCTCGCCTCCCCCGTGGACGGCAGTGAACTGATGCAAATGCTCGCTCTGCCCCCCGGCCCCACGCTGGGGCAAATCAAAGATTATCTCACCAACGAAGTGGTTGAAGGCCGCCTTGCATCCGGCGACAAAGAGGGCGCACTGCGCCTGGCCCGCGCTTTTCTCGCCGCGCGCCCTTCCTAGCGCAGTTGCTGCAAGCCCGTCGCTCTGGCTGATTCACGGCGTTGCAAGCCTGTACCAACGACGGAACAAACTCTTCCGTCGTCGCTCATGGCTTGGTACGCGCCCGCAACACGGGTACAATGCCCAAGCAAGTGCGCTGCAGCAGGGACGCAGCGATGAACCGAAAGGACAGCCTCATGTTTTTGATGCGCTCAAACTACTTTGCCGTCCATGATGCCGCCGCGTTTGAGGCATTCTGTGAGCGGCACGACCTGGAACCAATTACCGAAAACAGCGAACCGGCTCGGCGCGGGTTCCTGTCGCCGCGCGATGTGATGTTCTCGCCTGATTTGGAAGACGATTTTGACGGCGAAGCGGAAGAAACAGGCACAGAAGGCGACTGGCTCCATGAGCTTGCAAAGCATATCGCTGGGGATGATGTCGCGGTTGTCATGCAGATCGGCAGCGACAAGATGCGGTTTCTGACTGGGCATGCCTGGGCTGTCAACGGTCAAGGCCAGACGCAGGAATTGGATTTGGACGAGATTTACAATCGCGCAGACGCTTTGGGACGCTTGCCGACATTGGCGCAGTATTAAGATGCAGTAAAGTCGAAAGGATTAGCGCGGTGCGCTGTGGAACTAGAGCGGCAGCATTGCCCGTCACAGGAGCCGCGTTTGAACCTTTCCGCCGCCGAACAGCCGATTTGGGAAAAAGTCGCCGACATCAAGAACACGCTGCTGGAGGCCAAATCCGCCGGAACCAATCTCAACGAGGCGATGACAGAGTTTATCATTATCGATCCTTTGCTCCACGCTCTCGGCTACCAACCTTGGGAGATACACAAGCGCGGGCATGATGCCGTTGCCGGTACGTTCCCCGACTACACCCTGCTGCCCGGCAGTCCGCACAAATGGTTTCTGGAAGTCAAGCGCCTAGACCTAGCGCTGAAAGACGGCGAAGCGGCGCAGGCGGTCAGCTATGCCTACAATCAAGGCGCACAGTGGGCGGTATTAACAAATGGCCGCACATGGTACATTTACAACGCGCACCTGCCCGTGCCGCTGGCGGAAAAGCGCGTTTTCCAAATCGACAACCTGCTGGATAATCCCGAAAGCCTGCACCTCTTTCTGCTGATGTCTCGTCAGTCCATGTCCGGCGACGGGCTGACACAGGCATGGCAGGCAGACCGATTGACCGCTTTTCTGCGCCGCGCACTCAGCGCTCCCGGCTCGGCAGCCCGCAAATACCTGCGTAAGATCGCGGGCGGGGAAATGGGTGCGTCCATCAGCGAAGCCCTGCTGAGTCAGGCGCTGACCGCCGTTTTTGCTTTGCCGCCGACTGCCGAACAAACGCCTGCGCCGCCGCCGACTTCCGCGCCCGACACAGAACCCGGCACAGAGCAAGATGCGCTGGACGAGTTCGGCCCTTGGTACACGCTGGAACAACTCGCCCAAAATGCCGCTCTGATATTGGGCCGCAAGCCCGCACGGGCGAGTTTTGCCGGCAAGAAGGCCGTCGCTCTCAAGTCATGGACACAGGCTGCCCAAGAAACAGTGCTGTTTGTTGGAGCGTCTTACGGACTGCCTGCCTTGCCCTATGTCGGCACCGAACACGGGAAAAAGTACTTCTTGAATACCGAGCCGCTGCGGCCTGATGGCAAGCCGATGATTACCAGTGTCGGCATTGAAATGAGTGGGAAACCGATCTATCTGGATACGAACCGCAGCGCACAAGACATTGCCCGCGTGCTGTCGGCATTGCTGAAGGCAGTTGGCGCGCCCACCGACGCAGTGAAAATTGCCCTCGCGGAAGCGGCGCAAACGGAGAACAAATAACACGTGGATCATCTAATTAACGGCATTACGCATTTTATCGCCGCGCTGGGCTACCCCGGCGTGCTGTTTTTGATGGCGCTGGAATCGGCGTGCATCCCCGTTCCCAGCGAGGCGATTATGCCGTTCGCGGGGTCGCTGATTGTCACCGACCCCGCCCGGCATTTCAATCTGCACACGCTGGCGTTTGTGGGCGCATTGGGCAACCTGCTTGGCTCGATTGCGGCGTACTGGGTGGGGGCCATCGGCGGGCGTCCGTTTCTGGCGAAGTACGGCAAATATGTGCTGATTAAAAAGCGCGACATCGACAAGTCCGACCGCTTTTTCCAAAAGTATGGCGACAGCACCGTTCTGATCAGCCGCGTGCTGCCGATTATCAGGACATTTATTTCGCTGCCTGCGGGGATCGCGAAGATGCCGTTCGCGAAGTTCTGCGTGTTTACGTTTATCGGGGCGCTGCCGTTCTGCTACCTGCTGGCGTGGGTGGGGATCAAGTTTGGGCAGCACATGGAGCAGGTGAAAGCCGCGATGCACAAGGCCGATTTTGCGGTGGGAGCGGTGCTGCTGGTCTTGTTTGTTGTCTGGCTGAAGCATCACCTGCGGCCCGACCCGGACGAGGCAGACGACGACGCGCAAACCGGCGCTCCTTCAATCAAGGCTTCCTGAAGCGCCGCGCCGCCGGGTACAACAATCTTGGAGGAACTTTACTTTGCACCATGCACTCTTCGCCCTGCCCTGGCACGACATGCTGCTGCCCAAGCCGTCGTGGGCCGAGAAGATTGTTCGGCCCCTGCTGGTTTATGTCGCCCTGCTGCTCGCCTTCCGCTTTTTGTCCAAACGGGACCTCACCCAGAACACGACCTTTGACCTGCTGATTGTGCTGCTGCTGTCCAACATCGTGCAGAACGCGCTGATTGGCGAAGACAACTCGGTGCTGGGGTCGCTGGCGGGCGCGGGCACGCTTTTGCTGCTGTCGACGGGCCTCAATCGCCTGAGCGCCAAGAGCATCAAAGCGCGGCGTCTGCTGGAAGGCGAGCCGATTTTGCTGGTGCATAATGGGGGCATTTTGCAGGAGAATATGGCAAAGTACGCCGTCTCGCGCCCCGACCTCAACGCGGGCCTGCGCGGGCAGAACATGATTACCCTGGAAGACGTGCGGTATGCGTTTCTGGAGCTGGACGGCACCATCAGCGTCATTCGTAAAAGCGAGCAATCGGGAACTGCCAACTGCATGCCGCCTGAGATTGCCGACAAGTATCCTGAGTAATCCAAAGCCCCCGATCAGCAAGGAACCATTGTGGCAACACCCATCAAAACGCCGGGGCGGGATGAACCCCCGGCGAGCCGAGACAATCGCGCAGACGCTCCCCCTTCCACGGACAACGCGTGGGCGGTGAAGATCGCGACGGTCGCGGGCATCCCCATCCGGCTGCACTTTACGTTTCTGCTGTTTCTGCTGTATGTGGGCGTGGCGGGGCATCGCATCGGCCTGAGCGTCCTGTATGTGCTGGCTCTGTTCACGTGCGTTGTGCTGCATGAGCTGGGGCACAGCGTGGTCGCCCTCAAATATCAAATCCCCGTGTCCGATATTACGCTTTACCCGATTGGCGGCGTAGCGCGGATTGAAAAGCGTCCGACCGCGCGCTAGGAGCTGCTGATTGCGGTTGCGGGGCCGCTGGTCAACGTGGTGATTGCTCTGATTGTCTGGGCGGGCTTGGGCCTGGAAAGCGTGTCTGCCCTGGTCGCGCACCTATCTGCAAGCGGCCTAGAGACCGGCGGGCGGGTGTTTGCCGAGCGTGTCCTGCTGGCGAATATCACGCTGGTATTGTTCAACCTCATCCCCGCTTTCCCGATGGACGGCGGGCGCGTCCTGCGGGCGATCCTTGCGATGAACATGCCTAGTGTGCGGGCGACCGCGATTGCAGCGGGCGTGGGGCAGTTTATCGCTATCGCGGCGGGCCTGCTGGCATTTTTGAGCCACCCGCCCAACTGGAGTTTGATCTTTATTGCGTTCTTTGTGTACCTGGGCGCGGGGCAGGAAGCGTTCGCCTACAAACAGGAAGCCCTGCTGGAAGGCGTCCGCGTGCGCGAAGCGATGATGACGGACGTTCGGACGTTGCCGGTCGGCTGCACCTTGAAAGAAGCCGCCGCTGTGCTGCTGGACACGTCCCAGCACGATTTCCCGGTCGTGCATGGCGACGAGGTGCAGGGCATCCTGACCCGCAACGGCCTGCTGCGGGGTTTGGCCGAGGAGGGGCCGGGCGTGTATGTGGCGGGCGTGATGCAGCGCGAGTTCGCCACGGCCCACCCGGAAGACGACCTTGCCGAAGTCCTGCCGCGTCTGCAAACAACACCTGGCCCCCTGGTCGTGCTGGAGCCGGACAGCAAGGCGCTCGCGGGCCTGGTGACAACAGAAAACGTGCAGGAGTTCTTCGCCCTGCGCCAGATTGCCGCCGCCCGCGACCGCCGAGCCATGCCGCCGCCTGCCCGCCGCTTTTAAGCCGAACATATCCATTTCAGCCCCATCGGGTAAACTAAGCGTATGACGCAGAAACTCCAAGTGCTGGCCGCGCAGATGCAGCCGAAGAAGGGCGACTACAACCACAACCTCGCTTTGATAGGCCAAATCTTCGCCCAGATTCAAGGCAGCCACTTGGACGCCGCCGTACTGGTGCTGCCGGAAACTGCCCTGTCCGGGTACTTTCTGGAAGGGGGCGTCCGCGAAGTCGCCCGCACGAGTGACGACCTGTTCCGGGACCTCAACGCCCAGTATCTCGCCCACACCGACGGCAAACTGCTGGACATCTGCGTGGGCTTTTATGAGCAGTGGGAGCGCAAGTATTATAATTCGTGCCTATACGCGACTTTGGGCCGCGAGAATGCCCATGTCGTCCACACGCATCGCAAGTTCTTCCTGCCCACCTACGGCGTGTTTGATGAAAAGCGCTTCGTGACCAGGGGCCGCGTGATCCATGCCTTCCCCACGCGCTTTGGGGCGCGCGCGGCGATGCTGATCTGCGAAGACGCCTGGCATTCCATTTCCGCCACCGTTGCCGCCCTGAAGGGCGCACAAGTGATCTATATCGTCAGCGCGTCGCCAGCGCGGGGCTTCACCGACGACACCATCTCCACCACGCAGAAGTGGCGCGAGCTGCTCACCAACATCGCCGACGAGCACGGCGTGTGGGTCGTCTACTGCGGCCTGATTGGCTTTGAGGGCGGCAAAGGCTTTCCCGGCGCATCCCGCGTCGTAGACCCATTCGGCGTCACCCGTCTGCAAGGCCCCATCAGCCGCGAGGCCCTCCTGAAAGCCGAGCTGGATTTGGACGATGTCGCTGTCGCCCGCGCCAACTCGCCCTTGTTGGGTGACTTGGAGTCCAGCCTTTCCGATATTATGATGGAGCTGCAATCCATCGAGCACGCCGCCCATTTCGGCCCCAGCCGCTCGCTTGAGGGCATTTAGTCCCCGTCCCGCCGCCGAGGTACACCACCCATGAACCCGACACTCATCCCGCCCGCAATGCCCTCCCGCCGCAAGCGCTGGACTCGTGACGAGTGCAAGTTCCTAGAGAACGCCGGTCTGCTCAAGGGCCGCTACGAGCTATTGGACGGAGAGATTATCTTAAATATGAGCCAGAACTCACCACACGGCATGGCCGTCATGCGTGTCATCCTTTACCTTGCCCGGCTGTTTCGTGGAGATTGCATTCGCACGCAGACAACGATGGAAGTGTGGGCAGACGACCGCGTGCTCAACCGCCCGGAGCCGGACATTGCCGTGCTGCGCGAGATTGTCTACACGGGCGCACCCGCAGGCGAGGATGTGCTGCTGGCAGTGGAAGTGTCCGACACGACGCAGACAGAAGATTACGGCCACAAAGTCAGCTTGTATGCCCGCGCGGGTGTTGCCGAATACTGGGTCTTAGACCTTGCGCGCCGCGTCCTGGTCGTCTTTCGCTCGCCGCAGCGGGGCGAATGGCTGGTGCGCGATGAGTATGCCGAAGACGCCCAGGCTGCCCCGTTGACCGCGCCCCAGGCTCCCGTTGCCGTCAGCGAGTTGCTGCCGCCTCTTGGCGCTGATCTAGAATAGCCCGCACCCATCCCCATACGCCCCTCTGCCGACGCGCAGATTAGAAACACACCCGCATGTCACTCCCACTGATTGAACAGGCCGCCTTTGACCCCAATTCCGACGAGCCGCTGGCGATGAATGAAGCCCTGGTCGCCGACTGGCTCACCGACTTTATCCGCGACGAGCTGGTGCGCCGCCGCAGCTTCGGCCGCTGCGTGGTCGGCGTGTCCGGCGGCGTAGACAGTGCCCTAGTCGCCTACCTCTGCGCGCGTGCCATCGGCCCCGAAAATGTCTACGGCGTGCGCATGCCCTACCGCACGTCCAGCCAGGACTCGCTTGATCATGGGCAGATGGTGATTGACGCGCTGGGCATCAACAGCGACACCATAGACATCTCCGCTGCCGTGGACGGCTACCTCCAGAACGAGCCTGATGCCGACGGCAGGCGGCGGGGCAATGTCATGGCGCGCACGCGCATGATTGTCTTGTTTGACCAGAGCGAAAAGCGCCGCGCCCTGCCGGTCGGCACGGGCAACAAGACCGAGCGCCTGTTTGGGTACTTCACGTGGCATGCCGATGACAGCCCGCCCATCAATCCCCTGGGCGACCTGTTCAAGACGCAGGTGTGGCGCTTGTCCCGCTACCTGGGCGTGCCGGAAGTGATTGTCGGCAAGCCTGCGTCGGCGGATTTGGTGGTGGGCCAGACCGACGAGCTGGACTTCGGCATCACCTATGCCCGCGCCGACCGCATTTTGTCCTATCTGCTGCGCGGCTACCAATCGGATAGGCTGGAAAGCATGGGCTTTGACCCCGCCGAGGTGGCTCTGGTGAAGAAGCGCGTGGACAGCACGCACTGGAAGCGTCACTTGCCCACCACGGCCATGCTGTCGTCCACCAGCATCAACGACTACTACCTGCGCCCCGTAGATTATTAACCCGCAGGGTTGGGCCAAGCCGGGGGTAAACAACCCCCGGCAATTGTGAAGCCGCGTCCTTCGGACGTAAGAGAGAGAACACGTTTACATGTCTTATACCCGCGAGGGTATGGCTTCGTCTCTGCCGGGGGTTTTACACCCCCAGCGCTCCGCGCGTTTTGAGTGGGCACACTTTCGCTGCACAACATAGAAAGCCAGCCCGTGATTGACACCGCGCCCCTCATTGCCGAAATCACCGCTGCCTTTGATGGCGTCGCGCGCGAGGACGGCGTGTCCCTGCGCGAAAGCCGGATGATAGATAATTACGGATGTGATGAGGAACGTGCCGAGGCCCGTCGCCTGGACATCGATACGCGCTGGCGGGATGTATCCAATGCCGACTTGCGGGACTACTATTACGCATTGCATTATCTTGACGCCAAAGGCTTTCGCTATTACCTCCCGGCTTATCTGATTTGGGACTTGAGGGAGAATACTAGTCCTGAGCATGGTATCGTCAGCGATACTTTATGGCATCTGCACCCGCCCGACGATGACAGTCAATTGGAACGGTTCCGCTTGATCACGCCCCAGCAGGGTAGGGCAGTTTGCAGCTTCCTCCGGTTTGTAGCCATACATGGCAGCGAGGGAGAACGTGAGGAGGCCGCCGGACATCTCTCTGATTACTGGAGCCGATACTGTAACAATGACGCCGAGTAGCATATTCCTGCCTGCTTCGCTATGACACCTATGCAAATCCACAACACAACGCTGGAAGTCGTGCGCGGCAGCGTGCTTGACCAGAACGTGCAGGCCGTTGTTAATGCCGCCAATACCGCCATGCAGGGCGGGGGCGGCATTGACGGCGTGATCCACCGCGCGGCAGGGCGGGGGCTGATGGACGAATTGCGCCGCGTGGCCCCGCAGGGCGCAAAGACCGGGTCGGTCGTGGTCACGGAGGGGCACGATTTAACCCAGGACTATGTGTTTCACACGCCCGGCCCTGTTTGGCGCGGCGGAAGTAATGGCGAGCCGGACAAGCTCGCGCTGTGCTACCGCTCCTGCCTGGAAGCCGCCGACGGGCGCAAACTGTCCAGCCTCGCATTCTGCTCCATCTCTACGGGCGTCTATGGCTATCCCATTCGGCTTGCCGCGCCCCTTGCCGTGCAGGCCGTTGCGGATTACCTCGCCTCGCACCCTGAAACGACGCTGACCCATATTGTATTCGCCATGTATCAGCCCGCCGAGTATGATGCGTTTGGCAAGGCCCTGTCCGCCCTGTCCCCGCCACCGAACAGGGAGGCTTAACACGCGTGGACAGCCGCATTTCCCATTTCTCCCCGCACGCCCTGGCGGGCAATATCACCGCCGACCTGCTTCTCGTGCTGGCGCTCTTTGCCTGCCTGGCCTGGGTGGCCCGGCGCGGCCTGCTCGCCGCCCGCGAGGTTGGGGGAATTGGCGCGGCCCTGGTCTTCTTCGGCATCTCGCTGGTCTTCAATGCCGTGCTTGCGCGCAACGCGCAGATTTACCCGCACGCCACTGCTCGGCTTGTGGGCATTTCCACTTTGATGACCCTGCCCCTGCTGCTGTCGCTGGGCTGCGGCGTATATGCCCTCGCCCGCTCTTTGGCTTCCAAAACACTGGCGACACTGCAAATCGGCGGCATGACTTTGCAGCTTGTCCAGGGCAGCCCGGCGGCATTTCCCATTGATCCACCCCTGGATGCCCTGCTGCTGCCCGCCGACACAACTTTGTCCCTGCGTGGCAGCCTGGCCGCGTCCCTGTGCGCCTTCGGCGGCCCGGCAATCGCTTCCGAAGCCCTGGCCCCGCTCCCCATCGGCAAAGCCATCAGCGCCGGGGCCGGCGCTCTGCCCGTCGCCCGTCTTATTTATGTCCCCCTGCACGCACCGGGCACGCCTGCCACCGAACCTGACGCCAGACGCGCGCTCGACGCCGCCTTTCGCTGCGCCAAACAAAACGGCGCGCGCCGCGTCGCCCTGCCTCCCTTTGGCATCCAGCCCGGCACGCTGCCGCCGTCGGCGTGCGCTGGGCTGACCGTGGCCGCCGCCCTGCGCGCCCGCAAAGACTTTGACCTCATCGCCATTGTTGTCTTTGACCGTCGCCTCGTCCCCGCGTTCCATTCTGAGTTCGCTTCGCTCGCCCAAAAGCACCCCGCCCCCGCCTGAAACATGGCTGTTGCCGGGCGCGTCCAACCAGAGGCTATGGCGCGCGCCGAGGGTGTAAGTCCATAGGCAGAGCCAAGCGCCGAGGGTTTGATACGGCTTTCTCCCCCCGCTTCCCCCGCGTATCAAGCGTGTACCGACGACGGAAGAAACTGTTCCGTCGTCGGTACACGCTCGCGACGCCGTAAAAACACCGACGAAACACCGACGAAAAGGGCGGACAGTCAGGGGCCGCCTGCCTACGCAGCGCGCGGCGAGCGGGCGCGCCACCAGTCCAGCGTCTCGCGGAGCGTATCGGCCAGCGGGATTTGAGGCTGCCAGCCGGTGAGGGCAGACAGGCGGGAATGGTCGCCGACCGAGACAGGAATGTCGGCGGGACGCATGCGGCTGGGGTCGGAGGTGATGGCAATCGGGACAAGCGACTGCGCGCACAGCATGTCCAGAATGTCGCGCATGCGAACGGCCTGGCCGCTGCACACATTGACCACGCCCGGCTGCCCGGCCTGCATCAGCCCGGCGTAGGCGCGCACGACATCGCGGACATCCAGAAAGTCGCGGGAGGCTTCCAGGTTGCCCACGCGCAGTTCGCTGTGCCCGCCCCGCTCGATCTGGATCACCTGCGAAGCGAAGGCAGGCACGGCAAACGACTGTGTTTGCTGAGGGCCGGTGTGATTGAACGCGCGGGCGACAACCACGGGGAAGTCTTGGCCCGCCAGCCATTCCTCGGCAGCCCGCTTGCTGTCGCCGTACACGCCGCTGCCGCCGGGCGGGGGCAGCGGGTCGTCTTCGCGGGCCGGGCGCAGGGGGTCACACGCCCCGTAGACATAGCCGGTGCTTGCAAACAAAACCAATGCCTGGGGCGCGAAGTCCCGCACAGCCTGCACCACAAAGCGCGTGCCGTCCCGATTGGCCCGGAAGACAGTGTCGCGGTCGGACGAGGCCCCCGACGCCATGCCCGCCAGATGGTACACATGGTCGGGCTGTACGTTTTGGATCAGTGCGGCAATATCCTGCCCGCCGCGCGCGACAATATCGCACCGAACGTATTTGGTCAGGGGGTCGGAAGAGGTCTTGGGGGCGGCATGGAAGGTGCCGACAATCTCGCACAGGGGCAGGCATGCCCGCAGGTGCCGGATCAGCGCCCCCCCCACGAACCCACCTGCCCCGGTCATCAGCACGCGCATTTGGCGTCAGTTCCTGTGCCTTTTGGGAGAGCAGTTAAGCGTTCGGGGGGCGCTGAATGCGTCCTTCGGACTTAAGGCGGGACAGGCGCGCCATGTCATAATCCACCATCAGCTCCACCAAGTCCTTGAAGCTGGTTTTGAGCTGCCAGCCCAGCTTCTCTTTGGCTTTGGCGGGGTCGCCGATCAGCAGGTCCACTTCGGCGGGGCGGATAAACGCCGGGTCAATCTTGACGAACCTTTCCCAGTCCAGCCCGGCACGAGAGAAGGCCACTTCCACCAGTTCTTTCACCGTGTGGGTCTCGCCGGTCGCGACCACATAGTCGTCGGGGGCGTCCTGCTGAAGCATCAGCCACATGGCTTCTACGTAGTCTTTGGCGTAGCCCCAGTCGCGTCGGGCATCCAGGTTGCCCAGGCTCAGGCTGTCCGCCAGGTCTAATTTGATGCGCGCCACGCCATCGGTGACTTTGCGCGTGACAAACTCCAGGCCGCGACGCTCGCTTTCGTGGTTGAATAGGATGCCTGAGCACGCATACAAGTTATATGACTCACGGTAGTTGATGGTGATATAGTGCCCATACACTTTGGCGACGCCGTAGGGCGAGCGCGGGTACAGCACGGTCGTCTCGCGCTGAGGCACTTCCTGCACCTTGCCGAACATCTCGGACGACGACGCCTGATAGAACTTGATGCTGCGGTCCACCAAACGTATGGCTTCCAGCAGGCGGGTGACACCCAGGGCGGTGAACTCGCCGGTCAGGACAGGCTGGCCCCACGATGTCGGCACAAACGACTGCGCAGCCAGGTTGTACACCTCCTGCGGGCGCGACTTGTGCAGGGCTTCAATCAGCGAATACTGGTCCAGCAGGTCGGCGGGGATCAGCTCCACCTGGTTCATAAAGTGGCCGATGCGCTCAAAGTTCTCCGTGGACGACCGCCGGATGGTGCCGTAGACTTTGTAGCCTTTGCTGAGCAAAAGCTCGGCGAGAAAGCTGCCGTCCTGTCCTGTGATCCCGGTAATCAGTGCCGTTTTCTGCGTCATATCTTCTCCTGTCGCGTTGTTGTTCTCGTCATTGTCTGCCTTTGCCTCGCGGCCTTGCCGGGGAATACTCTGCAAGTTTTGTGCCGAATGGCTTGCTGAAGGCGCGGGCGCAGAGTTAATATTTCTCACATGATAGCACAACGGCACACGCTAGGCAAGCGCAAGGGTCGCCGTCTGCACCGAGCAGGGGGGCAGGGTCAGGCGCAGCGTGCCGCCCTGTGCATCCATTGCGCTTGTCTGCACCCCGACACGGGCGGGCCGGTCAGCCGAGTTTGACGCATTGGCGGCGTCCCCGGCGAGGGTGTGCAGCGTGCCGCCGCGCACAGACAGGCCGTGCAGCGCAGCCTCCATCTCCAGAGGCTGGGTCAGATGCCGATTGGTGATGCTCAGCACCAGCTGTCCGTCCTTGCGCGTGGCGGACGATGACACCAGGGGCAGGGTTCCCACCCCCCAAGTGGCCTCAGGCCAGGGCTTGCTGAAAGCGGGCATGTCACGCGTGGGCGCGGCTTCCAGGGTCGTGCGCAGGGCTGTCCCGCCCTGATGCGGCGCGTACAATTGGAACAGGTGGTAGGTTGGCGTTAGCCACATCTTGTCTTCCCGCGTTTGTATCAAACAGTGCAGCACATTGACAATCTGCGCGATATTCGCCATGCTCACGCGCCCGCACCACTTGTGGAACACGTCCAAGACCCCTGCCGCAGCCACCGCGTCGCGCAGCGTGCCTGGGGCTTCGTACCCAGCCTGCGCGTTGGCCTGCGGGTGCCAGATGCCCCACTCATCAAACGCAATCCCGACCTGAGGGTGCCCCGCCGTGAAGAAGCGCAGGACTTCATCGGTGCAGCGGATGTCGTCTTCCACCAGTTCGGCCCCGCGCATGATTTGGTAATACTCGTCCTCGGTGAACTCGGTGGCATGGCCCGCCGCCCAGTAGCGATGCACGCTGAGGTGGTCCAGCAGGCTCAGATGATTGCGCAAGCCCTCAACCACCCGCAGGTTCCAGTCGCGATTGGAGTCACCGCAGGCGATCAGCTCCAAAGTCGTCCCGGCCTGCACCTGACGCAGAAACGTTGCGTAACGCTTGTATTCTTTGGCATAATCCCCGGCATCGTAGTTGCCGCCGCAGCCCCAGTTCTCGTTGCCCACTCCCCAAAAGCGCACCCCCATCGGGGCGGCGTGGCCGTTTGCCCGGCGCTCGCGGGCCAAAGTCGTGTCCAGCGGGCTGTTACAGTACTGCACCCAGTCCATCATCTCCTGCGGCGTGCCCGTCCCCACATTGCCCGCAAGGTACGGCTCTGCCCCAATGCGCCGGCACAGCGCGACAAACTCATGCGTGCCCAGGGCGTTGCTTTCCACCACGTTCAGCCCGCAGCTTTCGGCCAGCGTGCGTGGACGGCTCCCTGCCGGCCCAATTCCCTCGCGCCAGTGGTACGTGTCCGCAAAGCAGCCGCCGGGCCAGCGCAGCAGGGGGATGGGCAGCTTTGCCAGCGCGTCCAGCACATCCGTCCGAAAGCCCCCTTCATTTGGGATGGCCGAGTCCGGGCCGACCCACAGCCCATCATAGCAGCAGCGGCCGATATGCTCGGCAAAGTGCCCATGCAGAAGCGGGGAAACCGTGCCCAGCGTTTCGTTTCCCAGCACGGAAAGAGTGGCGGCAGTTGTCATTGCGCGTGTTGGTTCCTAGAAAGTTGCAAGGCTGATCCAGAGACGCCCGCCCCAATACGAGCACATAAGCTCGCCCCCCAGCCCTGCTCCCCGCTAACGCACTGGCGCTGCACTGCACTGGCAGACCCGGCGGGCTGGCAGGCCTGGAAGGTACCTGGAAGGCGGAGGCTTTGCGATACGCAGTCATGCGCAGCATACTAGGGGCCAATTCTGGGGGAACAGGAAAGACACTGTATACCTCTGTCTCCCCCAGAATTGGGGGCCGGGGGGCGATCCGGGCCATTGCTGGAGGCGTTCCCACGGCTTTCCCAGCGCGTACCGACGACGGAAGGATTTGTTCCGTCGTTGGTACGCGCTCAATCCACGCTTAATCAGCCTTGGCAACTGCCCAGCAACGCGCTTGCAGTCCCTCACCAAATGGCGTCACTCGCTGCGGCGATGCACCAAAGTCGCTGTCGCCTGATCCAGAGGACGAATGACCAGCGTGTCTATGTTGACGTGGGCAGGGCGGGTCACCATCCACACAATCGCGTCGGCGATGTCCTGGGCCGTGAGCGGGGTCATGCCGAGGTAGGGCTTCTTCGCGCGTTCGGCATCGCCGCCAAAGCGCACCAGGCTGAACTCGGTTTCCACAAGCCCAGGCGCAATCTCGGACACGCGGATGGGGAGGCCCAGAAGCTCCAGGCGCAGGGTTTCGGTGACCGCACGGGCGGCATGCTTGGCGGCTGTGTAGCCGGCCCCGCCCGGATACACCTCAAAGCCGGCGACACTGCCGACATTTACAATATGTCCCGCCCCGCCTGCTTCTAATTTAGTCAGAAACTCGCGCGTGACACGCATCAAGCCCAGCACATTGGTTTCAAACATAGTCCGCCACTTGTCGTCTATGGCCTCGGCGACAGGTTCTGTCCCCAGGGCGCCGCCGGCATTGTTGACCAGGACATTGACATGGGGCACGCGCGCGGCAAACTCGCGAATGCTTTCGGCGTCGGCAACGTCCAGAGGGAGCACCTGGGCATCCAGGCCCTGCGCAGCCTGCTGCAATTTGTCGGTGCGGCGCGCGCCCAGCACGACATGATAGCCCGCGTGGGCGAGGGTTTGGGCGGTCGCCGCGCCGATGCCGGACGAGGCTCCCGTGACCACAGCAACTGGTTTTTCGGACATGTTGGAGTTACAATCTCTTAAACTAAAGGGTTACAGGTCAAGAATACGCGCCCCTTGCGCGGCGCGGAACGGGTAGATCAAAGCCTCGTGGCCGCTGGCATCGCGGTAGTACGCGGCCAGGGTCTCGCTGAACTGCGGCACGGCATCCAATTCCACGAGGTTGATGGTGCAGCCGCCCCAGCCGCCGCCGGTCATTTTCGCCCCGATGCAGCCGTCTATTTCTACGGCTTTGTCCACCAGAAAGTCCAGTTCGGGGGACGTGTTCTCAAACAAGTCGCGGCACGATGCATGCCCTTCGGCAAGCAGCCGCCCGATGGGGGCCAGCTCGGTTCCGGCGATTGCAGCGCGCATTGCCAGGACGCGCCGGTCTTCCAGCAGGATATGGCGGGCGCGCTTGCGCTGGGGGAGCGGCAGCCCCATCTCGCCGGTCGTAAACTCATCCCAGGAGACTTCGCGCAGAAGCTGCTTGCCGAAGTGCCGGGCGGCGGCCATGCACTCGGCCCGGCGCGTGTTGTAATCGCCGCTGGTCAGGGCATGCTTGACAATGGAGTCGCAGACGACCAGGGCAATGTCGTCCCGGCCCATCTTCACGGCGCTGTGTTCCAAAGTCATGCAGTCTAAAAAGAGCAGGCTGCCGTCCTGCCCAAAGACGGACGAGAACTGATCCAGAATGCCGGACTGGACGCCGACAAACTCATTTTCGGCCTTCTGCGCAAGCCGCGCGATGTCCATCGGGAGGAGTTCGTAGGGAAAGCACTTCTTGAGAAAGAACGCCGTGGACACTTCCAGCGCCGCCGATGACGATAGCCCCGACCCACTCGGCACGTCGCTGGCAAGCACGGCCTGAAAGCCGCCCACCGGGATATTGAGCCGCTGCAATTGCTGCACGACGCCCAGCACATAATTAGCCCAGGTGTTGCGCGGGTCGGGTTGGAGGGTCTTGACGGAAAAGCGCGCCAGTCGCCGAAAGTCGGCGGCGTAGAGCGTAATAGCATCGCCGCCGGTCGGGCTGCCCAAGACCACTGTGCCTTTATCTAAAGCGGCAGGCAGCACAAAGCCGCCGTTGTAGTCGGTATGGTTGCCCATAATCTCAACGCGTCCGGGCGCAAACGCCCCCGCCGCGGGGGGGGTGCCGAACTGGTCTCGGCAGGCGGCCTGTGCCCGTTCCAGGCTGTTCATGGCTGGCCTGTCCTGTTATTCGGCATGGCTTGTCCTATTATTGGGCATGGAGTGTTCCGTACTCGGCATTGATGGC
>JAABUQ010000454.1_pt1 | contig 94330 bp, 84 predicted proteins | sample 5560001 | NCBI WGS metagenome assembly JAABUQ01 (sample SAMN10711888, study PRJNA513371) | rock metagenome | isolation source: Antarctica rocks | place: Antarctica: Victoria Land, Finger Mt nord | collected 2015-12-18
TTGCTAGCAATGCCCGGCTCTCAAGGCGAGCATCATGGAGCAAGTGCGCTTGTGTACGTCCCTCGTCAAGTGTTTGTTGTGCACGTTCCAGGAAGCCTCGTCGTCGCTGCAACTCTCCCAACCCTATCGTCGCCTCAGCTTGTCCCATACGATGGGCTATCGCTTTATATGTGCGTAGCGCACGTTCCATCATAGAATTTGCGTATGAGAGTTGTCCACGGCGCATATTGATCTCGCCCAAAAGACGATTTGCATGTGCCGTACCCAGTGCGTTACCTTGCTCACTATATAGTTGTCCAGCCGCCTGTGCCCCGATCAACGCCTGATCGACACTTCCTTGCAAGAAACTTACCTCTGCTAGCCCAAGATTTGCGTCGGCCTGCCCCAATTCATATTCGAGTCCTTGTGATGTACTAAACGCTTCGGATAGAATTTGAGAGGCTTTGTCAAGCTGTTCCTGGTCGAGGTAAACGCGTGCTAGTCCCAGTTGCGCATCAATAGCCCCAAATGTATCTCTCGTTGTTTGATATACCTGAAGTGCTTGTATGTAGCCTTGCTCCGCCTCCGTAAAGTGTCGTGCCATGCGCTGCACATCTGCGAGACTACGGCCCGCATCCGCTTCGTGAATGCTGTCACCTACCTCATGAAAATCACGAATAGCCTCTTGATAAAAGTCTGTCGCGTATTCAGTATTGCCTCGCTGTAATGCCACGTGTCCTAGCGCGAGTGCAGCATTGCCTAAGCCCTGCATATTTTTGTTGACACGATAAAGATTTTGAGCCATTTGATATGCATCTTGCGCTTGATCAAGATGCGCGAGCTGCCGCTCGATGTGTCCCATTTCTAGTGTGCTCTGTGCCTCGTTCAGCGGACGAGCTGCATCTTTGTAAAGCTTAATCGCACGTTGGTAACTGCTAATGGCTTGTTCAAGCATATTATTCTGTCGTTGCACGTCAGCGAGCAATGCACGGCTATCCCCGGCACGCTTCATATCTCCAATCAAGCGAAAGCGAATTTCTGCATCACCAAACGCCTCTGTTGCTTTCTCTAGTTGCCCGTCGTTGAATGCTTCCAAGCCTGCTTGCAGACGTTTTTCTGCCTGTTGCTGGTCCTTTTCTTGCTTTTCTCTGTCCGGTGTCGTCATAGCCTCTATCCTTAACCTCATCTTTGCATGAGTGTAACCTATCCTTGTCTCTGTGTTATTGTAGTTGTTGCAGGCAACAAAGTCAAAGCTTCCTCTATCTCTGCTATGAAGAGTATGATAAAATGTGCCTAACCTGTCTTGTATTGGTATACACGTTGGTCTTATTTGTAGTTTGTCATAAGGAGCGGTAGCGTGAACGAAGATACTCTTGCTCATGTAGAACTCTTTTCTTCACTAGATAAGAGAGAGTTGCAGACACTTGCTAAAAGTAGCCACGAGCGTACTTATAGCGCAGGCACAAAGTTGTTTTCTCAAGGTGACAGTGGCTCTGGTCTATATATTCTGAAAAGTGGTAATGTAAGCATCACTCAGACGAGCGGACAAGGGACAGAAAAAGAAATCAATACTGCTGGCGCAGGTGAGACGCTTGGCGAGATGGCTCTTCTGGATGACCAACCACGCTCAGCAACGGTCACTGCTGTAGAAGATGTTACTGCTCTGCTGCTTCCAGTGTGGGAATTCCGAGGCGTTATAAAAGCGCATCCCGATATTGCGCTCAAGCTACTTGCGTCACTTAGTCGTCGCTTGCGCAAAGTGCAAGGGCGCGCCGAGGACTAAGGAAAACGGATTCAGGTTCTCGCTCCCTTACGGATGAGAACCTGAATCCGTTTTTTCACGATTAAGAAGATTTTGTATCTCCTCAAACATTGTTTCAACATCGCCAAACGAGCGGTACACACTGGCGAAACGAATGTAGGCGATCTTATCCATTTGTCGCAGGTGTTCCATTACCAACTCGCCAATTACGTTGCTTGGTATTTCTTGCTTCCCAAAGTGATATAACTCTTGCTCTATCTCCTCGACTGCGTTCTCGATCTCGCCTGCAGGCAGTGGACGCTTCTCACAAGCTTTACGAATACCAATATATAATTTTTGTCGATCAAACGGCTCGCGTCTCTGGTCTTGTTTGATGACCATCAGGTGGAATTTCTCGACCCGTTCATAGGTGCTGAATCTTCCCTTACAGTGTTCACACTCGCGCCGCCGATGAACTGCGTCACCTATATCACGCGAATCTTTGACACGTGATTCAGTTCCGCCACAAAATGGACACTTCATACCACAACCCCCAATTGCAGAAAATGTAATAATAGAAATATAGTATCACATTCTCTACAAAGGGGGGACAGGTATACGTTAGGCAAACATGGTTTCGCCAACGCGCTCATTCACAACAACAGGTGTCATTTTTGCCTGTTGTTCATTTTGTAAAGATGTATCATCCGTTCCATTTGGATTGACCTTCCCAACATAGCCTGAACGTAGTCGAGCATCTTCACGCCAGTATGCATACCAGTATGGCCCATGCCCCTGAGCGTTGCGGCAAGTACTGCAAGATGTCTTGCCACACTTACGATATTGTAGTTGATACGTAATATGCTGATTATTTGGTAATGCTGTCATTAAAACCACATGCCCTGCTTCCACGATTGTATATGCTAAAAATGTATATTCAAACACTGCTATCAGATTACCATTAAAGCATGAACTTTGTATGAATATGTAATCATAAAAAATGAAATAGCGTTCAGGTTAATGCGACAAATACTTGCATATTCCGATTGCTCAATAAAACCTTTTTCATTTATGCTGAATAAAACCGTTCTCAAACAAGGAATGCCGCGAAAACACAATTGTGTTTTCGCGGCATTCCTTGTTTGAGAACCTATATTATCTGTAACGTTATTTCAAATTGCCAAGGGCGAACTTCTTCTTCCTCAAATTGTGCAATCGGGTCAACCGCGCGTATTGTGAGCGTTCGTGCCTCGGGTGAAGGCGATGGTTGAAAACGCGCACTACCTTGATATATCGCATTGTTTTGTCCACTTGCCAACTCTGGACGGGAAAGAAGTATTCCACCACGCTCTCCTTTCCATTGCGTACCCATCGAATCTTCTAAAGAGAAGATGATGCGCGGCACAAATGCAAAACCCGCGGGAAATGGTGATCGTATCCAGAGATAGCGCAACTCGAAGTGCGCTTGATAGAATTGTATCTGGTGCAGAATAAGTGTCATTCCCTGTTGCTTCTGCTCCATTTCCAATGTCAATACGCGGCGTGGCTCTTGCCTTTGGGCAGGGAGCAGAAGCTTCTCTTGTTCGCGCGGAGCCGCGACAACGACCGGTGGACGTGAAGCAAGCTCTAATGCCTTTGTTGAGAACGGTGTTGAGTCAGTAAGAATATCGTTACACAATTGGAGACATGCATCACAGATATAAGCCGCCCCTGGTCCAGCAATCATACGCTGAACCTCCGATGAATGGCGACCGCAGAATGAGCAGCGTGCCAATGATTGATCTGTACTCATGTCGGTACCTCAAGAGATAAAAACCGTGGTTAGTCAGTACGTGTAGACAATTTTGTATAATTTTGTAGTGTGTTCATTGCTGCCGTATACAAGCCTAGCTGTTCAAGCAGGGACGCATGGGCCTCCCACTCTAATGTGTCATCTAATGGCTTCAATACGCTTATTTTCTCTTCTGTCTTGTCCATTACCACTGCCGGGGTAGAGCCATTTGTTACCGTCCCTGTATAGCCTGCATAATGAGCAGGTTCCTCGTTTACGAGGAGCAGTTCGCCATACTTGCGTTGAAGCGCTAACGTAATGAGATGATCGGCAAAATGTGGATTTTTAGGTAGCAATGAGCCGTGCAGGTACGTTCCATACGTGTTACGATAGATAGCACCTTCGGTTCCATCCTCTGCGTTATTGCCACTTCCTTTTAATACTTTTCCTAACGGCTTCGCTGTTCCAAGATAGGTACGACCACCATGATTTTCAAAACCTACCAGTGTCATTCCATTCCAACTAATTGCCACATCACCAACACAACGTGGTACTTGCACTCCCTTATGAACCGTCCATGCGTCAAAGACGCCGAGACCACGCATATCGGGTCCCTCCGCGGGACGATAATAGTGCGCGAGCAACTGATAACCACCGCAGACTGCTAGCACAGGCATATTATCTTCGATAGCGGCCCATAGACCGATACCCTTCATTTCGTACAAATCCTGCGCTACAGGTGCTTGCTCTTTGTCTTGTCCACCCCCAATAAACAACATGTCATACTCGTCAGGTGCCAATGCGTCTCCAATACCCAGTCCAACGATACGCATTGCGATACCACGCTGCTTGCAGCGGCGCTGAAATGTGATAATGTTGCCGCGATCACCATACAAGTTTAACTGCTCTGGATACAAATGCCCTAATGTTAGTGTGAGTGGTTGGGCGAGATGATGCATCAGGCCTCTCTCCCTTCCCAGTAGCGTGGTGTTAGTCCACGCTGCTCTAATTCTTGATGAACTTCCAACAACCCTGTGTATGTTGGAACAATAAATAGCGTTTCACCTACAGGTACGTTGTTCAGTGCAACCCGTATCGCGTGTTTCAAACCAAAGAGGGACCGTGTTGAACTTTTCATTTCCTGCTCAATCGCTACTTTGTCTTCCTCAGATTGTTTCCTACGACGCAACTGAACCCGACGTGCCTCAGCTTTTTGTGTTAGCTTGAGAGGTGCAGGTGGAATAATCGTCATCTTATCCTCCGCTATTCCTGCATATTTCAGACGTAAAGCGAGGTCTAACGCACGACTTCCAGCAACGACAAGTGTTTGTACTTGCCCCACGCACCGCTCGAAATCGACATCCCATATCCAAGAAATATCACGCCCATCAGCAATGTTATTATTTAAAACGAATAGGATATGCCGTGGGACACTATCGCTAAATAATGTTCGTAACACCTCGTTAAAGCCGGTAGGATTTTTTGCCAGCAGAAGACGGATGGTACGCCCTTCTGCTTGAATACGCTCTCCACGTCCAAACACAGGCTTTGACTGTTCAATACCGCTCACGATTGGCGCCCATGATACATCCGTTGCAAGTGCAGTTGTGGCGGCGGCAAGTGCATTATAAACATTATACATGCCCGGCAGGGGCACAATAACCTCTTTTTGCTGTACTGGTGTCGTTGTGGCATCTTCAATCTGTATACGAAGACGATCAAAAGTATCCGACTGTACATGGATTGCTCGTACATCCGCTTGTGGTCGTGTGTAGCCGCAATGAGGACAAAAATAGTGTCCCATATGACTATAAAACTGTGCTGTATAGGTAAATTCGTTGCTACATCGGGGGCACGTATGAGTATCTATTACCTGGTGACGTTGAGTCGTGCCCTGCTCTTGGGTATTATCCAGAGAAAGGTCATCAATTCCATAATACAGTATGCGTCCTGTAAAGGATGCGCCGAGATATGCTATCGATGGATCATCGGCGTTAAGCACGAGTGTTGTTTCTGGTGAAAGAGTTTCTATTGCTTTCTTCCAATATGTAACAACACTGTCAACCTCTCCATAGCGGTCAAGTTGATCGCGGAAAAGATTGGTAAAGACGGCAACACGCGGTGCGACAGCGCGCACCACTTGTGGTAATGCAGCTTCGTCGATCTCCAGGACCGCTACCGCTTTTCCAGACCGGCGTAGGCGTCCACTCGGCAAGGCACGGATCACAAGCGAGCTTGCTACTCCGCGCATGAGGTTCGAGCCTTCTCTATTCTGCCAGACACGTAGTCCAGCATCCCGTAGAATGGCAGCGATGAAACTACTAGTGGTCGTTTTTCCATTTGTCCCTGTAACGACAAGGCTCCCGTGCTCTAACTGCCGTGCGAGGTGTTCGACAATTGGGGGATAGATGCGTTGTGCTACCACGCCAGCAATACTTGTGCCTCCACCTAGATGCATTCGTCGGCTCACCGCTCCCGTTGCTCTACCAAGGAAAACTGCCATTCCTGCACGCCACGAACTGGAACTACGCATAGCAGCACGTCGCTTCTTGGGAGGAGATACAAGCGTACTGGTACTTTGTGTCGTTCCATCTAGTTGCATGTTCCGCCCTTGTTTGTCTTTTGTACTCGAACGGGATGACCTATATCTACGCATAGAGTGCCTCTCCGAAACTAACCCATCAGTTCATTATAGTGTATGCAGCATAGCATGCAAGGGCATATGGGTCAAGAGAACTAGGAGCATGAAGGACTTGCACTAGTGTGCTATGCTGCATAAAGAAATTTTTCCTGTATTCTTTTGGTTATCTAAAGTGAAAGAACCTCTTGTCAAGGTATGCTATGCTAGCACTGTAAACGAATGCTCAACTATAAAGAGTTTTGGCAAATAACAAGGATTAGGTAGGTTTGATGGCAAAAAAGCTTGTAATCGTAGAATCACCTGCAAAAGCAAAAACAATTGAAAAGTTTCTCGGACGCGACTTCGAGGTACGTGCCTCGATGGGACACATCATGGACCTGCCTAAGAAAGGTCTCGGCGTCAATACACGCAAAGACTTTGCACCGACGTATGAAACCATTGAGAAAAAAGATAAGCTCATTGAAGAGTTACGCACTGCCTCTGCAAAGGCTGATCAAGTCTATCTTGCACCTGACCCTGACCGCGAAGGCGAGTTCATTGCATGGTCATTAAAGAACGCTCTTAATCTAAAAAATCCACATCGTGCTGTTTTTAACGAAATCACGAAGAGTGCGGTGCAGGAAGCAATCAAGAAACCTCGCGAGATTAACGAGGACCTCTTCAATGCGCAGCAAGCTCGTCGCGTGCTTGATCGTCTTGTTGGCTACAAAATTAGCCCCTTGCTCTGGCGTCGTATTCAATCTGGTACAAGTGCTGGTCGTGTACAGTCTGTCGCTCTACGTCTCATTTGTGATCGTGAGGTCGAGATAAACGCCTTTGTGCCAGAAGAGTATTGGAGCATCACCGCACTACTCAGTAAGCAAGGCCAGGAGCAAATGTTCGAGGCTTCTCTCATCACGCGTTTAAAAGACATACATGCGTTCAACACAAATGAGCAGGCTGCAGAAGGCGAGGCAGCTTCCCAGAATGGGAGTGCAAAAACCGAAAAAGGTCGTATCAAAATCACGTCTAAGGAAGAGTCGGATGTCATTCTCGCGGAACTAAAAGATGCAACGTATAGTGTCCTCAAGTATGAAGAGCGTGAGCAGCGACGTCAACCCTACTTGCCCTACACAACGAGTACGTTACAGCAGGACGCCTCGGTACGGCTCTACTTCAAACCTAAAAAGACGATGAGTTTGGCGCAACAACTCTACGAAGGTATTGGGCTAGGACCGCGTGGGCATCAAGGTTTAATCACCTATATGCGTACTGACTCGACGCGTATCTCCGATGAGGCGCAAGGCAAGGTGAAAGAGTATATTGGTGCTGAGTTTGGTACGCCCTATGTTGGATCTGGAAGAGTTGGTAAGGCGAAAGCGACAACACAAGATGCACACGAAGCAATTCGCCCCACTGATGTCACGTTAACACCTCAGGTTGTCAAGCAATATCTCTCACCGGACCAGTTCAAATTGTACAATCTCATTTGGAGACGCTTTGTTGCTAGCTTTATGACGCCTGCCATCTTCGATACCGTGCGTGCAGATATCGTGGCGAAACAATACGTGTTCCGCGCAACTGGCTCCAATCTCAAATTTCAGGGCTTCTATGCGGTGTGGCCGCGTGAGGAAGATGAGCGCCTGCTTCCTGTTATGCAGGTCAACGAGCAACTCGACCTGCACCAGTTGAAGCCAGAGCAGCATTTTACGCAGCCACCCCCACGTTTCACCGAAGCGAGCTTGATTAAAGAACTGGAAGAGCAGGGCATAGGGCGTCCAAGTACTTATGTGCCGATCATCAGCACCATTCAAGATCGTGGGTATGTCGATCAGGAGCAGCGGCGTTTCGTGCCAACGTGGTTGGGTACCACCGTCAATGAGGTGATGAACAAGCACTTTCCAAATATCGTCGATACCAGCTTTACCGCGGACATGGAGCGCAAACTTGACGATGTGGAAGAGGGACGCCGCTCCTGGATAGAGTTTTTACATGGCTTCTATGGCGACTTCAAATCCACAATGGACAAAGCCGAAGCCGAAATGAACCGCGTGCAGAAGCCAGTGGAAGAGACAGACGAGACGTGTCCAGATTGTGGCAATAAACTTGTTATTCGCACAGGCCGCTTTGGACGCTTCCTTTCTTGCTCAACCTTCCCTGAATGTAGCTATCGTCGTTCCTTCGTCAACAAAACGGGAGCGTTGTGTCCTGTTTGTCACGGTGATCTCGTAGAGCGCAAGACAAAACAGAAAAAGCGTGTCTTTTATGGATGTGTCAACTATCCAACATGTAACTTTGCATCTTGGGAGCAGCCAATAGTCGATCTATGTCCAAATTGTGGTGGTCTCATGGTCATTCCAAAGCCTGGACAAGAGCCAGTATGTTACAATGAGGTTATTGTGCCACAACGTGCTGCTGAGGCGAAGCCAACACAGAATGGCGAAAAGAAGTCTGCTCGCACCACACGTAAGAAAGTAGTTCAGGAAAACGGTGTAGAGGAAGAAGTGTTCGATGTGCTTGCTCCAAAGACAACACGCCGTGCAACTTCTGCGCGCACAAAAGCGACTCGTAACGGTACCTCTGCCACTCCGAAACGTACTACGACACGAACTACTGCTAGGAAGCGTACTTCAACACGTTCAACTTCCACCGCAAGAACGAGCCGTGCAAGTACAAAAAGCACGGCGACACGGAAAGCCTCAACGCGCAGCACGAAAACTGCAAAGTAGTTAGCGGAACCAGAGAAATGCAACATGTACACGGTTAACCGTGTACATGTTGCATTTCTCTGGTTTCCTTTGCTTCACATGGAAGGGCATGATATAATTCTACAATACTCATGAGTTACAGCCTATTTGTAAGCTGCGCAATGTGGAGGACTATATCATGTCACATGCAGTGACACTCATTCCAGGAGATGGAACTGGACCGGAGATCACGGAGGCGACCCGACGCGTCCTTGAAGCTACTGGCGTCAAGTTTGAGTGGGAGGTATATCAAGCGGGAGTGGAGACGCTAGAGAAACGAGGGACCATCCTGCCAGATGAAATTATTGAGTCAATTAAGCGTACCAGAGTTGGACTGAAAGGTCCTATCACGACTCCTATTGGAAAAGGACTACGTAGCGCGAATGTGACACTACGCAAGAAACTTGATCTGTACGCCAACCTTCGACCCGCGAAAACATACCGTGGGCTACGTTCTCGCTATGAAAACATTGATCTCATCATTGTACGCGAGAACACTGAAGACCTCTATGCTGGTATCGAATTTCAACGCGGAACTCCTGAACAAGAAGAGATGATCGAGACAATTGCTCATACAACGGGACTTCATCTTGACTCAAACTCTGCTATGAGTATCAAATATATCTCCGTTGCAGCGTCACGTCGCATCGTGAAATTTGCCTTTGAATATGCTCGCGCAAATAATCGTCGCAAAGTTACTGCGGTTCACAAAGCGAATATTATGCGTCTCTCTGATGGTCTATTTCTTGCAACTGCTAATGAAGTAGCGAAAGAATTTCCAGATATCCAATACGAAGACCGTATTGTTGACAATATGTGTATGCAACTTGTTCAAAAGCCTGAACTATACGATGTGCTGGTTTTACCTAATCTTTACGGTGATATAATCTCAGACCTATCAGCAGGCTTAATTGGTGGTCTTGGCGTTGCCCCAGGTGCCAATATTGGAAGTCAAGGCGCAGTCTTTGAGCCAGTCCATGGTAGCGCTCCTAAATATGCTGGTCTAAACAAAGTAAATCCGATGGCAATGATGTTTTCAGGTGTTCTCATGCTGCGCCACCTCGACGAACGCGACGCTGCCACACGCCTTGAGCATGCTTTAACATGTGTTATTGCCGAAGGGAAAAATGTTACCTATGACCTAAAACCGCGTCCCGACGACCCTAGTGCTGTCGGTACATCACAAGTTGCAGACGCGGTAATCGCTAAATTGTAGAGAAGACAAACAAAAGCCTGGCACAAAGCCCTGTGCCAGGCTTTTGTTTTTATGGCCTCTCTTTGCCGATGCCACCGTCGCGACGCCATTTGTGCCGTGCCTCAATATGGCGTACTGTTCCAGAACGTGAACGCATCATGATCGATGAAGTACGTGCGCCCCAACCAAAATATTGTACGCCGTTCAACAGCTCTCCACTTGTGATACCTGTAGCTGCAAATGAAACATCGGTCCCTTTAACAAGATCGTCAGTTCTGAAAACCTGATCGAGATGAATTCCATCAGCTTTCATTTTCTCACGTTCTTCGTCAGTACGAGGCCAAATCTTAGCTTGAATTTCTCCACCAATACATTTGATTGCTGCCGCCGCAAGAACGGCCTCCGGTGCACCGCCTATACCCATCAGTACGTCAATGCCAGTATAATCTTCCGTTGCAGCCTGAATAGCTGCCGCAACGTCGCCATCTGTGATTAAGCGTATACGTGCTCCCGCTTCGCGAACCTGACGAATAATGTCCTGATGACGTGGACGGTCTAGAATCACAACGGTCAAATCGTCGATGTGGGCATCACGTACACGCGCAATACGGTCCAGATTGACTACGATTGGCGCGTTAATGTCGATCACATGTTTCATCGCGGGACCAACGGCGATCTTCTCCATATAATAGACTCCTGGCGGTGCCGAATACATCGTACCGCGCTCAGCCGTTGCCACCATCGCCAACGCACCAGAAATGCCAAGTGCAAGCAAACGCGTACCGTCCACAGGATCAACTGCCACATCAACCTCTGGATACCCCCCATTCCCTATCTGCTCACCCACGTACAGCATAGGAGCCTTATCCTTTTCACCCTCACCAATAACGACTATGCCGTTCATATCAACACCATCAAGGGCGTGGCGCATGGCATCGACCGCCGCTTGGTCAACCATTTCTTTATTGCCCTTGCCCATCCAGCGCCCAGCGTTCAGTGCCGCCGCCTCGGTCACTCGGACCAACTCCATCCCCAAATTACGCTCACTCGTCCCTCGTTGCTCGAAACGTTGCTCTTGCTGCATTCCTTCTCTCCTTCCTTACAAGCATTATATTTTCATGTATCGTGGCTTAGTACGGCAATGCTCGGCTTGCATAATCGCATGAAGCTGTGTCACCGCGTCTTCAATGTGCCCCTGCCGATTGATGATGCAGTACTCGAATTGCTCACGTTGTGCCAATTCCGCACGTGCCTCAGCTAAACGACGCACTTGCTCAGCCTCTGTCTCTGTTTGCCTACCTGTAAGACGTTCTACCTGCTCTTCTGTTGAACCAGGCATCAAAAAGATAAAAATGGCCTCTGTAACCTTGCTCCGAACCGTTGCCGCTCCTTGTACATCTATCTTGAGCAGCACATCGCGCCCTATTTGTAAGTTGTCTTTGATCTGCTGTAGTGGTTGTCCATACCAGTTCCCGTATACATTCGCGTATTCTAGCAACTCATTTTGCTCGACCATACGCTGAAATGTCTCCTGACTTACAAAATGGTAGGGGTTGCCATCACTTTCACCCTTACGTGGTGCGCGAGTCGTCACAGAAGAAACGACATGAAAATCTACTCCTCGCTCACGCAATTTTCCGATAACAGTGTCTTTGCCCGCTCCTGACGGTGCTGAAAGCACAAAAAGAAGCCCCTGTTTCTGGGGCGCTTGCGTTTCAATGAAGAAATGACTCTGTGGTGATGTGTTGACACCGGTTTCAATCTGCATCTTCTTTTTCCTGCATGTTGAATAAATGAAGACAGGTGTACGAATGGGCAACTCTTTGCTATACTACGATGTATCAGCGAATGCACAGCATGCGGCTCACTGTATCTTTATCTAACTGTGCATAGCCTCATTGCATGCATAGAAATAGAGTAGTCTGCGCCGCTACAACCCTACGTGAATGATACTCTTATTCTCATTGTACAACATAGGCCATTTCTTTTGCATCACGTTTTATGTAAAGCAGGGTTTAAATGCAACATAAGCGCCTTTGCTTGGGTGTGAAGTGTTCCCAACTTTATAACGATAATTTAATACGCCACCATAAGCAGTTAAGATAAATAGAAATAGGACAAATATATGCATGTAGACGCCCTTACTATTGCGGCAGTTGTCGATGAGTTACGCTTGTTACTCACAAACGCACGCATCGACACCATTATTCAACCAACAGAACACGCCCTTGCTTTGCAATGTTACGCACCTGGCAGAAATGAGCAAGGTGGCGCAAATCGCTGGCTCTATCTCTCCGCCCATCCCCAACTGGCACGTGTGCATATAACCTCCCTGAAACCTCAGAAGGTTACTAGCGAACCACCACCCTTTGTTATGCTTCTACGTAAACACCTTGAAGGAGCACGTATCGAATCGATCAGCCAGCCACGCTGGGAACGTGTTGTTGAGATCATTGCTGGCTATCGCGCAGACCCGAACAGTGACGAGCGCGTACGTTTTCGCCTGATTATAGAGATCATGGGACGCCTCAGCAATATTATTCTCTGTGACGAGCAAGGCATGATTTTAGGCAGTATCAAGCGCGTAGGTGCAGACGTAAACCGCTATCGTACTATCGCAGCAGGTATACACTATGTACCTCCACCATCACAACAACGAACCGTCGCAGGTCGTTCGCTGCCGCGCCTGGAACCGACAACCGTCACAGCTGCACAGCTTGCTCTAAGTGCTGCCGAAGATGTAACGACAGCACGAGAGGAAGCCGAACACCCCGTAGAGAAACCGCGCAAACGTGCGAACAAAGTGGCTGAACAGCCAAAACTGTGGCAACTGCTATTAAAGCATATGCTAGGCCTTAGTGCGCTTCTTGCGAAAGAAATCGTGTATCGTACCACTGAGCATACTGAAACAACTGTAGCACAAAGCAATGAAGCTATATGGGAAGAACTGGCCTGGAATGCACGCGACCTCACATCCCTCTACGACACGCGTGCGTGGCAACCACAACTGCTTGAACGTCCAGCAAGCAGTGAAGACCCAAACGCTGTTCCACAAAAGCTTCTTATAGCCTCCTCTGTCTACATGTTAGAGCAGTATGCACAGATGCCAGGCGTATCTATACACACGTCTCCATCTATCAACGTCATTCTCGATGACTATTATGCACGTGCCGAATGGTTTGATGCGATGGAAGGCGTGCGCGCTCCCACGCGAAAAATTCTTCAGACGCAACGTGATAGATGTAAACGTAAAGCCGAACTGCTCGAAAAAGAACTCCTGGCGTCAGAAGAGGCAAACCAATATCGCTTATACGGTGATCTCTTGATCGCACATCAACAAGGTGTGCAACAAGGACAAAGTAGTGTGACACTACAAAATTTCTTTGACACGTCCAATGGGGAAGAGATTACGCTTGTGAATATCCCGCTCGACCCGCGTTTTGATGCCGTAGGAAACTCGAAGCGCTACTTTAACAAATATCGCAAACTACGTCGTGCCCTCACGCTTGTACCTGGTCAGATCGAGCAAAACGCCGCCGAGTTAGCTACGCTAGAGCAACTGCTCGCCGATCTTATGCTCGCTGAGACACCGCAAGATGTAACACTTGTCACAACTGAGGTGCAAGCACTAGGTTATATACGTGGCAAAAATATTGTCCTGGACAAGCGAGCACAAAAAGCTGCTAAAAAAGGCAAAAGTGGTAACAAGCAAGGCAAACCGTCAGGTCCAGGTGGTGGCACGCCTATGCATATGCAAAGTCGCGATGGCTTCACCATTCTGATTGGTAAGAATAGTCGCCAGAACGAAGATGTAACATTTCATCAAGCGACAACCAATGATATGTGGTTTCATGCACGTGGTATCCCTGGCTCTCATGTCATCGTCAAGGCAGCCGGACGCGAAATTCCTCGTAGCACACTAGAGCAAGCTGCCAGTCTCGCAGCCTATTATAGTCAAGCACGTGGAAGCACAAGTGTTGCTGTAGACTACACGCTGCAAAAGTACGTCAAACATATGAAAGGCGGCGGTCCTGGCATGGTCATTTACGAGCGAGAACGCACTGTGTATGCTGAACCTGAGAATGCGCTGGCGTTGGTGAAATAATGATCTCTGATTGATTTTGCTACCCGCGCTCCCTTGATGACCCAATCCCTAGCTCTTCACGATACTTTGTCACTGTGCGGCGCGCCATCGGTATTTCTCGTGCTGTAAGTATACGTGCAAGCTCGTCATCGCTCAGTCGGTGCTTTGGGTCCTCTGACTGAATAAGTTCGCGCAAAATGTCTTTGATGCCTAACGAGCCATCAAAGAAATCAGAGAGCGGGATCAAGCGACCATTTGGCAGCAAAGCGTATTTGTTGGCGGTTGCACGGCTTACTGTCCCCTCATCTAATCCTAGACGGGCAGCAACCTCGGCGCGTGTAAGCGGACGTAAATAACGCACGCCATGCTCTAAGAAATCGTGCTGATACTCTACCACAAGGTCCATCACACGATGCAATGTACGCCAGCGCCGATGCACACAATCAACAAAAAACTTAGCGCGATCACTCTGCGAATGCATATACTTCTGCACTTCATCACTTCCAGGTGTCTCTGCGTCTGTCGTATCGGTATAGCGCGTCTCGACACGAAAGCGATATCGCCTCTCCTCAATAAGTTCGACCTCACGCTCAGCATTTCCAGCGCGAATGACCACATCAGGGCGTACATATGTCACGCCACCTGTACTACGTGTATATCCTGTATCATCTCTATAAGTATGCGCAGGAAACGGATGAAGCATAGTGCGAATGTAGATGCTTGCTTGTCGTACCTCGGCTTCTGGTTGCTTCAAGTCGCGTGCGATCTCGTGAAACTGATTATGTCCAAGTGCGTCGAGATATCGGTCAATCAACGTATATGCAAGCGGGGGAGGTACTTCTTGTTCTTCCAAAGCTTGAAGTTGAATGAGCAAGCATTCACGTAGTGTTCTGGCACCAATGCCAAGTGGTTCTAGTGTTTGTAGCTGCCTTAACACATACTCGACCCGTTCAACTGGCACCTCCAAAGAGCCTGCAATCTCTTGTGTACTGATCTCAAGATAGCCACGTTCGTTGAGGTTTCCCACTAATTGTTCTGCTATAAGTGCATCATCTGGTGAAACGAGTGCCTCCAACTGTTGTAGCAGTGTTTCTGCAAGCGTCTCGCCTGTGGAAATACGGGCTAAGGGATCGTAATCGTCGTCGCTGTCAACTTCAGCGAAGCCATAATTATCAATATCATAGAAGGTTTGTTGCTGATAGTCCCATTGTGGTTCAGTATGTTCATAACTTCCAAAGGATGCGCCAACTTTTGAAGTTTGTTGTGCCATTTGTCCACAAGCAAGGCATGTTGCACCGTACATCTGCGTACCACAGAGAAGGCACACCCGTTGCTCCGTTACCTCTATTGCTGGATTGTCTATCTGTTCCTGTGTAATGGCTCGCTCTAATTCATCTGAGGAGAGATGTAGTATATTACTGGCTGTGATGAGCCTTGCGCTCACACGTAAAGTTTGCTCTGGCCTTGTCACTGGTCGTTGTTCTTGTCGCATCTATGCTTCCCTACCTTCCTATGACATGGCAGGGGCAAGCCCTGTCACTACGATACTGACTGCCACGACGTGGCATGCCACACGAGACCGTCTATCGTAGTGACAGGGCTTGCCCCTGCCATGTCCCACTCTGCAATTCATTATAGCAATTCATACCCATCCTTTGCTTTCCAATGCGTTACGGGCTGCCTCTTGCTCTGCTGTCTGCTTATTGCGTCCCTGCCCACGTCCTGCTACGGTATCGCCTAGCATCACCTCAATCGTAAAGGTGCGATTGTGCGATGGCCCTTCTTGACTCGCCAGGCGGTAAGAGGGCGTAATGCTTTCCTGTGCCTGTGCCAATTCCTGAAAAAGTGATTTGCTATCCTTGAACAGGCGCTTCTCAACGCTCATGGTTGCGATCGGTTCCAACTTTGGTAGCAGGAACTGCTGGACTCGTTCTAGGCCCTGATCGAGAAAAATTGCTCCTAGTACCGCTTCAAACGCAGAGGCGAGAACGCGTGGACTTTCTTTTGTCCCCTGTTCGCCCTTACCCATCCGCAAATGGTCTCCAATGCTAAGTTCACGTGCCAATGTTGCCAGTGTCTCAGTACGTACTAATAGCGCACGTACATCGGTTAGCTCTCCCTCTGTAAGTGCGGGGAAGGTGCGATACAAAAAATCGGCACTAATTAATGCCAGGATAGAGTCACCCAAAAATTCCATACGCTCATTTGTTGCTAGAGCTGCGCCAGGAGTTTCATAGACATATGATCGGTGTGTTAGAGCAAGACGTAATAGCGAGGCGTCCTGAAAAGAAATACCCAGGACCTCCTCGAACTGCTTAGACATGCATAATCCTCATAACTAGTTTTTATAATGTGCCCAAGTATTGTAACGCTTTTTGCCGCGAACCGCAAACACTAGACGCTAGCGACAGGGTATGTTACTCTAAGACGGTGAAGTTGAGGAAGACAGGCAATCGCGGGCGCGGGCGTCCGAGGAAAGTCCGAACTCCACAGAGCAGAATGCTGGTTAACGGCCAGTGAGGGCAACCTCAAGGAAAGTGCCACAGAAACATACCGCCCGATGCACTATGAACGAGCGACTCTTGTAGTCGTTTAGCCGTCGGGTAAGGGCGAAATGGTGAGGTAAGAGCTCACCAGCAGCCGAGTGATCGGTTGGCTGGGTAAACCCCATTCGGAGCAAGACCAAATAGAAGGGCTAGTATGTCCGCAAGGGCATGCTTGCAGGCGGCTCGTCTGTAAACCTTCGGGTTGGTTGCATGAGGCGTTGAGTAATCAACGTCCTAGATAGATGATTGCCGCCCGTATCGTCGAGAGGCGATACGAGTACAGAATTCGGCTTACGGCTTCCTCAACTTCATCCCACACACACAAATGAGGGGACAGTAAGCAGTTATGCTTTCTGTCCTCCTCTATTTTCAAACGGTCAGTGAAGACCACTGAGCGTATTACCTACTGATACGATTATGCTCGATGAGCCAGCGCACAAAATCGAGGCGGCGACTTTCGGCGACGATCTCACGATATTCGGCCTGATCGGCAACATTATCTTTCATATGGATAAGCCTCTCGGCTTCATTATCGGAGAAACCCATTGAAAGCAGGCGCTCAAGGTCTGAGCCTTCAGTCGCATAAAAATGTTCTGGCATAAGTTCGTGCTCCCTGCATGAATAAAAAACGGATTACGGGAACGAGATGGGTTTGAGAGACCTCTATATATTGGTCTTGCTAGTATATACGTTGAAACCCTCCTCTCTAGTACAACATTCTTATAAGACATAAAATTTCAGGAAACGGAGGCAAATTTACGAATCCTATGAAAAATCTGAAGAATATTAATTTGCACCCTCTATACATCTACACTATACTAGGTCAAGAACAAAAAATATCTTTTTGCCATATACGGAGTCATATGCTATGTTTGCTGGCCTCTCACTTCCCTGGCCCTTTAACCCGGGCGTAACAATATTTTTACTACTGCTCGTGGCTCTTTATCTCGTAGGTTTGCGACACGTGCGCAAGCATCCTGCGCAAGATGATGCTGTCGAACGGCGTCACATTCTCGCGTTTTTCTCGGCTATTGCTGTCATGACAATAGCACTGCTCACGCCTATCGACACTATCGCTAGAACGCAACTCTTTTCTGTTCATATGGCACAACTTGTCCTGTTAACAACGCTTTGTGCGCCTCTTATCTTATTTAGCTGTCCCGCAACACTCCTTCGTCCACTTGTGGAACTACCCGTAGTACGCACCATTATTCACGTGTTCACATACCCACTTGTCGCCTCGGTTCTCTTTAATCTGCTCTTTCTGTTGTGGCATGCGCCAAGAATATTGCACTTTGTCGTGGAGAATAATACGCTCTACCACGTCCAGGTTTTGAGTATTTTTGTTGCATCACTCCTTAATTGGTGGCCGCTCCTCGGCTCAGTACGCGAACTACGTCCTATGAGCTACCCCATGCAGATGCTCTACGCCTTTTTTGATGGGCAGCCCGTCGATATCTTTGCCTTTATTCTTGTCTTCACAGGCGTGACCGTCTACCCATACTATGCAATTCCTGCCCAACTTGGTCTCTCAACCTTCGCAGATCAGGCTGTCGGTGGTGCGCTACTCCTTGTTCCTGGCCTTGTTGATCTCGTGGTCATGACGCCCCTCTTCTTCCGTTGGCTGAGTCAAATCGAACACCAAACTAAACGAGCCGACGAGGAACGCCTCGAAGAAGAGGTGTATGAATATGAAGAAGACGAGATTGAAGCGTAGTCGGCATGCCGACTACGCTTCAATCTCGTCTTCTTCATATTTTTCAACCCGACCATGCGCAACGCATTCTTAAGGCTTCTTTCAAGCGTTTTTCGTACATGCTGCGTGAAATTTCGGTAACGCCTAATGAGGCGAGGTGTGACGTGAGGAACTGTGTATCGTGTAACACATATCCTCTTCGCTTGAGGTGTTCGACTAGAGCTACGAGACATACTTTTGAGGCATCGGTAGCGTGCGAAAACATACTCTCGCCCATAAACGCGGCTCCTATCGACACGCCATAGAGACCACCTACAAGTGTATTCTCCCGCCATGCCTCCACACTGTGCGCCATCTCCGCACGATGTAAAAATGTATATGTCTTGATGAACTCCTCATTAATCCAGGTTCCCTCACCATAGCTACGATCTGCACAGCAACGCATTACACCTTCAAAATCTGTGTCTATGCGTATCTCATAGATACCTTTATTGAGAGTGGCACGTAGAGAGCGTGACACATGCAGATTATGATGTTCCAGGATCGCACGAGGGTCAGGTGCATACCAGCGCAACCTTCCCCATTGGTCCGCCATAGGGAAGACGCCTTGTGCGTAAGCTTGAATAACTAACGTCGGATCGAGGGGTTCAGGTGTTCTTTTTGGCATAAGTCGGTCCATCTTTCGGCGTGATAAATTAGGCTCCTACAATCGCTTCCCTCTCGCAAACCACTTCAAATACCTACCCGCGCTCGGCCTCATCCCCTCGATCATTGTCAAATCATCGTTGCTAAGCGGCTTTATCAGCAGTAACAGCCCAATACACAGTACCAAAAACACTCCACCTGACAAGCCAAACAATATCCTATCCGTTGGATGCCACACAATTCCAGGCAATGCGGCAATCGTCAACGCCAACAAAAAGCGCAGTGTAAAGCCAATTGGATATTTACTTGGTAGGTCGCGCCAGAGGAACGCTAGCAGTAAGCCTCCTGTGAGGGCTTTGGCAATGCCATCAGCAATCAAGGCTCCAGCAGGACCATAGCGTGGAATGAGAAATATGCCAAGCGCGATAACTGCCCCTAGCCCCACCCATTGCCCTACTACGACGAGCCGCGCCTTGTTTATCACATAGAGCGTGGATTGGTGGATGGTTGTGCCGAGAACGCGCACGAGAATGTTAAAGAATAAAAATATCGCTAGCAGTGGACCTACAGGGGCGAACGCTTTGGGATAGAGTACATTGACGATGTTCTGTGCATTGAAGAGGCAGAACACCAGGCCAGGAGCAGCTAGCAGCGTCTCCACCTTGATAAGCACCTGCCATGAACGCCCCAAGCGCGCATAGTTCTTACCAATAGCGGCTGCCGCCAATGCAGAACCGCCGACACCGCCAAAGCCCGCGACAAGCAGCATATTCGCTGAGTCTGCAAGCTGGAACGAGAGATTGAAGAAACCACGTAGTGTGAGCGAGACCGCGAAATAGCCGAGCAGAATGATAGACGCTTGTTTGAGCAATGCCCCATTGACAAGGTTTGTCAACCATGCAGAAACACCAAGCTTTACCACAGGCCCCAATGGTTGCTTGTATATCTCTTTTCCGCGTGCGAATACGCTTGAAGCCAACCAAAGCGCGAAGGCAGTAGCATTAACGAGCATCACAATTGCCAGCATCCACAGCACGCCATTGATGCCAAATCCAAGCTGTAATACCAGGAAGCCAACGCCCAGGAGCACGACCTGTGTTATGCTACCGATGACTAGCACCGCGAGCATACGCATATATGCAGCGCACACTGCGGATAGCAAGCTGCTAATACTACTTCCTAGTACGTAAAGAGCAATAGGAAGCATATGTGCTAGCAACTGCTGGTCACGTAACCCGTTTGCTATATCTCTTGCACCGTTGATAGGCAACAGTGCGATAACGTTCGCTAGTACAGGCAAACTGAACAGCAAAATAATTGTGCAGACAACCAGCATGGCAATACGTAACAGGAGTAGACGTCGAATGAGCGAACCTGCCGAAGCATTGCCATGTTCCGCGAAGACACGCGGAACATAGGTCGTGATAGCATCTTCCAGCCCAAACGCCACAATGTACAAAATAGTATTGTACGCTGTGAGAATAACTGCAAGGGTGCCATATTCCTCCGTTGAAACCTTACGCGTAATCAATGTCATTAAGATGAACCACGACAAAAAGAACCATAGCCCATATGCTTGATTAAACACATAGCTCTTGGGAGAGTTCGCAAGCAGGCTTTTTGCTCCCGCTTCTCCTCGTCCCGCTTCGGTAACTACTAGGGGTTCCAACATAGCAGGCATTGGTGACGCATCAGTGAGCGCAGGTTGTGGTACCTGCGCTATATTGTCTATACCATGCGTACTATTGATCTCGTTATTAGCTTTCATATCTCTCTTCTTTATAAATTTCATTACCAGCCCCCCACCTCACCTCATAGTATGTGTATCAGCCGTAGTGGACGCAACATCATCGTATCTTGAGAAGAGAACGTGCTAACCAACCAATCGCACCAAGTGCAGCGAATAATTCTAATACGCTTACATTTGCTGTGACATGATCGCTTGACACTAAATAAAATGCTCCGACTCGAAATGTTGCGGCAACCACAAAGAGTCCTAGCCCTATCCAGGCGGGCAACGTGGCAAGCAGTAACGCCCGTTGCCAACTGCGACACAATAGCCCGATGATAGATGGCATAAGATAGAGCAGTGCCGTAATCACTGGTGCAATCACTGGCGGAAATGGACCGTCAAGTGCTGCGCTGCTTGATCCTGTAAGAATACGTGTCCAGAGTTGCGCTGGAACGAGTGCAAGTGCAACGAGGAACGTCTCCACCACAATCAGACCATAGAGCAATACATTCCACTTTCTCTCTTGTGGAGATGGTGTTGTATCAGAACCAAGCATTGTAAAACCCTCTTTACCCTGTCCTTTAACTCGCTGGAATATGAAGTGAGCCCATCTGATATTTCATTAATAGAATGCGACGTACTGAATCATCTATGCGTTGTTGGCTGATCTGACCATCATTCATCGCTTGCTTAATGCCCTGAAGCATTGAGGCTAGCACTGATGGTGTATTCGCACCCATAAGAAGGTCAGACCCTGCTTCAACCGAGAGTGCCGCCGCTTGTGCTTCATTGTAATACGCCGCAATACCTTCCATTGTCAGGCTATCCGTCATAATTACGCCTTGAAAACCCAACTGGTTGCGGAGAATGCCTGTGACAACTTTATAAGAGAGTGACGATGGCTTCGTGTTATCTACTGCCTGGACAAGCTCATGTGTGACCATAATTGCATGAACCGTGTTGCCTTGTTGAATCAGGCTGCGATAGGGTGCCCAGTCGATCTGCTCTAAATCACTTTGTGTGCGCGTAAGCTGTGGTACCCCTACGTGTGGGTCAGTTGCGACATCACCCAAACCTGGAAAATGCTTGAGCGTACCAACCACCTTACCACTCTGTTGTAAGCCATCTAAGTATGCCCCTGCCATCTTTGTCACAAGATCAGGCGTGTTGCCATACGTGCGGTGGTCGAGTTGCGAATTGTACACATTCGTTACATCCACCACAGGCGCGAGGTTGAGATTAATGCCATAGTACGATAGATCTTGCGCGTCTCTCAAACCCGCTTGTCGTGCTACATCAGGATTGCGTGTTGCGCCAATCTCTGACTCGGCTGGTCTTGGGCCATCAAGTGACGCTAAACGGTCAACATAGCCACCCTCCTGGTCAATGGCAACTGCTAGCGGAATAGGACTATCAGCCTGCATCTCCTGAATTAAACCTTTGAGCTGATCTTTACCTGAAATATTCTGATTCGCGGCAAAGATGAGGACAGACCCTACATTATACTGCTTTACCATTGTGCTCAACTCAAGCGAATATGCTGGACCCGTAAACTGTGCAATCATCATCTGACCCAACTTCTGATCAAGCGACATCCTCTGCACGATCATATTGACATATTCTTCTGGCGTGAGTTTGTGTGTCGGTTGATTAGTTGTACCTGGCTTTGACGACCCACTATCGATACCCTTTAAAAAATTGGCATCTCCTGCACTAGCTGATCCATTGAGCACATATGCCCATCCTTGTGAGCCAACAAATTGCGATGGTCCAATGTTAAGCGCACGAAAAACAATGATACACAGCAAGCCAATGAACAAGAGTGCGTACTTCTGCGTAGTAGGTGTAGAGTGTTGTTGTCTTGCTTGAGGAAGTGGCAATGGTCTATCTGCCATTCCTTGCGACACCATACGAGGTGCCTCTCGTGTCTCGATTGACTCAACAGAGTTGGTATATGAGAGAAAAGAAGGAATATCGGCGCGTGGTATTGCAGTGTTTGGAACGGGCAATGCTTCCACGAGAGGAGAATTCACTGGCTCAACTGCTTTTGCAGGTTCTACAACGCGTTCAATTTCAACAGTATTTGTTGCCCCAATTAAATTTCTTGCAAGGGGATGCATCAAATGAGTATGTTCCTTTGGACGTTTCTTCTCTGTCATATGTTCGTCATCATCGCCCCATTGTTCTTCAGATGATTGGTAGTCGGTCAGCTTCATCAAGGAAAGCCCTTTCAAGGAATAGAGGCACTACTGATTAGAATAGAATTTTATATGCTAGAAAAGAAATAACGTTATAGAATCTCATACGTTGAAACGGCTTGTACGCATGAGTTGTAACACCTTGACACGATTGTACTTATGCTCTCAGATATACACATATTTTACTACCAAGTAAAACATACTTTGTCAAAAAATGCTATGACATATGTTACATGTAAGGAGATTGCAAGGCTGTATCTCTTGTGCTTTAGGTGAGTACTACTTATGTCTTGCTCTTGGTATACCATTGAACACCTTTTCAATTAAAGGTGTGAAAAATGTGCATAACTCCTTGTTCAGATCACGGGAGTACGCTATACTGTATCCTACTATCAGGAGAAAGGTACAAATCCATGAGACAGGTGCAGCAGCAACAGCCAATAGTGCCAACTGTTGTGCAACATAGCGCAATGTCTGACACTTCGCGTCTTCCTATTGCGCTTGGTATTGCTCTCGTTAGTATGTTGCTGCTTACATTGCTCGAAGCAATTCTCATATTGCTCATTCATCCAGCTCATCTTGCAGGGCTCCTGGCGTTACCGTCACACGCTCCACTGCTACTTATTATTCCAATTATTGAGTTTGTGCTTCTTGTGCTAGCTGTACGCTTAGGCTCTATGCCCCTTGCAATTTATCGCTACCTACAGGATGCACGTGCAGCTCAAGAACAATATTATCAGTTATATACACCGCTAACCGCACTGACAAATATTCGTCAGACACCAACTGTGAATGAGCAAGGCGCGGTTTCCTCTGTAGTCGAGGAGCGTGTTGCCATTCTTGATCTGGTACAGCAGCAAGATACAGATCAACTTATTCTTGGTGTACCAGGTGCTGGCAAAACAACAGCACTGCGCGTCTATCAATATTCTGCATCAGAGCATCCCTGGGAATTGGTGTTGAAGCGCAATCGCGTCCCTATCTATATACCAATGAAAAATTATAGTCTCTTTCTTAAGACGTATCTTCCTGCTATATCTGAAAATGATATACCTGATGTTAATCATGTTACACTACTCGATTTTCTCATTGAGAGCGATCTGCCTGGCATAGAACATCTACGTCCCTACTTGTTCCGACTCTCACAGCAGGGCCGACTGCTCTTGCTGTGTGATGGGCTAAACGAGCTTGATAATACCTATCTCTCATTTGTAAGTCATGAACTTGTGCAACTGATGCACAATACACAAAACAGATTGGTCATGACCTGTCGCGAAGTAGATTACCGTGAGCAACCAGACTTTGTTGATCTTGTCAACAAAGGTCAAGCCTCGCGTGCCACCGTCTATCCGCTCCAAACTGACCAGATCCACGAGTTTGTTGAACGCTATGTAGAGCGCCAGGACAATCATTGGCTTCATACAGCTGGACAGATCATGCAGGTGATTGATCGCAGCCGCTTGCGCTACCACTGTACAAATCCCATGATGCTCTTCACGCTTATGGGCATCATCGACAAAATTGGTGTCGAGCGTGGCAAACAGATTGACACGCGTGGTCGCCTCCTGCGCGAGTCTGTCAAACAACTCATTATTCGTGAGCAGACACAACCACGTTGGAATAAAGGTGCACCATCGGAACGCGAATTGGTACGCTTCCTGAGTGAGGTTGCCTGTGCCGCACGTTGGGCTAATGACCGCAACGCTATCCAACTTCGTGTCGCAACGCCAACAGGTGAAGACATTCGCATTGGGGCGAGTATTGATGAACTCGTGGACGAACTACGCTTCTGGCTCGATGAGCATCCGCCAGAGAGTCCTTTTGTCGATGGCAACGAACTGATCTTAGAGCCATACGATGATATGCTACAACTGTTACAATTCGCACTCAGTTCTGCACTCATCGAAATCAGTCCCAGCGGTGTCTTAAGTTTCCGTCACGAATTGATTGCGGAATACTTTGTCGCGGAGTACTTCTATGCTGTAGATAGCATCAAGCGAGCCGCGCCACTTCCGATGCGCTTGGACTTGCTAGAAAATGTTGGGCGATGGAGCGAGTCCGTCGCTATCTGGGCGGGTCTACTCGATCAACCACTGACACTTGCCGAGCGTTTTGGCGAACTTGGACGTAGCAACCCCGCCTATGTTTTGCAAGCATTGGCATTAAGCCTTGTATGCGTTGGTGTGCTCTGGACGCCGCCACAGGCAGAAGTACAACGTCCCATCGCGCTTCCGCCTCGTGTTGCCGAGTCACTTGCTATTGCGGTACGCAATAGAGCGGCACGTGAGGAACTGGCACGCATCTTTACGCGCTGTGCCGAAGAAGGCGGGCAAGAGGTTTACCGCTCACTCCTGCCGCTTATTATGGTCGATGGTGTTGATGATCTCCTTATTCTGCTCGATCAGTCAATTGTGCCTGAACTGCTCTTCACACAACTGCAAGATACCGTTGATAATATCGCCTATGAAGCACAGGTCAAACGTCTCACGCAGGTGCTTGGTCGCTTCGGCAGTGTTGTAGTACCGCGTGCCGCTGAGCTAAGCCAACCGATGTCGGAACGCACAACACGCCTGCGTGCTGCCGCAATCAATATCCTCGGTGGAACAGCCGATGCACGTGCTGTTGAGCCATTACTTGCACGTATCAGCGATACCGAACCCTTTATTGTGACACGAGCCGCAAGCGCTCTAGTACGTCTTGGACCAGAACGTAGTTTGACACGTCTTGTACAAGAACTCGAAAACCGTCAACCAGGTCCCTTTACAAAGCGTGTGCATCAAGCGATGCTAACAATCCTTGCGCGTTTTCTTAATGAGCCTGACCCTGTACGCCAGGTAACAATGGTACAATATCAACGTGTCTTGGAGAGTATCGTGCTCATTCTCTCCTCAAACTATCAGTCGGAGCCAGAGGTACAGCAACAAGCCAAAGTACTCTTGGTACAACAAGCACAAATACCTTATCCTGTACAAGATGATAATGATAGTCCGTCTCAACGTGTCATCGAGGCCCTTGTGCGTTTGCTTACATCACAAGATGATATGGCAGTACAAAATGCTGTTCTCGCACTACAAGAAATAGGCGCTCCAGCCACTTCACGTTTGCTGGAGGTGGTGTTGCAAGCCCCACAAGAAGAGATTCGCATACGTGCGTTAGAAATTCTACAGGTCGTTCACGACCCTTATGCTTTGCCTGGCATATTACAACTCTTGGAAGACTCATCGCCGCAACTGCAACAACATACTGTGGATGCATTGCTGACCTATGCGCCAGGAAGTATTCCAGGGCTCATAGATGTCGTTCTTACGCACCCTAGTGAACTGGTTGCAGAGAAGGCCGCACAAATTCTTATTACCATAGGTGAACAAGCTGCCGTGCCTACAACACAAGCACTTGTACCAGTTGTTCCTGGACGCACACGGTTGCTTGTCTATGTGCTTGAACGTCTACGTGACCAGCACTCTATCGTGCCACTGATGAACCTTTTACAAGAGCAACACCTCGACCCGCTACTTATTATTGCCGTTGTGCGAGCGCTCAGTAAGTTTTCAGACAAGCGTATTGTACTAGCACTGATGATTGTGTTGTCCGACCCAAGACCACAGGTATACGAGGAAGCTATTGATGCACTAAGTCAACTAAATGAGGTTGCACTACCTTCTCTTGTATCAGCCTTAAGCGTGCCACAAGAAAATGCGACTGTACAGCGTGTACAACGCGCCTTTCTTGGCATGACACCTTTTCCAGGTGATGCGCTCATCGACATGTTGCCACAATCTAGCGATGCACAAGCACGGCATGTCATGAATGTCTTTCGACAGCAAGGGCCAGATGCCACACAAGCGTTGGTAAGAAACCTGCTCTATCACGATGAGCGCGTACGTACCTATATTCAGCAAGCTCTCAACGCTATACCCGGAGCTATTGTTGTGCCCGCTCTTTTGGAAGCACTGAATCAACCAACTCTGTTGCGTGTAGTTAAGACACTTCTGCTCAATTATCCAGACACTGCTATTCCACCGCTTGTCGAGTTACTTGGTGAGCAAGAGCGAGCCGAGGCTTCCGCTACGATCTTACCTCAATTTGGTTCTGTAATACTCAGGCCACTGTTATCAGGTTTGGAAGATCAGCGTGTCATGGCACGCGAGCACGCGGAAAACATCGTCGTCGAACTGGTGCGTCAAAGCTCGGATGAACAGGCTGTTCTACGCGATCTTGTTAGTCTCTTTGCACCGCCACCGCCACAGCGAGCACATGAATTTCTCTTAGAAATTCTTACAAATGAGCTCGCCAATATAAGTATGCCTGCCCTTCTGGAAGGACTGGAAGATGCTTACCTGATGAACGATGCAGCCGATGCACTTGTTCGTTTAGCAAGTAAGGGACCATATCGCAAGCCCGTACTTGATAGCCTGTTACAAGCCCTCTATAGTGACGAGCGCAGGCGTGGAGCGGAGGAGGCACTGACCAAAATCGGTTCGCCTGCTGTGTTGAGTGTAGGTGAGTTGATTGTAGACCCTCACCCAGCGGTGGCACGCTCCGCGAAAAACATTTTGGGAAAAATTGGTGTGCCAGCTCTCGCTTTGGTGTGGCAAGCAATCAATGACAAGAGCAATCCTGAGTCACGCGATGCCGCGTTGGAAATTTTCCAAAGTATGTCAACCAGTGTTATCAAAGACGAACTGGTTCAATTGCTTGGCAGTGACAAATCAGAAGATATCGCGATGGCAGTAGCTCTGCTTTTAGAGCGCGTGCGTGATGAGTCGGTGCGTCACTATGCGGATCGCGAGATGATTCCAGAGATGCTTGCATACGTGCAAGCACACGATACGCTTGATGCTGAACGCACAAACCAGCGCATCATTTCACTACTGCTTCTGCTCGGTGAAAAAGTAGTCTTGGATCATCTACTCGAAGCAATGGATGAAGAGCCGCAGCACAAGAAGCAACTGGCCTATATGCTGCTCTTATTCGGCTCACAAACGCATAATGTGCTGTTAGATACGTTTAACAATCCTGACACATCGCTAGAGTTGCGTGGGGACCTCGCAGCTATTCTTGGTATGACTACAACTCCCGACGTGATTACCGAATATGCCAAAAATCTTAGTTCTTATGGCTTCTCTTCCTCACGTACTAGCATTCTGTTTCCTAAACAGCTTGTTCTTTCACATCGTGCGCTTGGTGGCTTATTAGCGGGTGGACAATGGGATGAGAGCAAAATACGTGAACTGCGGAATGCAAGCCAGGAAGGGAGCCCTGCACGCGAACTCTTTAATGAGTTGTTGGGATGGCGCTATGAGCCGCAACTTACACAACTGCAAAATCAAATACAGACCGAGCGAGAGACGTATCGCCAGGAGGTAATTACATTAACAGAACGCATCCTTGCAGATCAAGCCAAATTAAGCACCCTGGAAGATGAATTAGAGCAAATCAAGCGTGAACATGGTGTGCGTGGCGACGAACTGAGCCAGACAGCAAAAGAAAAAGACGCAATCCGTGCGAACCTTGATAAAGTGACAAGAGACAACAGTGAACTTACTCAAAAGGTAGACCGCTTACAAAAGGAGAACCAGACATTGCAGGACCGTATGAATCAGGTTGCTCATCAACTGAATCCTTCTAGCAAGCCGTAAATAATGATGCAAAAAGAGACAATTACCATAGAGCGGTACCAGCGTCAAAGACTTCTTGGACAAGGCCCAATGAGTGTTGTGTGGCTAGCACGCGACACCGAGACACAAAACCTTGTTGCACTCAAAATCATGACTGCTATCACAGAGGATGACCGGCGTAACCTCAAGGCGAACGAACGCTTTACGCGTGAAATAGAAATTGCACGCAGTCTGCAACATCCTCATATCTTACCTGTGCTTGACTCTGGCTACACACTCTATAATGGGCGTTCTGTACCCTTTCTCGTTTCGCCGTACATTCCTGATGGTTCGCTAGTAGATGTAATTGAGGAAACTCCACCCTGGGAGTATTGGTCGCTACAACAAATATCGGACGCCATTCAGCAGGCTGCCGACAGCCTCTGGTATCTGCATACTCGCACACCATATATCGTGCATGAAGATGTCAAGCCAGCGAACTTTCTTATACGCTTCATACACAGTTCTCAACGCGCTGTCCATCTCTACTTGAGTGATTTTGGCATTTCTCGCTGGCAAAAATCACCTGGGGGAATGGCAAGTGAGGTACTGGGTACCTTTGCGTTTATGGCACCGGAACAGGCTGAAAAGAAGGTAAACCCAGCATCAGATCAATATGCTCTGGCGATCGTAGCCACCTATATGCTCACAGGCAAACTTCCCATTCAGGCGGCAACAAATGAAGAGTATATTCATGCCCACCTCTACGAGCAACCTTTTGTGCCGAGCGAGCTAAATCCTAATCGTCTACCACCATCGCAAGTAGATGATGTGATGTTGCGTGCGTTGGAGAAATCTCCATCAAAGCGTTTCCCAACAATTATCGCATTTGCTCAAGCCTTGGAGCAAGCGATTGGCGAGCTTGAGGAAGAAGAGGCGAGTGCTACCACTGAGCTACTTACTATTGACGACCTTGAGGCTGAGCGTGAATACGCGGACGCCGAACCAATTGCGCCTGCCATCGAGCAATCATTTGATAGCATGCCAATTGCGCTTAATATCACCGATACTGGCGAGCATCGTATGCTTGATGAGCCTTTGCCAGGAAAACCGCGTCAGGAGGTTTCAACTGCCCTCTCTGTTGAAACGACTCTCTTCCGTCCTCTTGCCTTACCCAGTCCTGCACGCTTTGAGCTGCCCGCTCGTCCCAAGTCTCTTCGCTGGTCACAGGACGGAAACATGCTTGCATGCACTCTGTATGGGCATGTCCCGCTTTTCCTGCAACGTAACGGTAACATGGGCCTTGTGCAAGTTCCCGCGGCTCAGCAAACTTCCAGCCTCTGCTGGTCGCCCGATGGACGAGTTGTTGCCATCGGAGTGCAAGGCGAGATACGCTTCTGGGACGTGCTTGCAGGAGCGGAACTTCCCTTAGCCATTCCCATGAATATACGGACAATAGATAACATGGATTGGTCAAAAAAGGGCCAACTCGCTATCTGGGTTGATGCCTCTATCATCCTTTATTCGCTTCCTTCTACCCTGCTTATGCAACGGCAAGCGCCAGTACCAGAAAGGCTTTCTACTCTTGCCGCGAGAAGTGGCGGCACGGGAGTGCTACGTTGGTCGCCAAATGGGTCCTATCTTGCAATAGGAGCAAGTAACGGCGCAATACTCTGTTGGGATGTAGAACACGAAAACGCCTTGTGGCATGTCGCGACCTCGGGGCAAAAAGTAAACAGTCTTACATGGTCTCCTGATAGCACATTGCTGGCTTGTGCATTTCGCGATAGCCGCATTGCTGCCTGGAATGTACAGAAAGGCGAGCGCGTTCTGCAATGGCAGCATTTGCCAGCCATGTCACGTACACTAGGTATCTCAATGGGGCAACGTATTGTTGTAGCCTCAAGTGAGCGACGTCTCCTCTCAGGTACAGTGGATGAACTCTTTCCAACAGCAAGTATTCCTGGTCAACTTCTCGTCGCATGCTCTCCTACACGTCCAGAATTCGCCACGCTCGACGAGCAGAGAGAAAATGTTCTCGCCATCTGGCATGAGGAACATCTTTATGTGCGGAGTTAAATATTGACACCTTTTTAGCGTGTCATTCGTGATGCTACTAGTCTCCATGAGATAATTCTGATAGAGAAGAGGGATGCTCTTCACGTTCTATGATAGAAGGGATAGAGAGATAATGGCTGGCACTAAAGAAAATGATGTAAAACTGCTTGGCGATAAAATCAAAGGTATTCGTATCGCTATGATGACTACGGTTGAGGTGGACGGTTCACTTCGTAGCCGACCAATGGTGACACAGGACATGGAGTTCGATGGTGATCTGTGGTTTTTTACAAAGGCAAGTGCGCCTAAAGTAGATGATGTGCAGCACGATCAACAAATCAATCTGGGCTATGCCAAGCCTGATGCTAATCTGTTTGTCTCCGTCTCTGGCACTGCCCAACTGGTACGCGACCATCAGAAGATGGACGAACTGTGGAAACCGGCCCTCAAAGCATGGTTCCCAAACGGAAAAGACGACCCAGAACTGGCATTACTGAAAGTAACAGTTAAGAACGCTGAATATTGGGATGCTCCATCAGGCGTCATGGGCCGTTTATATGTTGTTGCCAAAGGACTCGCCACTGGTGGCAAGGACAGTGGCGGCGAAGACGTGAAGCTAAACATTAAGTAGTCTTTCTGCCAAGAGCAATAAACAAGGGTTGATATTTGCAAATATCAACCCTTGTTTATTGCTCTTAATCTACTTCTTGGTGCATCCGGTAAATATATAAATTCTTGGGTGTAAACCTCCTTGAAACACTTTTACAGTGTCTTGTAGAGAAACTATTGACGCCGAGATGTCTCTTCTACTTCTGGCACAACTCTATTGCTTGCTGTAGGAGCAACCGCAGCCGCAGGGCGACGACTTCTTCCAAGAGCTATACCTGCACCCAATCCAAGCAGAAGTGCAACAATGCCCACTAGAATAGGAACCCACACAGCCGTACCAGAGGATGTAGGCGTTGTCTGTGCAGGAGTAGAAGTCTTTCCTGCAGCAGCACTCGATTTAACCGTGAACGTGAATGCACCTTGATCGGGGTCGCCATCGTTCGATGAAACATTGTTCCATCGCACAATGTAGATCCCCTCTTTTTCAGGCTTGATAGTAACAGACATTGTTTGAGGATTATTAATATCAAATTTAGCATCGCCAGTGCTGACTAGCCCACCACTGGGGCCATACACAAAGAGATTGCTATCCTTTACATTCGTCTTCATATTCTCGGCTGTAAATACTGTTACCGTCGTCGGTGCAGTGGAGATTGTCGAGCCAATAGCTGGTATTGCTTTTGTTACTTTCGCATGGCTTGCGACAGTAGTGTGGGCCGATACTACTCCAAAAAACGCAAAGAGTAGTCCAAAACTTAAGGCTGTTGCCGCAAGCAATCGTGTACTTCGACGAGTAAGGTTCATAAAATTGTACATCCTTCTTGAGAGGCTTAGAGGGTTGTCTTCTCTAAAGATAGAATACAGCATATGCGCTACAACCCTCTTCTACGACGAATACACGATGTACCATACTCTTTTTTCCACGAAATGCCCATAGGGATTTGTCCCTATTTTTTACCTTAGAAAGTACGTAAATTTTGTAGTTTCTTGCATCATAGCTTAGAAAGCGTGAATTGATTATGTGAGGAATTGCTCACGGGCAATCATAAAGGTTATCCGTGAGCAATTCCTTAGAATTAAGGGTTTTGCGGATCCACTAACGTGTTGAGTTGTCAATGTTATCAGAAATACGCTTTAGCAGTCGTATGGTGGAGGTGGGCAGACGTGATGAGGGCTACTATGTGGTAGTTGAGAGTGTATTTGAATGCTTGGATAGTAGCCATGAGTTAGAGATGTAGTCATTGCACGGACTGTCCATCCCAACATGCCTGCTAGCAGGGCGAGGGCCATGAGCACTAGAAAAAGAAATTTGCGTGCTGATACGGTCATTGAAAGACTCCTTCGTTTCTGTATAGCCTACGGTATTCGCGCCTTCCACGAGCCAATTTTGCTCGCTTATAGTAGTAGGTGTGAAATTGGCTCCAAAAACTTGCAAATTTCATGACGATAATAGGAATCATCACTATATTAGTGTGGGTAGTAGAGTATGTAATGTGGGATGATAGTCAAGAAAGCAGCATATGAGCATGCTGAACGATGATGCGGTATTTAGTGCCTACGCTATCGCAGAGCAGGCTATACAGCAGTACGCTCAGGGTATTCTTTCGGTGACGACCTTGGCAACACAAATATGTAGTGAGGCGTATGCACAAGGTGTTGATAAGAATGTTCCTCCACAAAAGATGCTTAAACGTATCGCGCAACGAATATGTAGCCGTGCTCTCTACAACGCTTGGCGTTCCCCTGACATTGAGATACGAAATTGTGCATTTGATAATCTCAGGCGTTACCTGGAATGGTCGCTGCTTCACTCGTCCTATGCACGCTCTCTTAAAGCGTATGCCCATGCAATCGAGGATGTGCTTCACCAGGCGTTAGAGGTGCTTTCTACGCTAGCAACACAGTCGCCCTCTGCAGGGCCGGATGATTCATCTGCGTTTCTCAAGTGGACGCAGACAATTCTTATACGTCAGGCGCATGTATTTTTAGAGCGATGCAGACGAGATGCTTGTCTCTCGCTTGACCTACACATGGAACGTTTTGCCGAACAGTTCGTAGACACTCGTAACGGTGATCCTTTAAATGAGGTGCTCTCGCAAGAGATTCAGAAGACTTTAATGGATGCCCTCCTCTCACTGCGCAATCCACGCTATCGGCAGGTACTTATAGCAATCTATATCATTGGACTAGACGAACGGGAGGTTGCGCAACAGTTAAGCGTAGAGGTACAGGATGTGTATTTATGGCGACATCGAGCGCTCAAAGCTTTACGGAATCAGCCGCAGATTGTACAAATCTTGCGTTCTTTGCGAGAGTAGTGTAGTCTAAAAGTAAGCAGGCTATATTATATAGGTATTGGTACGTTCTATTTATTGTATAGTAATAATACATGGTAAGAATATTCAAAAGCAGACGATCAATGAAATGCCAGGAATTACTTGACCTTTTGCCTACGAACGGATATGTGGATGTGTGGGAAGAGACTAGATGCCAAAAGATAGTTGCGCATATTCGTTCTTGTTCTTTGTGCTGTCGCGGGCTCGCTCGACTTTCTAAGGCAGTAATAGTAGAGGATGTATTGTCCTGTGATGCATGTCATGCCCATTTTGTTGCATACTACGAAGCGACACAGCCTATATGTAAGTCATCTCCATTAGCAGATGTGGATGTCGTGCAGATAGCGGTACATCTAGGACATTGTACGGCTTGCTCCGAAGAATATCATGTGCTTGTGGAGTTATGGGATAAAGAGGAATGTTGATAAAAGACTTAACATCATATAGAACTTTTCTCTGTCTCCGCAACTGTGCATTGTCTAATATATTAATGAAGTTATACGAGAAAGAGTGTGAGAACTTTGTTAAGTTTTTTGACCTATAAAGATGAATGCGTACTAAAAGGCTCTGAGATTAGCCAAAAACATCTGGTCAAATTGCAATATTTGGTTTACACTACGGAGACGTATTTATTGTGAGCTTTGCATGGAAGGGTGATATTGAGGAAGTGAAGGACTAACTGGTATGAGTAAACAGGATACAATTTCATCGACGGTTGACGATACGCGTAGGCGTGTAGAACTTCGCTTACATGAGTTGCGTACAAAACAACTTGTGAACCCACTACGAGACTTATTTACGAGTGAACTCAACTACGATTATAAAGATCAAATGCTGAACCTGCCCGATGAGAAAAGTAGGGAACTGGTCTATGAGAACCCTCGTATCATTGCGACAGGTGGTGATGGTGACTTTGCAATCATTTATATTCGTCTACGTGGTTTCCTGTCGCGCGGAAACGAACGCACGCTTATTTCTAAGCTTTTATCTCATCAGCTCTATGCGCTTTTCGTGTTCTCTGATAGAGAGCAGCAACGATGGCATTTTGTCAATGTCAAAGAGGGAGCGGGTGAGGTCAAGCGCCGCCTGTTCCGGCGTATCACGATTGGGCCAGAAGAGCAGTTACGAACAGCAATTGAACGTATCGCTATGCTGGACCTAAGCACAATGGGTACAGATATAGCTACGATATCTGCATTGACTATTCAAGACGCATTTGATAGAGCCTTTGACGTAGAGGCGGTGACACGCACCTTCTTCCGCGATTATCGTATGACCTTTGACATTTTGCAGAAAGACCTGAAACAGCAGACGGGTGACGAGAACTGGGCGCATGACTACGCGTTGCAATTGCTCAATCGATGCATGTTCCTCTATTTTATTCAGCGTAAACGATGGTTGGGCGACGACACAGAATTTCTCAAAACGTTTTGGGATGCATATACTCGCCTTGCTGCGGAACACGAACCTGATACATTTGCCAGTACATGGCTTACCACTTTATTTTTTCGTGCATTCAACAACAAGTATGGCATAGCCTTCAATGTTTTCCCTCGGTACATTCATGATATCCTCATGCTTGCTCCATTCCTGAATGGTGGTTTGTTTACCGAAAATGATTTGGATAGAAAAGAAGATTTTGTTGTTAGCGATGCACGTTTCTTGCAAATCTTTGAGTTGTTACAACGCTACAACTTCACAATTGCTGAAGATAGTCCACTTGACCAGGAGGTCGCGGTAGACCCAGAGATGATCGGTACGGTCTATGAAAGTTTGGTCAATGTCTCGACTGAGATAGATGAGCGCAGTGATGCAGGCATCTTCTACACTCCACGTACTGAGATTGACCTGATGTGCCGTCTTGCTCTGGTTGACTTTTTGACCAACCACCTCGGTGAAGAACACAAGCATCTGCTCTATGATGCTGTGTTTGCTATAGAGTTAGAGGATAAAGAGCTTGCTGATTCGCACTTGCGGAATGCAGACCTCTGGCGTGCTATCTACGATGATTTGAACACCATTACCATCATCGACCCTGCATGTGGGTCAGGAGCATTTCTTGTTGGGATGCTGTCCGTGCTGGACGACTTGATGGAGCGTGCTATTGTCTCACTTGGGCGAGAATCTTCCTATAGTCCATACAATGCCTATGAGCGAAAGAAGCGTATCATTGGACAAAGCTTGTATGGAGTCGATGTGATGGAATGGGCTGTGCATATTGCAGAGTTGCGTCTGTGGCTAGCTTTGATCGTGGATACCGATTACACGCGAGAAGACCTGCATGTGCGAACCGAGCCGTTGTTGCCATACTTCACGTTTAAGGTGCGCTGCGGAGATAGTTTGGTGCAGGAAGTTGGAGGCATCAAATTAGGACTGAAACAAAAGCAAGCACTCTCTCCAATGCTTAAAAGGCGTGTAACATTGTTGCGTCAGCAAAAGCTCGATTTCTATAACAACAAGCCCTCACGCGAATTGCGTACAAAAGAGGATGTGCAACGTGTAGAACGAGACCTCTTTAAGGATATTCTTGCCGAGCATATCCACGACGCAGAGCAAAGAAAAAAAGTGCTGGTGCGACAAATTGAGGATGTACAAGCACAGCAAATGGTGCTTATCGATGATGGACGTGCGGAACAACTTCCTTTCGATGGAACTCTTTTGAGTCCAGCAAAACAATTGCTTGAACGTCAGAAGCAACTGGCTGAGCGTGAAGACGAACTCATACAGTTGAAAAGGACACGTGACGCACTAGGAACTGCCAAGACACTGCCCTTTGTATGGGACATCGCTTTTGGCGAGATATTCGCGGATCAGCAACGTTTTGACATCGTGATTGGCAACCCGCCCTATTTGAGGCAGGAGAATATTCATACGCCCTACTTAAAAGATACAAGTAAGGAAGATAACAGAGCTTACAAAACAAAGCTAGCACATATGGTCTACGAACTCTTTCCGCGCTTCTTTGGCTATACAGACAAGTATGGGAAGCAGACCTTGACGAACCCAATGAACCAGAAGAGCGACCTGTACATTTATTTCTATTTGCTTGGCTTATGGCTATTGAATGACAAAGGCTCGTTCTGCTTTATCACCTCGAACTTCTGGCTCGATGTTGGCTATGGAGCCGACCTGCAAGAATTTTTGCTCAAGCATTGCCATATTAAGCTAATACTAGACAATGAGACGATGCGCTCGTTTGCCTCGGCGAGTGTCAACACGATTATCGCCCATTTCTCGCCGCCAAATGAGGCGTCGGAATGGGGACTTGAAGAGACAGCGCGTTTCGTCATGAGTCGCGTACCGTTTGAACAACTGCTCGCACCTGGGATATTTGAAACCATCGAGTCGGCACGAGAACGCAAGACTCACGATGCCTATCGCGTCTTCCCCATTCAGCAGCAAGCCTTGCTAGAGGATGGTAAGGTGCCGCTCGTAGAGGGTGATGATGAAGAACAGGAACACGCTGGCAAGAAGGGCAAGAAAAACGGTATTGTTGTAGCTGCAGAGCCACCCTATACAGGAAACAAATGGGGTGGAAAGTATCTGCGTGCGCCCGATATCTATTGGACCATTATCGAGAAAGGCAAAGATAAGCTGGTCCGGCTCGGTGATGTTGCCGACGTGCGGCGTGGGGTCACTACAGGGGCGAATGAGTTTTTTTATCTGGATGAGGCAACAGCGCGACAATGGAGGATTGAGCCAGAGTTTCTCGTACCTGTTATCAAGAGTCCACGTGAGTGTAGAAGTATTTTGATAGACCCAAGCATTCTTAAATCAAGATTGTTTATGTGTCATAAAAGCAAGGCAGAATTAAAAGGAACGAGGGCGTTACAGTACATTGAGTGGGGCGAGTCGAAAGGGTTTCAACATCGGCCTAGCTGTGCAGGAAGGGCAAGATGGTGGGATTTAGGGGAACGATACATCCCTTCTCTAAGTTTCAACTATCTCATTGACACTACTGCAAAAACATTCTATGCGCCCGAAAACTGTTATTTTAGCGATAACTTTCAAGATGTAATTATTGCTCAATCATTTGTTTTGCCTTTGTGTGCTTCGCTTAACTCGACAGTGTTTCAGTTGATGGTAAATGTTGCTGGACGGTCTAACTTTGGTGATGGTTTACTCAAAATTCAAACATATGAAGTAAATGACCTATTTTGCGTGCATCCTAAAGAAATACCAATGAAGAATGATCAGATATTTGCAGCAGCTTCTTGGAACGTCTTAACGCCTTCTCCTGAACGTATTGCTTTGGATACTATCATCTTCGATGCTTTGGGTCTTACAGAGGTTGAACGAGATGCTGTATATGATGGTGTCCGTACACTTGTGAATTCGCGTCTGAATAAGGCGAAGAGTGTTAGTACGACAAGAGAGACGCGTAAGCGTGTTGAGACGGTGCGGAAATTGACGGGGGTGTGGGTTGGAGTGCCAGACGTGGAGGAGGAAGAAGAGGTGGTGGAGGGCTATAGTGCCTGATTTGGATGATTTGCCAGAGGGAACGAGGGTGTTTGTCGATACAAACATCCTTGACTATCATCTGAGCGCGAAGTCGCGTTCCTGTGCCTCGTTTATTGAGCGTGTGGCACTACGCGAGGTGAGAGCCTATGTGAATACGCAGGTGCTATCTGACCTTGTGCATAAGCTGATGATTAAAGAAGCCTTTGTGAGAGGTTTCATCACCTCACCAAGTGCAGCTAAACTGAAAGAGTGCTTCAAGAAGGACCGCGCAAAGGCGCTTGCTCTTGTGACGTATCAAGAACAGTTTGAAGAACTTCTGACGATTGGGTTACAAGTATTGCCAATTACGAAGCAATTGCTGGTAGAAACAAAGGTTGCACGCTCAACATATGCTCTGCTGACAGGAGACTCGCTTCATGTCGGCACCATGAATCGCTGCCAGGTGAATCGACGAAATGCTCCACTCCATGATATTGTGACGAACGATGAGGATTTCGCACTTATTGCAGGCATGACGGTCTGGAAGCCAAATGATATTGTGTGAACTACAAGAGAGAATAGTTAATGCCCACTCATGACATTATTGATAATCGTAATGAAAAATTGGTAGACCATATCAACCGTATGCTCGACTCTACAGAGATGGCACGTTTCGCGGTTGGCTATTTCTTTCTATCGGGCTTGGAGAGTATTGCAGAACGGCTCGGCAGTGTGAAAGAGTTACGGTTGCTGATTGGCAATACAACGAACCGCGAGACACTGGAGCAGCTTGCTGAAGGCTATCGCCGCTTAGAGTTGGTGCAAGAGGCGGTTGAGACGCAAGCATATCCACGCCGTGTTGATATGATGCGTATGGCAAACGAAACGGCAACCAACATTCGCTCGATTGTAGAGCAGATGGACCAGACCGATTCATCTGAGGTGCTCGTAAAGACACTCGTGCGGATGATAGAAGAGAAGCGGCTCAAGGTGCGTGTGTATACAAAAGGTCGCTTGCACGCGAAGGCGTATATCTTTGATTACTACAATACGTTGTTCGATAGAGTCGGGAAACCTGTCGAGCGACACGAACAGGGCATTGCGATTATTGGCTCATCGAATCTCACGCTATCGGGAGTGAGTCATAATACAGAACTTACTGTGGTGGTGCAAGGGAACGACAATCACGCGGAACTGGTCTCCTGGTTTGATGAGCTATGGCAAGAGTCGCAAGATTTCGACGAGACCTTGATGCGTGAGATGCAACAATCTTGGGCGGTTGTGCCAGCGCGCCCCTACGATGTGTATATGAAGACACTGTACACACTGGTCAGGGACCGTATAGAGGGTGATGAAGAGCGCGATATCTTGTGGGATGACGAGATTACGTCACGGCTTGCAGACTTCCAAAAGGTCGCGGTGCGACAGGCGGTACAGATCATTCGGGATTTTGGCGGTGCGTTCGTCTCTGATGTGGTTGGGCTTGGTAAGAGCTATATTGGAGCGGCAATCGTCAAGCATTTTGAGCGGACGGAGCATTCGCGCCCATTGATTATTTGTCCCGCGCCACTGGTCGAGATGTGGGAGCGGTCAAACGAGGTGTATCAACTCAATGCACGCGTGCTCTCGATGGGCTATTTACGCGAGGATGAGCAGGGCAACGTCAACTTTCTGCTCAAAGATGCGAAATACCGTGACCGCGACTTTGTACTGATTGATGAAAGCCATAATCTGCGTCACTCTGGAACGCAACGCTATAAAGTTGTGCAAACATTTCTTGCCGCAGGCAAGCGATGTTGCTTTCTAACCGCTACGCCACGTAACAAGAGTGCATGGGATGTCTATGCACAGATCAAGCTTTTCCACCAAGACGATATCACTGACTTGCCAGTCGACCCACCCAACCTCAAAGAATACTTTAAGCTGATCGAGAGGGGTGAGCGCAACCTACCAGACCTCCTCACTAATATTCTGATTCGACGCACGCGTAACCATATTATACGTTGGTATGGTTATGATGCTACGACAAATAATCCTCTTGATGCTGCACAGTTCAAAGGGTATTTGAATGGACAGCGACGCGCCTATGTTATCGTGGGCGGAAGGCATCAGTTCTTTCCTGCTCGTGAGTTAGAGACCATTGAGTATAGCATTGAAGACACTTACAAGGGCTTGTATCAACAGTTGCGAACGTATTTTGGCAAGCCACGTAAGACGCTGGTGCTTGACCCTGCTGACGATGAACTGACATTCGCACGCTACGGCCTCTGGCACTATGTCGTAAAGAGCAAGCAGAAGCAAGAGCCATACGCGACCATGCAACGAGCAGGGACAAACTTGCGCGGCCTAATTCGTGTGCTGTTGTTTAAGCGTTTTGAGTCGAGTGTCTATGCATTTCAGGAGACGATACGGCGGCTGATCAAAATGCATAAAGCTTTTTTAATTGCATTATCAGAGGGGCTTGTACCAGCAGGTGAGGACGCACAAAACATTTTATATGAGTCTGATTATGCCGAGGAAAGAGAACTCGTGGATGCTTTGATGGCGGTATCAGGCCGCTATAAAGCGGTAGATTTCGATGTCATGCGCCTACGACAGCATATCGAGCATGATATCGGTTTGCTCGAGAAAATTTTGTCGCTGGTAGCTCCTATTTCGCCAGAGCAAGATGCCAAATTGCAAACACTCAAGAGGCGTCTCAAAGAGGCACCATTGCGAGACGGGAAACGACTGATCTTCACGCAGTATGCGGATACGGCTCGCTATCTGTTTGAAAACCTGAATCCAGATGGTAGATACAAAGATATTGAAGTAATCTACAGTGGTGATAAAAATAAGGCACGTGCTGTAGGAAGGTTTGCACCCATAGCGAATCCTGAATATCAGCTACAAAGTGGTGAGGCGGAATTGAATACACTTATTGCCACCGATGTGTTAGCTGAAGGTTTGAACATGCAGGACTGTGATAAAATCATCAACTATGATCTGCACTGGAACCCTGTGCGCCTCATTCAACGCTTTGGTCGTATTGATCGTATCGGGAGTGAACATGCGAAAGTGTATGGCTTTAATTTCCTGCCTGAAACAGGAATTGAAAAGCATTTGGGATTGCGCCAGAAACTGCACAATCGTATTCAAGAGATTCATAATACAATTGGTGAGGACTCAGCAATTCTCGATGGTACTGAACAATTGAATGAAGAAGCGATGTATGCTATCTATGAGAAAAAAGGTGGGCAGCTAAGCCTTTTTGAGGAGGATGAAGAGTTTCTGGACCTGAACGAGGCGGAGGAAATCATGCGGCAATTGCGCAAAGAGGACCCTGCCGAATATGAGCGTATTGCACGTTTGCAAGATGGTATTCGGAGCTCAAAGTATAGTGGGCAGCGTGGATTATATGTGTTTTGTCAGGCGGGACGTTATCAGCAGTTGTTTCTGGTGAACGAGGATGGCGATATTGTATCACGTGACATTCCGCGTATCCTGGGTGTAATTAAAGCGACGGCAGAGACGGTGCAAGGGGTGCAACCTGACAACTATAACAAAGCGGTGATGCGTGTGAAACGCCGCTTTGTTGAGGAGGTAAAGCATCGTCAAGCTGAGCGCGAACATACGCTTTCACTGAATCAAAGTCAACGCTATGTGTTGCGAGAGTTACGCGAGTCGTTCAAGCTTGCTGCTGATGAAGATGAAAAAGCGCAAATTAACTTGCTCGAAAAAGCATTTCGCGGTTCTATCACGACAGCCATCAATCGAGAATTGAACCTTTTGCGTAAGAACACAGTCAGAGGGCGGGAATTGTTGAAAAGTTTAGGGCAAATTTATTTTCAGCACAACATGCGTGATTGGGTCGAGAGCCGTAATAGACAACTTGCCGACAACGAAGTGCCAAGAATCATTTGTAGCGAAGGGCTGGTGTAGCTGAACGTTGTTATTGTTTAGGTTGGTTTATATCGTGCTAACTATTACTAGTTGAGAGAACAAGGTAGAGACGTGTGGCGTACACCTGAAGAACTGGTAACAATTGGTTTTGCTCAAGCACGCATCGTGATGATGAACGAGTTTCACAACGGGTATTTACGTTGTGTGCGAACACGTGTGATTGGAAAGCGCATCTTGCCAACTGCTCACCAAGCAGGAGTGCGCCATCTTGCAATGGAGGCATTACACCCTCAATTTGCGGAAGAAGCTAACCAAACGCGAACTATGCCAGAGGTCAAACAAGGATATCTAGCACAACCAGAGATGAGAGCTTTGATTCAGACTGCACTCGACCTGGGATGGACACTTATCCCTTATGAGGCAGACTTTAGTAATATTCCATCAGAACTAGCACAAAGAGGAACGATGAGCCAAGAAGTCACAAACTGGCGCGAAGAGGCTCAGGCGAAAAATATTATTCATGCACTCAAAATGCTACCACCTGATACAAAGCTTCTAGTTTGGTGTGGTAATGGGCATCATACAAAAGAACTCCTTCATGAGCAAAAGATATTTCGCGAGGGCAAGTCTATCCCTAAACCTGAAAACGAGCCTGACTGGACACCAATGGGTTATCTTTTCAAGCATATAAGTAGTATCGAGCCGTTTACCATACATCAAGAGGTTCTTTTTACTCCACATCTTCCGGAAAAACTACTTGAGGAATGCAAAGCTGATATAGAAGTCTTTGGTGGTACTGCTGGCTTTCTGAAAGGGGAAGTTCCTCATCCATCTCTTCATCTCTTTGCATCTCATAGTGGTGATGCGTTTGTATTTTCCACAGATAATGTGATGGAATAATGCTCTCTACTCACTTGTAGTATGGTCCAAGAAACCGTTCGCCATCAAAGTGAATCAGGTGTGAGGGAGATTCTGCGATCCATACTTCGGTTTCCCAAGAAATGCGGTCAAGTTCTTCTTGAAAGTCTTTGTGGTTGAGAAACGCTGTGACAAATACTAAACCTATATGAGATTGGTCAAACAATTTTTTTAATTCTGCTTGACGCATTGGAGTGATTGGATCATGATGTGTTGCAGCGTCGATCAGCACTAGCCAGTTTCTTGCCTCGTCATAAAGAATGATGTCAGGGATATTTTCGTGTTGCTCCAAAGTAACATCTAGTTTTCGCAAGCTTACATCATCAAAGTAGGTAAAATTCCCATTAGTATCACCTAGATATAGGAGTTTACCATTAGGTACAAACCTCTCTGCAAATTCACGTAGAATTAGTTCTATAAGCACGTTTTGTCCATCAGGAGAGAGCGTAAATGGTAATAACAAACATGATCTCCTTATAGGTGCTAGTAGTTCTGTTCGCGTTGATTATAACAGTGTGATAGACATACGGGAAGTGTGATACTACCACCTGTTCAGTCACATATTGAAGCAGAGTAATAGACATGGGCACCACACAGATTTGTGTGGTGCCCATGTCTATTACTCTGCTTAGATTTATTCGCGGTTGCGCATGCGCTCGTGCTGAGTAAGGAACTTCTTGCGCAGGCGGATGTTTTGCGGTGTGACCTCGACCAGTTCGTCGTTGTTGATGAAGTCGAGCGACTGCTCAAGGCTCATCAAAACGGGAGGTGTCAGGCGCACCGAGATATCCGAAGTGGAGGAGCGAATGTTGGTCTTCTGCTTCTCTTTACAGATGTTGACGGCCATATCGTCAGGACGCGAGTTAAGGCCAATAATCATGCCTTCGTAGACAGGCGTGCCAGCCTCAATGAAGGTATCGCCACGCTGCTGTGCATTGTTCAAACCATAGGTCATCGCGCTACCTTGCTCAGAGGCGACGAGCGCACCCATACGGTTGTTACCCATCTTGCCAAGCCATGGCTCGAAACCGAGCAGGATACTGCTCATGGCTCCGTTACCCTTTGTCAATGTCAGAAAGGCATTACGGAAACCGATCAAGCCGCGTGTAGGAATACGGTACTCGATACGCACGTTGCCAGACCCATCGTTGGTCATGTTTATCAACTGCGCCTTACGAGTCGCAAGGTTCTCGGTCAGAACACCAATATAGATATCCTTCGTGTCGATGATAAGATGCTCGATTGGCTCGGTAAGTTTGCCGTTCTCATCTTCGCGTGTGATAACCTCTGGTCGTGAGACCTGGAACTCATATCCCTCACGGCGCATCGTTTCGATAAGCACGGAGAGGTGTAGCTCACCACGTCCTGAGACGATGAATTCGTCGGGCGAGTTGCCATCTTCGACGCGCAAGCTCACATTTGTTTCTAGCTCGCGATAGAGGCGTGCGCGCAGTTGACGCGACGTTGGATACTTGCTCTCACGTCCCGCGAAGGGGCTGCTATTGACACCAAAGGTCATTTTGAGCGTTGGCTCAGTGATCGCTATCGTCGGCAATGCTTCCGGGGTATTGATGTCGGCGATAGTCTCACCAATATTTGCATCGGCGATTCCTGTCAATGCAACGATCTCACCTGCTTGTGCCGCGTCTACCTCGGTGCGCTGAAGGCCCTTATAACTTAAGACAAGATTGATCTTTTGACGCGAGATGACACCATCACGATTGATGCGAGCAACAAACGTGTTTGGAGCGACCTTTCCACGCACAATACGCCCAATAGCATATTTGCCTTTATAGTCATCATAGTCGAGGGCTGCTACCAGCATTTGCAGTGGTGCATCAATATCAACTTTTGGCGCGGGAATAGTATTGATGATCGTCTCAAACAATGGCTCCAGGTTGACGCGCTCATCATTGGGATGATACATCGCCACACCATCACGTCCAATGGCGTAAAGTACGGGAAAGTTCAGGTGAGCATCAGTGGTTGCAAGTTCCAGGAACAGGTCCTGTGTCCACTCTAATACCTGGTCGATACGGGCATCACGGCGGTCAATCTTGTTGATAATGACGATGGGCTGTAGGTTTAGTTCAAAGGCTTTTTGCAAGACGAAGCGTGTCTGAGGCATCGGGCCTTCAACTGCGTCGATAAGCAGAATGCAGCCATCAGCCATGTTAAGGACGCGCTCAACTTCTCCGCCGAAGTCCGCGTGTCCGGGAGTGTCGATGATATTGATTTTGACACCGCGATAGTTGATGGCGGTATTTTTTGATAGAATGGTGATACCACGCTCGCGTTCCTGATCGTTCGAGTCCATGATTAAATCGCCCATGTCCTGGTTTTCGCGGAAAATGTGGCTTTGCCTGAGCAACCCATCAACGAGGGTCGTCTTGCCATGATCGACATGTGCGATAATTGCAACGTTGCGAATGTCGGTACGTTGTACTAATTTTTCTTCTATTTGAGTTGTATTACTGTTCATGACCTGCATACTCTTTTGGGTGCTTTCCTTGTATACTCTTTTTAGAGACATAATAAAACCGGACGGTCTTCGTCGCCCGGTGGATAAGTAGGCTATTTACCCGACATTCCATTAGCTACATTGTATCTGCTCCACTACATTACGTCAAGCACACGTAGGACTTCTACAGTAGGGCTGATAATTATCGAAGCCTGCGTTGTGAACATGACAGGGGCCAGCCATTGATTGTACGGGTGAGTTGGACTCACTGGGTTTGCCCCTGTTACTCCGATACACCGCTCCTGCCTGACTTTTAAATCACACTATCCATGTAGTGTCCCATTCAAGGCGCGGTCCATGTTGTAACAGGTACTAATAAGTGAAAGATGGGTAAATGCTTGGGGAAAATTCCCCAGTGCCTCACCTGTTGGCCCTATTTCTTCTGCATAGAGTCCAACATGATTGGAATAGGTGAGCATCTTTTCCAAAACCAGGCGAGCTTCGTCGAGCCGCCCTGCACGTGCTAAGGCTTCAGAGAGCCAGAAACTGCAAGGGCTGAACGTGCCTTCGAGACTACCTAGACCATCGTCTGCCGCGAGTCTTGGATCATAGCGAAATACATGTGAGTCGCTAGTAAGCTCTTTATGAATGCGATTGATGGTTGCTATCATGCGTGGGTCTGTGGGGCCAGTGAATTTTGTAAGCACCATCAGCAGTGCGCTAGCATCAACTGCATCGCTTCCATAATATTGAACAAAACTATTGGCCTTTTCATTCCAACCACGGTGCATAACCTCTTCATAAATATTGGCACTGGTCTGTGTCCAGTTTTCAATAGGCGCAGGTAGGCCGCGATGCCGTGCGATACGGAGTGCGCGGTCAAATGCGACCCAACTCATCACGCGTGAGTGCAGAAAAGGTTTGGGACCACCACGTACCTCCCAAATGCCCTCATCATTTGTTTGCCAGTTCAAGGCGAGCCAATCTAGCAAGCGACGTAGGTTAGTCCACAGGTCATAAGAGATGTCTTTGTAGCGGTCAAAGATGTAAATGGAGTCCAGGAGTTCGCCATAGATGTCGAGTTGCTGCTGTTTGTATGCTCCATTCCCAATGCGGACAGGCCCGCTCTTACGATACCCTTCTAGGTGGTCAAGGCTAATCTCGGTCAGGTCGTGTCCACCATCGATGGTATACATTGGTTGCAGTGTACCATTGGCCTTTAGTTCATGGCAGCGTGCGTCAAGCCACCCCATAAAGGCTTCGGCTTCTTGAGTGAAGCCAAGAATGAGTAGACTATAGAGGGTGAATGCGGCATCGCGAAGCCATGTATAGCGATAGTCCCAGTTGCGAGCGCCTCCAATTGTTTCTGGTAGGCTTGTAGTTGGTGCGGCAACGATAGCCCCTGTTGGGGCATAGGTGAGCAGTTTCAGGGCAAGTGCCGAACGATGCACCATTTCACGCCAGCGTCCCTGGTACTGGCACTGGGCTAGCCAGTGTTGCCAGTAGTCTTTTGTGCCTTGAAACAGCGCTTGATAGTGCTGATTTGTGAGGCGCTGTGGTGCTAAATCATGATCTCGCGCACTTTCTAATACAAAGTAGGCGTACTGGTCTTCTTGCAGTGTGAAGGTGGCGCGTACACCGCCTTGTCCGTCTGCCTCTACAGGAACGGTAGCCGCCAATCCTAAACACAGATGCTGACTTGTGAAGATCGCACCATCTTTAGAAAGATGAACATCGTGGGCATCGCGTGCGTAGTTGAACGCGGGTTTGCATATCATCTCGATAGACATCGAGCCACGTACGACATGCACGGAGCGAATGATGTGATGCTGATGACTCTTACTGTCCACCCCTTTAATGGGCATGAAGTCGATGACTTCACATACACCATCGACAGATAGAAAGCGCGTGATGAGGATGTTTGTATCAGGGATATACATTTGTTTGCGACTCATTCCCGGCGCATAAGGTGGAGCAATGCGAAAGGAGCCACCTTTCTCGGAATCGAGGAGCGCACCAAAGACGCTTGGCGCATCGAAGCGGGGAATACAGCACCAATCAATGGAACCATTTTTCCCAATCAGCGCGACAGTATGCAGATCGCCGATAATGCCATAGTCTTCAATGGGTAGGTATCCGTTCGAGAGTCCTGGGGGCGTTTGGGCTTGACTCTGTTGCTGCATCTCTTTTCCTCAATTCCGTCCTACTACAAATACTTATTATTTTTGCTATTATAGCCTGTGCTATACATACGTTTGAGCATAGAGGAAAGGATATGAAGGGAGACCAGGATACTAGAAATTGGAAAGTAACTATGTATTCGTATTATGATTGCTCAAACTCTTGTGAGATGTTACTTATTTATTACGTAGTGTATCTAACGATGGCTTTATCGTTTATGCGAACCAGCAGTGTTGCAAAACGCTGTGTGGAGGAGTCTACTGCTCCAGCCATATCTGATGTTTGCCCTATTGTGCGAGGGCAAATCTTTGTCTCAAGCAGTTGTTATATTTGAGGAGGACATAATGTTCAAGAAACCTAAGCCTAGGTTTTCAATGATCAGCTTTTCCCTGCTGTCGATGCTTCTATTGTTACTGAGTGCTTGTGGTGCTACAGGCACCCCGACTACTAACAATAGTAACAACAGCGCTCCTGTGAAGGGTGGTACATGGGTTGATGATATTCCAAACGAGCCTGATTCGCTGACTCCCAATGGGAGTTCGCAAACATTTTCTACTCTTGTGGATCAATCAATTTATTTGCCATTGTTCGTTGGTGACTATAACGGCAAAATCACTCTTGGTGCCGCAACAGAGGTACCTACGCTGCAAAACGGAGGTATTAGTGCTGACTTCAAGACCTATGTTTTCAAGATGAAGCCAGGCTTGAAATGGTCTGACGGGCAGCCCTATAATGCTGACGATGTGGACTTCACGATCAAGCTTTGGAACAACCCTAAGTTTGGTGCGGCTAATACGCTTGGCTATGATCTGGTGACATCGACAGATGTGTCGGCAGACAAACTCTCGATTACCTTTCATTTGAAGCAAGCTTTCGCACCATTTGTCGCATCATGGACAGATGGGAAGAATGCACCAATGCCTAAACACCATTTTGCAAGTGTCGATCCTGCTTCTATCCTGAAGTCTGCGGATAACCTGAATCCGCAAGTTGCCAGTGGTCCTTTCATGATGAGTGAGAGCAAACCAGGCGATCACTATACCGTCGTGCGTAATCCGAACTACTATCTTGCTTCTCAGGGGCTTCCTTATCTCGATAGGATAGTGTTCAATGCGGTTGCAAGCGAGAATACCATCTTCAAGAACCTTCAAGCTGGCTCTATTACATCGTCCTGGTTTCTTGATGTGAGTAAGACGAACTCGTATAAGGGTCTTACTAACTACAAATTAGCCGTCAATCCTAACTCTTCAAACTACGAGCTAGCAATCTTCAACTTCAAGAACCCTATTCTTGGAAAAGACCTTGCTGTACGTAAGGCTATCGCAATGTCGATTGACCACGACGCGATGATCAAAACAGCGCGTTTAGGACAAGCAACTCCTTTGTGTACTGATCATGGTAAGTCGCTTATCCCTGGCTATCAGCCTGATGCTCCTTGCCCCAAGTTTGATCCTGCTGCCGCGAATGCCGCTTTAGATCAGGATGGATGGGTAAAGGGTTCTGATGGTATCCGCACAAAAGGCGGTCAGAAACTAGAATTCCATTATTCGACCACGTCAGGTAAGCCGTGGCGCGAAGCAGATGAACTGATTATGCAGTCCAACCTTCAAGCTATCGGTATCAAGCTCGACATCCAGAACTATCCGGCCAGTACCTTCTTTGGAACGTTTATGCCCAACGGGAAACACGATATAGCCGAATTCGAGAACTCGTATGTATACGATTCCGATGATGCCTCGGTTCTGGGGTGTAGTCAGCAGGGTACGAAAGGTCAAAACTATAGCTTCTACTGCACGCCTCAGATGGATAAATTGCTCACTCAGGAACAGCAAACCGTTGATCCGAATGCGCGGCAGCAAGCGTTCAATGCCATTCATCAGATTGAACTCACCGAGTTCCCATTTGCTATTCTGTACAGCCCTGCAGACCTTGGCATAGCCAAGACCACTGCGCATAACTATGGCCCTGGGCCTGAGGGCGCAAGTGAGACAATAGGCGTTGACAAGTGGTGGTGTACTGGTGGAAAGTGCTAAATAGTAGCTATCGAGGAGGCATATGTCTCCTCTAGGTGCAATGTAGTTCTAGGAAAGTGTCTTTGGTTGTATGACTTCCATACGTCTCATCGAAGACACTTTTCTCTTATAGAAATGACCAGGTAAAAATGATACAGGTTTTGCGAATTGTACTAAAAATAGTGTTGATGTAGAAAGAAAATATGTTATACTACGGTTTACATCATTCCCCGTCCTTTTAGCCTGTTTTACTGGAGGTATGCATGGGAAGATACGTTATCAGAAGGTTGTTACAAGCAATTCCGTTACTACTCCTCGTTTCTATTTTCATGTTTTTGTTGATTCATGCCCTACCAGGTGGTCCAGAACAAGTAATATTTAACCCTCATCTCACTCCCGCGGGACGTGCTGCATTACGTGCAAGATTTGGTCTTGATGACCCTTTGGCTGTTCAATACCTAAAGTGGCTGAAGAACATGATAACCGGTGACTTTGGGTCCTCGTTTGCTACGAACCAGCCAGTGTCACAAATTCTCTCAGAACGTTTTCCCGCTACCGTGGAGTTGTTTGGGCTAGCATTTGCGCTAGCATTAGTATTTGCAATTCTGTTAGGTATCATTTCGGCGATCCGTCAAAATACGATCACGGATTATATATTGACAACGGTCTCTTATTTTGGTATTGCAATGCCTGCTTTCCTGCTAGGTATTTTTTTGCAAGATATTTTTGCTGTGCAGTTACACTTACTGCCAGTATCAGGAACAAGTACATCTGGAATGACCTTTGATCCGTTCAACTCTTTTCTGGATGGATTTCTGCACATCATCCTGCCGATGCTAACTCTCTCAATCCTCTTTGTTGCAGGTTGGAGCCGTTATATGCGTTCCAGTATGATTGAGGTTGTGAAACAGGACTACATTCGCACTGCCCGTGCTAAGGGAGTGAATATGACATCTATTCTCTTAGGTCATGCTCTGCGCAATGCTGTTATTCCGCTGATCACTGTTGTTGCCATCGATTTTGGCGCAGTGGCTGGCGGAGCAGTGCTCACAGAGGGTATCTTTGCGTGGCCGGGCATGGGATCACTCTTTCTTGGTTCACTTGACAGTCGCGACTATCCTGTTCTTCTAGCTGTACTCGTTCTGAGTGCTATTCTTGTGATTGCGTTTAACTTGATAGCAGATATTCTCTATGCTGTCATGGACCCACGTATCCGTTACTCATAAACTTTATGTCTCGAAAAGGAAGGAGACAGCTATGGATGTATCTCAGCAAGTCAACGCAACGCCATTAGAGGATGATGAGCCATTTATGGAAATGACTCCGGCGCTCGTGCAAAAGCGTCGAAGTCAGAGACGCATCATCTTTGATCGTTTTATTCGTAATAGAGCAGCAATTGTAGGCGCATCATTCTTAGTTCTTCTGGTACTCTTCTGTTTTCTTGGTCCGATTGTGACAGGGCATAATAAACCTGATATTCTTCATGAGGTAGATGCCCTACAATTTCCAAATGCAACGTATCCGTTCGGAACAGATAATGTGGGAAGAGACCAGTTTGCGCGTGCTATGGCGGGTGGACAAATATCCTTGTTTGTTGGTTTGGCTTCGATGCTTGTTTCGCTGTGTTTTGGCGTTGGTATCGGTGCGTTTGCAGGCTTCTATGGTGGTATTGTTGATAACATTCTCATGCGTTTCACTGATATTGTGTTATCGGTACCCCTCTATCTTCTGCTTTTTGTACTTTCTGCTTCGTTCAGTGACGGGACACCAAAGAGCATTATCTTTTTGATTGCTATCTTCGGCTGGACCTCTGCCGCTCGTCTTGTGCGTGGTGAGTTCTTAGCCATGAGGGAGCGTGAATACGTACTAGCGGCTCGTACCATTGGTGCAGGCAACTTGCGCTTGATGTTCCGTCACATTTTGCCGAATGCAGCTGGACCTATCATTGTGAATGCAACCTTATTGATTGGGACGAATATCATTCTCGAGTCGATCTTGAGTTTCTTCGGCTTTGGATTGCATCCACCTTCGGCAAGTTGGGGCAACATGGTTGCCGATGGTCAAAATCTATTTGATACTGCACCATGGCTTGTGTTTACACCAGGGTTGCTCATTTTCTTCACCGTGCTGAGCATCAACCTCGTGGGTGATGGTTTACGTGACGCCCTTGACCCTTATATGACAGAACGTTAGGGAAAGATAGTTTTATAAGGAGTAACGATATTGGGAGAGCATCTGCTAGATGTGCAGGATCTCAAGACCTACTTTAAAGTGAAGAGTGGTCGAGTGCGTGCCGTAGATGGCGTAACCTTCGCAGTTAAGCCAGGGGAAAAGATTGCTATTGTCGGAGAGAGTGGTTGTGGCAAGAGTGTCACCGCTCTCTCGATTATGCGCCTCGTCGCTCAACCACCCGGTGAATATGCTGGCGGGAGCATTATGTTCCAGGATCAGGACCTGCTTGAACTGCCAGAGAGCGCTATGCGTCACATACGCGGCGGTCAGATTGGAATGATTTTCCAGGACCCAATGACATGTCTTAATCCCACGATGAATGTTGGTAAACAGATTGCCGAGGGATTAAAAATACATCTGAGGCTTAGTGATGGTGAGTCACGTAAACGAGCAATGTCTCTGCTCGAGCAGGTTGGTATTCCTGATGTGGCAAACCGCATCAATGCCTATCCGCATCAATTTAGCGGTGGTATGCGTCAGCGTGTCATGATTGCGATTGCGCTCGCCTGTAATCCCAAGCTGCTGATTGCTGATGAGCCGACAACTGCTCTTGATGTAACCGTACAAGCGCAGATTCTCGAACTCATTAATGGTGTCTGTAGAGATTTTGGCACAGCCCTGGTGCTTATCACGCATGATCTGGGCGTGGTAGCGGGTATGGCTGACCGTGTTGTTGTTATGTATGCGGGTAAGGTTGTGGAAGAGGGACCCACCGAAGAGATATTTTCAAATCCGCGCCATCCATATACGCTTGGTCTACTCAGTTCTGTGCCGCGCCTGGATGAGAGGCGCAACGAAGAGTTGAAGACGATTGAAGGCGCACCGCCCGACCTGTTAAACCCTCCCACCGGCTGTCCTTTCATGCCTCGTTGTTTCTACTCACATAGTGTCTGTCGCGAGATGCCTCCACTTGATCCTGTTGGTGGCAATCTAGTCCATCGTAAGGCATGTTGGCCCGATATTAGTGATCCCAAGGAGCAAGATCGTGCCGAACGAAGGCGTTTAGCTAGGGTAGAGGCACAGCGTGAGAAGAGTAAGCAAGCTGCTAGTAGCGAAGCACTTCGTTCATCGTAAGGAAGAAAAAAGCAGATGACTGAGACAGCCGTAGCGAGTCAGACGTTATTGGATATACGCGACCTGAAAATGTATTTTCCTTTAACGCAAGGTATTGTTTTGCAACGCGTCGTGGGATATGTTCGTGCGGTGGATGGTGTGAGCTTTAGCATAGAGCGTGGACAGACACTTGGTCTTGTGGGTGAAAGTGGATCAGGCAAAACAACGATTGGACGTACTATTATTCGTCTCTACAAACCGACTGAGGGATCGATTTTCTTCAATGGTCAAGACTTGGCGAAGCTACAAGGCGAACCTTTACGGCAAGTGCGTCGTCAAGCACAAATGGTCTTTCAAGACCCCTATGCTTCGCTCAACCCACGTTTTACCATCGGGTCTTTGATTGCAGAGCCAATGCAGATTTATAAGATGGGATCGACTCAGGAGTTGCGTGAGAAAACCATAGAATTGATGCGCGTAGTTGGTTTACGTTCTGAGTATATCGATCGCTATCCGCATGAGTTTAGTGGTGGTCAACGTCAACGTATTGCTGTCGCCCGTGCAATTTCAATCAATCCAGAGTTTGTGATTGCTGATGAGCCAGTTTCGGCGCTTGATGTATCGGTCCGTGCGCAGGTGTTAAACCTGTTGCAACATCTACAGCAGCAATTTAATTTGACATATCTATTCGTCTCTCATGATTTAAGTGTTGTACGCCATGTTGCAGATCGTATCGCAGTGATGTATTTGGGTAGGATTGTGGAGTTGTCTGATCGTGACGAACTGTACGCAGCTCCTAAACATCCTTATACAAAGGCGTTGCTTTCAGCGGTGCCTATTCCTGACCCTCAAATAGAGAAAAAGAGGCACCGTATCATTCTTTCTGGTGACCTACCTAGCCCCATTAATATTCCGTCTGGCTGTCGCTTTCATACACGTTGCCCAATGGCACAGTCTATTTGCCGCGAGGTGGACCCAGTCTTCGAAGCAAAAGAAGGCCGTGAACACTACGCAGCGTGTCACTTCTCTGAGAAGGTAACTCCACATTGATGGCCTGGCTAGCTAAGGAGTGTTGTTTGGGTTAGCATCTCAGTTTAAAACCAATTTTCGTTGTCATCGAAAATTGGCATGGATTCGCAACCAAAAAGTGTTATAGATCGTATATAATGGTAAGAGTGGCTGCAAGAAAGCTACCTTCCTACTTTGAGCATAAAGGGATACAACTATGCAAGATCAACAACCCGTACAGCGCCGCTCAAGCGGAGCAAAAGCTCTTACTGTTGATGAACAGGCTACCATCGCACGCTATCGCGTCCTTCAAATCGTTGCATTACTTCTCACCGCTGGTTTCGCTCTTGGTCTCCATCTCGTATTTGGACACTAGAGTACTTCCCAAACGGTATATTCATATATAAAAGCAGGTACCTCGCGTTGGGTACCTGTGTCTATTTTTTTGGGCTCTCCGACAATCCTCGATATACTTTGCTACAACTAGAGATCAGCAAAAGAATTGTGACTTTGGCCTACTCTCTTCTTATAATATCTCTGGGAGTTGCCATCCTTTGCTTCTTAAACACTCCTGAAAGCGTCGCACAAAACGTGATGCGCCAGGACGCTCCAAATCTAGTACAAAAGCATTCCTTGAAAGATGATAACAAGGGGCAAAATACAACTTTTGAATAAGAATATCTCCTTTCTGTGAGGCGGCTTGAGCATAAATCTTGCGAATGTATCGCTCTGGATACTGCTGACACCAATACTCCATTAAATGAGTAAGAAGGGTATGCAGCAATTCAGGATGTCCCTGCTGTGTAACAACGCTCTCTGCGAGAAGCGTGTATTCGCCTTTACGTCCGTAGGTCTCGACTTCATCTGCACGAATATCCGTTTCGTGTCTGTCACCGCGCAAAATGTCAAAGATTAGAGCTTCCGAGAGTGGTAACAGGTTAATGTAGGCAAGAATACGTTCTCGTTTAGGAGAATCGTAGAGAGCTAACGCTAAACGCGGATTTCTTTTTACGCGCTCAACATAGTAGTCAAGAGGTTTTAGTAAGACCTCATCTTGGTACACCAGATAATCGAGTTTAAGAGACGATAAGACATCATCTACCCCAACAATCCAATCAACCATACCATGAACGGTTGCCCTGCTTCTTTGCTGTCTTTCAGTAAGCTTCTGCTTCACCGCAAGAATGTCGGAAACGCTATAACGCGCACCCCTTTTTTTACTTCCTGGCTCCTTTGTAATTTGTCCCGATTGGACATAGTAAAAGAAACGTCCAGCATTTACTCCTAGCATTTCCTCTGCTTCACGAGAGGAAATAAACTGTTCTAATGACATAGTACTCAAACACGCCCCTTACTAAGTTTTCTATCGCCTGAAATGATACTGTATTATATCCGTACAAATCTAAAAAGAAAAGGCTTGACGAAAGTCTTCTCAATTAGTATACTTAATAGTATGATAAGTTCCTATAAATAAATATTAAGAACTTATTATGACTAAAAGATGCACACCCACACACCCTTCTTGGACAGGAAGACCTCTCAGGCATTCGAGAGCGCACCACGTGACGCAAACGGCGGAAGAAGGGCTTGCAAGTTCTTCCCCTAACACTCAAACAACGACATGCTAATCGGCATGCATCCAAGTGGGCATTTGCCGAATTGCATGGTATCATTATGTATAAAGCCGCATTGTCTGGTTCCTCGTTTGTCGTGAAAGTCGATGCTGATTATACGAGTAAAGCCTGTCCGATGTGTGGCTACACCGATAAGCGCAATCGTCCAGGCAATGGACTGATGTTTGTGTGTCAGAACAAGGAGTGTGGATATCAGGTTCGGATTGGACATGCCTATCGGCTCCATGCGGACCTTGTGGGTGCAAGAAATAGTGCGATGCGAACGTTTCTCATCCGACAGGATTGGGTGAGAACGGGGCAGTTGTCAGTTGTCCCCGATGTGTCGGACAACGAAGCCAAAGCTGCACGCCTCTCCAGGTATGCAGAATTGCGGTGGGGTCCTGATGCAAGCCCTCGGCTGTAGCAGTGAGGTATCTGACTAGTATTGTGACCATCTATCTTATGTATTCAACGGAGTTGTGCAAGCCATGAGTACACCTTTCTCTCGTTCAATTCCACCATACCCTGCTCGTGACACTGCTCCTAAACGCTTGATCGTTACGGCTAGCATCACAACGTTCGCTATTCGCGATTGGTCGCTGTGTGTGCTGCTACGTGAGGGACCGTGGGGACCACCAATGCGTCTGGTGCTTGGCACAGAGTCGGTAGCGGATGCTGTGGAGCGCACATTAGATGCACTATTGTTATGGCCTGCGCACGCGTCGCTTGTACAAATGAAAGCTGGCTGGCAAGAGCAACAGGTATGTGTGTGGGGAAGTACGGAGGAGGGTGCAGCCGTTTCACTCATTCATAGTGTTTTGTTACGTGCGAACCGTGATGAGCTGCGGGCGAATTTGCAACAGCACTCTATACCAAGCTTACGCGTGACATGGGTGCCAGTTGCGGAAATTGAGTTAGGGCGACGCATGATTGATCCTGAGGCGTTTCCCAGTTTGCAAACTGCATTGCATACGTTGCGTTCACAAATACAGCGCAATCCAGAGATCGTGTTGCGCTTTCTCGCGGATATGCATACAATGCGTACGGCCGAGTCCGCTGGAGTTATACCTCAGCAGGAGACGAATGTTTTCCTGGAGCAAGGAACGGGCCCGATGATAGCGTTTAGAGAGCCAGAGACAGGGAATGGTATACTAACACTAGCTGAGGCTACACTGCTCTATCGCGCGTTTTTTCCACCTGATGAGCAGATTGATCTTTCAAATCTACGGCGGCGTTTTTTGGCGACGAATACCTTGCAATTGATAAATGAAGATCGTCCTGTACGTGGTCGTGAGATGGATTGGCGACGTGTGAGCCGTGCGTACAAATATCTAGGCTAAGAGGACTTACTATGGCGAAGGTAACAACAGGGACAGGTGATACAGGATATACAGGGTTGTTGGGCGAAGAGCGTGTTGCGAAATATGATCCGCGACCTGATACGTTTGGGACGGTTGATGAGGCAACATCGGCCCTGGGATTGGCACGTGCGATGGCTCAAGATCAGAAGGTCAAGGATATCATTTATCGCGTGCAACAAGACCTCTACTTGTTGATGGGTGAACTGGCAACGACGCCCGAAAACTATGAGAAGATGGGCTTGCGTATGACGATTGAGCATGTGCAGCACCTTGAGAACATAGAGGAGCAGATCAAGCAGGAAGTGGTGATTCCTAATAAATTTATTATTCCAGGTGATACACTTGATGGAGCCGCACTTGACCTTGCGCGTACAATTATTCGTAGAGCAGAGCGTATGGCGGTCAAGCTGTTGCACGATGGTGGTATTGCCAATGTTGAGGTTGTGCGCTATCTCAATCGCCTCTCCGATCTCATATTTATTCTTGCACGCTATGTCGAGGTCAAATCTTCGATTGCCGAGCTACCTCAACCATAAATTCTTATAGATAGATAAAATACCTTGATAGTACTACATGCCATTTATGATAGCCTTGTGTCCGGTACTCTGCACATTTGGGCCGAGTCGTCTGATACAACGATGATAACTCCCTCTTCCAGGCAGAGCCAGGGACAGTCTGAGAAAGTAGCGACGCGCGAGCATCCATTTATGTTGTCTCACGCTGCTCTTAGAGGGGCAATAGGGGAGGTTGTTGGTTCGCCGCTTCTAAAGCGAGCGAGTACAGGCACAATGTCGCTACGCTTGCCCTCGACATCTAAAGCCCCTGCGCACTCACCCGAATTGCTTGTGGAGGAGTCGCTCGAAAGTGCGACGAGTCTGAAATGGTGGGATGTTGAGACATTGACCTTTTCTTCTGGTCTCTCGCTTGATATGCTCCTCGCGCTTCCTGAACATTCGCCGTATGGGACTAGGTATGGAAGTTCCCTACGCTTTTGGATGGTCGTGGCGACATTTGCATTTGAACTGATTACAAAGCAAGCGTTTATCCCCACACTGCAAGAGATAAAGCAAGGAAGAACCACGCTCTATCAGGCGATGTGGAAGATGTTTCTTTCGCAAGAAGACACCGAACGCTTGCACGTGCTAACTCAAGCTATGCCGCCCGTGTGCTGGTCCTTCATGCCACCTGGGGAAAAGAGCGTCTCATTGTTGTATGAGATCGTACAGAAGTTTCTTGACCAGAGCGTTGATGCTTTTGTGCGTGAAAGTGTATCATCGAATGCGCTTGTTTCAAGTCGTGCTGGGAGAAAAACTGCGACGGTGCCTGAGCAGTGGTTACGGGCGTTGTCTTCTGAGAACTCAACACTTACGGCGTCATCTGAAGAACTACAACAGTTCGCAAAATCTCTTGCTGCATGGCTTGATATGCTGCGGCCGGTTACTGAAAACGCCTCATTTCGCACCTGTTTTCGTTTGGACACACCCGAAACAGAGGAACAACTCTGGCGTATCAGCTTTTATCTACAGGCAAATGATGATCGAAGTTTGCTCGTTCCGGCAGATGATGTATGGCAAGAACGCTCGGACACACTCACCTTTCTTCATCATAAATTCGAGAATCCCCAAGAGCGATTATTGACCGATCTTGGCAGAGCCTCACGGCTTTTTCCCATTCTTGAAGAGAGCTTAAAAACGGCACACCCACGTGAGTTGGCTTTGAGTACGGAAGAGGCATATGCGTTTTTACGTCAATCGGCCCCATTGCTAGAGCAGAGCGGCTTTGGTGTTCTTGTGCCACCGTGGTGGTCGAAAAGTTCGGCACGTCTGAAAGTGAAATTGAAGCTCAAGCCCAAGTCCGATCCAAGAGTTTCGTTAGGACTTGTAGGGCTTGATAGCATTGTTGCGTATGATTGGAATGCGGCGGTTGGGGATTCGACGCTTACAGAAGACGAGTTTGAGCATCTGGTCAATCTGAAAACACCGCTTGTACAGGTGCGTGGGCAGTGGGTAGAGCTACGCCCAGAGGAGATTGAGGCTGCAATTAGCTTCTTCCAAAAGAAACGTAAGCGTGGTGAGATGAAACTTGGCGAGGCGTTAGGTCTCGGTCTTGGTCAAGGTATGTCTGAGACAGGGCTGCAAGTTGCAGAGGTTGAGGGCGATGGCTGGGTCAAGGACCTGCTTGAGGGATTGACAGAGAATGCTAAGCTCAATGCTATTGAAGTGCCACCAACACTGCAAGGAACGTTACGCCCTTATCAGTTGAAGGGGGTCTCATGGTTGGCCTTCCTCAAGCAATTTGGCCTGGGAGCTTGTCTTGCGGATGATATGGGGATGGGGAAGTGCTTAAGTAGAGACTCGTTAATTGCTGTAAACGGAACTCTGCAAAAAGCCGAAGATATTTGGAAGCGATATGCTGGGGAAGTAACCTCTGATGGTGTTGCAGATTGGGCTAATCCAAAGAAAGAAATGCTTGTCAATTCAATTGACGATGCGACAGGAAAAATTGTACAAACTTCTATCAATCATCTCTATCGACAGCACGTTTCTGCAAATCTGCGTACTGTTCGGCTAGAGGATGGAAGTAAAGTAACAATTACAGCTTCACATAAACTGCTTACAGACAAGGAATGGACAAACAATCTTCACGTCGGTGACTATGTCTGTGTGCCAGCGAAACTTGAGTGGCAAGGTAAGTCAGAAGACCCCGATCTTGTGAAGTTTCTTGCTTGGCAGATTGCTGAAGGATATGAAAATAACAAGCAAAACGCTTTGAGCATTACACAAAAGGATATTTCTATCCTTAATGAATTAGAATCAATTCTCATACGTTTGAGCGAAAAGTATGATATCAAGGTGAACCGTCCTTCTATCTATGCTTGGAAGAGCAAGGCTGCTTATCTAAGGCTTATCAGTACGTCTTATAGACGCTTTCTTGAAGGGCGGGGATACACGTGGGGAATGTTGTCAAGTAGTAAACGCATTCCAGACTTCATTATGCAAGCCAGTCTTGATAGTGTGCGTATCTTTCTACAAAATTTCTTTCAAGCAGAAGCTTCTGTTGTTGTCAGCATGAAAAGCATCGAGATTAGTACTGCTTCGCCTCTACTCATGCAGCAACTTTCATATCTGCTTCGACGGTTTGGCATCTGGATGAGAGTATCTACGAAGCAGAAACGAGCAACAAATGGTACAGGAATTTTCCGTTCCTATCAAATTGGTGTCTTAGGTGGAAATGCTGCTCGGAAGTTTTGTCTGCAGATAGGCTTTGCCGGGAGCGAGAAGCAAGAACGATTAGAAAAAATTTGTGAATTTGTGAGTAATACCAATGTCGAAGGTATTCCGGCCTCTGAAATTATGGTTCAGACCATCACTGCTACAAAATTGCCTATTCGTCACTTTGGTATGCCTACCGTGTATGCCACTGGCTCACAACAATTCTCGCCTACAAGTTTGAAAAAGGTTATCTCAGCTTTCGACAGTATCTTGAGTGGCGAAACAGAACAGTTATATCGAGAAATGTATGGTGCCAAGAAGTCAAAATGGACTACTCAGACATTAGTAGCATATAAGCAGTTAGACAAGCAAGCGTTGTTCTTAACTAGAGATAAATTACAGCACTTGGTTGACCAGGAGGTCTACTATTGTAAGATCAAAGAAATCGAAGAGATACAGTACGATGGTTGGGTATATGACTTTGAAGTTGAAAAGCATCATAACTTTGTAGCGAACAACATACTATGTCATAACACTGTACAACTTATCACACTTCTACTTCATGAACGATCCATGCAGAAAGGTGTTTTATCGCTTCATCCCACGCTTCTTGTTTGCCCAATGTCTATCGTAGGTAACTGGCAACGCGAACTACAAAGGTTTGCCCCCTCGCTCAAAGTAATGGTGCATCATGGCACGGAGCGACTGTCGGGGCAGGCGTTTGTTGATGAAGTGGAGAAGCATGATGTGGTGCTTACAACGTATGCGCTTGCTTTACGTGACAAAGAGCATCTCGCACCCATTACCTGGGAGCAGGTGGTGATTGATGAGGCACAGAATATCAAAAATGAGTCCGCGAAACAGACGCAAGCGATTAAGAAGCTAGACGCGAACTACAAAATTGCTTTGACGGGAACGCCCGTTGAGAACCGCTTATCGGAACTCTGGTCGATTATGGAATTTCTGAATCCAGGCTATCTGGGGTCTGGTACAGAGTTTCACAAGAACTTTGCAACGCCTATCGAACGCTATCATAATGCTGAGCGTGCGGATGCATTAAAACGCTTGACTCAACCCTTTATTCTTCGGCGTTTAAAGACGGATAAAGAAATCATTCGGGATTTGCCTGACAAGATGGAGATGAAGGTCTTTTGTAATTTGACGCAAGAGCAGGCCTCGTTATATGAGGCTGTGGTCAAGGAGATGCTTGAAAGGATTGAAGAGGCGGATGGGATTGAGCGTAAGGGACTGGTACTAGCAACGCTGACCAAACTAAAACAGGTGTGCAATCATCCGGCGCAGTTTATGAGCGATGGCAGTCGTTTAGAGCATCGTTCGGGCAAGCTTAATCGGCTAGAGGAGATGCTAGAAGAGGTCGTGGCGACTGGTGATAAAGCCTTGATTTTCACGCAATTTGCTGAGATGGGCGGGCTGTTACGCACAGAGTTACAAGAGCGGTTAAACCGCGAAGTTTTGTTCCTGCACGGGGGAACGCTCAAGAAGCAACGTGATATGATGGTTCAGCGCTTCCAGGAGGAGCGACGGGGTTCGCCGCTCTTCATTTTGTCGCTCAAAGCTGGTGGTGTTGGTTTGAACCTGACAGCGGCAAATCATGTCTTCCACTTTGATCGCTGGTGGAATCCGGCTGTAGAAAATCAGGCCACCGACAGGGCATTTCGTATTGGACAAAAGAAGAATGTGCAGGTGCATAAATTTGTGTGTGTTGGCACATTGGAAGAGCGCATCGACCAGATGATTGAGCAGAAAAAAGAGCTTGCTGAAAGTATTATTGGCAATGGCGAAAACTGGCTCACTGAGATGTCAACTTCTCAACTAAAAGAATTGTTTGCGCTGAGCCGTGAGGCAGTAGGAGAATAGCGTTATGGGTAAACGATGGCGCGGTGGCTATGATGATTTTGAATGGGATTATTACTCAGAGCATAGGCCACGTAGAGTTGAGGGGGGGATCAAGGCGAAAAGTGAGCGTGGCACAATTGGTGAAACGTGGTGGTCCAAGCGTTGGGTTGAAGTGCTAGAGTCGCTAGGGATGGGTACACGCCTCACGCGGGGACGCTCTTATGCTCGACAAGGGCAAGTGCTCTCAATTGAAATTGAGCCAGGGCTGGTAAAAGCGAAGGTGCAGGGGTCGATGCAACAGCCATATGCCGTCAAGATACGCCTCCATCCGCTTTCTAAACGCGATTGGCAAGAGGTAACAACAGAAATGGCCTCTCAAGCCATATTTGCTGCGAAACTGCTTGCGGGTGAGATGCCCAAGAATATTGAAGAGGCCTTTGATAGCGTTAACCTGTCGCTCTTTCCAGAGACAGAGGAAGACTTGCAAACAAGTTGTACCTGTCCTGATTGGGCGAATCCATGTAAACATATTGCGGCAGTCTACTATATTCTCGCTGAACGTTTTGACGAAGACCCGTTCCTGCTCTTTAAACTGCGAGGACGAGATAAAGAGGCAATTATTGCTGCGTTGCGAGAGAAGCGTGTTGAAAAGCTTGAGACGAAACCCAAGGGAGAGAAGGCTAGCACTGGTAGAGTAGAGAAGTATGAAGAAGTACAGCCGGAGGCGGCGGCTGTTCGCCTTGAGGATCAGTTAAGCACGTTCTGGTTAGCAGGAGAGGTACTCGATACCTTCGCTGTGGGTCCAGGGTCGCCTGATGTTGATAATGCTCTTCTCAAAAGGTTAGGCGATGCTCCCTTTATGGTTGAGGGGAAGAATGTCGCAAAGCTACTTGAAAAAGCGTACGATGCTGTGCATACAGTAGTTTTACATAGAAATATGTAATCTCATGTGTTTCTACATCAATACTTCGTGAACTAGCCGATCTCGAGTGCAAGTTTTTTGAAATCATGCCGAGAATAAGTTATTAAGGACATAATTTTCTTGACATAATCAAGGCTTTATGCCTAAAATGAAAAGATACTGTGTGTTTTTAGTGCTTGACCTACTTTTGAGTGTAGAAAGAAGGCTGATGGTATTTAAGCCGAGTTTAAGACAAAATCTGCTTGATGAGGCGAATACTTTTCTTGACTTATGTAACTTTGAACATGCTTTGTCGTCTCCTCTTTATGAACGAAGTATGGATGTGACTCATGCAATCGAGCACTTCGGCAACTATTCACATACTAAAGAAGAGCTTGCCTTTGGAGCGAAGGTGGCTTGGCGCAATAGTTCGCGCTGTATTGGACGACTCCATTGGCAATCTCTTCTGATACGTGATATGCGCCATTTGTTAACATACGAAGACATTTTCGATGCACTGGTTGAACACATACAACTTGCAACCAATGGAGGGAAAATCAAGTCCATCATTACTATTTTTGCGCCACAACGACCTGGGGAACCTGGAATACGTATATGGAATCCTCAACTGATCAGATATGCAGGTTACAAGCAAGCAAATGGAGCAATTATTGGCGATCCCCTCCATACGAAATTCACAGAGGTTGCTCTTCGTATGGGCTGGAAGGAAGGAAAGAAAACATCATTTGACATCCTCCCCGTTATCCTTCAACTACCAGGTCAATCCCCTAAACTTTTTGAATTGCCAAATGATGTGGTGAAAGAAGTTCATCTTACTCATCCTGATTTTGCTTGGTTTGATGATCTACACCTAAAATGGTATGCTCTTCCTGTCATTTCAGATATGCGTTTAGAGATTGGTGGTATTTCCTATACTGCTGCCCCTTTCAGTGGATGGTATATGGGAACAGAAATTGGCGCACGCAACTTGGCAGACAATAAGCGGTACAACATGCTTCCTGTTATTGCAAAGAGAATGGGGCTTGATATAGGTTCTGAAAGAAGCTTATGGAAAGACCAGGCGATGATTGAGCTAAACAAGGCAGTATTGTATTCTTTTGCTACGCAAGGCGTAACTATAGTAGATCATCACACGGCATCTAGACAATTTATAGTACATGAAGAAAATGAGGTTCGTGCGGGTCGATATATACCGGGAGATTGGGGCTGGCTCGTTCCGCCTGTATCTGGTTCTTTATCACCTATCTTCCACCATAGATATGTGGATTTTGCTAGTAAACCAAACTTTTTTTATCAGCCGAGTGCTTATAGTGCGTGAATATTGACGAGATTGTTGCGATACGCCGCGCAAACGGATTGTAAATAAGACGTAGCCTAGCATATATGCCTGTAGTTGTAACATTCGATGCGGTCACAGAAATCATCACCTTACTCCGTTTCAAGCCTGTAAAGGAAAATGTTCGTCTTTCTCAAAATGTGAGATAATTCACTGCATTTTTGTGGTATTCCCTGCATACTTATGAAGGGAATATTTTTTTCCTATGAAATACTTTCCGTTTCTTCTCTTGATCGAGACAAAAAGAACTCTTTAAGCATTGATACTAGTACAGGATCTGAATTCAGCACACCGCTGGATAATGATGGGATCACATGAATGCAGTGGAAGACGACTCTCAATTGACTCTTGAAGCCTCGCAAGGATCAACAGAGGCATTTGAGAAGCTGGTAGTACATTATGAGCCGCGCGTGAGGCGTATGCTCTATGGACTTACACAGGACGTGCAACTTACGCAAGACCTTTGCCAGGAGACCTTTCTCGCGGCATATAAGGCGTTGCCTCGAATGGATGGCAAGGAGTTGCGTTTTGCGCCTTGGCTCTATCGCATTGCGCTCAACCAGGTGCGTAGTGAGTGGCGACGGCGAAAACATGTGCTGGTGATTCCATTTTCGTCGCCACCATCTAGCGGCGACGAGGAATTCGACGAGGCAAATCGGGACTTTATGGTGAGTGATGTACGCTTTGAAGAAGGCGTCGTAGAGCGTGACCTTGTGCAGCGTGTCCTTGCTCAACTTCCACCTGCCTCAGCGATGTGCCTTATGCTAGATGCTGAAGGATTCACGTATAATGAGATTGCAGAAACTCTGCAAGACTCACTCTCCGCCGTAAGGAGCAGACTGGCCCGTGCTCGCCAGTCGTTCCAACGTATCTATGCAGGACTCGATCAAGAAGGAAGCTGATGAAGGACGATGTTCAAGATTCGCATGCAAACGAAGGTCTTCTCCCGTGCTCAATGAGTAGCCAATGTCTCCGTTTTATAGATGAGCTAAGTGAACACGTGCCGCAAGAAGGATTGACTTTAGAGAACACGCAAGATGCGAAGCTTCTGGAGCAGCTACGCGTCCACGCTCCAACTTGTCAAACCTGTACCGCTGCCGTGGCTACTGCAAGTAAGATGCTTGCTCAACAACGTCGTGCCTTGCGTACCATTCTTGATGAGGGTGAGCAGAAGATTCCCTCGACTACAGCAAACATCATGGCGGCTATTCAGCAAGAGCAGATACTGCCTCGAAAAGCATCTATTGGCGTGAACAATCATGCCCATGAAATAGCATCTAGCGTACCGTTTCCACAGATGCGTGAGCTTGAGACGCCGCGACCAAAACGACCAAAGCGCACTCTCTATAATGCTTTAGCACTTACAGCGGTAGCTGCTATGCTTGTAGCTTCTTTTGGCCTTCTTCGCTCTATTTTGCCGTCGCGTTCTTCGAGCAGCAGTAGTAGTGCCATGATGAGTAGTCCTACTGAGACGATGACGAAATACACACCATTCATTCCAGGCACAACTGCCACATGGGCCGCTGTAATTATTGCGTATAAAATAAAGAACACCACTGTGATTGCTAATTACGATCCTATAAGTGGAAAGTACACAACACTCGTAACTTCTTTGTATGCAGATACGTCTGTTAACGGTGTTTCGCATCATGGGCAGATGCTACTCTATTCCGTTTATAATGGCGTCAAAACAACATATTATGTCTATTCACAATCAACAACCGATGCTATCTATACGACACCTGGCAAAAGTAGTTCAGCTATCTGGAGTACTGATGACAGTTCCATTTTTATAAGTACAGCAAAAGGAGTTGCACAGATAGACACATGGACGCATGAGGCACACCTTATTTTGCCTGCACTTGCGTCAACGAAACTGCTCAACTACCGCAATGACGGCTACCTGTACTTTGTGAAAGGTTACAGGGGTCAGTTATACTCTTCCGAGGGTACGTTTAACCGTGTCAACATTGCACAAGGAAGTATACAACAAATCACTCCTTGTGAACGCGGAGCCAACTTCTGGCTTAGTCCAAGCGGAATAACAGTGTACTACAACTGCCCCGATCAAGACGCGACTCTCCTCTACGCTGTGGGTAGCGATGGTACAAACCCTCATGCCTTTAGCTTCAATGCAGGTAATGTCATTGGCTATGCGGAAAATGGCTCGCCGTTAACTCTAGTGAATGCAAGCGGAAAATATCAAGTTATACAACGAGACGTGCAATCCGCGCAAGAGAAGGTTTTGTTAGAGGACGTAGCGCCAGGAGCCACAACTGTGACAGTGGATGATGTTGCAGTCGCTCCCCTCGGACACACGCTTGTCGCAAAGGGAATATATGGCAGTAGTGGTGCGGCAACACAAGAACAATTCTGGTATGGCAATTTGGTTACTGGCAAGAGTAAAGCATTAGCTCTGCCACAAGATGCTAGCACAGCAAACGCGATTGGTTGGGACAAACTGCGAGTTCCATGAGAGGCGTCAACTCCATAACATGAACAATCCTCTCCTTGATTATAGAAGACGTGTAGTTTCCAGTAGATGCCCTGTACGAAAACGTTCGAGCGAGAATGGTTCTATTGGATAGGTGATGCTCGTGCCGTCAAGAATGAGTTCTGTGAGTAGTTTTGCCGCCATTGGTGCATGCATAAAGCCCTGTATGGAGAAAGAATACCACACGATCCTTACGTGGATGGTGCTCAACAGGCTAAAGGAATAAGATATAATATATGCCTATGCTCATGAACTTTCGAGTAGGTATCTAACAGTGATTGTATTCCAAGGAGGATAATGAGGTATGGCAGTTTCCTCTTCTGCTGAACACGTCGTCATCATTGGCGGTGGTGCAACGAGTGCGCTTATCTCCGTGCGACTTGCAGAACGTGGTTTCCGCGTGACCGTACTTGAGAAAGCCCAAGTGGGTAATGGTTCTTCCAGCCGTTCTGCGGCAGGTATTCGAGCACAGTTTAGCACTGAAGAGACGGTGGTTGGAATGCAATACAGTGAGTGGTGGTATAGTCACTTCCATGACCTCTTACACAGTCCAGTAGATGTTCGTCAGCAACCTGTTATGCGACAGAACGGCTACTTGTTCCTCTATGAAGACCCAGATGCGATTCCAGCATGGCTACCTCGCAGACAACATGAGGTAGCCCAGAACTGGCAGCACGCACAAACGGCAGCGAGAATGCAGCAAGGTCTTGGTCTCCCTGTTGAAATGCTGACTCCGCAGAATGTCGAGGAACGCTGGCCTTTTCTTAGCCCTAACCGTTTGATGGGAGCTACTTGGTGTCCTACTGACGGCTTTCTCATACCTCATATGATCTATACTGAAGGGTTTCGACGGGCAAAAGAACTCGGCGTTCATGTGCAACAGGATACCGAGGTCGTTGGTGCTATAGTAGGTGCTCATCGCATACGTGCGCTGGTGACAAATAAGGGAACGATTGAGGCAAACTGGTTTGTCAACGCCACTAACGCTTGGGCCTCCCGCCTTAGTCCACGGATTGGTGGTATGAGACTAGCTGTCTCACCACTCAAGCGTTACCTTTATTTCCTGAAACCTTCGCAGCCCGTTATGGATGCAACAGCGTGGCAGCAACTCCCTATGATTATCTACGGGGTTGGAAGCCATCGAGGGGCGCACTCACGACCAGAACACGATCTTTTGCTACTTGCTTGGGGACATGAGACAGCTTCAGAGACGCATTTCAGTGATGCTGACCAAGACCGTATTGATCCCCCATTTCGCCATGATAACGGTATTGACAACTATGGTTACGCTATACTTGGACAAGTGGAGGAATTCTCTCCACAACTTGCTAACTCAGGCGGCTTAATAGCTACAACCTCTGGGTTTTATGGAGTCACACCTGACGCTAATCCACTAATAGGTTATGATGCATATCAGCAGAACCTTATTCACGCAGTTGGATTTTCGGGGCATGGTCTGATGCACGCTCCTGTTACTGCGCTGTTAGTCGAAGCCATACTCTCTGGAGATGTTGTTCATGGTCATATGCCCATGCCTGCTCCATTCAATCACGCTACGATGGACATCAATACGTTTGCTCCTGGACGTGCTTTTGAAAGTTCACACCGAGAGACGCTGGTCCTATAACCTACAACAGTTTTCATTGCTATACTCGATGATTTTTATCTCGGGGCAGATAATTCTAGAATATATAGGTAAAGGGGTGCGTGTAGCTAACACCTGCTTCGGGAGGATACAATGAAGCAAAATATGTCACTAGCTGTGTGCAGAATATGTATTACATGCTCACAAGTAGAACCACCGACTTTTCCCATTCGCTTGTGGTTGTGTATACTTGCTCACAATAAAACAAGGAGGGCGACCAATGGCAAAGCAGCGGCAACCAGGGAAAAAAGCGAGCGGAGGCCGCCCTCTACCGAACAAGGAATCCATGAAGCAGTGTTTGTATCACTCTCTCGCTCAGACGGTCCACTTCCTCTCTGTTCTGCCCTTCTCCCAAGAAACTTCCAAGAGAACCATCGAGCAATAACACCGCTACTCCATGAACAGTGCTCCATGCGGTCAGCGTGAGCGGGGTGAGGCTCCCAACGGGAATGAAGCCTGCCTCCTGACACGCCCTGATCCTCTCAGCGAGAACCTGGTATGCTTCAAGTGCCGCCTCATCGATCACTGAGGGCATTCCTGGATGCTCTTGCTCTTGTGGCAAGGATGGTTGGCGCAGTTCAGGCCGATACATTAATCGAAAGGACGCTGAATGCTCTCCTGCAAAGCAAACATACGCTTTCCCAAGAGCAATGAGGTTGTCTAAGGCGTTTCCAGAGGGTATTGTTGACTCACGTAACACCGTAGCAAATGCATGAAAACTTTCCACCACGACCGCTTCAATGAGTGCTGATTTGTCCGCAAAATGGTGGTAGGGAGCAGCATGACTGACTCCCGCCTGTCGTGCGACCTCTCGCAGGGTGAGGCTGTCAATCCCACGCTCGGTAATAAGTTGAAGGGCGGCGTCAAGCAATGCCTGGCGTAACTGCCCATGATGATACGGGCCTTGCTTCTGACTCTCCATCGTGTTTCCTCCTCGTTGAAAAATTCGTTGCGCTACATCTTGACAATGGTAAGATTATAGCATATACTCTGAATAGACACAATCTTGACAATGGTAAGATTGAGCGATGGAGAGAAATGGAGCGGCGTTTGCCGTGTCCACGGTGAGTATCCCTACTGAGGAGAACAAAACTATGCATTTCTCGAACACACAGCAACGTCAGCTTGTCCGTCTTATTCACCTGCTTATTGGTAGCGCACTTGGCTTCCTTGTGTACGCGCCAGCCTCTCTGACCGAAGGGCTACGGCTCGTGATGCAAGTCGGTGTCCTTCCCATGGTGGTTCTCTCTGGACTCTGGCTCTGGTATGGGACGCGCCTGCTCAAGCACCTTCGCGCGAGTTTGCTACTGTCAACGTCTTCAACTCGTCTGTCTTCGGCATCTCATGTCCACCAGAAGTAGAATATGGTAGAGAAGTACATCATGTCTCATAAGAAGAGATAAGGAGAAAAGAGTATGTGTCATCACAACGATCATTTCAGACCATATGAACAGAACGAATATGGCGACCAGAGAAGACACGAGCAGGCATCTCACGGGAGCTACCACTTTGTGTGGTTCCTCTTTCCGTTCCTGTTTTCCCCTTTCTTTGCATTTCATGCCTGGAACGCCTTTGGAGTCCTTTTCTGGGTCGCTCCAATCATCTTGTTCGCGCTGGGCATGAAAGCAGCATCCTGCAAGTCCCATCGCCAAGAAGCTCCCGCAGTGCCGAAGGATGCACCATTCTATACGCCGCTCTTGTCTCGTTCAGACGAGCAATACGCTCAACCTCTGCTGCTTGAGCCATATGTACAGGAGGACGTAGCGCAGCAAGAAAGGATTCAGCAGGGTGAACAAGAGGAGTATTCCTCACCGTTTGCTGATGAGCAACCTCAGGTCTACTCTCCACAAGAGATACCTACGCAGGAACGTGTTCGGTGACAGAGGGGGCAGCACGGTCTATGGAGAACCATGATGTAGAGCAAGTTGGTGAAGACAGTAGGCCTCTCATGATGGACTCCAGGTGCTCCCTGAGAAAAGACTGAAGTGTTCTTCATCTGTGAAGCTACGTGAACGGGCGAATGTAGCAATGGACCCAAAGCGAGATCCCATTGCTATATCCCCCTATCACTCAACAATCTCTATTTCTCTGAGCATACGTTTCTTATGCTATGAGGAACAACACGTGAAACGCTGTTCTGCGAGAGATCAAAAAACACATACCTGGACCCTGAAGAGAGGGAGGTGAGTACACTAATGCTTACTCTATACGATTGGCAAAACTTCTATCTTCTTGTGGGAACAGCGTCTGCAACGCTGATTGGCTTGCTCTTCATCGCAATTTCGATAGGCAGTTATATCCCTGCACAACAGGCGAAAGAGTACATTCGTACCTTCGTTACCCCTATTCTTCTGGTCTACGCCCAGGTCGTCTTCGTCTCGTGCCTAGCACTTATGCCTATAGGCAACGTGTTGCTCTTGAGTGGTGTGCTGGTCGTGCTCGGTGTTCTCGACCTCTTTTTTACGGGCAACATCATGTGGCGTATTCGCGTGGTGCATCGGGGTGATGATGACATTGAACATGGGTATTGGCTCTGGTATCTCCTGCTCCCGGGAATGGTGAGTCTTCTCTTGATTGCCAGTGCGCCTGGCCTCTTTTTTGATGCACCACTGACGGTACCAGGTATCGCTGTCATTGTACTCCTGAGCCTTGCTCTCGGCCTGCGTAATACCTGGAATCTTCTGCTGTGGCTTGTGATGCGTCGAGGCGTGAGACAGACGGAAAGCGCGCCTCTGTGATCACATTGCACGCAGTGCCGGAAGCAGCACGCCGTCGATGACGCGGAGGACGAGACGCTCATCAATCGGAAGTCCCAGTGCCGTGACAGAGTGAAATGCAATTGCAGGGAGAACTCCACTTATGATGTCGATGTCAATGCCTTTCGCGACCTGCCCTCGTGAGACTGCGCGAGTGAGAACGTGTTCAAACAGTCCGCCGACGGGAGAACCGATTGCGTCGCGTGCAGCGGTGCGCAGATCTGGGTCGTATCGTGCAGCGGTGAGCAGACTTGCGAGGACAGCAATGCGGCGGTCATCCTGGATATATGCACATGAGCACGCTACAAGGTCTTCTCGAAGGTCTCCGGTGTCCGGCACCTCGGGTATCGGCAAAAGTGCTGCTGTTGCAGCAACGGCGAGTGCGACTTTGCTCGGCCAACGTCGGTAGATCGTCGCCTTGCTTGCACGGCACCGTTTGGCAACGGCATCCACCGTCAACCGCTCGAAGCCTTGCACGATTAAAAGGTCTTGGGTGGCACGAAGCAGCTCAGCTTCAATGCCTGCATCTAAGGGGCGCCCCGGGACTCGTTGCTGGGAATTCATACTTACACTCGTAACATAGGTACTAGACAATTTCGTTTCTATGGCCTATACTAGAAACGATACCGTACAGTTTCGTTTTTTGTTCGACGATAGCGTACTGGTTACTGTACCGTATTGACGACGCGATGTCAACGGGAATTCCTGAACACTTCTCTCCTGGAGAAAAGGAGAGAACATTGACAAGGAGGAAATCAATGGACACGAGCCGAGTATTTGCAATTATCTCATGGATTCTTCTTCCAACAGTCATGTATGGAGGATACTCTCTGCTGGACCTGATGGTGAAACAGAATCCTTTTCTCACCGAGTTTCGAGAGAAGTACTTCCGAGCTGGGCACGCACATGCCGGAGTGTTGCTCGTCATGTCACTGGTGTACTACGTTTTTTTAGGGCAGACCACGTTTTCTGCTGGCCTCAAACTCGTTCTCTGCATCGTCTTATTGGTTGGCATTCTGGCCCAATCAGGCGGATTTTTCTTGCATATGATGGTCGGCAAACCCGGACGCCGTTCAACAGGAACGCTGGTAACAACGCTGGGCGCGGTACTGCTTGCATTCTCGACCCTGTTTCTTGCCTATGGATTAGCTGCTGCTCACGTGTAAAGAGAGAAGAAGTGTCTCTAGAAGAGTGACGTGATGTTGAATCTGTGGAGGCGTGGACACACTTTATCTGCCTCTAGAGTCTCATCATCGCTGAACGTACCCACGTAGGAAAGGAAATCCACAATGACTCCATACACCGGAAAAACGGCCTTGATTACCGGAGCTTCGTCAGGCATCGGTGCTGCATTCGCCCACGCCCTCGCCGCGCAGGGGACACATCTGGTCCTCGTCGCCCGCACCGAGGACAAACTGCGTGATTTGGCGACAACCCTCGCCACGCAGCACACCATTCGCGCTGAGGTCCTCTCGGCTGATCTCAGTCGCCCCGAGGTGGGGCGCGAGCTTTTCGCGGCCACCCAGCAGCTTGGTCTTCCCATCGATATGCTGATCAACAACGCTGGCTTTGCGACCTACGGTTCCTTCGATAGCCTGGATGCTGAGCGCGAGCAGCAGGAAATCATGCTCAATGTAGCTGCTGTGGTGGACCTCACGCACCGCTTCCTCCCTGCCATGCTCGCCCGTCGCAGCGGTTCTATCATCAACGTCGCCTCCACCGCAGCCTTTCAGCCCATCCCCTACATGGCCGTCTACGGCGCGAGCAAGGCATTCGTCCTCTCGTTCAGTGAGGCACTGTGGGGCGAGTATCGCAGCAAAGGCATCCGCGTGCTCGCGCTCTGCCCAGGTGCAACAAGTACCAACTTCTTCAACACTGTAGGAACGGAGGATGCGGGTCTGGGATCGAAAGAGACACCAGAGAAGGTGGTACAGGTCGCGCTACGGGCACTAGAGCGGGGCCGCCCATCAGTAATCTCGGGGCGTCGAAACACCTTGATGGCGAACTCGGGGCGGTTCGCTCCACGAGGATTTGTCGTTCGCATGGGGGAAAGAGCGATGCAGCCCGGTCATGCAGGCAAATAGCGAAGCGTCTGAAAGAGAGAGGCTCAGGAGACGTGTAAAAATCGCTCATAGTGATAGATTTTTACACGTCTCCTGAGCCTCTCTCATCAAGACCAGTTACAAGGGATGGCTCACATTTCGTCCAGGCGATCCACACGCGCTGGATGACCAAATCCGAGAGGCGCGAAACTACCATCTCTTGCTGGCAGAGCAGATCAGCCGACTCCAAACACTCCTCGCCGAGCGAGAGCAGCTCGATGAGCTAGGCGCACACATCAGCCAGAAAGAGAACGCGCTCAAAGCCTTTCTGTGGGAAACCTACCACGATCACAAGCACCGCGACCACATCCTGGCAACCTTTCTTGGCATCAGGCGCAAGCAGCTCCTCGAACGCTTGCAGGCAGCACAGGTAGCGAGCGCTAGAACTCGCGCGTGACTTCCTGGCACCCGATCACCGCATTGTGCAGGAATTGCAGCAGGCCATAGAGCAGGCGCGTCAGCATCAGGGGGTGCAGAAAAAGGACGAGGAGTCGCAGCCGTTCGAGCGTCAGGTCACCCACCGCCACATCTACGGCGACGGCGAGCAGACACGAACACAATTGGCCCAGTTTGATGTCTTGGTCAAGCAGATGCGATCCACCATTTCGAGTGGTATTGGATGGTTCGAGGAGTTCTACGTCACCAAGCAACGCTTGTCGGCGGCGCGTGCTTACATGAAAAAAGGGGAGGACGTGCCGGAAGATGTGGCGATGTTTGAAGACGTGCTGTACGGCCCGTACCTCAAATATCGGTGGCGCGAAGAGGGAAGCAAACGCGCCGCCATATATACCGTGCAGTTGGGACACATCCCCGACGAGGAGCGCATCAATGACGCCGACGACCAGGACATCGAGCACCCACGTTGGCCAACGCTCTAAGAGCGTGTTTTGGAAATGGCGGAGGCGAGGTCATGTGATAGACTGGAAGGATGAGTACGAGTTATCCAAGCAATCTTTCTGATGCGGAGTGGGAGTGTCTGCAACACCATCTCCCTTCAGTTGAACGAGCACCTGTTGTTTCTCTGGCTCAATGAAGGTGAACGCAGGCAGATGGCTTTGAATGGAAATGGGAGGGTTTGAGAGAGGCAGAACTCGATCTGCCTCGTGTGCTTTTGTGTAGATGCGAATATGCAGCAACGGTTCGTCACCAGCTTCGGCTGGAGGGAGAAGCGAGAATATCTCGACCTCGCCCCCGTCCTGCCAGCCTTTCCGATACACAGGAACGTAGATGGTGCTATTGCTATCTTTCCTCACCAGAATTTTCCAGTGCAAGTTGTCTGCTTGATGGACGAGATACGTTTGTTTCTCAATACGCATGGTTTTTTGAGGCATCTGAGAGTCACCCTTTCTGAGAAGAACACCTCTACAGTATAACAGATATGACATGATAGGCTCTGCGTTGAGGAAGGAGTTTCGTAGCCGCAAAGTAAACAGGGGGAATATGCGCGAAGCTGAGATACAGTGCAGAGTAGCCCATTTCCACCTTCTTTGCGATAGTTCTTACGGCGCTTCTCACGCGGTTCTGATGCCGTCAACTGGTCGCAGAAAACTCGTAGCAGATCTGAGTATCTGCTACGAGTTGGTTCCGTGAAGCTGATGCATGCCCAGCCACCGAACACGTGTGAGCAAAAAGAACGAGTGAACACTTATTACGAATGTGTTCTGTTGCACCTGTTTACACGTTCACACCGTTAGAGACTACATGTCAATCTTCCTTGACCATCACAACTCTCACGTCGTACACTTTCTCGTAGGAAGAATATGATCTCGCGATGAAGCTCGCGCAACGCCTGAGAAGGCTAATGGCTTCTACCACTGTTTTGGCACGCTGTTGTGCTGAAATGAGGGTAGAAGTCTTTTTTGTGAGTTGAGTACGAGTCAGTTCATGGAGCCTTCTTCTTTGTCCACCGATGTGAGCCATTGAGGGGAAGAAAGGCTCCACTTTTTGCTTCTTCTGATGTTCGGACCCCTTTGGCGAAGACCTGATCACAATTCTCTTCAGCCCTACAAAAAGAAGACAGGTGTATGGTATACTAGAAGGAGTTCTTCTCAACCAATGAGGTGATGGAGCTCACCTTGGTCGAAGCTCTGCTTCGACGAAACCGCATTGCTGCTAATGGCTCCTGATGACGCCTGGCGCGGAAATCAGGAGTATGTTGTGTGTCTTGTGTTCTCCTGTTCTCCGTGCATAGGCACGGTCTCACATGTGACAGGAGAAAATGACATGGACAATGTTTGGTTGATTGCTGCCCTCTGGATGGGGGCTGCATTGCTCGCCAGTGTGATCTCGCTTCGCATTGGGATTGCCGTCGCCCTCGTCGAGATTTTCCTCGGCATCATCGGCGGCAACTACCTCGGCTTTCACACCACTCCCTGGATCGACTTTCTTGCCAGCTTTGGCTCGGTCTTGCTTACCTTTCTGGCTGGGGCCGGAATAGACCCCACCTCCTTTCGCAAGCATCTCAAAGCCAGTTTGACCATTGGCTGCATCTCCTTTGCCCTTCCCTTCCTGGGCGCACTGGCGTTTGCGTTCTTTGTTGCCCACTGGGACCTTCATGCCGCCGAGATTGCTGGCATTGCCCTCTCGACCACCTCGGTCGCGGTGGTCTATGCCGTCATGGTCGAGACGGATCTCAACGAAACAGAGCTCGGCAAGCTTATTCTTGCCGCCTGTTTCGTCACCGACTTCGGCACCGTGCTGGCACTGGGGGTGCTCTTTGCCAGTTTCAACGTGTGGATGTTCGTGTTTCTTGCTGTCATGGTGGTCGTCCTGTGGAAATTGCAACCTCTGACACGCTGGCTCATCGGGACATGGGGAGGCCGCGTGAGCGAGGTCGAGATCAAGTTCCTCTTCCTCGTACTATTCGTACTGGGGGCACTGGCGACAACGGCTCAATCCGAAGCGGTTCTTCCGGCGTACCTCGTTGGCCTGATTATTGCCGGAGTCTTCGTCCGTGATCGTGTGCTGATCCACCGCATCCGCAGCATTGCCTTCGCACTGCTGACCCCCTTCTTCTTTCTCAAAGCTGGCACGCTCGTCTCCGTTCCAGCCGTGTTTGCGGGTCTGCTGCTCATCATCGCGCTACTGGCGGTGAAGGTGGGAACGAAATTTCTTGGCGTGTGGCCGCTCACACGTCTGTTCCGCATGAGTCCACGTGAGGGTAACTATACCACGCTGTTGATGTCCACAGGGCTCACCTTTGGCAGCATCGCGGCCCTCTACGGCTTGACCCATCAGATTATCAACCAGAGCCAGTACACCATTCTTGTCACCGTCGTGATTGGTTCCGCCGTCATCCCAACCTTCATTGCGCAGACGTGGTTCCTTCCCAAGCAGACTCCCCCTCTCACCTCTCCCGATGAATCAGACGGAGCAGGATACTCGGAGAAGGATGCGGTTCTCGAAGGAGAGCTTGGGTAAGTGCTGTGCTACACCTGTCCAAACAACGAAGCGCGGTATGTGGTGTCTCCGAGTGAGAAAAAAGAAGCGTGCAACTGCATGAGTACAAGAAACGAGAACAAACCATGAATTGCTACCTCTGTTTGGTGGAAACAGCAGGTCTCCTTTGCCCCGCATGTGGAGTGTGTCAGCACTGTGGAGCAGGTATGTGCGAACGCCATCTCGTGGTGGTCCAGTTCCCTGTCGGCATGGCAGGAGGAGGGAAACGCACGCTTGTGTGTTCTTCCTGCTCATGTCCAGGAGAACCTCAGCACGCGCAGAGACGTCGTGGCTCTCAGAGCCAACAGAAGGGACAGGACTCCTCCACACGTTGGACATGGTTTCATCGGAGAAGACAGCCATCAACCCTTCCAGAACCTGCCCAGGTTGTTGTGACTGTCGAGCAGTTCCTCAAGCAACAACGTGAGTGACGGTGAACCTTTCTCATGGAAGGGAAGGAGGTTTCTGCACACAAAGATGCGAGAGAGGAGTGATATGGTACGATTTGAAGGGACAGACAGAGGCGCTCGATTTCTTACAATGATGTAGAACAGTACAGCATGAGGAGGGATTTGCGATGGCATTACTCCGTCAGGGCAAGGCACTTGCTTTGACCATGTATCTTGGGGAATCGGACCAATGGCATGGCACCACGCTCTATGTCGCGCTCATGCAGTATCTGCGTGAGCAGGGATGTGCCGGAGCGACGGTCACGCGCGCGGTTGCAGGCTATGGTGGTGCTCGCTTACACACCGAGGGAGGGCTTCGTTGGTCGTCAGATGCTCCTCTTGTGCTTCAGGTGATTGACCAGCCAGAGCGAGTGCGTCGCCTCTTGCCGCACCTGGAGGAGATGCTGAGCGGTGGATTAATCACCCTGCATGAGGTCGAAGTCCTCAAGTATACGCACGCCCGTTCGCGAGGGCTTTCAACGAAACTGCTCGTGCGCCAGGTAATGGCAACGGCGATCACGACGGTCGGTCCTGAAACGCTCATAGCCTCGGTCGTCGATCTCCTGCTGGCGGCACCCTTTCGTGCGCTTCCTGTCGTGGATGCTCACCACCGGCTCCTCGGCATTATTAGCACAGGAGACCTGATTGCGAAAGGGGTCCTACCCGTGCGACGAGGACTCATCCGCACGGCACAAGACGCAGATACGATGACAGCAGACGCGATAGCAGGCACGCTTGAGCAGGCACGTCAGAGTGATCTCCTAGCTGGCGAGGTGATGAACCGTCACGTCCGCACCGTTGGCCCTCAGAACACGCTTCGTGATGCGGCGAGTGTGATGATAGAGACAGGCTTGCGCCGCTTGCCTGTGGTGGGAAGTCAGGGGATGCTCCTAGGGATGCTCACTCGCGCCGATTTATTGCAGGTCATCGTCACCAGTCCGGTGATGAACATTCACGCCAGTAGTGCAACGCAACCGTTGAAACGTTCCCAAAGCGTCACGGGCATTCCAGTGCAGCAGCAACCGATTACTGAGTATATGACGATTGATGTGGTCACGGTGCAGGAACAGACCCCGCTGACAGAGGTCATCGACGCGCTGCTCGTCTCTCCCCTCAAACGCGTGGTAGTGCTCGATAAAGAACAGCATGTGGCTGGCATTATCAGCGATGTGGATGTACTTGGACGGATGCAGGCGGAGGTGCGACCCGGACTCCTCCCGATGCTGGCGAACTGGGCGCGTGGCGTCCCTGCCCATGTTCCCACAGGAGCGTTGCAGAGTCCTGTCGGCAAAGCCCATATCGCACTGGAGATCATGAACCGGGATGTGGTCACGGTGCGTGAGAGTACGTCGGTTCAGGAGACAATTGAACGCATGATGAGTACAAAGAGGAAAGTCCTTCCCGTCACGGATATACAGAACCGTCTTGTCGGAGTCGTCGGACGCTCCGATGTACTCCGTATTCTGCTAGAAGAGGAATAACATTTACTCATGACAACCAGGCATACGACGCCCACACGTGGCAAACGCATTCGCATTTTTGTCGGAGAGGCCCAGGAGTGGCACGGGAAACCGCTCTACCACGCTCTCCTCGAAGTCGCGCAGCAGCATGAGGTGCTTGTTGCAACCGTCCTGCATGGGATAGAAGGCTTTGGCCCTGACCACCTGCTCTCAACCGAGCGGCTTCCTGACATCTCCGAGAATCTGCCGATGATCGTCGAGATGATCGACGAGGAGGCCCAGATGGAGAGATTGCTTCCCCTGTTGGATCAGATGGTCCAGCAGGGTATGATCACCGTGACTCTCGTTGAGATGCTGGTGAGCAGAAGGAGAACGTCATGGTAGCCTCACTGCTCCTTCTTGTTGAAACGGGACTGGCAGGTGCGTTGGGTGCGCTCGCTCGCTACCTCTTAGGACGATTTGTCGCGGAGCGAGTTGGCTCCGCGCTTCCCGTTGGAACGCTGCTCATCAATGTCACTGGAGCCTTTGTCATTGGAGTACTGTTTGCCCTTTCTGCACGAAGAGTGCTCCCCCCTGCGCTCTACGTCATCCTGGCAACAGGATTCCTGGGAGGATATACGACCTTTAGCACGATGAGCTGGGAAGGGGTGCAGCTGATACGGGGAGGGAACGCGCGGGGAAGCGTGCTGTATCTCGGCAGTAGTGTCGTGCTTGGGTGTACGGGAGCAGCCGTGGGTCTTCTGGTTGGGCGGGTGCTGTAATGGGAATATCACTTTCCGCACGTCGTCGTCTCATCGCAGTTCTGTGTGGCGGCTTTTGTGGCACCATCACGCGCTCCTTGCTCAGTACGGCCCTCCAATCGGCTTGGGGCAAAGGGTGGCCCTATGATATCCTGCTCATCAATGTGACGGGAGCGTGTGTCCTGGCTCTGATCACCACGCTCGCTGATGCCACCTTTCTGGTGGGACCAACGCGCCGCCTCTTGCTCAATGTTGGCTTCCTGGGTGCGTACACCACCTTCAGTAGTTTCGCCCTGGGGGATGTGCTGCTGCTAGCAGGGCGCGAGTGGGGAGCAGCAGTGCTGTATCTGGGCATAAGCCTTGTCGGAGGGATGCTCGCAGTGGTCATCGGGGACCTGCTTGGGCAAACACTCATTCGTGCAGGTCGTCCCGGGCAGAGACGTGGAAAGGCAGAACGTGTGGATACATCTGGAGAAGAGCTTCTGCCTGCAGATGCAGCAGCGTCGCCAGAGCATCTCGATATCGCTGACGATCTGCTGGTCTCAGCAGATGGAGCAGAGAACCAGAACAAAAGCAACAGTGTTCCCACCTGTGTCCACGACAGGGGTGCTGAGAACGAGCAGGCCCCTAGACAGGAGAGAAGGCAGCGTCAGCACGATGAGTAAACGTGGACAGGAGTGCGTGCTGTCGACAGTGCTTCCTTTTTGCTCACACGTGTTCGGTGGCTGGGCATGCATCAGCTTCACGGAACCAACTCGTAGCAGATACTCAGATCTGCTACGAGTTTTCTGCGACCAGTTGACGGCATCAGAACCGCGTGAGAAGCGCCGTAAGAACTATCGCAAAGAAGGTGGAAATGGGCTACTCTGCACTGTATCTCAGCTTCGCGCATATTCCCCCTACTTCCATGATTGCTTGCTCTAAGCCAAAAGAGTGACGAATATTCTGATGAAAAAGATGATACCTAATGTGGTGATTTACAGAGTTTGAGAGAGATGAATGGAAGAGTCTATAAAACGGACGATATATATACCCTACAACAATTTCCATATGTAGATCATGCCTCATGAGCCACTTCACACCTAAGGTCAGCCTCATTTATCTGGCACAGCATCTCTTTTCGTTTTCATCGCGACTTCCCGGCCCATTTCCCTTGACATCAACGAAATATCATGTTAATATAATATCAAATTGAAATTATATAGAGAGAAATGGAGTTCGCGGCTTGCGTCAGCGGATGAACCGACTGAGAAGGAGACGCTTATGGAGGACGATCTTGAGTCATCGCAGGCGCGTGCTGTGCTTGACTTCATGCTTTTCTTGAACGATACCTTGAGTCGCACATCACACCATTTTGAGCAGGAGACCTTGTGTTCTCCCGAAGAGGCGAACGTCATCTCTCTCCTCTCCAAACGTGGGCCACTTATGGTCAAGGAGATTGCTCAGGCTCTGGTTGGCATCGACCCCAGTAAACTGACGCGCATCCTTGATAGCCTGGAAAAACAGGGCTATGCGACTCGTACCCTCAATCGTGAAGACCGTCGCAGCTTTCTGATCACGCCAACTGAGCAAGGAATACAGCTTCTCGGAGCGTTTACCGCACACCTTCAGGAGCTCGCGCAGGGCATGCTCAGCTCGCTCACCCCAACCGAACGGTTGGTCCTTGTCGAATTGTTCACCAAGATTCAGACCAACGGATTTCGATCTCCGGACTCGTAGTATGCGCGTGTTGGCGTTTCTGGCGACAGAGCATGACCACCCATCGACAAGATGCTGGCGTCCTCTTTTTTTGTCTCTGTTTAGTATCATTTGGTAATACAGCAAAGTGAAATTTTCTTCGTGAAAGGAGCCTGAACATGAACCTTGCCATCTTTGGCGCGACCGGTGGCACTGGTCGGCAGCTCGTCGAACAAGCGTTAGAGGAGGGGCATGCCGTGACGGTGCTCGTACGCAACCCTGCCGTATTTCCCCTGCAGCATGAGCGTCTCTCTCTCGTGGAAGGCGATGTACGTGACCGCGTCCGCGTCGAGGCCGTTGTGACTGGGCAAGACGCCGTCTTGAGTGCGTTAGGGACCAACCAGCGCGGGCCGACGACGCTCTGCACCGATGGCATAGAGCGCATTCTGACGGCCATGGCACACGCCCGGGTGCGTCGTCTCCTCGTCGTTAGTGCCTACGGCGCGGCGGAGAGTCATCACCGCAATCTCTATAATCTTCTGCTCTGGACCACCAGATCCGAAAAAATGCTAGACAAGGAGCGCATGGAGGACCTCATCAAGCACAGTGACGTGGACTGGACACTCGTCCGGCCATCGTTTCTGACCAATGGACCACGCACCCAGCAGTATCAGAGTCGCTCTGATCTTCGTATGCAGATCACTTCGCACATCTCGCGGGCAGATGTCGCTGCTTTCATGCTGCAGCATATTCCCGATACGAACTCGATCCACAAAGCTCTCGCTCTTACCGCCTGAGCAAAAGAAAGGAAAAGACCATGATGCGCGACAAAATCGCTCTCGTGACTGGCGCGAACGCCGGGATGGGAAAAGTCATTGCCACCGAACTTGCCCGGCAGGGCGCAACCGTTGTGATGGTCTCCCGTGACCGTCGGAGAGGTGAGGAAGCTATGCGCGAGATTGCGTCCATAACAGGCAATGCCTCACTCGATCTGCTGGTCGCGGACCTCTCCTCTCAACAGGCCGTTCGCCGACTCGCAGACGAGTTTCAGCAGCGCTATTTCCACCTGCATGTCTTGGTGAACAACGCAGGCGCACATGTTCAACAGCGCCAGGTGAGCGTCGATGGCATAGAGATGAACCTGGCGATCAATCATCTCTCGGCGTTCTTGCTCACCAATTTGCTCCTGGACACCATGCGTGCTAGCGCACCTGGACGCATCGTCAACGTGGCGTCCAATGCCATGACGCGCACCATCAACCTGGACGATCTGCAGAGCGAGAAGACCTTTGTCCCCTTCGATGTCTATGGTCAGGCCAAGCTTGCGATGGTGATGTGTAGTTTCGCCTTAGCACGTCGGCTCACTGGAACAGACATTACCGTCAATGCCTTGCATCCAGGCATTACAGCAACGAACATCGTTGACAACGTGGCCCCACCAATCGCGCGTCCCTTCATTGGCATCACCAAGCTGTTCCTTCAATCGCCCGAACAGGGAGCGCGTACTGCACTCTACCTGGCAACGTCACCAGAGGTGGAAGGCGTCACTGGGAAGTACTTTGTGCGCGGCAAGCCGGGACGGTCCGCCCCCATTTCCTATGACGAGGCATTGCAGGAGCGTGTCTGGAACATCAGTGCGGAACTGGTTGGCCTGGAGCATTCCGTGTTACAACGCTTCTGATTTTGAGATGATGAGAGGGGCCAGAAGCATTTCCCTCGTCATCCCCAACTCTTGCGAGCGTATAAGAAGAAGCGCCGCGCCGCATTTCATCCCACTGCTGGGTGATGAGCTTCTTGTTGACCTGATCGAAGAGCAGCGTATCGAGCGGTGCAGACGCTCCCACGGCATCGAGCAGATACAATTTCTTGGAAAGGGCGTCGCTGATACGGGGAGCAAAGCGGAAGCCAAGCAACGATGCCAGGGCAAACACATGTTCGGTGCTCCCTCCTGTGTCGGTGTAATGCTCGCGAATATGCAAGTCGCTCTCATGATGGCAGAGCGCATCAATCACATACAATGCTTCCTCGTTCGTCCCGATGATCTCTGGTTTGCCAAAGGGAACCCAGATGTCAGCTGCGTGGATATACATGTTGGTGCCTCGTCCTGCGCCAAAATACTTGGCGTTGTACTCGGCATTGGTGGCTTTGACTCACACATGCATGCGCATCCCATCAGATGATGAGGTCGTTCCATCTCCCCAGGCACGCGAGAGTGGGGCAGAGAGCACAAAGTTATCCAGCTTGGCCAGTGCAGCCAGCAAGGTCTCCTCCCTGATGTGCCAATCGATGGACCAGGAAAGCTGGCGATAGGTATAGGGGCACGACTCTGCCATCTTCTCCAGTCCTAGATTCATCCCCATACCCATAAGTGCCGCAACCAATTCGAGTTTCTGGACGCCTATCGGCGCGTCTTCACTCGTGAGATGCGTGAAGTGCCGCAGAAACCCCGTCCAGTTGTCGACTTCGAGCAGCAAATCAGCCAATGGCAGATGTGGCAACAGGGCATAGACGCGCTTTTTCAGACGCTCGACTTCTTCGGGAACCGCTTTTTCCAGTTGCGGAAGGTGAAGCTGTCCTTTTTCATCCAGGGTCAGGCTCCCTTCGATCTTCCCGATACTCTCTTGTAAGGCCGTGAGCTTCTGGACAATCTCCTGTTGCTTCGCTGCTAGATACACTTCTGCATCGCTGCTCACAGTGAGTCGGGTTTGCTGCTTTTCAGTGAGCTGCTCAAAGTGTGTTGGAGGCAACAGATAGTTCTCAAACGAGCGGTAGCGCCGACTTCCGCTGACGGCCACGTCCCCTGAGCGCACCCGCCCTTTGAGGGCCTCGAAGGCGGCTGCTTCGTAGTAATTGGGGGTAATCTTCTTCCCATCCAGCGCATGCTTACGCCATCGCTTCGTGAGGTGACCCAGTGGTGCTTTCATCTTCACCTTGCCCACCCGCTGCTCTTTCGCTGTCACCCGTCGGCGCAGTTTCGCCAAAGTGGAGACATATTCCAACGCTTGTAAAGAGGGTTCGCTTCGACGAAAGGGCTGAAAATCGAGGGCCTGATACAGGGAGAGCAAACTCTGTCGCATTGGAGCGTATCGAGACCCGATCAGATCCAGCGAGTCGAGATCTTCCGGTCGGAGGAATTGTTTCGCGGAATCGACCGTCGCTTGCAACTGAACTTCCGGCACGGCATCTAAGAGCGCTTGCACGGGATCGTTCCCCTCGGTCCGAGCCTTCAGGAATGCCTCTGTCGCTTTGGTGAAGATCGTGAGATGACTGTTCATCTGACGCGAGTTCATCTGCAACTGCTTTTCCTGGCGACGTTCTCCTTTGCGCAGCAGTTCTCCCAGCAGTTTATCAAATTGATCGAGTGCCTGATCAGTCAGGTCCTGTGAGAGCTCAAAAAGATACGCGACGAGCAAGGCATGGCGTCGATCTCGTGAAAAGTTAAGGAGCGGCTGTGCTTGATATTTGCTACATTTGCGGGCCAATTGCAAGACTCTATTCTGGTGCAATGTGATCGGTAGTGCAGGAAGCGACAGTTCTCGCAGGTACAACAGGCGCTCGACCAATTGCTTGATACTTTTGGGAGAGGTCACGCTAGGAGCCTGTCGTAACCAGCTCAGGTGCGTTGCGCCACGAATGCTGGTATCCGCATACAGGAGGCTATCCAACCTGGTCCGCTGCCTCCAATGTGAGCGACTGCGTGAGTGTGCGCAAGAGCCGCCGCTCAGCGATCTTGAGCACGATCCACACCAGCCGTTCTATATGGATCATAGTGGGTGCGAGAATGCCCTCGCTGCGTAGCCGCTCCAGCGCCGTCTCGATCAGCGGAAGCGGGCGATCACTCACTCTCCATTGCATTATGAAGCAGTGACCTGGCTACCAGCAGATACTCACGCCAGCCGCAGGCACGAAAGCCACATTCTTTTCGTAATTCATCCAGGTGCTCATACAACGTATTTTCTCGCTCACCATAGCTGGCAAAAGCGGAAGCCGGAACATCGACTTGCTCGGCAATCGCGGTGAGCACGGGCCTGGGAACGTCCTTTACTTCCATGAGGGTGCGACCAGGAAACTTCAAGAGGGCAAGCTGAACCGCGAAGCCCAGGCGATTAGAAGCTCGTCTCCGGCGATTGATGAGTTCCCGCTCTTTCTCGGTAAACGTGTAATAGCGTGCAATGTCTCGTTCAGAGAGGTCGAACACGTGCGTAACGAACATGTTTGTGATATACTGTTTGCATGAGTACACACAACCATCTTTCAACTCCTCGCAGCCGACGCGAACGCCCGGCGAAACCAGCGTTGACGCGGCAAGGCATCATTGATGCCGCTCTCGCAATTTTGCGTGATGAGGGCCTCAACAAGGTCACGATGCGTCGCATCGCGGAAGCGCTGGACACCGGACCGGCATCGTTGTACGTCTATGTGCGCAATACTGCAGACCTACACGCGCAAGTCCTCGACGCTCTCTTGGCGGCGGTTAGAGAGTCACTCCCGGCAGGTGGGACGTGGCGCGACCGGTTGAAACGGCTGCTGACGCACTACACGCTCGTCCTTTTCGACTACCCAGAGATCGCTCGGATGACCTTGACAACGCATCCAAGCGGCCCGAATTACCTCGCATTGATTGAGCAGATACTGGCCCTCTTGAACGAGGGAGGGATGCCGGACCGCGAGGCGGCGTGGACGGTCGATCTGCTGCTGCTGTACGCGACAGCAAACGCTGCGGAGCATAGCACCCGCAAGTCCTCGTCCCAAGCTGCTGATGAGGATTCGGCCCTTATTGCGGTGATCGCCACGGTTGACGCAAGCAGGTATCCCCATATCGCACGGCTCGGTGACGAGCTTTTTTCCGGCAGCGGCCTTGAGCGTTTCCAGTGGGGCATCGACGTTTTCCTTGCCGGGGCACTCAGTGCTCCTCGCGCATTCACGGAACAGGAGGAAGCGTGACCTCACTCACGGGCGCAACCATCGGACGTGGCCTCGCGCATTCACGGTATCCAATTCGTCATCGACGAACCGGATGGTTGCGCCAACGCTCGCAACCAGAGTAGCATTCTCCACCTGCACAGCGTGTCCGGTCAGCGTGCCACGCGCGAGGTTGACCTGTACAAGCAGTTCCGGTGCTTGGTCGCAGGTGCGACCACTACTCTTGGCACATACACTCAAGAGTGGTCAGATTTTGGACTGAAGGTACGCTTATAAAAGAGCGATTATCGCTCTCGTTCTCATTTGCGATAGATCACGAATGACAGAAAGGAAACACTCTCTTGGAACAACATATTACTATTATCGGTGCGGGCCTTGGGGGCCTCACCCTTGCTAGTGTGCTGCATAGGCACGGCATTGACGCCGCTATATACGAGCTTGAAGCATCGCCGACTGTTCGTCATCAGGGAAGCATCCTGGACATGCACGAAGAGTCTGGTCAGCTTGCCTTACGCAAGGCTGGACTTTTTGAGGCATTTCGTAAGATTGTGATCCCATCAGGTGACGAGATGCGTATTCTTGACAAGACTGGGGCCGTTCGCTGGGAAGACAGCGGTGACGATACTCGACCAGAGGTTGATCGCGGAGCACTGCGTGAGCTATTGCTCCAATCCCTGCCTGCCAACTGCATTCATTGGGGAAGCAAAGTGACCAATGTCGTCAAGTTGGAAGGAGGAAGACATGAGGTACAACTGGCGAGTGGAGAAACGTTCACCACCGCGTTATTGATTGGTGCGGATGGTGCCTGGTCAAAAGTCAGGCCGTTGCTGTCGGACACGCACCCGATCTACTTAGGTGTCTCCTTCGTTGAAACGTATCTCTATGACGTCGATGTGCGTCATCCTGAGAGTGCTGCCCTGGTTGGTCGCGGCTCGATGTTTGCGCTCTCCGACGAAAAGGGTCTGATTACGCACCGCGATGGCGATGGACGGATCACCGTCTATATTGCGTTCAAGACCCCCGAGCAGTGGATGATGTCCAGTGAGATCGACGTTCACGATACGGAGGCCGCCAAGGTGCAGTTGCTCACCCACTTTGCTGACTGGGATGACCAGTTACGTGCCCTCATTGCCGAGAGTGATGCAGAGCTTATTGCTCGCCCCATCTACTCGCTGCCCATTGGTCACCGTTGGGAACGCATTCCAGGGGTCACGTTGCTTGGCGATGCCGCTCACCTGATGTCGCCGTTCGCAGGCGAGGGTGCCAATCTCGCCATGCGTGATGCTGCAGAGTTAGCAGAAGCTCTTCTTGCTCACCCGGACGACGTGGAAACAGCACTCGCATCTTACGAAGCAGCACTATTCCCTCGCAGCGAAGCCACTGCTGCTGAAGCAAATAGCAATCTCAGCGTCAGCTTCCGCCCCGATGCGCCTCAAGGTATGCTTGATCAGATGGCTCAATATACCCAACAGAAAGGGTAAGCAACGCACGGACTCGGTACGAAGACCAGGAAACCAACTGGCGCGATGACCACCCATGTCGCGTTGCCTCGCATCCGATCATCATAAAGAAGGGGTCATAACATTTTTTCGTACACGTTTCGGCTCTCCCTCACTTTGCGTGATCGGAGGAGCTTTCGGACGCAGTCATGACAACACTCGCTGCTGGCATCTTTGAGCGTGTTTGAGCCAGATCAGGTGAAATGGGAAGCTGAGGTGGCGTTTCGGCAATCTGGTAACAGTCGGGCAGAACGTCAACGCTTAACGAGCCAAGTGAGTTCTTGTTAAGAGACATCAAGCGGCGTGAAGCACTCGTTGCCGCAGAAGATCAAATTTGGCCCTGCCGTATCCTTGTCTCTTGATCAGCTTGAGGCGAGTAATCTGGCCTTCGGTCTGCCCCCGAGACCAAGGGAGATCCAAGCCTGCACGAACAGCGGCTTCATCTCGCCCAAGCCCTCTCGCAAAGCTTCTCAACTCAGGGGTCTGGCCCTGCAAGACATTTGCCATCCGCAGTGTGAGCTGGGAAGCAGAGTGATCTCTGATCAAGCAGAAAAAGGTTTGGGCGAGGCGGTAGACCTCGCTGAGTTCACTGTCCGCCTCTTGTAAGAGTTGGAGGTGTTCTTGTTGTTTTTGGGTGAGCCTGTTTACTGGCAAGCAGAACCACCGGGCGATCTCTCTTGGGGACGGGACTGCGGCTTTCAAGGGTGTTGGTCTGGTCCGCATTACTGGACCAGCCGTTGATGGTTCTCCAAGTAATTGCCGAAGCTGCGTCACATAGTTCACGACACTCGTTGATCCTCCGGTGTATCCTTGCTGTTGCATTTCCCGAAAAATCTGCAACGAATTCCGGCAGCCATCTTGAAAGAATCTCTGCTGAATATACGATTTGTGCTTGGCGAGTTTGCCCTGTTGGGGCTTGTAAACAGGAGGGCGGGGTGGTTCCATCAGGTATTTTTGCATGGTTTCGTGTTTCATACCCAGGTAGGCAGCAATCTGAGCCAGGCTGTACCCTTGCTCGTGCAACACCTTCATGCGCTCGTGCAGAGCCATTCTTCCTTTATTATATCACGTTTTGGATCACGGAATGTGAGGGAGAGCCCCAAAATCCCCGCTAAGGGGGCAGCGTATCCAAACCTTAGCGTACAGTTTTCACCTTTGGATACGCTGACCCCAAAATGGGCGTCACCATTCAATTTGAGAGCCAGAATCCCGAGTTGTGGGCCATTGTCATGATGGATCGTGACGAGTCGGTGCTCGAATTCTTTGAGCAGCCGGGTACCTTCAAACTCCGCTATCTCAACAAATCGGGGAAGAAGATGCAGGGCCACTAGCACGTGCCTCCAAGACGAAAACGGTAGAAACGGTGAAAGAACAGGATGCGTATCTTCGGCGGCCAGGATGTACGGCAGTGGTGATGGACCGGGCATGCAATGGGCGTTGCGCCCGGATACGTGAGCTTACTGGCTGGCATTGATCTCGCCACCGAAAAGGGAAGGAGGCGCGCACGACGGCGACCGTGCCTGAAGTGACAGGCCAGGCGGCCACGTTCGCCGCCTCCCGAACAGCTCAGTCTGAGGCCGAACTGCTCAGGCCTCGACGCCCTGCGTGCCGCCTGCGCGCCGCCAACCGGAGTCTTTGTATCCCCCGACCCTGCGCCTCTCAGAGCTTCATCTGCATTCGACACGACCCAGCGGATTGGGCGTGTCCATCAACGCGGCACGCGCTGCGGGCCAGGCGGGGTCCTCGGGGTAGAGCACGCTACGGAGGTAGGCCCAGGTAAGCCGCTGGACCGCAGCCAGTCGCTCGGGATCCTCGTCCGTCGTCTCAGCCGCGTCGTACCCAGCAACCCCGCCGTGCCCGTGTTCTGCGCCAAACAAAGTAAGCAAGCACTTGGGGCCGGTACTCAGGAAGTACGGATCAGCATGCCAGTCCGCACCTCGAACGGTCAGATGGGGCGAGACGTCATTATCGCCCGCGACCACGAGGGCTGGCGTCGTCATCTCAGCAAAGCTGGTGTGCAAGAAGAATGAATAATGCTCTGCCGCGAACGCGCTGAGATCAGCCTCGCCTCTGCCAGGCGCGGCAAGCAGCACACCCGCTTTAATCCGGGAATCGGCCATATCCACTTCCGTTCCGTCATTGGGATCGGTAAGCCGCGCGCCCAACAGCATACTTGTCGTATACCCGCCCAATGAATGCCCGGCTGCGGCGATCCGGCTTCGGTCCAGGCGCCCGCTGATCTGCGGAACGGAAGCTTCGATGAGGTCAAGCTGGTCGAGGATGCGCTTCATGTCCTCAGCGCGGGATCGCCAGAACAAGGGGCCCTCGGGCCCGTCTGGATCGAGGCTAAGCGTCTTTGAGTCCAGATGGGTGGGCTGGATCACGACGAAGCCGTGAGCCGCCCAGAAATTGGCGAGCGGGCCGTAGCCGTTCAACGAGGAGAGATTGTTCGAGTTTCCGTGGCCGTGCGACAAGAGTAGAATGGGTAGCTCTCGTCCGGTCACGGGCGCGGAAACTCGCATCTGCAAATCCACAGCGCGCCCCTGAGCTGACAGCACCACCGGACTGACAGAGACGACAGGAGTAGGCGCACTCATGGCCACGGACGGTCCCGCCATGTCTGATTTGTTCATAGATTGTATTCCTCCATGGTATAATAGTATCGGAGCACTGCTCCGATACTATTATACGGAACATCGTTCCGTTTGTCAAGCGAGTGTTTGAGGGAATGAAGCGATGACCACTATCGATGAGGGAGCGGGGCAACCAGCCCGGCAGAAGCGGGCCGACGCGCAGCGCAACGAGCAGGCGTTGCTCGCCGCCGCCGCCGCCGTGTTCGTCACGTCCGGTGTCGAGGCGCCAGTGCGTGACATCGCGGCGGCGGCTGGCGTCGGGATGGGGACGATTTACCGCCACTTCCCGACGCGAGCGGATCTCGTTGTTGCCGTGTACCGCCATCAGGTCGAGGCCTGCGCCGAGGCTGGTCCGGTCCTGCTGGCGAATGGTGGCTCGCCGCACGCTGCACTCGGTCAGTGGGTCAACCTCTTCGTTGATTTTCTGGTCACGAAGCATGGACTCGCTGCGGCCCTGCAACCCGACAGCGTCGGCTTCGACGCGCTGCATGCCTACTTCCTTGACCGCCTCGTGCCCGTTTGCGCTCAGTTGCTCGACGCAGCCGCCCAAGCCGGAGAGATCAGCGCCGATAGTGATGCCTACGAACTGATGCGTGGCATCGGCAACCTCTGCATTGGCGCCGACCTCGACCCGCGCTACGATGCCCGCCGCATGGTTGAGCTACTCATCGCGGGACTCCTCCAATCGCGCTCGACCTGATACTGCTGATCCATAGAAGGAGCACCTGCAGTACCTCGATAAGCTTGGTCAACTTCGTGTACATTTGGGAATTCCGTGAGCGAAAATTTTGATACATCGGTGAATGGGTCTTCCCTCAGAAAGAGAGCAGGTCACTCACCGATGTATCCTGATTCCACCCATGGAATTCCCACATGTACAGTAAGGGCTGTAGCCTCTTTCGGCTAGTTTCCTATTCCGACTTTCTGATAAGATCATTCATACCTCTACTATTCATATTTTGATCAAAAAGGAGGATAAAATACTCGTTTTGCCGCTTTTCCTTAAACCACTTTTCTTTTCCATTGCGGATACTGTCGCCGAATGTCAGGCCCCACAAACACATAAGGTTGCAAAGCGTGACGTGCGTGTTTTCGCTTGAGGAACTCCTTCTACCCAAGCCGCTGACCAGACGACATTCATCGCAATCGCCGTGAAAATGTGTTGTAAATGTGCCTTGGAGAGGCCGATAGAGCGACAGTGGCGCAATCCAAAACCACGAATCCCTTGAGAAAGCGTCCCCTCAATGCCTGCTCTTTTGGCATACAGTTGACGAAAATCAGCGGTCTCTTGTCGCTTGCGAGCAGCTTGCAAGGCTTCATGCTGTAATTGCGGGCGAAGCGTGAGCGTTCGGGGATCTGTTTTCGCTTTCGTACACAATGCTCGTTGTGGACAGGTGAGACAGTCCTTCTTGGCAAATGACACTTCGATCACCTCCTGATTCCAGGCGGTACGCTCAGGTGTCCAATGTTTGCTGGTTCGCCCTTGCGGACAGGTCACGGTCTTAGTTTCCCAATGAATGAGAAATGAGGACAGATCAAACCCTTGCTCTGCTTTGGCCTGCCAACTCCCATTGGAGCGAATAGGACCGACGACATCGACTCCATAGTCCGACTGACTCGTCGCAAAGAGTTCGGCATCTGTGTAGCCTGCGTCCATCAAATGCTGATTCGGTAATGTCTGTTTGGTGGAGAGAGCTTCATGGATAGGGACAACGAGGTTGCAAGTGCATTGAGTGCTGCACGCAACGTTTCTCCTACGCATTCTAGACGATGCAGACTACGAACGGCTGCAATGATATGTGTTGAGTCGGTTCGTTGTTGCCCGCGAGCTTTGAGCAACTTCCGGGCTTTGAGATGCTCAAGCAGCAGGTCCAAAAGCTGCATTTCCGTACTTCCTGCCAGCAATCGTGCTCGGAATTTGCCGAGCACTGAGAAATGGAACCCTGAGTCGTCCAACGGTAAAGCAAGCACATACTTCCAATCAATCCGACTAGTCTCTTTTGCTCACCTGTTGATGCAGTGCAAGTAAATATTCATGAAGTTCTTGATGTTCAGCCTTACTCCATTTTCCCAATAATCTAATTGTATCGAGCGAACCGACAATCTTCATAAACTTGAGTAAATCGGTTGTTTGCTCTTTCAATAGACCTTCAGGCATATCAGTAACAAGACTCGCCACCGTATTATGAGCTAATCGTAGTTGTCTTTCTTCAAGGGCTTCTTTCAATCCCTTTTGGTTTCTTTCTACAAGCTCTTGTAACGCTTGTTCATAATTCCTATCTGGCATAGGACAATCCTTCCTTAGTATTCACTAGAGCATCACCCACTCAGTATACTTTATTCGTGACGTATCCTTATGCATCCTTTACATCTCAAACGATGAGCCTCCTTTACGTCTCCGGACGTGTTTTTGAGGAAGGAGCACTCCTACCGCCTGTCTCGGGAGGAGGATTCACGTGAGCAAATGGAGCTGATTGGGCTTATATGTCATTGTTTTGCCAAGTCGGGGAAGGTGAAACGGTTGACTGGGAAATATTGACCATTACGTCTTCATCAATGATGGCCCCTTGTGTTTTACAGGCTTCCAACTGCTCTTTGTTTAGTCCCTTAACACCACGTAGGTCAGTCTCGTGCAAAGATTTTGCCTCTTCAAGATTGGCCTTGCGCAGATTAGCCTCTCGCAGGTCTGCGTAACTAAGATCGGCTCCCCGAAGATTGACCTTGTGGGGTAGGGCGTAGCCAAGGTTAGCTCTACGGAGATCTGCCTCTTTGAAGTAAGTACCACGGAGATCAGTTCCACTCAAGTCAGCTTCACTCAGGTGAGCCTTACTGAGATTGGCCTCTCTAAGGTTGGCCTTGCGCAGATTAGCCCCGTTAAGGTAGGCTCCATGGAGGTGGCTCTCGCGCAAAGATGCATACGGCATCCATATCTGATTCAAATCAGCTTCATCCAGGTAAGCCTTATCTAGTTGGACGCCAGTTGCATCCAGAGTTTGAGCACTTTTTGCATTCTGCTGCCGGGCAAGTGGAAACACTTCCTTGAAGATAACAATTAGGGCCCGACTCAGTGTCGTAAGAGGAAGAGGCTTATCTGGGTCTTCTGGCGGGGTTATAGTCCTTGGGAGACGCAAATGGGCAACAGCAAGATCAAAGGTCTGACTATAGAATTGCTCATAACCTTTACCCAGGAATGTGCGGAGCATGACCACGAACCCAACTTTGGCTTCTGTTCCTGTGTTTCCTAGCCCCGTAATGACTGTCTGGAAGCGTTCTTCATCCCGTTTCCTTTGCTCAATACGTTGGTCTTCTCGACGCTTCTCTTGCTCATCTCGTCTGTCAGCAAGCCAGCGAAAGAGGCCGACGAGGGCACCTACAACGACAACAAGCGTTGAAAGGAGAATAGACGCATTTGTTCGGAGCCAGCTCAGAGGATCAGGATTATTCTGGTTTTTCAGCTGCTGGACTTCCTGGGCAAGCTTCTCTTTATTCAATGCAATAACCGTTGCATCTTCAGTCGGCGTTGCCTGCACCGTTATCGCTCCTAGTTTAGTGAGCCCCGATGCTCTTTCCTGTCTGCCAGCTGCTGACACAGGGACCCACACCCACATTATGAGTACCAAGAGAAGCAGCATACTAGCGATGGTGATACCCACTTTCCACATATCTCTCTTGAGCTGGCGCATAGTAGAGCCTCCATAGTCCAATGCTCGAACATCTCAATTAAGAGAACGCTCATTTCCTTCATAATACCATATCAAAGTAATCAATTAGTATGCCCCAAGTCACACTAGCTGTTTTGAAGTAGGAATCACTTCTTGCTAAACGGCAATTTTAGAAGAGAAAGATGGTGTGCCTCCATTCAATGCTCAACTTTACTCACTGCTGATTTCTGCTAACTTCTCTTTGCAGATATGAAGAGGTCCATTTCTTAATGAATATGTCTGCTAACGTTTCAAAGAGATCACTATTATTGACCTTCATGGTATCAAGCGTTTTGATGGTCGTACATCGAGGGAGAGTTGTCGAGGTTGTCGAACTATTCCGCTTTTTGCTTTCCGTCCGGCGTTGCTCTCGCGTGGTTTTGCGGTTCGGCCTTTCTTCTTTGCTTTGTTGTTGGAACCGCTTGCAGTAGGTTTCTCGCGTGCTGGAACACTCACTGCGAGGGTGAGCATTGAGGGGGACGAGGCTGCTTGTATGGCACTCTAGGCACGTCACCGTATGGCCTATGGGTCTTCGGTGATCATCATGGAGCCTGTTTTCGGATCGGCACAGCTGCTCCCGCAAGTGGGGCAGAGCACTTCAATTGCGAGGAGTTTGCCCACAAAAGCATCTTGCTTGTTGGGTAATCAGGGCTTCAGGCCACTTCTTCTTGTACACATCTAGACTTGGACAAGCCAATCTGCTAGACTTGAAATGCAGAGTTGGAAGCTGTCACCTTCTCCACAAAGAAAGCGGTCAATGAAAGGATGTAT
>JAABUQ010000455.1_pt1 | contig 94227 bp, 92 predicted proteins | sample 5560001 | NCBI WGS metagenome assembly JAABUQ01 (sample SAMN10711888, study PRJNA513371) | rock metagenome | isolation source: Antarctica rocks | place: Antarctica: Victoria Land, Finger Mt nord | collected 2015-12-18
GGCTTTCGTCACGAGATAGACGCTCGTCAAGTTGATGGAGAGCATGCGCTGCCAGAGATCATCAGGGTGGTTCAGAAACTTGTGACTACTAGCATTGCCAGCATTATTAACCAGAATATCAATGCCGCCCAGAGACTCGGTGCAGGTCTTCGCCATGCGCTGCACCTGCTCTCCGTCGGTAACGTCGCAGGGAATGACAAAACTCTTGCAACCCATGGCTTGAATCTGGTCTGCAAGCTGTTCAAGTTCGGAGGCTGTACGAGCCGTCACCGCCACGTCCGCACCTGCCTGCGCGAGGGCAAGAGCGATGCTGCGACCAATACCGCGTCCCGCACCAGTGACCACCGCCCGTTTTCCTGTTAGCGTGAGTTGTTCAGCAGACATCAGCGTAGTCCTCCCTTTCATAATGTCAACATAGGTCTTAAATGGGTTCTACGTCCTTCCAGGTGAAATACCTGGGGATGGTAGGGGCGCAATTGATTGCGCCCCTACCATCATCCGCAAACGTTCACGGGCGCAATTGATTGCGCCCCTACCATCATCCGCAAACGTTCACGGGCGCAATTGATTGCGCCCCTACCATCATCCGCAAACGTTCACGGGCGCAATCAATTGCGCCCCTACCATCACCCGCAAACGTTCACGGGCGCAATCAATTGCGCCCCTACCATCACCCGCAAGGATGGAGATCGCTTAAATAATCGAAATAATCTGCATATCTCTACGAGACGACAATACGTCTCTCCATAATGCATACATCGGCGCGTCCAGCGGCCAGAATGGTGTTCACCTCGTTACTTGTCGTCAGATAACCACCGACCATCGTGGGAATACCCCCTTCGTTGCGTATCCGGTCGCTTAGCGAAGTCAGGAAGCCCCGACCATAGATCGGTTCACTGGCAATCGTTGTCTGTCCTGCCAACACCTCAAGCATATCACATCCATGATTCTTCAAGGCTCTGGCAACGCCCACCGCATCCTCAACAGTCGTGCCGCCCTTTACATAATCGTTGGCAGACAGGGCAACCGAGAGCGGTTTGTCATCAGGCCAGGCGGTGCGCACAGCATCGAATACCTCTAACGGGAAGCGCATCCGCCTATCCAGGTCTCCACCGTACTCGTCGTCACGGAGATTGGTGAGTGGTGAGAGAAAACTTGCGAGGAGATAGCCGTGCGCGAAGTGCAGTTGTAACAGGTCAAAACCCGCCTCTTGCGCTCTGCGCGTTGCCCGCACGAACTCGTCGCATACGCGATCCATCTCGGTGCGATCCATCTCTTTAGGCACCTGGCTCTGCGCTGTATAAGGAATGGGCGATGCCGAGAGCAAAGGCCAGTTGCCGGAACGCAGCGGCCTGTCCAGTCCTGTCTCTCTGGGGCGTGTTGATCCTCTACGTCCGGCATGACTTAACTGAACAGCCACTTTCGCGGCCGAGGAGTCATGAACAATTTTTAGAATGCTTGCCCACGCTGACACATGCTCCTCAGCATATACTCCTACGTCATCGGGTGTGATGCGCGCCTCGGCGGAGATAGCGACTGTTTCCGTTATAATCAGACCGGCACCACTGAGCGCACACAGCTGCAACTGAGCTGCGTGTCTATCACCCGGAGTACTCTCCTTTACTAATTCATCTGCTGTTATAGTAGTTGATATTGTACGTTTCTGCTTTGCTGGATGCTCTTGCATAAGAACGAGTCGGTTAGATAGCATGAGTTCACGTAATCCCAAGGATGCAAAAAGTGGAGATGGTGCTACAAGGGGAAAGCGAAAATTGTTCGGTAGAGAGACTTCTTGTTGGTCTGTTTCCGCTTGTGCTCTGTGAAGATACCAGCGATCAACGGCATCACCAAAACGAGCGTCACGGAGTTTGAGATCATCATAAGAGATGCGCCCACTGCGCGTAAGTAACTGGAAGGTGAAGAGCATCGGGTCAAGGTTCAGATAGCGTTTGATCGTTTCAAAATAGGTCTGGCTTTCTCCGGCGGCGCGTTGGAAGGTCTCGATGACGGGTTTTCGCTCCAGTTCGTATTCGTTAAGAGCCTTTTCGAGAGCTTGGTGCTGTTCGAGGGCATTAGCAAGGGCAATCGCATCCTCCATCGCAAGCTTCGTCCCGGACCCAATGGAGAAGTGAGCGGTATGTACGGCGTCACCGAGTAGCACGATCTGCTGGTGGTGCCACGTCTGCGTCTTGAGTGTAGGGAAGCTGACCCATCTCGAATTGTTCGATAAGAGTTTTGCGCCATTCAGGTCAGCCGCGAAGAGTTGTTCACAGTAACCAAGGCTTTCTTGCTCGCTTGCTGTATTCAGGCACGCCCCAAGCCACGTCGCTTCGTCGCATTCAACAATAAAGGTGCTGCCGATGCCGCTAGAGGGGTAAGCATGCACCTGAAAGAGACCATGCTCATTCTCGCGAAAGATGAACGTAAAGGCGTCAAGCACCTTGTCTGTACCAAGCCAGATGTATTTCGCATTTCCCTCTTCAATGACAGGCTTGAAAAACGATGCGTAGGTCTTTCGCGCGAGACTGTTGATACCATCGGCTGCGATCAACAAGTCGTAGTCGCCGAGGTCCGAGAGGTGCTGTATCTCGCGATGAAAGTGCAGCGTTACGCCTAATTCCTGGCAGCGGCTTTGTAAAATATGGAGCAGTTGTTTACGCGAAATACTGGCAATGACATGCCCACCACAACGGAGAAGCTCTCCACGATAATGCACATCAATAGCATCCCACATCACGAAATGACTGGTAATCTGCTCATATGTTTTAGCATCGGCCCTTTGAAATGCGTTCAGAGTGCGATCAGAAAAGACGACTCCCCAACCGTAAGTGACATCTGCTGGATTCCTCTCAACAATAGTGATGTCGTGACCGGGATTCGCTTTTTTGAGAAGCAGAGCGCAGTAGAGGCCAGCAGGTCCTCCGCCGAGGATAGTAATCTTCATGACTATCTCCTGCCCAGAGCATTAAGAACAGTCGCCAGTTGTTCAAGCTGGGCAAGATCGGGTACTGTAGGGAACAGGACCAGTTCATCACATCCAGCCTCTTCATAGCCGCGAATGAACTGCGCGATAGCTTGAGGACTCGTGAGCAGGCCAGCCGCGATCTTCTCGGCAAAAGGCCCCGTGAATGCGTAGTAATCCTTGAGATAGCGTATACCAGTCTCGATAGCAGCGTCTCCAAAGGCAAAATAGCCCTGCGCCCAAAGTTGAGGTTTCCCTGGTCGCCCGACATCACGCCAGGCAGCACGCGCTTTGTCTGCCGCGCGAGCAAAAGCTTTGGGTGGACCGCCACCATGCACATAGCCATCCGCATAGCGAACCATGCGGGCAAATCCCTGGTCGCTCAAGCCTCCAACCAGCAACTCCGGGCCGTTCTTGCGTGCCGCTGTAGGGCTGATCCCCCCATCTTCCCATAGGGAGCGGAGCAGAGCAAGCTGCTCTGAAAAGTGCCTACCCCTTGAGCGATACTCAACCCCTACAGCATCGTAATCGTCTTTGCGAGCACCCACCGCCAGCCCCAATACCAGCCGACCATGAGAGAGCGCATCCAGGGAGGCGGCAGCCTTAGCGAGCAGAGCAGTGTTTCGCAACGGGCTAATGACGATGGTGGTCGCTAATTGAACTCTCTGAGTAACGGCTGCTGCTGCTGCCAGGGCCATCAACGGTTCATAGCTGTCAAAGAGAACCCGGTCAAGGACCCCTACACTTGAGAAGGGACCTTCATCAGCACAACGCGCCCACTCGACAACAAGTTGCCCCTGCGCGCCAGGAACCGTTGTAGGAAGTCCGACACCTATTCGCATAGATACGTTCTCCTTGCTGCCATTACTAACGCTCTGGCTTCACCCAGATGTTGCGCTCATGCATCAGGCTAATCTGGCGCTTAATGACCTGCTCGCGGTACTCCGCGTGTTTCATCGGCTCCCGGTTCAAATACAGATTCTTTGGATAGATGGGCTGCTCATAGAGAAGCTGGTAGAGTTCGGTACGCAGATCTTTCACCCAGTTATCCCACTGCGCACGCGCTCGGTGATCGCGCAAAGCTTCAATATCAATGACGCCACCAACATAGGTCGAGCTACCACCGTAATCCTGCCGACCAACAATCTGTCCCTTGTAGTTAACGATAAAGGAGCGGCCACCAAAGGTATCGATGGGTGTCGCTTCCTCGGGCAGGAGGTAATACGTGCCCATGTTCGGTGCCACGATATACATGTTGTTGTCAAGCGCACGCGCCCGGCTCTGAATCTCAAATATCTCGTTGCCGGTCGCAGGATGAGGATAGGAGGCGCGATACACGACCTCCGCGCCGTTCATCGCCAGCGCGCGTGCGTTTTCGGGATAGGACCCCTCGTTCGCCATCATGATACCAAGCCGCCCAATCTCGGTATCGACCACGGGCCAGAAGGCGTCGAGATTTCTGCCATAACGGGCTATCCACCAGTCATAAATATCATGCGGGCAGACGGAGTGTTCGACGGGAAAAAGCGGCGAGACCTTGTAGTGCTGCAAAATTACCTCGCCTTGTGGGCTAAGAATAAATCCGACGTTAAAATAACGATCCTGAATCTCAGGATGGCGCGCCTTTGCCTGAGCCATAATGAATGCGTCATACGTTCGCGCTATCTTGCCCAGTTCTTCAGTTTCCTCGCCTGGGATATCGATAGCGCATTCCCTGGCAAACTGGACATGATCGAGGTCCAGCACTTCGTCATTGAACCCCTGGAGTGCTCCTTCAGGAAAAGCAATCAGCCTGACAGGTAAATCCAGGCTCGACAACCAGGAAGCCGCCTTAACGAGATGGAAGAGATGCTCAAGGTTGGTCTTGATGTCCGCTCGCTTGCGAATACCGCGTACAGTGGGAATGAGGCCAACGGCGGTATACGGTTTGATCATAACGTTATGCTCCTCCTTGCTTCTGCTGAGTTCACGCTGAAACACACCTCTACCTGCTGTCTGATACTCGGCCTGGTGACGCGCCTCTTTCTGTTTTAAGTTCTTGAAAATAGTATCGTCGTTTAGGGATAGGGAAGACAATATATTGGTTCTCCATCCTTCCGGGTGGTGGTAGGGGCGCAATGGATTGCGCCCATCCGGGACATGATGCACGGTCACGGGCGCAATCCATTGCGCCCCTACCACCACCTACGTCTTTCACCCGCAAGGATGGAGAACCAATATATTTCCTCGTCGGAGAAGCCTGCCTTCCCCACAACTCTATCCGAATCAACAAAGGCAGACTAAACAACCTGTGGCAACCTCTGCTGCGCCGCGTTCACCGCTTCCTCCGGGTACTCGTAATCCTGTAGCTTTCCAGCGAAATAGCTATCGTAGGACGCCATATCCAGGAAACCATTCCCGGACAGGTTGAAGAGAATCACGCGCTCCTCCCCTGCCTCCTTCGCCTTCAAAGCCTCGTCAATCGTCGCCCGCACAGCATGCCCGGACTCCGGTGCTGGCACAATCCCCTCGCTGCGTGCGAACCGCACAGCCGCCTCGAAGACCGCGTTCTGGTGGTAAGCCTCTGCCTCGATGATTCCTTCGCTATGCAGTTGTGAAATCAGGGGCGACATACCATGATAGCGCAGCCCACCCGAGTGAATAGCTGGCGGCATAAAATCGTGGCCGAGCGTGTGCATCTTCATCAACGGCGTCATCCCAACGGTATCGCCGAAATCGTAGGTGTAAATACCCTTGGTCAGGCTGGGACAGGCCATCGGCTCCACTGCCAGGAAGCGCGTCTTCATCCCCTTGCGTAGTGCCTCGCCAACAAATGGGAAGACAAGCCCCGCCATGTTGCTCCCACCGCCCACGCAGCCAATAACGACATCAGGATAGTCACCCGCCATCTCCATCTGCCGCAGTGCCTCCTCTCCAATCACCGTCTGGTGCAGCATGACGTGGTTGAGCACGCTTCCCAAAGCATACTTGGTCATGCCACCACTTTTCACCGCGACCTCTACGGCCTCGCTGATCGCAATGCCCAGGCTGCCCATATTCTCCGGGTCCTGTGCCAGGATGCTCCGCCCTGCGTCCGTCAGATTGGTCGGGCTGGCATGCACACTCGCTCCATATGTATGCATCATGCTGCGTCGATACGGCTTCTGCTGGTAGCTTACCTTGACCATGAAGACTTCGACTTCCATATTGAAGAACGCGCCCGCCATCGCCAACGCCGATCCCCATTGTCCCGCGCCCGTCTCGGTCGAGAGCTTCTTAATCCCTTCCTCCTTGTTATAGAAAGCCTGCGCGACAGCCGTATTCGGCTTGTGGCTGCCCACGGGACTCACTCCCTCATACTTATAATAAATACGAGCCGGAGTGTCCAGCGCCTTCTCCAACCTGCGAGCACGATAGAGCGGACTTGGCCGCCACTGCATATACACCTGGCGAATCGGCTCTGGTATCTCAATGTAACGCTCTGTACTCACTTCCTGCTGAATCAACGCCATCGGAAAAAGCGGAGCCATATCATCAGGCGTCACCGGCTGCTTCGTACCAGGATGCAGCGGCGGCACAGGAGGATGAGGCATATCAGCCATGATATTGTACCAGGTGCGAGGCATCTCATCCTCGTTCAAAAGATATTTTGTGTGGATGTTGTCAGGCATAGTTCGCTCCTCTTATAATTCAAATACATTAGGGATAGCTTAGGTTACAATATTTCAAATGTCAAGTAATGAGTCTGCTGGGGTTTCCATCCTTGCGGTGGTGGTGGTAGGGGCGCAATTGATTGCGCCCGCATTGTGGCAAATTTACGGTAAAGCCCATCCTCAGACAAGTGGTGGTGGTAGGGGCGCAATTGATTGCGCCCGCATTGTGGCAAATTTACGGTAAAGCCCATCCTCAGACAAGTGGTGATGGTAGGGGCGCAATTGATTGCGCCCGCATGGGACATGGATGCATGTGCCCAGGCGCAATCAATTGCGCCCCTACCATCACCTCCGTCTTTCACCCGGAAGGACGGAGAACCGTCCGCTGTACATTCTAGCGCGATATGCTATACTGCTGATTGCCCAACGTAATAACGCACACAACCAATACATTATGAGAGAAAAACGATAGATATGGTGAGTAGAGAGAGTATGAGACCTGCTTTGGCAGCTCCAACGCGGCTCTATGCCTTTTTGCTGCGGCTGCGCCCGGTGCAGTCAGGGACGCTTATGGCGTTTTCAGGTGAGTTGGTGCATGGCGCGTTCCTGCGCTGGCTGCGCGAGACGGCTCCCGATGTGTCGGAGTGGTTGCATGATGGCAATAAGCGTCGTCTCTTCACCTGTTCGAGTCTCCAGTTTGATCTCCCGACGCAACGCATGCTTGGGGCGGAGCGCGAGAACATACACTTGCCTCTGGACCCACAGAAGACGTATCTCGTTCGCATTACGCTGTTGCTCGGTGAGTTGTTTCCCCTGTTGCACGAGGCTCTGATGCATTTCTATCCCCACCCGCAGCAGATATCGTCGCACTTTTTGCAGATTGGCAAGCAACGCTTTACGCTCGAAGAGGTGATCCTGACGCCGACGCATGCCTCTGGACAGTGTGGTTTTACCTCACTGGCGACCTTGGTAGAGCAGGCGCAGACGCTGCATGGCGATGCGCTTGAGCATCTCACGCTCGAGTTTTCCTCATTGACCACCTTCAACCGCAGCACCCGCGAGGGCTATGGCAATCACTACGCGCTGCTGCCGCTCCCGTCCTATCTCTTCCCCAATCTCGCCAAACGGTGGGAGGATATTGCGCTGCCGGAGATGGTCGCTGTGGTGCAACCTCGCCTCCTCGAAGAGTATACCTTGCAAGACGGTGTGATCATCACCGATTACGAGTTGCATCCGCATCACATCCACTTCACCAAGCATGTTCAGCCGGGCTTCATAGGTCATTGTACCTATCGCTCGCGCGATGCAGCGCGTCTCGCATCTCCCAACGGCGAGAGAAGCGAGGAGACACTCTTATCTCTCCAGCAACAACTCTGGCTCCTGGCGCAGTTGGCCTTCTACAGCGGTGCCGGGTACAAGACATCGATGGGAATGGGACGCACGCGTGTCGTCTGAGTCATTCCCCATGGGTCTCCATCGCTGACCCGCTACCTGCCGAAAAAGCGCTGTGTAAAGGTGGCAATGAAGCTGATTTCGATGAAGAGACCAACCACAGCCTCTATCGCAGCAAAGGCAGTAACGGGGCTACGAAGGGTAAAGGGGCCTGGGAGAAAGCCACGCCCATGAAACGAGGTGATGCTGAAGATGATGGCTTCCTTGAGTGAAAGCGATCCAAGAAGGTGGTAGGCGATGGCAAAGATAGTAATCATCAGCACATACATCAACAGGCTGCGCCCAGGTTTGTAGCCATACCCCGCCAGGATGTCGAGAAACCAGGAGAAGATGTACGAGCCACCACTGAGCATCCGCTGCCATAGCTCTCGCATTGTTTGTCGGAGACCATCGTGTACGTAGCCATCTACCGAGGATACCGCTTGTCGTCCCCAGAGCATGTGTCGCCAGAGGACCCTGCGTTGTAGAACTTGAGCGCGATAGGCGAAGGGAATGGCCTCCTCATTTATCCCTTGTGCGCGCATACTGTTGGCGAGTTGGCGGTTGGCACGAATGGCGGCTCGATAATTGTTCAGCCATCGTTGTTTGTCTTGTATGCTTCCTCTTTGTCGTTGTGGGATACGTGCCAGATTCTCATCGCCAAGTCGTTTTACCTGTTGCCAGTCAATGACGGAGAGATTCACATCACCCCAATGCACATCGGCAAGCAAAGCACACCGCCCTTTTGCATCAGCAAGAACAATCTTTTCTAGATTCGTCGCACTATCAAAAAAGGCGTCACGCAAGTCTGTTCCCACCAGATATGCTTTGCGGAGATAGGCCCCTTCCAGATGAGCACTCTCCATATTCGCTCCTTCCAGATGAGCAGTGCGTAAATAAGCTCCTTCCAAATGAGCCTGAAAGAGCACCGCTTCTTCCAGATGAGTACCACGAAACCTCGTTTCATTGAGATACGTGCCACGCAACACTGCCCCTTGCAGGAGAGCCTCACTGAGAGCGGCTCTCTCTAGATGAATACCCGCCATCAGATGCTGTTCGAGAGTACTACTGTTCCACTCTTCCTTGGTTAAGCCTCCACGTAGACCTGCTAATGGCAGGCTCTGCAGGTTGACATGACGCAGGTCAGCACCACGCAGGTCCAGGCTCTGGCGGTCCCGTTGCTCTATGTCGCTCCAATCCACAGGACCACGCTTCTGTTCATGATTTGCAAGTAACCACTCAACATCGGCGCGACTGAGTCTGACATCTCTGAAGGGATAGATACCTTTCTGTACGTCAGGAACGATTGCCAGACGTTGGCACAAAAAGTGCTGCCGCTCGCCGTCAATCTCTGGCTCGATGCGCCATGATGAGAGAGCAAGGAGCGGTTGCGCTGCAATTGAAGAAAGTTCCTGATTATTCACAAGAAGTACCACCTGTTCTACTATCACGTAAGTAGCAGTTTCTACTAGAATTACTCGATTTTGATAGATGATTGTGCTATACTCCACAACGGTATTTAGCAGTACTATACTACACGAGTTTTGGCAGTATTTTACCGATAGGATAGGAGGCCACTTGTGAGTAGATAACGATGGGTCTATTGTCTCGTGCATCGTTCAGGGCTATCCAGGGAACATCCCTCTGCTCGTAAAAGCGGGCAAGGGCGGTGAAGAGCCAGAGTGGAAGCTTCCCACTCACAATCACGCCGCGCTGAGATGGTGGCTCTGGAAAGACTAACTGCTCCGCCTCACTATAGTCGAGGTAGTTGTGAACGGGATGAATGTGAATGACGTAGGGATCACTGCCTTGATCCTCTTCCACACGTATAACCGACTGTGGGAGTTGCGCGGATGCGCTCGTGTGTAACATGGGCGGTGTAACCCAACCGAGCCGTGCGTCGAACTGATAAAATGGTTGTGTTCCCGCGTGGAGAGCTAGTGCACCATACAGCCAGTTTGGTCCACGTCCATACACCGCCATCGCGGTCCCGGTAGGCAGTTCCGCGATGAGTCGTCGCAGTAGTTCGGATGTCCATATGCTCGCAGTAGGGTCTAGTGCTTTCAGATGTTGCGTCAGATGAACAATGTCCTCCATCGGAGCAGTATCTATATGTCGTTTTTCCAGTTCGGCAGGTGTATATGAACGAAACAGTTGACAGACGCGCTTCACCAGGGCATCGAAAACCGGCTCATGAATAGTCGAGCCTTGCATTAAGCCTGTAATGGTTCCCGTGATAGTCGGCTCCTGTGTCACGAACGTGGAGTCGCCGTGTAACTGAGAGCGGATTTCAGCGAGTGGAAGCAGGCCATTGGTAGCGGTAAAGTGACGCCATGTCCCAGTCGCGTTCTCATCCTCATCTTTCAGGAGAAGAATTGAATGTGTGCAAACCTGAAATATGCAGGTGTCTGCCTCTCGTGGCAGACCGCCGAGATCGACTATCAACGGTAGCTGACGCAGTGCCAGGTCGCGGCACACGAAGGCTCTGAATATGTCGGACCAGTGGCGATAGTCGCATACCCGTAGCTGTATCTGGCGCACGGTATTCACATCGCCTTGCAGAAACCAATCGCCTTCGATATCTGGATTGGCGCGAAACACATAATGAGGGATGTTGCAGCGGCGCAATGCCAGTGTCAGGTTGTATGTCAGCACGGACTTTCCCGCGTTGGGTGGACCGCCAATCAGAATAGCGGGAAGTGAATTGGCGGTGATAATGCTACTGGTTGTACTATCTGTGTTGGGCATCTACTCTCTCCTGAATAACATTGCTTCATAGTTGAACAAGAAAACGAGAAAACGGCGATGCAAGGGTACAAAGGGTATAAACATACGCTCGTGGCGACGCTTGGTGGAAAGCCCCAGGTCGTGACCTTCACGCTGGACCTGCTCCTCAAGCGCGGCACTCCTATTTATGAAGTCATTGTTTTGCATCCGGCGGCTTCGCCACATATTCAACAATCACTTGAGCGGCTCAACGCTGAATTCGTTGGGGACCGCTACACCTTCGAGAGACGTAGCCTGACCATTCACTTCCGTCAGCAGGTCCTCAGCCACTACGATAGCGTAATTGATGATATCGTCGATGAGACGACAGCAAGCGGGGCACTCGATACCATCGGTGAATTGATTCGCAGCCTGAAGCGGCAACAGCGAATCATTCACTTCTCCATCTCTGGCGGGCGACGCCTGATGACCTTCCTCTCTTTCTCGGCGGCCCTGCTGTATTTCGAGACGCCCGATGAGCTCTTGCACCTCTACACACCTGAGCACGTGAAGGAGAGCGTCGATGAGAGCGGTATCATGCATAGCACATCGGAAGACGATAGACGCCTGATCGAAGTGCCATTCGCACGTGCCGCTCAACCGTTCCTCGCTATGATGCTTAATCGTACCCCCTCTGATACTATCCAAACGCAGCGTGAACAGCAGAAGGCCGAGGAGCAGAAGCGATGCAAGCAAGTTGTGGATGCCCTCAACGAGAAGCAACGCCAGGTGTTACAGGTCATGGCACAGGGACTGCATCCCCGTGAGGTTGCGGAATCACTACATCTCAAGTCATCGACCATCAGTTACTACACAACCGACATCTACCAGGAGTGTCGCAACGCCTGGGACGTACCAGAGAATATTCGCATGGACTATCATTTTGTTCACGCGAAGTTCGGTGACTACTTCTACGACAAGTGAAGTATAACGTATTCATGAGAAAAAGACATCCGAGCTAGTTCGAGCAGGATTGTAACCAGCTCGGATGCAGAACCAGAGAAGTCATGCTATTATCATGAGCAACTGAAGGAAACAAAGTAAGAAATGAGCGATGAAGTATTAGTAAGCAGAGGGGGTAGCGATGTCGCGGGCATTAATCGCCTTTGATACCGATCATATTAAAGGTTACGTCTTCGGAACAAACAGGTTGAAAGAGATTCGTGGCGCAAGCTCTATTTTGGATCACCTTAATCGTACCATGACAGGAGAGGAGGCAAAGCAGTTTGGTGCGGAGAAAATATATGCGCATGGTGGCTCCGCGCTCTTCGTGGTAGACGAAAGCAAGGCCAGGGAATTCGGAAAAGCGGTGCAGAAACTTTACCACAAGCAAACGGGTGGAGGCAGTTCTATCACCTATGCCATTCAACCTATTCCTGCATATGATCGCTACAGCATTGAGGAACTGAAGACGGTCGAAATGCCACAAGAACTCGATGTGTTGAGCTACCGCTTGCGGACGACTAAAGATGGCTCATTCATAGGGAGACCTACAAATGATGTCCTAGATGCCATTGCTTCCTCAACACATGCTTTCCTTTATACATGTGATTCGTGTGGAGTCGCCTATGCGGAGTATCTTCTGGTAGACAATGATAATCCAGAGGGACGGTATTGTCGCGTGTGTAAGGGGAAACGTGACGAAGATGAAAAGGTCAGGGGGCAACTACGTAACGTGAAAAATGAGCCTGTGCCGAAAGATACGCTGTGGGGTACTATTCTAAATGAATTGAAAAAGGTAGGCTACAAGCTGCCCGATCAGCCGAGACGCCCGGAAGATTTCAACGTGTTTGGTAGACTTACGCGTGGCAAAGAGTACCTCGGACTGATTTATGCGGATGCGAACAGCATGGGCAAAGCACTTACTATGCAGACAACGCTTGAGAAGAGAAAGAGCTTTGCGGAGCGCGTCGATAACGCCGTATTCCGAGCAATGGCAATGGCGATTCAAAGCTACTTGCCCGCCAGGAATAGCCTGCTTCCTTTTGATATTCTCCTGGTCGGGGGTGACGATATCGTACTCGTGACGCCTGCTGACAAAGCTCTCCAGGTCGCCAGCATGCTCGTGGAGCAATTTCATATAAGTATGGACAACACACAGACGCTCTCTGTTGGTGTCGTACTTGCCCCGGTGAAGTACCCATTCGGCTTACAAAGAGAACTTGTTGATGATGTCGTTAAAGACGCAAAGAAGGCTGGCTCAACCAGTAACGCCACAAGTACAGAGCGTATCAATTTTGTCGTGGTGACGGGTAATACCAGCCTTAGTTATCAAAGTATCTACGATGAAATGCACAGAATACAGCAAAAAGTCGCATCAGACTTTGAGTTTTACGCTACTATGCGTCCCTACACGTTAGAAGATTTCAATTGGTTAGTGCAACAGCTGAAGATCGGGAACGGGAAGCGGTTAGGACGCACAAAGCTCCATCAACTGCGCGAGGCTATTTTGAAAAAGAATGATACCACCACCATCCTTGAATCACTCGCACTCCTCCGTAACTGGAAGGAGCGTGATCGTGATTTCATCAAAGGCTTGTCGCGCAAATTTGATGAGCGGACGACACCTGCACAGCGGCAGATGGGAATTCTGTTTCCCTGGTCACTTCATGGTATGGTGAGTACAAAAGATCATACGACCTATCGCACTCCTCTGCTCGATTTTATAGAACTATACGATTTTGTTTTATCATAGAAAGGGTAGACAGGTGACGCGCCTCCAGATATCCTATACACTCACTTTTACCGCGCCTTTTCATATGGGAACGGGCATCAGTGCGGGTCTCCTTGACCGCACGGTTATTCGTAAGGCACAAGGCTATCTCTACGTGCCTGCCTCGACCTTCAAAGGTGTGCTACGTGAGCATTGCGAGCAACTCAGCCGTTTCTACTTGCCGACGATACACGTTCCAAGTCCACATGTTACCGCGGCGGCATTGAACGAATTCGAGAGCGAACCTACGTTGCTCAGTCGCATTTTTGGTTCACAGCTCTCTGCGGGTGGTCTCCATTTCGAGAACGCGACACAATCACCTGATGACCTCGATATGTATCAGGTTGGCGGGGGGAGAGAGTACAAAGAAGCTCAGGTCGACATCGCCACGCAGGTACGTATAGACCGCCATACGCGAACCGCCGTCGATAGGGCACTCTACTCCAGCGAATTTGGCATACGTGAACTGTCATTCATGGGTACAATCAAAGGGCAACTTATGTGTATGCCCATCGACTCGCTCACCTCCATGATAACGCTCGATGAAGAAACCTATACCATCACGCCTACCTACTCATTGCTACTATTGCTTGCAGGTCTGTTACTTATCGAGCGACTCGGCGGAAACAAATCGACGGGGAAAGGGCAATGTAATTGCACCATCAGGGAAGTATTGATCGATAGGCGTCCCTGTCCACAGGCGTCATGGGAAAACTGGGTGAAACATCTGGACCTGTTGAGCAATTACCCGCATCCCGAAAGCGGAGGGCAAGTATGAGGCACTTTTTCTTGAATGTTACTGCACTCGCACCACTAGCGATACGCGCAGATCATGCACAGGGCGGGGCAAAAACAGCGCAATGTATTTCAGGCACAACTCTGCTTGGAAGCCTGGCAGCTGCGCATCGCATCCTACGAGCGGAAAAAGAGGAGGAATTTGCCGATCTTTTTCTTCGTGAGCAGGTCTACTTTCCTTACCTGTATGCGGCTCAGTTCGCGAAAAGTGACGCTGGCATTCACAACTCAAGCTTGCCTGTGATGCCTCTACCCAGAACTGCGCAAGCCTGTAAACGCTTCTCTGGCTTTCTTCCACTGAAAGGTGAACGTGACTATGAGCTACGACATGGTGTGCGTGATAGTTTGTTTGATTGGGCAATCTTCGCGCTATTAGACCAGGAACACACCTCACCTGCCGACTTGCTGGCCTCAGTCAACCAGCATGACGAATGTGACTATGTCGATGCTCAGAATCACATTTGCAGACAGCCAATGGACGCAATCCATGGCTACTATAAGTGTGGTTCAGCTTTGAGTGAGCATGGCACGGTACAACGTATGAAGGCAAAACTCGAAACACGTTTGCAGACACGCACAGGCATCAACCGCACCTGGGGCGTAGTCGAAGAGCGCATCCTGTATAACCGTCAAGTGTTCGATGATGGCATGATGTTTTGGGGCAAGGTCTCGCTTCACGATACACTCACAGACACCTTCGAGGAATTTCTCGTAGAAGCCGATAACGAAGAACTTCTGCACATCGGTACGGGGCGTACTCGCGGCCTTGGGCATGTACGCATCCACGCGATAGAGCAAACAGATGTTGTAGGCATGGAACCAGAAGATATCGCTCACTTTACACAACGCTTGCAGGCCTTCAATACAGCGATACGTAAGCAACTAAACGACGGAGGTGTCAAACAAGCTGACGATGTATTCTATCTCGCGGTTACTCTGCACTCGCCGACTATCCTCTGTGATCCCTTCAAACGTTATCAGAAGGCACTTGATGCCGTAACGCTTAGTACACTCGTACATACCGAAGCACATCCCTTTCAGTCGGTTTACCAATCTACAGCCATACAGCATATCAGGGGCTGGAATGAACTCTGGGGAACACCGCGTGCGAGCGAATACGCGCTAGAAGCAGGTTCTACCTTTTTGTTCTCGTATCACGAGCAACCAGACAGCGACCTGCTCCAGGCACTCTTTGCACTCGAAGAGACAGGCATTGGGCTACGGCGTGCGGAAGGCTTCGGTCGCATCAGTATTTCCGATCCTTTCCATCTACAAGGAGAACAACTATGAATACAGATACATCCCATACACAGGTACGGAGACGTACTTTGATTATTATGCGCGTGAATGAGAAGGCCGAAGATTTCTATGAGGACGCGCTGGAACTGGGGACAATCGCAGCTAAAGCATTTAAACAAGCTCAAGAACAACGCAATAGCCACAAACAAAATAGGCATCGTGCGCAGATGACAGGTCTTGAAAACATTGCTGAGACGACGTTGAAATTTACGGATGTTCTTGACTACATCAAAAAACAAATTGCTCGTCTTGATCTTTGGAGCTTTAAATATGAAGGGAAGCCGGGAGGCGGATATAAAGCCTTTGGAGAGAGCCTGAAAAGCTATATCGAGGGTCGTCTCAAAGTTGAGGCGGATCAGATTTGCAATGATTTGCATATCGGCGATACACGTATCGAAGATAAGCGTGACCGTCAACTCGTCTATCTCCAACTCATTCGTCAGTTCGTGCGACAGATTGTTGTGCAGTATGAATACAAGACGGATGGAGCAAGGCAATGATAAGTCAGCAGGAATTACTGCAAATACGCTTGCTGAGTGATTACACGCTCTACCCAAGTGCTGTAGCATTTATGAATGAGCTTGAAAAGCCACTCCCTGCGAATCAAGCGAATGGCTTGCTCAATGTTTCGTTCGCGGATAGCTATGATCAGTTAGAAGAGTATGTACGGGATCAGCAATTTCGCTCAACATGGCCCGAAGGCGAGAAGTACATTCAGCAGTTCTATGAAGACCTTGAGTACAAACTGGAAGATATAGAGCGAGACTTTCTTCCCGTCGTCACACAATCAAGACCGGAAGAGCTTTCAGAGAAGGATTATGAGGAGATCAAAATGCTGCTGGCACGCGAATTCCTACAGCATATGCTTGCAGAAAACGCATATAGAGAGGCGAAAAGAAATCCTGGACGCCCAGATCAGCATAGAGACCGACGTGCCCCGAATACGCAAGCGAGGCCACGCGACGAGAGGCAACAGCCATTCAACACAAAAGGGGAACAGCGACGATGACACAACAGACAACCAACACATCACCAGCTCCTGATGCCCTACGCAACCGCTACGTCTTCGATGGCAAATTGGAGATGAGGACGGGCTTGCATATCGGAGGGGGCAAATTGACTTTGAGCCATTCCGATAATCCAGTTGTAGTAACGCCTGATGGGTTGCCCTTCATCCCTGGCTCCAGCTTTAAGGGGGTGCTACGCAGCACCATAGAGAAACTGGTGGCAAGCCTACCCACTAACCTCGGCTTGCGTACATGCGGACTGCCTGTTGGAGAACACCCAGAGGTGCTGTGTCCAACAGCACACCCGGAAAAGATTGCGAGAGAACGCCGCCAAAGCAGAACCCAGAAAGATGTGGAACAAGTACTCGAAAGGGAACGCAAAAATCTCTGTGATACCTGTAAGCTTTTCGGTTCACCTCTCGCTGCCGCACGTATCACGGTGAACGACCTTTACCTTCTTGATGAACAGTGGAGCGGAACGACTCAGGTTCGTGATGGTGTCGCTATCGACCGCGATAGCGAAACAGCAAAACGTACAGCGAAATATGATTTTGAGGTTGTCCCCGTCGCAACAGTATTTGGGTTGCATCTCGTTATCGAAAATGCTACGCGCAAGGATTTACAGCTTATCAGTATTGGATTAAGCGAGTTCATGAATGGCTTCGGAGGCGTTGGTGGCCTTCGTTCGCGTGGTCTAGGGGCATGCATTCTGGATGGGTTACAGATTCGATATATGGAAGTGACTGATGCGAATCGCCAGCAACGTCTGCAACGGTACCTGTTGCGGAAGAAAGATGGCACCGATGATGGGCTTGACCCTATTGAGAAGCCGCAAGACTTCATCGATGATCACATCAAGGTTTTATTCGAGCAAACGCCATCACAACTATAGAGGAGCAGAACACATATGTTAAGAGCACTGGTAAACGAAGCACGTCTCAGGTTAGATATCACCACGATGGGGCCACTTCTGATTAAAAGCGGTTATGTAACCATTGCAGGGGCGGATATGACTCCTGTACAGACGTATCGCAATGGGCAATTGGAGGTCTACCTTCCTGGCAGTTCGCTTAAAGGGGTCTTTCGCAGTCATCTTGAAAAGGTGATCAACAGCATTCAGGCAAAGGTCGCCTGTAACCCATTGTCACGCAGGAATGATCCCGACGAAGAGAAGCAGTTGTATCTTGAGTCTTGCAGCAAATACGACAGACTACCTAAACCTGCTGCCTATGCAAGCTCCTGCCCTACCTGTCGTGTCTTCGGTTCAACTGCCTTCATCGGACGCATCGCAGGAGAGGATGCTTATCTCTCAAAGAGCAATGAGGATCAGCAGGAGAGCGAAGAGCAAAAGAAGTTCGTCGAACACCGCGATGGCGTCGCCATCGATAGGCTGACCGGTGGAGCATCCAGCAGAGCGAAATTCGATTTAGAACCGGTGACGGCTGGCACAACGTTCACGACAACACTCACCCTACGCAACTTTGAAATATGGCAACTAGGAATGATTTTCGTACTCATACAAGATATGCACGATGGCTTGATTCATATCGGCTCTGGTCGTTCGCGTGGACTTGGTGCCGTCACTGCTGAACTCAATGAGCAAGCCGAAGGAGCGCATCAAGGTGGCCTCGTGTTAAGTTCGATCCGACAGATGCAGGGCAAAGAAGAACCAGATGACCAATTGTGGGGCTTGGGCCACTGGTTAGCCGAACGCAAGGAGCAAGAGAACTACGGAACAAAAGGCGATGATATGCTTACGTTATCGCCAGAGATGACGCACACAATAGAAGGTATTCGCGCAACCCGTGTCTTCAAGGGGAACGCGCTCACCCAATTGAAAACTCCCTGTATCGATGCCTTCTTGACACGCATACGAGCCTGGGAAAGCGCGAAGTTACCGGAAGCACGTCCCGCAGAAGAGAGACGAGGGCAACAGCGATGACAAAGCAAACGCTTGTCGCGGGAACGCTGAATAACGAGGAGTTCACCGCATTGTTAGGTGCATACCCTGCTCCACCCAATGAACCACTACTCATGGTGTTGGAGAGACAACCACGTCAGGTCATCACACCAGAGCAAAAGGAGTCTTTACTTCACTTCACCCCATTCGATGCCACATTTGATACCGCTGATTACACAACTGGACGTATCTTTCACACATTGGGCGAGGTACGCTGGGAACGGCATTACATGCCCTCGGCATCTCCATCGTCTCAAGCACCTCAAGGGTCTCATGTGTCGCTTGTCTACACAGGTGATAGTGCCTATTGCCCAACGCTAGCTACGTATCAGGACAAGGACTTGGACGTATACGATCCAGTAATCAACGCATACTTCCTCTTCGGCAAACGCTACGACCCTCGACAACCTTCACGTATAAAAGTAGCGGCGCAGCAGAGTTTGTTTGCCGAGGTTCGTATTCCACGATTATTGCGCTATCCAGCACTACAGAGCCTGGCAGGTGCCGAGCGTCTTAAACTCGTTGTATGCGAGTATACCGACCGCGATACAGGAAGCAGTGTTGCCTATCGTTTTCAAGCATTAATTGCGTTTGATACGTCGCAGGTAGTTCAAGAACCACAGGAGCAGGAGCTAGACGAAGATGAATCCTTATGACTTTGTACCACTTGACGTGCAACATCCCCCGGAGCGAAGCACTCCTATCTGGCATAATGTGCTGAAGCCAGACAGGGGCAAGCTGTATTCTGGTCATCTCTATATGTACATTAGAGCTGAAACGCCTATCTTTATTCCAAACGATGGCTTATCCATGCAAGACCCGGACAAAGCAGGAGAGCATATATACGATGGACATGGAAATTACATTATTCCAGGGTCGTCCATCAAGGGTATGCTACGAACCGTCGTTGAGACGTTGTGTCGTGGTTGCCTGACAGTTATTAACAGCCGTGATGTACCTACAGACTTTTTACCTTGCGAAAACAACACATCACTCTGCATCGCCTGTCGTCTCTTTGGAATGATGCCGAGACAGAGGAATGCGCAGGTGTTTCTTGGCAAAGTCAATATTGGAGATGCTCTCGCTTTTGACCGAAACCCCACGTATCATCCATCAATTTACACCGCCATACTAGAGGCACCTAAACCACGACATACCGCCTTCTACCGCAACGCTGCTGGATTGATTGCAGGGCGCAAATTCTACTTTCACCACAAACAGCTTCTTACCGAGAAGGAACTGCTACCAACCCGCGATAACGACGGTTATCGCAATCAGTATATTCGGCCGCTTGCTATCGGAACAGATTTTTCTGCGCGTATCGACTTCATCAATCTCCTGGCTGACGAGTTCGCCGCCCTGTTGTTTGCCATTCTACCGCGAAGCGACATACGCCACAAAATCGGCTATGGCAAACCGCTTGGCCTGGGTAGCGTGCAACTCAATGTTACAAACTTACAACTGGTAGACTACACCAATCGCTACAAGCAATTTCATACAGAGGGGGGTATCTCCTCCTACAAAGGTCAAGCTCTCTACGACTTGCTCGATGAACAAATGGTCTCGATCGATCCACAGATAAACGATACATGGAACACCTTCAAGTCACTTACATCACTGAACGAACTTCACCGCATCTGGCGATGGCCCCCCAATCATACCATCGAGTATGCCTATCCGAGTAAGCGTTGGTTTGCCAATAACCGATGGGCGCGCATCAAGGATACAGAGCGTCTTCGTCAAGGGGACTAGAGATACTGGAAAACATCGTTAGTTATAGTACAGTTACATTGCACAGGTATCGTGTGAGAACGCACAGAAAGAGATGTGGTAGTATCATGGCAAACGTCCTTATCGCAACCCTTGGCGATTCCCCCATCGTCGTTACCAGTATGTATGATTTGCTAACAAAGCAAGAGCGACTCACTATTGATCGGGTCATCGTCCTACACACCGAAGGTGATAGACGGATGGGCGGCTATCTTGTTATAGCTGAGGCAATTGAAAGGCCACGCAATGTAATATCACGTGAACTTCCGTTTGAAGATGTCTATACTGAAGGAGACTGCTTCGTTTTTTTGCATCACCTCTTCAAAGAACTCCTTGATTGTCAGGAGCATGGAGATACCGTATACCTTTCCCTGGCAGGGGGACGCAAAAATATGTCAGCACTGATGGCTTTAGCTGCTCCTTTCTCTTCACACATCGGAGGTCTCTATCATGTTATTGATAAGAAAGAATACGAAGGCAAGACGAATTTTATATCGGCAGATGAACTTGGTACACTTCTAAATAAAGGAGAAAAAAAGCAGCTTTTATCACTCATGCATCCCGACCTCGACAGCTTACAACTAGTATCTATCCCCTTTGTACATGCCTTGCAGATCGATAGCACTCGCGCGAAAGATTACCTGCGTGAACTTTCCAATATGACTGCTGAACAGCTTCAAAAACGGTGGGAGGAAAACCCTGATCAAGAGGAAGAAGAATTATTCCTACTGACTGCGATAAATGCATCAACCGCCGAAGCCACGCTCGAAGTCAAACTGACAGAAAAGGCCAAAGAGGATTTCGACCATCTCGCAAAGTCCGAATCAAAGATAGCAAGGGCTTTTATATCACGTCTCAAGAACATGCGCTCCCCCAAACTGCTCGCTGCAAATAGACATCCGCGAGAAGGCTTTAAGGGAGTACCTTATATACACTATGTCTATAAAGTCAGTAACACAAGAGAACGTCCTTACTTCCATACCGAACCAAATGATATCGCTGCCTATGAACAGAAACCCGTGAAACCCGTTAGAAAGGTTATTGTTGAACGCCTTCCCCTGCATCGTAGCTCCGAAACAGAGTATGAGCCAAAGATAGAAACCTTACTGGCAACACCATATGACAGTAATGGGAAGCTCTATTCCTTAGAGGAGGTTCTCAACGGGGGAAAGGATATACGAAGCATACTTATTGTGCCAATGGGCACATTACCGATGATTGCCACTCAACTCTATACACTGATCACGAAGAGAGAACATCGAAAAATTCAGCGCGTTGTCCTCATTTATCCGGGAGAGGCTGGCGGAGTGCTAAGTAGTGTTCAAACTGCTATGCAAGCATTTAAAAAGGAAAAGATTCCATGTGATCTCTCTCCAGTAGCAGGATTGCGCGATATTCTCTCTCGTCAGGATTGTGAACGCTATCAGAACGCGCTTGAAAATCTTATCGGCGAATTACGACTCAAATATCCTGGCTCGCGTATTGATCTCGCACTTACTGGTGGACGCAAAGGGATGGCAGTTCTAGCCCTCTTCGCAGCCCAGAGGACACAGTTGCGTGAGATCTTTCACACGCTTGTAGCAGACGAAGAGTTAAGCGATAAGCTAGCAGAAATGGATGCAAACTACTTTAAGGGGTTATCAGAGCAAAAGAGACAGGATATTCTTTTCTTGCGAGCATACAAAACGAACGAGTCAGTCTTCCGCCTCTTCAAAGTCCCCATCGGTCCCTTGCATGGAATATAAGCAATAATTCGCGTGCAGATATAGCATGTCATGTGAGGAAGGAAGGATTGTTTGCAGAAACAGACAGGAGAGGCTATGCTCATACTCAACTTCACTCACCCGCTCACCGATGAACACAAAACCCAGATCAAGGCACTGACAAATCAACCTATCGACGCTATCCAAACCATCTCCGTGCAAATCGACCAGAGCGAGTCCCTCGAACCTCAGATACGAGCCATCGTCGATGCTGTGCCACTCACCTCTGAGGAGTGGCAGACACGCACACTCCTCATCAATCCGCCCGGATACGCCCCTGCCGCCTTCGTGCTGCTCGCCGAACTGCATGGGCGTATCGGTCACTTTCCCACGCTCATTCGCCTGCGCCCCAAATCCGGTCCCGTCACTACCTACGAAGTCGCCGAACTGCTCAATCTGCAAACGATACGTGAAACCGCTCGTACTCGCAGGTAAAACGTGAACACATGCGTCAAGCGATACGCATGGAGACAACAAGAAGTCCTTTGTACCTCCATCTCTGAAAAGGCACTAACCAAAACAGAGGAACACTCATAGAATTGAACAAGGGCTGATTTTGTGTCATGATTGCTTGAGTCACCATTACCTTATTCACACAGGGATTGTTTGAATACTGAGGGCCAGTCGTAGACCACACCTCGACTTCACTATAGCCGTTGTTGTCACTTTAGCCTGGCCTTACTTTCTAAAGAGCTCATTATGTATAGCCTTCCTCGCCGCCTCTATACCTGCCTCTACATGATGTATTCCGTTCTCTTGAAAAGACTTCATCAGGTACCTCAAGTCTAAGAAAGGTTCTGACTCCATACTCCAAAGTTTCTCTCCTAATGCCCGCCAGAATTTATTGAACGCTATCATGTTTTCGCCCATACGCCAATACATCTTATGAGCAGCCAACTGAAGAATTTCTAAGTTCCGCCCATACGGGTGTAGGACAGTTGCAGCCAAAGCATACTGTAATGCCATCTCGTCTCCCATTTCCTTGTTATCCATCAAGTAGACTCCACTTATTTCTTTTAATACCTCTGATAACCCTTTCGAGTAGAACGATGGTTCGACAAAACTCTCACGAGCACTTTCTAAGAAGTCTTTTGCCCTTCTAGGCTGCTCTTCGAGAACGACCAACCCCTTATGAAGATAGATATGGCCTCCTGCCGTCCCTCGTGTGCCAAGTAGTTCTTCACTTTGTGCTAGATAGTTTTCAGTAGTATTCAACTCCCCTTCATGAAGGAGGGCAGGGATTTGACGTAGGAACGCAAACCCTACATTCGCATGTAGGCTAAGCTTACTATCATAGTTCTTGGCTTTCTGTAACCTCGCTAAACCTTCTTTTACGAGTGCCTGATTATCCTGTTGGATGCCCCAATCAACATATGTCCGCCCTAACCAGTGTAACCTCGTACCTTCTAGAGCCATTATCACCTCATTGTCTTCATATACAAGGGTACAGCCGTGTTCGGGAAAATGAAATGATCGTAGGTTCTTGCTTGCAAGGTTTTGCAGGAGTGTTCGGCTCTTTAGGAGAACTTGACGGGCCTGGCTAAATTTATCTTGTTCATAGTAGAGCCAGCCAAGTCGAATGTAAGCTTCTACTACAGCTAGCGTACCTACTTCATCCTGAGATGTGTCAATAACCTCTTTGAATCTTCTTTCAGCAATCTCAAATTGACCAATGCTGAGTGCCATCACTCCTGCACTTAATAGACATCGACTCCATTTGGCCCATTCACCATGATGTTTTGCCTCTTGTGCAGCAAGAAGCCAAAACGTTGCTGCCTGATGCCACTTGTGTTGCTGGTTTAATATCTCGGCATACTCTTCATGTGGCTTCTCTTGACTGCTTTCCCTTGGAATCTCTACTAGTTGAAGTTGAGTAGTAGATGACACGGTGCTTAGAACTGTGGAGGCTGTGGTAAGACCTGCTAATTTTAAAAATTCTCGACGGTTTGCGGGTTGCCCAATCTGTTGTAGTGCCCCCATGAGCACATCTATTAATGTTTGTCGTTTAGCGTTTGGCAAACGAGATTCCCCCTTTTCAACATGTTGTAGCGTCCCCTTATTAATGCCACTAAGCTGAGCAAGATGTCCAAGAGACCAGTGTAAAGTCAAACGGTATTCTCTTATTTTTTGCCCGAATATCTGCCGATTATAATCGTCCTTCCGCCAACCCTTAGCCATAGCTCTAACCTTTCTTCCTATCATTCCAGCTTTTCTTTAGAAGCTAAATGGCGCATCCACCAGGTGACCAGGCAATGTAGGGGCCTCATTTATGACGCCCACGGACGAGCGAAGCAATGTCCGTTCCCCCGCGTATTTAGTGGATGCGCTACTAAGCTAGCGAAGCTATTATCGGCGTATTATATCGTCTTTGTATAAAGTTCTTCGTGTGAAGGCGTTGCAAAGTTGCAAAGTTGCAACCTTCGTATGCGATATACTCTGCCTGCAAGTGGAGAAAAGTTGTAAACCAAATTCTTCTTGGTTCAGTACAGCCAATCCACTTTCCTTACCGAACAGGTCGTAGGAATCATATTCTGAACAGGAGAGAGCATTATGGTAAAAGAAAAAGTCGTCTTCTTCCTGGACTATGCGAATATCAACAGGGCTGCCAAGGAGAAAAGATATCGCTTAGACTATCACGACTTGCTCCAGTATGTGGGCGAGGAGCGATTCTTCATCGATGCGCATTGCTACGTCCCCATCAATCCAAGAAACGAACATAGACTGGATAGAGAAATAGAGAATCTCTGGCGTTCTGGATACATTGTTACTACCAAAATGGGAAGTATCGCTGGCGGAACGTACAAATGTAATTTCGACGTTGAAATCACCATGGATATCCTAAAGGTAGTGTACCAGGTGAAGCCCGATATCATCGTGTTAGCGTCTGGTGACTCTGATTTTGTCTCGCTCATCCAGGAAGTAAGGAAATCTGGTATTCGTGTCGAGGTGGCAGCTTTTGCAGAGACAGCCGGGACAGGCGTACTGCTCAAGTGTTCGGGTTTTATCGACTTAGCTGTGTACTATGAGGGCTATCTAGCAGCTCAAAATGGTGAGCGGGATGAGGACAACATAGAAGAACACTACAAAAAACTCATCCAATCACAAAATGGTGAGCAGGATGAGGATAACATAGCAGGACAAAGTCAGGACCTGATCCCACTACAAGAGAGCGATCTGGATGAGAATGATGTGAAATTACCTGTAGATCTGAATGAGGATGATGTGAAATTACCTGTAGTTCAGGTAAACAACGAGACAAGTATTCCTGCATCTGACATCATCGATGAACTGGGGTTGTGACCTATCATCAACTCGCTAGAAGGAGAATGTACTCATGGCAATCATCAACGGCAGAAGAATTCAAGTTCCACCCGCTGGCATTACTGGTCAGAATCTGATCCAACAGCTCAATCCTGGCCCTGGCCGACGGCCAGTCATTCAACAAGGGGCAGCCTTCAGACCTGTCCAGCCGGGCTATACCTATAAACCGACGGAGTTGTTTGATAGACACGGCAATCCAGTCAAGATCACCACGATTCCTGATAGGACAAAGGGCATGGTCACCTATGGAGGAGATCGAACGTCTCTTTCAAAACAGCTCATCACTGAGCAAGTCTACGATATAGCAGAGAAGTTGTTTAAGCAAGGTGTGTCGTTCGACGAAGAACACGCGGATTGGATGATCGCCAATTCATATGTATTACCTCCACTATGGCACAACATTGCCAGAACAACCGATCTGTTGATTATCTTTCCTACTGAGTATCCGGAGTTGCCCCCTGTCGGCTTCTACCTCAAGGAAGATATCCCACTCTCCGTCAATGGACATCTGTATCAGACCGCCTATCATGAGGCATGTAGTGATCCGTTAACGCAGGGATGGAAGTGGTACTGCGTCTATATTCACGCTGGCAGTTGGCAACCTGCTCCGGTACAGCGCCTTGGAGATTGGAGGAAGGGTGATAGCCTCTGGACGTACTTTACGCTGATCAGCGAAGTCTTGTCGGGGACAGATTGATTGACCCCACATGCTAAGTGGTGCATCCACCAAATACACAGGTATCTGTAGGGGCGTGATAATGCTGTTTGACGATTTCATCTGGTCAGCTGTAGGGGCCTGATTTATCACGCCCACGGCTAGCATCCTCTTCCGCAATGTCACGGAAGAAAATCCAGGCATCTGTAGGGGCCCAATTTATTGCGCCCCACGGACGAGCGAAGCAATGTCCGTTCTTAGTGGTGCATCCACCAGGTAAATAGTATCCCGTAGGGGCCCAATTTATTGCGCCCTACGGACGAGCGAAGCAATGTCCGTTCCCCCGTTCATTTGGTGGATGCACCACTTAGCTCTTCCATCAAGTGGAAAGAGAGCGATCGGCATTCAACTGACGAAAGGAACTACCAGTGAGTACACAGGCTCGATATCTTATCAAGTTTAAACATGATGATCTTGCATGCTTGCGGGCAAGGCTGCTCGCAGACCTATCAAGAGAACATTTTGCGGTTCTCCTTGGAAAGACACAGAAGATCAATGGCTACACGATTATCAATGTCATCGATCTCCTTTTCCCTGCACAATCAGACTACAATCAGCAGAGCGTTGCCTCGTTACGGATCAAAAAAGATTTCGTCCACAAGACATTAGTTGAGCTTACCAACAGGTACGATGTCGATACCATTATCGATGTGCATACCCATCCGTTTCTTCAGGGAAGAGTCTCGTTCTCGGCAACAGATGATGGAGACGAAGAAACGTTCTTTCTGTTTTTGAAAGAAAAGTTTGCAGGTATTCACTATGCGAGTATTGTTTTCTCTCAAGGAAAGTACTCAGCACGAGTCTGGACGTTCAGTAGCGGCTCTATTCTCGCAAGAAAGGCACTGCTAAAAACGCAAACGAGTCGAGAGAACATCGCCAGTTCTGACTTTCGTGAGGACACGGATGAGCACTATGAAAAAACGGCGCTGACAGGAGAAGAGGGGTTTTTCAATCGGAGTGCATCAGTGCTTGGGTTAGATGTGATGCGAACCATTATGCATCACCAGGTCATTTCAATCGTTGGTGTCGGTGGTTTGGGATCAATCGTAGCAGAACATCTCATCCATATGGGGTTTCATGAGATCAATCTTATCGATCCTGATGTCCTGGAAGTGTCCAACCTGAACCGTGTCGTGGGAGCATACTACAAGGATGCTCAACAGCAGCTCTATAAAGTTGATGTGGTCAAGAGACATGCCACAAACATCAATCCCAACGCTACTGTCCTGGCATGTAAAAGCGATGTTCGCGAGAAGGAGATGGAAAGAGTTCTGGCTCTCTCTGATTGGATTATTGTGGCAACCGATAATCATTCCAGCAGACTAAAAGTTCAGGAGCTATCGGTACAGTATTTTGTGCCACTACTATCTGTAGGGGTAAATATCACCGTGAAAGAGAACAAAATTGAAGACATGAGTGGGGAAGTTATTACGGCAAGAGTAGGAGACTACTTGTGTTTACACTGCCTCAATCGAATCAATCCTATTAAGGTTGCAAGTGAGAGGCATCCAGAGAAGACGATTCGAGAAGCACTGGTAAAGAGGGGGTATGTGACAGGCCAGGATGTAAAGGAGCCTGCGGTAAAGACGCTGAACACGTTCTTAGCGACGATGGCGGTAGAGGTGTTGATCAATCAGTATACCGATGTGAGAAGGCATGTGCCTATCCTGGTCTATGAAAACAACGGATCTATGAGCATGTACGAGGATAGAGAGAGTGTGCAGTTAAGGAACAAGCACTGTTTTCTCTGTAACATCTGATATCTGCCTTGTATCATTTCATATGCATTGAAAGTGAGCCAGGCACGTCAGATGAAGGATAAGAAACTACTCGGAACCCAGCGTCCACAACAGACGCCCAATCCCGCGAATCAGGCCCGCAGCAGCTTGCCCTGGAACTCATTGGAGCAGCAGGTGGTGCGCATGCAAAAGCAGATCTCTCAAGCCTGTCAGCGTAGTGACAAACAGGCAGTTCACAACTTGCAACAGCAGCTGATGGAATCGGAAGCGGCCCGACTGCTGGCAGTGCGCCGGGTTACCGTAGAGAATCAGGGGAAGGATACTGCCGGAGTCGATGGCGTCAAATCTCTCAGCCCTGGAGAACGCCTGGCTATGGCATCCCTCATTCATCCCAAACGCTGGAATCACCAGCCTCCTCTGCCGGTTCGACGAGTATGGATTCCCAAACCAGGAACAGCAGAACGGCGTCCACTCGCCATCCTGCCGATGATTGACCGCTGTAAGCAAGCACTGGTGAAACTGGCGCTCGAACCAGAATGGGAGGCACAATTTGAAGCCCATAGTTATGGCTTCCGTCCCGGTCGTGGCGTACATGATGCGATAGCAGCCATCCTGGTGGCGATTGAGGGCCATCCTACCTTTGTGTTCGATGCCGATATTGAAGGCGCGTTCGATCACGTCAATCAGGCAGTGGTACTGGATAAGCTACAGACCTATCCCGCACTCAGGCAGGTCATTCGTGCCTGGCTTACAGCAGGGGTGATGGATGGTGACACCTACTTCTCCAGCGAAACGGGGATAGCCCAGGGAGGTGTACTCTCGCCTTTGCTGATGAATGTGGCACTGCATGGAATGGAAGCGGTGGGTACAGAAGGCTCTGCCAGTGGTCATGCCAGCGAACAGTCACTACTGGTGCGCTATGCGGATAATTTCGTGATTTTGCACTCGAATTTGAAAGAACTGCAACAGGCAGTGAGACGTGTCAGACACTGGTTAGCAACGATGGGATTACACCTGCATGCTCACAAGACACGCATCACGCATACTCTGACGCCCTATCAAGGACAGGTCGGCTTTGATTTCTTGGGGTTCAGTATTCACCAGGAGTCGGGAGAGAAAACTCCTATGGGCAAGCGTGGACAGGAACATTCGCTGGGGAAGACCATCGCTACCTCGCTCATGCGTGGGCTTGCTCCACAGGAGGACTCGCTGGGGCTGAAGACCATCATTACCCCCAGCCAGGAAGCGGCCAGGCGTCACCTTGCTGCCATTGATCAAATGTTGCGGCAGTTGCAAACCTCTCCACAAGCACACGTCATTAAGGAACTGAATCCGCTGATCGTGGGATGGGCTGCCTACTACAACGGTGTCGTTCCAGCCGCAACCATGAGCCGATACGATGCTCTCGTAGAGCAGCGGCTCATGCGCTGGGCAAGTAAGCGCCATCCCGGCAAAGCACGCGAGTGGCTCCTCACCCGCTACTGGCATTCCGTCGGAAAGCAGAAAAGGGTTTTTGCTACTCATGACGGGGTTCAGTTGCGCGCATATCAACAAGCGAGCATCCTGAAAGGATAGCTTTTTCATGTGATCCTGGAAAGATAGCTTGAAATGAAGATACCAGAAAGGTCAGCAATGAACAATACATCGCCTATGGAGATGATTCCCATCTCCTCGCTCAACGCGCTGGAATATTGCCCGCGCAGCTTTTACTACCAGTTTGTGCAGGGCGAGATGCTGGTCAACGAATTCGTGCTAGAAGGGCAGCTCGCCCACCAGCGCGTCCATCAGGCTGGGACACGCACGACGGCGGAAGGGGAGATCGAGACCACGCGCCTGTACCTCTACAGTGAAGCGCTGCACCTGACTGGCTTTGCCGATGTGGTAGAGGAGAGAGCCGGGGCGTTTATTCCCGTGGAGTACAAACATGGGCACCAGGGCAACTGGCTCAACGAGCATATCCAACTCTGCGCGCAGGCTCTCTGTCTGGAAGAACTCCTTGCAGACCACCTGAGCGAAGCTAGACGCGACAGCGTCGTTGGTGGTCTGAATACAAAAGAACAACGACAGCCTGGCAAACCGCTCATTGCCTACGGCTACATCTACTATGTGGGGTCGCGGCGCCGAGTGCAGGTGCCATTCACACCGCAGTTGCGAGCCAGGACGAAAGCCGCCATCGCCCAGGCGTTCCAGGTCGCGGCCCGCGAGACGCCGCCGCCGCCACTCTCCGGCAAACTCGCCGCTCGCTGTCCCCCTTGTAGCCTGCTGCCCCTCTGCCTGCCGGAAGAAGTACGGCAGTTGCGCACGCGGAAAGAAAAGTGAAAAGGAGCATTTTCGTGGCAACACTCTACCTGACTGAAGCATACGCCCTGGTACGTCGTGAGAGCGAAGACTGCCTGCTGGTGCAAATTCCCGAAAGGCAGGGCAAGGATGGTGTGCAGTCCGCTCCTGCCCGCAAAGAGCGCATTCCGCTCATCAAAATAGATGAAGTGGTGGTACTGGGAGAGGTCACGCTGACAGCATCAGCCCTCCATTTGTTGCTGGAACGCGACATCGAGATCACGTTTCTCGGCCAGTATGGACAGTTCAAAGGTCGCCTTTCACCCCCTTTTTCCAAGAACGCGGTCTTGCGCATGGCACAGTACCGCGCGCATCAAGATATGACCAAACGCTGCGAACTGGCGCGGCGTTTTGTGATCGGCAAACTCATGAATCAACGCACCATATTGCAGCGCTACCAGCGTCGTCAATCCGATACCGAGATGAAGCAGGCCATTGAGCAGATGACTGCGCTGCTGCATCAACTGGCCGCGCTGCCATTGGATTCGATACATGTCCCTCACAAGTTGGCGAGTGGGGATAATCGTATCGCAGGTACACCTCTGGAAGCGATTCTAGGCATGGAAGGGGCAGGTAGCGCGGCCTACTTTCGCAGCTTCGGCAAGCTGCTGACCAATTCTAGGCAGTGGCCTTTCCCAGGACGAGTGAAGCGCCCCCCAACTGATCCGGTGAATGCGCTGCTCAGCTTTGGGTACTCTCTGCTCACCAACAAGATTGCCAGCGCAGTGCAGTTGGTAGGCTTCGATCACTTTGTGGGCTACCTGCACAGTTCCTTTTACGGGCGTCCAGCTCTGGCACTCGATCTCGTGGAAGAATTTCGGCCAATCATCGTGGATTCGGTGGTGTTGAACATGCTGAATAATCGCATGCTGACTCCTGAAGATTTTATAATAGAGTTAGGAGCGTATCGTCTGAAGGAGGAGAAGCGTCGGGTGTTCTTTACGAAATTTGAGGAACGTCTGAACGAAGAGGTACAACATCCATTGTTTGGCTACAAAAGCACGTATCGGCGTTGCATGGAGCTACAGAGCAGACTCTTAGCCAAATACCTGACGGGCGAGATCGATGCCTATCCCCCACTACGCATCAGGTAGGAGAAGACAATGACACGGAGGAGCGGAAGCAGTAGTCAGACCACGTGCTATGTCATCGCGTATGACATCCCTGATGATCGTCGGCGCATCAAAGTACATACGATTCTCATGGGCTTTGGCAAATGGACGCAGTACTCCTTATTCGAGTGTTTTCTGAGCAGAAAGGATGTGATCCTGTTGCAATCAAAGCTGAGTGAACATCTCATCGCTACCCAGGACAGTGTACGGTTTTATCCCCTGTGCGCGAACTGTGTGGAGAAAGTAGAGACGATAGGTGGGCCACCACCGCAGGATGTACAAGTGTTTGTGGTATAAGCTCAGCCGCGAGAGGCGCAGTGATGACCTCTCTGAGCGTCGCCTCTCGCGTGGCTCCAGAAGAGCAACGAGCAGGATTCATGTGAAAAAGGAGTATATTTCGGCAAGAAAAATGGCCTCGAAAAAGGAGCCTCTCGCAAATGCTTGCTTTTTTTGGCTTCTCATGCTATATTACAAACACAGCAGGCTAAATGGCCTGGGGAGCCCGTTGGGGATTGAAACCCTGCTTTTTTTTCTTCAATTGCTTGTACTTCCTCTTGGCTAAATGGCCTGGGGAGCCCGTTGGGGATTGAAACTGCCACAGAACGCTTCAAGCTTTTGAACGGCTTGAGGCTAAATGGCCTGGGGAGCCCGTTGGGGATTGAAACTAGCAATGAGTATATCGGTGCACAAGGTCCACTAACAGGCTAAATGGCCTGGGGAGCCCGTTGGGGATTGAAACCATTTGGTGATGCCAATAACATCCTCGCTATTTTTAGGCTAAATGGCCTGGGGAGCCCGTTGGGGATTGAAACGTATGGGTTCCGTAGTTTTTCTGCAAGATCAATCTGGGCTAAATGGCCTGGGGAGCCCGTTGGGGATTGAAACGATGTGTAATAATCTGAAAGCATGGGGAATTGGAAGGCTAAATGGCCTGGGGAGCCCGTTGGGGATTGAAACAAGAGAGACTTCAGTTGCTGTGTGTTCAATTCTTTCTGGCTAAATGGCCTGGGGAGCCCGTTGGGGATTGAAACAATGCAATGGCAGACACCCGTATCTGCCTCCTGGCCGGCTAAATGGCCTGGGGAGCCCGTTGGGGATTGAAACAATGCGCTTCGGTATGCATTGGTGAAGCGTTCTCGTTGGCTAAATGGCCTGGGGAGCCCGTTGGGGATTGAAACAAGCATCCACTTAAGAACAGCAAGGTCTGTACTTGTCAGGCTAAATGGCCTGGGGAGCCCGTTGGGGATTGAAACCCGAAGTAGATGAAGTGTGGCATGCCCACATTTTGTTGGCTAAATGGCCTGGGGAGCCCGTTGGGGATTGAAACCATTCAATGACGGCAGCTACCAGGCTCACATGGCGACGGCGGCTAAATGGCCTGGGGAGCCCGTTGGGGATTGAAACCTGCTCGGGGCCGTATGGAGAAAGATCGACCCCGATTAGGCTAAATGGCCTGGGGAGCCCGTTGGGGATTGAAACCCTACTAGCTCAAACTTTTGCGAGCAATGTGGACAAGGCTAAATGGCCTGGGGAGCCCGTTGGAGGGTCGGACCAAACGTCTGTTCTAGCAAGCAAGGAGTATTCTTTTCCCTTGACAACCAGGACTTCTCACAGACAGAGTAGAAGTATTCACATCAAACCTACTCTGACTGTAAGGAGCCATCCTGATCATACCAGCATCTGTTCTCTTTGACCAGACCACCCTTGCCCTCTTGCTTGACTGTGATCCCGTTGTTCTTCGCTATCGTGCCTTTTTTGCCCACCTCGATTGGTCCCGCATCCCTGAACACGACCCCCTTCATCCGCCCTCTGGCCCTTGTCCTCATCCACAAGCCGCCTACATCAAAGCCTTGCTCGTCAAGCTCTGCGAAGGCAAGCAGCATGCCACATCCCTTCGTGCCTTTTTAGTTGAGCATCCTTTACTCGTTCTCGAACTTGACTTCCGCCTTGTTCTTGATCCATCACAGCCGTACGGCTTTCATGTCGGACACACCGTTCCTGGTGCGCGGCATTTCCGCCGCAAACAACAGGTCCTTGACCACTGCATCCTCACGGACCTCTTGCAGGCCATCACTGCCATGCAGCAAGCCGAAATCCCTGGACTCGGCGAGACCATCGTCGTCAATATCAAGCACCTCTACGCCTGGGTCCGCGAAAATAGCCCGCGCCAATACGTCCACGAACGCTTCGACCCCAAGCAGCAACCCACAGCAGACCCCGACTGCACGCTCGGGGTCAAACGCTCCACCAATCAAGAGCAGCCCCATAGCTCTTCCAAAGAAGTCAAAGAGCATCTGTGGGGCTACGGCTCAGGCGTGGTCGAAGCCACGACTCCTGACTATGGCGATGTAGTGCTAACTGAATACACTCACCCCTTCAACGAAAACGACGTCACCTAATCAACCCTTTCCCCATCACTTGCCTGGCAACAACGAGCAGTAAGATCTGGAATGATAGTAAGAATTGTCATCATCCTCTCTCTCCCGAACCAGTGTTCTTTCTCCCCAAAAAATGGAACTCCACCCCCTACACCCCTATAATGAGGCAAAGAATAGTTACACTGTGAATCATCGTTCCACCCACTACACCCACTACACCCACTACACTGCCCCATCACGAGAGGGCAGCACTCCTCCTTCGTGATCTCTTCCGCCATCCAGCAAGGGTAGGCATGACTCAGAGGATGTGCAAGGAGTTGTCTCAGAGCAATTCAGCAGATGCCATCCTCCCGTCGGTAATCATGGTAATGTTAGTAATCAATCTCCTTCACACATGCTCCTATCTCACCTCATTAGTGGTGCATCCGCTCAGTGACCAGGATACCGTAGGGGCCTCATTTATGACGCCCTCGATCCTGTAGGGGCCTCATTATGCACTTTAAGAAAATAATATGGGAATGATCCCTCCGTAGGGGCGCAATTGATTGCGCCCTGCTTGGGCGAGGACCACGAGGCGCAATCAATTGCGCCCTGCTTGGGCGAGGACCACGAGGCGCAATCAATTGCGCCCCTACGGAGGGATCGATCCATGACCGGATGATTTTGTTAAAAGGCATTATGACGCCCTGGATACCGTAGGGGCCTCATTTATGACGCCCACGGACGAGCGCAGCAATGTCCGTTCCCGTTCCCCCGTTCATTTGATGGATGCACCAATTAGCGTCACTCAACACAAGTAGTGGTAATGATGGTAATAATCCATGCTCCACAGAAGCACCGCGTCCAATGAAAATAAGGTCCGAGCCACAGAGGAACAAGGTAATAAGGTAATAATCACGGGCTTGCCTCTATCATGCCGCCTCGCCCCCTATCTACATCCTTGACATTTGAAATATTCTAACCTAAGCTATCCTTAACATGAACGGAGGGCAAAGCAATGGCGCAGCACTTCTTATGGCAGGTGACAGGCAGCGTCGCCACAATCACTTTGAATCGGCCCCAGAAGAAGAATCCACTTACGTTCGAGTCATATGCCGAACTGCGGGATACCTTCCGCGGTCTCGTCCGTGAAGACGCGATCAAGGCCATCGTTATCACCGGGGCTGGTGGCAACTTTTGCTCAGGCGGCGATGTGCATGAGATAATCGGCCCCCTGACGCGCATGGGGATGCCTGAACTGCTGAACTTCACACGCATGACTGGAGACCTCGTCAAAGCCATGCGCGCATGTCCGCAGCCGATTATCGCTGCCATTGACGGTGTATGCACTGGCGCGGGGGCTATGCTGGCACTTGCGTCAGACCTCCGCTATGGCACACCAGAGTGTAAAACTGCCTTCCTCTTCACACGCGTGGGGCTGGCAGGCTGTGACATGGGTGCCTGCACTCTCTTGCCGCGTGTCATCGGCCAGGGACGCGCGGCAGAGCTACTCTATACTGGGCGCGCGATAACCGCCGACGAGGGGCTGAGTTGGGGCTTCTTTAACGCCCTCTATCCTTCAGAGGACGTGCTTGCCAGGGCGCAAGAGATGGCGGAGCAGCTTGCTGGTGGCCCGACCTTCGCTCACTCCATGACCAAAAAGCTGCTGCACCAGGAATGGGCAATGGGACTGGACGAGGCTATCGAGGCCGAGGCCCAGGCACAAGCCATCTGCATGCAGACGCAAGACTTCCACCGTGCCTATGAAGCGTTCGTTGCCAGGCAGCGACCAGTTTTCAAGGGAGATTGATGTATACGCTGCGATCTTCCATTTTCCGACGACGTGCATCGCCAATTTGCCCGTGATCTTACCACATAGGGCAAAGGAGGAAACGAAATGAGTGCTCTTTCAGCTCACGTTGATACCTTCGCGCGCGACAATTTGCCCCCCCGAGACCAGTGGCCCGACCTGATCTTCACGATTCCCGAGGTGCAGTATCCCGACCAAATCAATTGCGCTGCTGAGCTGCTGGATGCCTGGGTACGTCAAGGGCGCGGTGCTTCCCCTGCTATCTTCGGTGCCGATGGCATGCTGACCTATGAGCAGCTACAGGCGCGGGTGGATCAGGTGGCACATGTACTGACGAACGATATGGGGCTAGTGCCGGGCAACCGCGTGCTGTTGCGCGGTGCCAACAACATCATGATGGCGATCTGCTGGTTCGCTGTCGTCAAAGCCGGACTGATTGTTGTAGCTACAATGCCTCTGCTGCGCGAGAAAGAACTGGTGGATGTCATCGAACAGGCGCAGATCAAGGTCGCCATCTGCGATAAGCAGTTAGACGCTGAGTTACAGGTAGCACAGTTGCGCTGCCCTGTGCTTCAGCACATCGTGTATTTCAACGATCCCTCCACTGTCGGGCTTGAAGCACGAATGTCAGCCTGGCATACGCCTTTCAGTGCGGTGGATACCGCCGCCGACGACACGGCACTCATTGCCTTCACCTCCGGTTCGACGGGCAAGCCCAAGGCGACGATGCACTTCCATCGCGATGTCATGGCGATCTGCGATTGTTTTCCGAAATCCATAGTACATCTCGCATCTGATGACATCTGTATTGGCACGCCGCCACTCGCCTTCACTTTCGGGCTGGGTGCTGTGCTGCTCTTCCCACTGCGCGTGGGGGCCGCGACGGTGCTGCTGGAGAAACTGACGCCTGAGAGCATGCTCCAGGCGATTCGGGACTATCATGTGACGATCACGTGGTCTACACCACTCTTCTATCGACAGATGGCGGTGCTTGCCGACAGGTTTGACCTCCCGACACTTCGCCAAAGCGTTTCTGCTGGCGAGGCGTTACCGATCTCGACGCGCACAATATGGCGCGAAGCAACAGGCATCGAGATCATTGATGGCATCGGCTCGACAGAGATGCTGCACATCTTCATTGCAGCGGCAGGCGCTGACGTGCGCCCCGGCTCAACGGGCAAGCCAGTGCCAGGCTACCAGGCGTGCATTCTTGATGACGCGGGCAATCCGCTGCCACTAGGGACAGTGGGACGGCTGGGCGTGAAGGGACCGACCGGGTGTCGCTACCTGGCTGACGAGCGCCAGCGCAGCTATGTGCAAAATGGCTGGAACCTCACTGGCGATGCCTACCTGATGGATGATGACGGCTACTTCTGGTTCCAGGCCCGCACAGATGACATCATCCTCACGGCAGGCTATAACGTCGCTGGGCCGGAGGTCGAGAACACGCTGTTGGAGCATCCTTCTGTAGCGGAATGCGCTGTCGTGGGCGTGCCCGATCCTGGGCGCGGCACCATCGTCAAAGCATTTGTAGTGCTCAAGGCAGGCTATACCGGAGATGGTGCGCTGGCGCAGATGCTACAAGAGTTCGTCAAGCAGCACATCGCGCCGTATAAATACCCGCGTGCCATCGAATTCTGCGACAAACTGCCGCGCGCCGATACCGGAAAAATCCAGCGTTATAAGCTGCGCCAGATCGAGGCGGGACGCGGTTAGAAACTGGAACCTGTCAGATCTCCACAAAAGGAACGTACCATGTCGAAATCTCTGACCTATTCTAGCTACCTGCGGCTAGACGAACTTCTGAGCATTCAGACTCAAAAAAGTAGTGGCCCTTCCGGGCCAGAGCACGATGAGATGCTCTTTATCGTGATCCACCAGGTCTATGAACTCTGGTTCAAGGAGATACTCCACGAACTCGACTACCTGAAGGAGCTTCTACGCACCAACGAGCCTGCTCGTGCCGCTCATATCACCCGTCGCATTCTCGCCATTTTGAAAACAATCGTTGCTCAGCTTGACGTGCTAGAAACGATGACGCCACTTGAATTCAATTCGTTCCGCGGCTTTTTAGCGTCGGCCAGTGGCTTCCAATCGGCTCAGTTCCGCGAGATAGAGTTTGTCTTTGGCTATAAGCGCGAAACAATTTTCAATTCCTATCCAGAAGGTTCAGTTGATCGGAGGCGGCTTGAACAACGGTATGCACAACCGACCCTCTGGGATGCATTCTTGTACTATCTTAGACTCAATGGCTACCCTGTTCCAGAGAATCAGCTTCACCGTGACGTTACACAGCCAATTAAGCCTTCGCCCGAAATTCAGGGCATCCTGATCGATGCCTATCGCCATAACGCTACAGTCAGTAACATATGTGAGAACCTGGTTGATATGGACGAAGGTTTCCAGGAATGGCGCTATCGCCATGCGAAAATGGTGGAGCGTACTATCGGCGGCAAAACCGGCACCGGCGGCTCAACAGGTGCTCAATACCTGGCGGCGACCATCAAGCCTTTCTTTCCTGACCTGTGGGTCATCCGTTCACAACTCTAGCTCAGTCACTCGGGGAAAATGAGTCTCTTAACGCCAGGCACGGAACGTTCCGCGCCTGGCGTTAAGAGACTACTGGCAGGTCAGCAGGAGTGCCTATTGTGAGCACTGATTGTCACTCGTGGAATGGCACTCGCTGCCCCTTTTGTCCTACGAAGCCCAACGGAGAAAACTAAAGCTGCGTAGTGCGTCCCGTTTCTCTGTGAGGACAGGATCGCTGTCCGACGCAGATGCATCGGATGTATGTGCATTAACACTCAACTGAGACGCTCGACGATCATAGCCATACCCTGCCCTCCGCCGACACACATAGTCTCGAGGCCGAAGGTCTTGTCGGCAGATTGCAGACCGTTGAGCAGCGTGGTCATAATGCGGGCACCAGTCATGCCATAGGGGTGGCCTAGAGCAATGGCACCGCCATTAACATTGAGCTTATCCCACGGAATACCCAAATGCCTGGCTGATGGAATCACCTGGGCGGCGAACGCTTCGTTGATCTCAACCAGATCGATGTCGCTCATCGTCATACCTGCCCTGAGCAGTACCTGCTGACTAGCGCCAATCGGACCTAACCCCATAATCTCCGGGTTGAGTGCTGAAACTCCGCTCGATACAATGCGGGCCAACGGGGTGATGCCCAGTTCACGGGCTTTGCTGTCGCTCATCACGACCACGGCGGCGGCACCATCGTTGAGCGGGCAGGAGTTGCCCGCCGTCACCTCACCATCAGGTCGAAAGACCGGCTTTAGTTCGGCCAGTTTCTCGACCGTGGTGCCTGGTCGGGGACCGTCATCTTTGCTCACCACTGTGCCGCTGGGCGTGGTGATCGAAGTGATCTCGCGCTCAAAGAAACCGTTCTGCTGCGAGTTCACAGACCGCTGCTGAGACAGGCACGCGAACTCGTCCATCTCTCGGCGACCGACATGTTCAGAGAGGCGAACGTTTTCGGCGGTCTGACCCATGGTGATATAGATGTTGGGCAATTCAGTAGGCGGTTCCCAGGCGTCGGCACCCTTCGCCTGTTCAGCGGTGCGCGCCTCAGCCTGAGCGAAGGCTTCGTTGTGGGGAGCACTGTCGGCCATACCATTGACGAATCGGCTCACGGTCTCGACTCCAGCGGCCACGAACACGTCGCCCTCACCAGCCTTGATAGCGTGGAAGGCCATGCGGATGGTCTGCAGTGATGACGAACAGTAGCGGTTGATCGTTACACCTGGGACGGTGGGCATACCAGCGAGGATGGCTACCACGCGTGCCAGATTATTGCCCGACTCGCCAGCGGGCTCGCCGCAGCCGAGCAACAGGTCCTGGACCGAGTTGGGATCGAGTTGAGGCACCTTCGCGAGTGCCGCCTTCACAATCGTTGTAGCGAGATCATCAGGACGACACTCGACCAGCGACCCCTTCATAGCCCGGCCAATGGGGCTGCGGGCAGTAGATACAATAACAGCTTCGGGCATAACGAACTCCTTTATTACACATTCTTAGCGCTCACGAGAATAGGGATCGCGTCGTGAGGTGGCACACCTCGGCCCCCTCGGACGCATCACTACAAGTTGCCGCGTCAGTGAGTCATCCCTTGTGCCAATCACCAGTTTCGATCAATCGAGAACTTCGAGGTGATCATACCCAGTCGCCAGGCAATCTCCCTCTGAATTGTATCACTAACGCTCCGCCGTTGCTGCTCAGCAAGCGGCATGTGTTATGGAGGGATAGCACGATTTTATTCAACTGCACGTATAAATTTGACACAGCCCTCCCTTTATTCCTTATAAAATTAGAACATTGCTATCTTTTCAGTGTTACGAGGGCCGCTTAACCCATCGTCTCACGTATCGTCGCGAGTAAGTCATGAATCAGACCACAGAGGGAAAAACTACGTCTCACATGGTGATGGGCAGCAATGCTGCCCATCACCATGTGAGACGTCAATCACCACTACCCGCTCAATCCAGAAGGTCATACTGGACTCCCTACCTGGCATTTACCAGACCAGAAGTCCTCTCTGGCTACTGATCATTCACCGCCTTCGTACTTGAACGAAAGCTCCATCCTCACACGGTAGGTAAGAGACTTCCCAGCCTCGATGTGGACGTCTTGATCAATAATGCGGGCGACCCGAATATCCCGTAAGCTCTGTGATGCTCGCTCAATGGCCGCAGCCGCAGCCTTCTCCCACGACTCGCTGCTGGCTCCCACCAACTCGATCACCTTGTAAACACTTTCTGCCATGTCGCTTTCCTTTCGTTCATGTCATTTGTTAGTAGTCAGTAGCCAGCTTAGTGACTATGACTCCTGATCTGCCTTTCAACATGTGTACAACCGTGCTGATTTCCAGGCTTCTCCTTTCGCCCATACTGTTTTTTACTGTAAATAGTCGGCATAGCTACAAAATATATTACTTCCTAAAGAACCCAATGTGCAAGTTGTGAGGAACGAAATCTTCTTTTCAGAGAAACAGCCGAATGCTGTTGAGACTCTTTGTTTTTCCTCTCCAACATGGGCATCCTCCACAATCCAAATACGTGATATACTCTACCTAGTGTATTTCACCAAGCATTTTCAAGTAGAGGACTTTTTTAACAGGCCGATGCCTTTGCAGAAAAGAAGCGCGCAATTCCATAGGACTTTTCTTTCAGAGCAACTGCGCCTGAGAAGGAAAAGAAAGGCACAACCCTATAAGACTGCGTGAGAACCGTGCAGTCCAGTATCTCGAACCCGTATCCGTGTCCGTTCACACGTTTGGACCAGTTGGAGGTACCGATGCAGATACCGAGCTATATCACTAATACGAAGTTCCGCACTTGGGTCGAAGAGATGGTTGCGTTGTGCAAACCCGACCGAGTTCACTGGTGCGACGGCTCGCAGGCGGAGTACGACCGTCTGTGCGAGCAGATGGTCGAGTCGGGCACCTTTCTCAGGCTCAACTCTGAGAAACGCCCCAACAGCTTCCTGGCCCGCTCCGACCCCAGCGACGTCGCTCGCGTCGAAGACCGGACCTTCATCTGCTCCCTGAGCAAGACCGATGCTGGCCCGACCAACAACTGGGTTCAACCTAAGGAGATGAAGGAGACGCTCAACGGCCTGTTTGATGGCTGCATGCGCGGACGGACGATGTACGTGATTCCTTTCAGCATGGGGCCGCTCAACTCGCTGATCGCGCACATCGGCGTCGAGTTGACGGACTCGCCCTATGTTGCCGTGAGTATGCGGATCATGACCCGGATGGGCCGCGCTGTCTACGACATTCTGGGGAAAGACGGTGACTTTGTCCCGTGTATGCATTCCGTCGGTATGCCATTGCAGCAGGGCCAGCAGGACATCCCGTGGCCGTGCAATAAGACCAAATACATTGTGCATTTCCCCGAGGAGCGTGCGATCTGGTCCTACGGCTCAGGATATGGTGGCAACGCGCTGCTCGGCAAGAAGTGCTTCGCCCTGCGCATCGCCTCCGTGCTTGCGCGTGACGAGGGCTGGCTAGCCGAGCACATGCTCATCCTCGGCGTCGAGAATCCGCAGGGGGAGAAGACCTACGTCGCCGCCGCCTTCCCAAGCGCCTGTGGCAAGACCAACTTCGCCATGCTCGTTCCACCCAAAGCGTTCCAGGAGGAGGGCTGGAAGGTGACGACCATTGGCGATGACATCGCCTGGATCAAGCCGACTCCTGATGGCAAACTCAACGCGATTAACCCCGAAGCAGGCTTCTTCGGTGTCGCGCCCGGCACCAATATGCAGTCTAACCCGAACGCCACGGCGTCGATACGTGCCAATACGATCTTCACCAACGTAGCGTTGACTGACGACGGCGACGTGTGGTGGGAAGGCATGACCAGGACGCCACCTGCGCACCTGATCGACTGGAACGGCCAGGACTGGACACCCGACAGCGGGCGCAAGGCCGCGCATCCGAACTCGCGCTTCACCGCGCCCATCAGTCAATGCCCAGTGATCGACCCGGCGGCCAACGACCCGCAGGGCGTACCGATTTCGGCGTTCATCTTCGGTGGCCGTCGCTCGAACGTGGTACCGCTGGTCTACCAGGCGTTCAACTGGAACTACGGTGTCTACGCCGCAGCCACTATGGGCTCGGAGATGACCGCCGCGGCTGTCGGCAAGCTCGGCGAGGTGCGCCGCGATCCGTTCGCGATGCTGCCGTTCGCTGGCTACCACATGGCCGACTACTTCAACCACTGGCTGAACTTCGGGCGGCACCTGCCTAACCCGCCACGGATGTTCAGTGTGAACTGGTTCAGGCGTGATGCAGAGGGCAATTTCCTGTGGCCGGGCTTCGGCGATAATATGCGCATCCTGAAGTGGATCGTTGAGCGTGCGCACGGTCGCGCGGTCAGCATCGAGAGCCCAATCGGCTGGATGCCGCGCTACGAAGACCTGGACTGGCGCGGGATGGAGGATTTCACGCGCGAGCAGTTCAACGAGCTAATGTCGGTTGACCGCGACGTTTGGCAGCAGGAACTGCTCTCGCACGAGGAACTGCTTGTGAAGTTGTACGACCGGCTGCCGAAGGAACTGCTGTTCATTCGCGAACTAATCCTCTCCAGCCTCTGGCGCTCCCCCGAGCACTGGGGTCAGATGCCAGAACGACCGTGACGTGCCAACTGATAAGGTATCCATCTAGACTCTCCGTCCAGCGCCTTTCCAATATGGTTCGCGGATGAGCGTTTTGAGAAGCTTCCCTGCCGGGTTACGCGGGAGTTCCTCGACGAAGTCTACCGAACGCAGTTTCTTGTAATCGGCCAGTCGCTCGCCACAAAAGCCGATTAGTTCTTCGGCGGTGGCTCTGGCTCCTGGCCGCGGCTCGACCACCGCCTTCACCGACTCACCCCAGAGGTCATCGGGAACTCCAATCACGGCCACATCTGCCACTGCTGGGTGCGCAGCCAGCACCGCCTCGATCTCCGCTGGATAAATGTTGACCCCGCCGGAAATGATCATATCAATTTTGCGGTCACAGATGTAATAGTAGCCCTCGGCATCGCGATAGGCGATATCCCCAACCGAGAAGAAACCATCCCTCATGTTGCTGGCTGTCGCCTCCGGCTTCATGTAATACTCGGCCAGCCAGGAATTGCGCGACCACATCTCGCCTGGCACGCCATCAGGTACTTCATTCCCTGCCGCATTGAGCAGGCGTATCTCCTGCCCTGGACCAACCTTGCCGCAAGAACCCGGCTTGCGTAGCTGGTCTTCGGGCCTGAGAAGTGTCACAATGCCAGTTTCAGTCGCGCCGTAGAACTCCCACAGACACTCACCGAAACGCTCTATAGCCCGCACTTTCAACACATGCGGACAAGGTGCTCCGCCTAGAATGATAGAGCGTAAAGAACTGCTATCGTAACGAGAGAACACATCTGCAGGCACATCGCAAAGACGCTGCAGGAGTGTCGGAGCCATGAAGGTTGTAGTAATTTTGTGACGCTCGATCAGTTGCAGAGTCTCCACGGGATCGTACTTTGGTTGGATCACAATCGTCGCCCCCAGGAGTACATGAAGCGACACAAAGAAACTGGGCGCGCTGTGATAGTATGGACCTGCCAGCAAATGAATATCCGACTCGGCCAGTTCAAATGCCTGCACAATCTGGATGACATTATTCACCGGTACACCGTGCGGACGATAGGCCCCTTTGGGTTTACCTGTTGTGCCGGACGTGTAGCTCATGGTAGAGCCAAGCCCGCTTTCGCCCACTGGCACAGCTTCGCTGGCGTTGGCGAGCAGATCCTCGTAGCGTTGCCAGCCAGCCGGGGCTTCATCTCCGATAGCAACATAAACAACCTCACCCGGCACCTCGGCGCAAGCCTGATCGACTACTCCCACCAGTTCTGGACCCGCTATCACCACTTTAGCCTGGCAGTCATTGATGATATAGCCCACTTCGTGTTCGCGCAGACGATAGTTGAGCAACACAGCAATAGCAGCAAGCTTTGACAGGCCGCCAGCAATTTCAAGCAACTCGATGGAGTTGTAGGCCATCACGGCAACACGGTCGCCCGCCTTCACACCCAGCTTGCTCAGAGCGTTGGCGGCGCGCCTGGCACGAGTATTCAACACAGCATAGGTGAGCGAGTGCTCCCCACAGATCAGCGCAACTTTATTGGGACGAACGAGAGCATGTGCGTCAAGGTAGTGAGGTGGTTGCTGCGTCGCACTAGTGGTGTTCTCCGGAGTAGTCATAGTGCCTTCTCCTTGTCTTCAATACATCGTTGTTGTCGGTACAATGGAACAGGCTAGAATACCAGAATTATACCACGTTACGGCACTTAAACACGCGCGAACAGTTCTTGCTAATCAAGCTTACTAACGATGATTTGGTGACAGGGGTATGCCATACTACAGACCATTATGTTCTAAGCATAATAGTTATTGAGTAACCACAGAACCTGCTACTCCTGCTACTCCTACTACTCCTACTACTCCGCTTCCATTTTGTCGTCGAACAGAATATTGAATACGTTACTTAAGAAGCAGATTATGGCAACCCCAAGATGCGCTGCGCATTCTTGTAAAACACCTTTTCAAGAATCGCATCCGAGTAGCCTAGAGACTCCCAACCTGCAATCGCTCGCCGATGGGTCAGACTGGGATAATCGCTGCCAAACATGATCTTGTCTTGTAGGCGGCGGCCGATATCGTGCTTGAGTGCCTGTGGAAAGTACTCTGGTCCCCAGCCTGACAACTCCCAGAAGACGTTCCCCTTATGGAGAGCGATCATGATCATCTGCTCTGTCCAAGGCCACGCGGGATGAGCTGCGACGATCTTCAGTCCCGGAAAGTCTGCTGCCAGATCATCGAGGGCGGGATACGGATTCGCATTCTTCAGGTGTCTGCCCATCCCCCCTGCTGCTCCGGCTCCCATCCCCGTGGTTCCCGTGTCAACCATGATCGGGACCTGAAGTTCGACCAGTTTCTCCCAGAGGGGATAGAACTGGCGATTATCAACGGAGAAATCACCCATAATGGGATGAAAATGAAAGCCGATCAAACCCAATTCTTTGACGGCCCGCTCCGCCTCCTGAATCGCCATTTCGCCCTTCCAGGGATCAACGGACCCCCACGCCTGAAGTACCGTGTCCGGATAGTCGTCACGTACTTTCGCCACATAATCATTTGAGCAGGGAGGGAGACCGCTGACGGTCTCCGTGTCAAAAGCGACGAGCAATACCTGAACACCAGCATCGCGCAGTTCCTGGATCACCTCATCCTCCGTCTTCGGTTCCCACGGGCGGTGCCAGTATTCCCGAAGTGCCTCAGCATACGGCTGAATCGCCTGAAACCATGCCTTCGTATTTGGATGGCAATGAAGATCAATTCTTCTCACGCTTTCCCTCTTTCAAGCAGCCTTTGGAGTCCTGCTCTATTGTTCACTCGAACATAGGCTACCGTGGTAGTATAGCCATGACTTCCTCTCCGATTCGCTGTGAACCCCAAGGACTTGACGAACGCTCCAACATCATGTATAACTTACTTTAGCATCAAAACTTTTGCATGTCAATAATTTGATGTCATAATTTATCAAATGAGAAATGTAATCAGTAGCGCATTCATCGTAGAACAAGGGAAGAACATCAAAGCAGAGAAGAAATCATGGCTGTACAGACAGGTATCCGCGATGAACGCGTCAATATCGCAACCGTTTTTGTTGTCATCGTATGCTGGCTTGCCATTATCTTTGAGGGGTACGATTTAATTGTGTATGGAGCCGTCCTTCCATCGCTCCTGCATTACAAAGCCTGGAGTCTCAATTCGGCCCAGGCAGGAGTGATAGGAAGTTACGCGGTCATCGGCATGCTCTTTGGGGCGCTGATCGTCGGGACGCTGACCGACCTTATAGGGCGCAAGGTGACATTCATAAGCTGTGTGACTGTCTTTTCCATTGCTATGGGAGCCTGTGCCCTTGCGCCTACTCCTGGCTTGTTCGGGTTGTTCCGTTTCATTGCTGGTCTCGGCCTTGGCGGTGTGATTCCGACGGCAACGGCGGTAACGATTGAATACGCTCCCGCAAAGTGGCGGACCTTTACCTATACTCTGATGTTCAGCGGATACTCTATCGGAGGAATACTCGCATCAAGCCTTGCCATTCCTCTCATCCCTGCTTTTGGGTGGCAGATCATGTTTTGGGTTGGCGCGATTCCTCTTTTACTGGTTGTACCGACAGCACTCTTTCTCCTGCCTGAATCTGTTGGCTTTCTTCTCATCAAAAACAGAAGGGCAGAAGCAGAGGAAATTGCTCGTCGCTTCAACCTGCATTTGGAGCCCACGAGTCCCACCAATACAGACAAGTGGAGCGCACTCAAGACGCTGTTCACCAGGAACTATCTAATGGCAACTATCTGCTTCTGGATCGCAACATTCCTGGCATTATTTATGATATTTGGGTTAAACACCTGGGTACCACAGATAATGCGTTCGGCAGGCTATTCTCTTGGTTCGGCACTCTCCTTCTTACTCGTACTCAACATTGGTACCATCGTAGGGAGTCTTGTTGCAGGTGCGGCTACGGATCGCTTTGGTTCCAAAATCGTCTGCACCGTTTCGTTCCTACTGGCTGCGCTTTCTCTTGGACTGTTGAGCGTCAAGTGGTCGCTGCCAGTAACCTACATTCTCTTTGCCATAGCTGGAGTAGGAACCATTGGCACACAAACGCTGCTGAATGCCTACGTTTCAAAATACTACCCTCTGAGCGGTCGCGCTACTGCGGTTGGCTGGTCACTTGGTGTTGGAAGATTAGGTGGCATTTTGGGTCCTGCATTTGGTGGCATACTATTGTCGTGGGGATTGGGATTCCAGTGGAACTTTTATGCCTTCGCTCTTCCTGGTTTGCTCGGTGCTGTTGTTATCCTATTCATAGCTGATAGACGCGCCAGCGAGTTTGCCAGCCTGGAACCAACTGCTGCACCAGTTCTCCTTCCCGAATAAGGGAACACAGGCTAGAGAAGAGACAAGAAAGTAGTTCGACCCCTTGTGGGTCGCAGCCCCAAGTTGAAAAACTCCTACTCTGTCCGTGCAAAAAAATGAAACGCAGCCTCCTGCTGGTAGAAGGTTGCAAGAGTGAGCATTCTGCGCTATACTTTATTTCAACATCAAATAGTTGAAAGCGAAAGGAATGATGGGAACACACTACAAAGGTACTCCAGATGAAGTACGAGCAATAAATGCCTATATCAAGTTGCAGCGAGCGGCTGATTCAACCGTGGCGCGGGCAACACAACACCTCTCAAGTGCTGGATTGACCTTTAGTCAATATGGAGTGCTCGATATTCTCTTTCATTTTGGTCCTTTACCTCTTGGTCAAATTGCTGAGAAAATCCTCAAGAGCGAGGGCAATATGACAACGGTGGTTGATAACCTTGAGCGGCGAAAATTGGTGCAGCGCGAGCGTAATGGAAGAGATCGTCGTGTCGTCACAGTGTCTCTGACAGAGGAGGGGCATAAGTTGATATCCGAAGTTCTTCCCCGCCATATCAAAGCTATTGTCGAAGAGATGAGCCTTCTCACTCCGGTTGAACAGGAAGTGTTAGGTCGGTTGTGCCGACGACTTGGCAAGCAGGAGCAAGTAGCTCCTGCTCAGGAAAACGGTTTATTGGAACAAGACGAAGAAACACTCAAAGGGAAACAGCCCGATCAAGACAGCGTCGTTAGATCATAGCCAGAACTTCTGCCCTGGCTACAAGTACTCCTGACGAATGGGTGCAGATAATGAATACGTGCTGAGGTAGCACAGTAGTAGTCGGAATGGTCAATATAGCCGACACCCTCTGGGAGATAATGAAATGAATGTTGATTACGAGCACACCGAGGTCAGAAATAACGAGGCAGAGCAACAGTATGAAGTGAGAATTGGGAATCAACTCGCTGTGCTGGAATACGAACGTAAAGGGAATCAGATTATCTATCTGCATACAGGGGTGCCACCAGCTATGGAGGGTCACGGTATCGCGAACAAGTTGGCACACGTTGCGCTTGAAGATGCGCGCACCTTGAAGCTCACCGTGATTCCCATCTGCCCGTTTGTCGCAGCATACATTCGACACAATCCAGAGTACCAGTCGCTCCTCACCGCATCAGAACGGGCACGCATCCTTCAAGGTTGAGTGGCTACCACGAACCTATCTGGCATATTGAGTGACACATAATCAGTACTCCGACTTCTCTTGAAAAGGTTCGCAATAGGCGCGTAGGAGGACTTATGCCTGTTTCCACTACGAACTCCAAGCTGATATACGAAGCGTTGAAAGCGTGTGATGTCAAGATCATGTCCGCGCTTCCTGAGACATGGCTCGTTCATGTGATGCGCATGGCGGATGAAGACCCGGATATGACGTTGATACGCCTTGCCAAAGAAGAGGAAGGCATCGGTATTTCAGCAGGAGCGCACCTCGCGGGTGTGAACTCCGCTCTCTTGATGCAGAACCACGGCTTCCTGGCAGCTATTAACCCGATTGTCTCGCTTGCGCTATTATACAAAATTCCACTTCTCATGCTGATTAGTTACCGTGGAACCTTCGGAGAGAAAGACTCATGGCAAACACAGGGCGGGCTTGTTACAGAGCCAGTTCTGCGAGCCTTGAATATTCCCACCTGGCACCTGACAGGTACTAACGATATCTATCGGCGCATTAAAGAGGCACAAACATTGGCACACGCCTCACTCCATCCGGTTGCTGTTTTGCTATCGCGTGATGTCATGTGGGAGGATTAATTATGCTTCGCTCGGATGCCTTACAAACGATCTATCCCGAATTGGAACAGCATATCGTCGTCACCATTATGGGAGCAGTTGCGGTTGAATTATATATGTTAGGCCACCGCCACAACTTTTTCTATCTCGAACATGCCATGGGGCTTGCATCTTCAATGGGTCTTGGAATCGCACTGTCAATGCCTCAACACAAGGTGATTATCATCGACGGCGACGGCTCACTGCTCATGAACTTGGGCACGCTGAGTACTATGGCTCGGTACAAGCCTGGAAACCTGCTGCATATCGTCTTCGACAACGAAAGCTTACTCTCCGTCGGCGGTTTCCCAACAGCAACAGCAACAGGCACGGACCTTGCAGGTATTGCCAGGGCATCAGGTATACCCTCTGTCATCGAGGCAAACACACCAGAAAGCCTTAAGACAGGCACGACAGATGCCCTGATGACGAACACACTGACGACGATCATCTCAAAAGTTGAGGCAGTTGGACCCAAGTCGTTTCATATGGATTTGCCGCTCCTTGAGAACCGTTTTCAATTTAAACGGTGCTTAGAAGCAATGCAGCGGCATAGCGAGGCGTAAAAGGAGGAACCCATGCAAAACACTTCTATCAGCGTCTTATCACAGCTGCTTGAAGAACTGAATACCGGTCATCTAAAGATCGTCGATTTGACCTCACCGTTGGAACCGGAAACGCCAGTAATTGACTTACCGCCAATGTTTGCGCCTTCGCCAGGAGTAACGCTTACTGAAATTTCACACTATGATAGTCGTGGACCCGGCTGGTATTGGAATATCATCAACATGGGTGAACATACAGGAACACACTTTGACGCGCCTATTCACTGGGTCACAGGCAAGGATTTGCCTAATAACGCTGCCGATACGATCTTGCCGCACAAGTTTATAGGTCCTGCCTGTGTGATCGACGTTACTGCCGAAGTGGGACAATCCCCAGATTTCTTGCTGATGCCTGAGCATATTGAGAAGTGGGAAGGACAATATGGCCGCATTCCATCCGGTGCCTGGGTATTGATGCGTACAGGCTGGAGTCAGCGTACGAGCCGCGAGGAATTTTTGAATGTTCATGAGGATGGTTCACACACACCAGGATTTCATCAAACATGTTCGCAATTCCTGGCGAACGAACGTGATATATTAGGTGTTGGCGTCGAGACAGTCGGAACGGACGCAGGGCAGGCAGGCAGCTTCGATCCACCTTTCCCCAACCACACGCTCATGCACGGTGCGGGCAAATTTGGCATTACCAGCCTGATAAATCTGGAACAGTTGCCAGCAACTGGAGCGGTTGTCATTGCAGCGCCTCTAAAGATCGTCAATGGTTCCGGTAGCCCATTGCGCGTGATCGCAATTACGCCGTAACATCGCTACGCAAGGATGAGCCCAATGGCAGACTCGCTATAATTTCATTAGATAGTTGCTATGGTAGCACAAAATGTGTTATTCCCACACAATAGCTACCTTGCCCGTCAGTCCGGTATCAAAGGTCTCGTAAGCTTGTCGCGCCTGGTCGAGTGTAAAGCGATGCGTCACCATCACCTCTGGATGCAGGTTCCAGCGCACAAGATGTTCGACTAGTTCCTCCATCTGTGGTAAGCTGCACACCCACGATCCATAAAGCGCAAGCTGCTTGTGGATTAACAATGGACTCGGTTCAAACGCGACCGTTCCCCCTTCGCCGACATACACGACACGGCCCCACTCGCGTGCTGCTTCCAGGCATAAATGACGAGCGCTAGCATTTCCAGAACAATCGATAGCCACCTCGAAGCCTTGCCCAGCTGTCTTCTCATACAAAGCGGCAAGCGCTTTTCCATCATCGCTCGGCATCACAATATCGGTGATACCAAGCTGCCGCGCAATATCGCAGCGTTCCGGCACTGCTTCCACTCCCACCACCTGCGCGCCCATTGCCTTACACAGTAGCGCCATTCCGATGCCTACGGGTCCGAGACCTGTAATTAACACAGCGTCACGTCCGGATACATCCGCACGACTACACGCAGCATAGGCCGTGCCTACTCCACAGGCCACCATCGCCCCATCCAGATAACTCAGTTCATCGGGGAGTGCTACGAGTGTCCGCTCATCTGCTAGCAGAAAATCGGCATGGCCTCCTGGTCGTTGCCATCCGTAAGCGGCACGTTGGGGCTGGCTGCAGCTGATCATCCAGCCACTACGGCAATCACGACACAAACCGCAGCCCGCGATATGGTAGATCACAACTCTGTCGCCCTCCTTGAAACGCTGCACGCCAGGCCCTACCCGCTCAATGATGCCACATGGTTCATGCCCTGCAATGACACCACGGTATGCCTCTGGCCCCGTCCCTTGATCGCTCGGCCTATAGATTGCTCGCAGATCACTACCACAGAGCGACGATGCTTTCATACGGACGAGTACCTGACCGTAACCCGGTTCTGGAACAGGAAACTCTCGAAAGTCTAGTTGTCGGTTTCCTGGTAAAACAACACCTGTCATGGTTGCCATGCAGCTTAATTCCTTCCTATCTACTTTGTTTCCAAACCTTTGTCACATTATACACACATAATACGGTCATTATAGAGTTTCCATGTCTAAAGAGGAAAGGAACATTTCCCTGAAGCACTCGGACGTCGTGACACTTTTTTTAACGTGCGTACGTACATGTAGTAGTCGTAACAGCATTGTGAAGGAGCACAACTATGGCAATGACACAAAATGAAATTGCGATTGGCGTCTTTACAGACGTAGCTCAAGCGCGACACGCTATAGACGAACTTCGACGCGCGGGATTTAGCGATGAAGAAATAGGTTTCTTGTCACGTGTGAGTGAAACAGACGCCGGAGGAAATGATGTAGAAGGAAATGCGGCCACAGGTGCTATCAGCGGAGGAGTCGTTGGAGGCATACTGGGTGCGGCGGCTGCCCTCCTCATTCCAGGTTTGGGTCCAGCAATCGCGGGCGGCATTCTGGCTGCAACAGTGGGAGGCGTCGCTATTGGAGCTACCGCGGGTGGCCTTATAGGAGTGCTTACAGGACTGGGTGTCTCACAGAACGAGGCTCAATTTTATCAGCGAGAGTTAGAGGCAGGGCGCACTATTGTGACAGTGAAGAGTGCTGACGGTGCAGCCGAAGCCATGAACATTCTGCGCAGCAACGGTGCATATAATGCTACAACCCCGTTCGCGGAATTCAATGCCCCCCCCACCCTCCGACCCAGAGTCAACGAGGAGCGGCCACCCGAGAGCAATACAGGAAATGAATCGTTACAAAATCACTGAAAAGATGAAGAGGAAACGGATTATGGCAGATCAAAATAACAACCAGGGCCCGTATGTTGATGAGAATCAGCTTGGTGCGCTGGGTAACCAGGATCAGACGAGCACTAAAGCCAATCAGAATCAGATCGCCGATCAGTACCTGTATAGCACTACGGCAGATCAGAATATAGATGAGAACCAGGACGATCAGGACCTGGCCGATGACCCAAGTTATGCGAATGTGGACTACAACGATGACCAGTACGACATCCAGGGTGGGCAAGGTCTATATGGTACGCAGGGTGATTATGCTAATCAGGGCGGCCCGAGCAAGCCAGCAAGCGAACGGAGCACGCATGGTACCAGAATGAGCCAGGATCAGAATGGGTATCAGCAGTAATTATTGTAAGGAAGTATTGTAACAAAAATCTCATCTGCCCAGGGCAGATGAGATTTTTGCTACAATACTTCCTTACAGCTATGCGTTTTCTGACTCAGTCTCATCAAGCCGCTCGGGAGTTGTCACCTGATTGAGGCGATTCCAAAGTACATAGTCCGTCTCTTTCTTTGGAACATAGTAGTGACCCGGTTCAGCAACCATGTTGGACAGCGCGGCAAACTCGTCCTGCTCAAGATGCGCGAGATCAAGGTACTTGGCTCCTTGCTCCAGGTGTGTGCCTACTGGCACGATCTGAATACTTTTAAGCTCGTCATCTGTTAAATCCGCGAGCGTATCATACAAATCCTTGATGTCATAGGTGGAACGGGCGAATTTCGTCGGGTCTGGATTATCCATTCCGTGATTCTCACCAGCACGGTTGTTTGGATTAAGGTCATGCGAGAAATCGACATCCGGTTGAAAAGGCTGCGGCTGGTTCTGATCTTTGTGATTCTCGTGCAGTCTGTCTCTCTTACGACCACTATGGGCATCAGAATCACTTCCACTACGCTTCTCGCCTTCCTCAGCCATCAACTGCGAGTCGGCCTTCTTAGGGCGATTCTGCTTGTACTGTCTATCCTGATGTTTCTTTGGTTCTGGCATATATCCCTCTTCTCCAAATTTCGAATGCGCTCAAATAGAATACCTCTAGGATACAGCACGATGGGGCACAAGAAAAAGTTTCTGCCTTGCTTTTTCTCAAAACAACATGTAACCTTTCTCTCAACCATACCGTATCGCTGCTGCATGTGATATAATTTTTTAGACATCCTGTAAGCAACTGTTGAGCTATTTTCTGCTTACCCGTCTATGTACCGCTATATTAAATAACCGTACGTAGACGGGTAAATACATCTCTTCAAGAGAAATAAATCACTATTCCCCCTTGTTTATAATTACGTAAACAATAATTTGACGACTTTCTAGATACGCAGCAAAAGCAAGTTATTCTTCTCTTCAAGAGAGACAGATTGTACACCTCTCCATATACTCCTACTAGAGTAAAAAACGTTCGGGTATACTCTTCTCCCTTCTACATTTCAAAGTCACACAACCAACACAAGCTGGCACGGTCTCGGTCAAGATGGCACCGCGTCTGCGTCTCTTGTGGGAGCAGATGCCGGACCCGAAATGGGTGATTAGCATGGGCCAGTGCGCAAACTCTGGCGGAGAATTCTACGATAGTTACTACACCGTCCAAGGCGTCGATACAATTGTCCCTGTCGATGTCTACGTTCCAGGCTGTCCGCCTCGTCCAGAGGCCCTGATTGAAGGGCTACTCAAGCTACGTGAGAAAATCGAGAAACAAGGCTTGGAGATAAAAGGTCTGGATGAAGTGAAAGAGGAATAGCGAAGGAACAAGGAACATACTTCGAACATGCACCATGATATAATCTGCGTAAAATGAGAAGAGAAAAGAGGAATGAGATTTATGACACCATCGGAGTTGAGCCAGTTGCGTACCGCCGCGACTAATCGCCTTGAAGCGGTCGTCAAGCTAGCAGAACGCATTTGTGAGGTTCCAGCACCAACGGGAAGCGAGCAGAAGCGTGCTGAATTTGTGGCATCGTTGTGGGGTGAGCGAGGTTATACACCAGAAATTGATGGAATTAGCAATGTTTACATCAGGCGCGGGAAGAGAGGTAACGGCCCTGTATTGATGCTTCTAGCCCACACCGACACTGTTTTCCCATCCACAACTCCTATATCCGTTGAACGGAATGGAGATATTTTGCGCGGTTCAGGCATTGGAGACAACAGCGTGAGTGTCGCGACAATGATCAGTACACTAGACGTGCTCAATGAACTGGGCGTGGAGACACCCACCGATATCATTGCCGTCGCTAACGTGGGAGAAGAGGGCCTGGGTAATCTCCGAGGTGCTCGTGCAGCGGTTGAGCGCTACCGAGATGATCTGGGGGCAGTGATCGCGGTTGATGGGCATCTCGGCAGCATCATTCATGCTGCGGTAGGCTCTATACGCTGGCGCGTGATAGTACGTGGTCAAGGTGGGCACTCCTTTGGTGCCTTCGGACAACCAAGTGCTATTCATGGATTAGGCAGGATTATTGCGGCAATCGCTGATCTTGACGTTCCACAGGAGCCGAAGACCACTTTTAATATTGGTGTCATCGAAGGTGGAACCAGCGTGAACACCATTGCGGCGCGTGCATCTGCCATCATTGATTTGCGCTCAACAGATATCACCTCCTTGAACCGCCTCGCGGACCAGGTGAGAGACATCATCGCGCATCGCGCCGGAGATGGTCTGCCAACGGAGATCGAGGTGCTGGGTGAGCGGCCAGCAGGCAGCCGCAGCCAGTCCGACCCCCTGGTGCAACTAGCTGCAGACACCCTGGACTGGCTTGGCATGGAGCCAAAATATAGTGCGTCAAGCACCGATGCGAATATCCCCATCAGCCTCAATATTCCAGCAGTGTGCGTCGGTGTCATACAGGTCGAGCGGATGCATACAGTCGAGGAGTTTCTTCATATTCCACCTATTAGCGATGGATTGGCTCAACTCACACGCCTTTGCATCGATGCAAGCATGCTCATCGCTAACCAAAACCCGTAGGGGCATCCCCTTGCAACCCTACGATAAAATAAGAACATGGAAACAAGAAAACGCCACGGTGTATTAACCCCTGGCACTATCATATAGGAGAGAGGAAAAGTATGAGTCGTGTTCATGTGAAAAGTGAAAAGACAATTGGAGCCAGACCCGAAGACGTGTATGCAGTCCTAACCAATTATGAGGTGTTGCGACCACGTATTCTAACTCCTAATTTTTTGGACTATACAGTGGAGCAGGGCGGGCAGGGCGCAGGCACAATCATTCGCTATCGTCTACAGGCGGCGGGACGCGAGCGACCATATCGCTTACTCGTATCAGAGCCCTTGAAAGGTGAGGTCCTCGTTGAGAGTGATACAGTCTCGTCACTTGCAACAACGTGGACACTTATACCTGTAAACAACGGGCAACAAACGAAGGTGCGTCTGACAAGCGAATGGCAGGGCGCTGGCGGCATCGGAGGCTTTTTCGAGCGCACATTTGCTCCCCTGGGATTACGGCGCATCTATAACGACATACTGTCTTCGTTAGCACAAACGGTACCTGGTACCGACACCAGCAGTTTCTCCGAGCAAAAGCCAGTCAACCGCGGACTGCTCTTTGCTGTCATTGGAGTTGCTGTCGCCGTAATCTCTGGTATCGTCTATATTCTGATACAAAATCAGAGAGAACAATAAGGAACAGATCAGGTACAGAGTGTAGAACGTGGTATGATTAGCATATGCTTTCTGTCTCGTTATTAGAAAAGAAAACATTCTATGCTTCCCACATTTTCGCGTGCATATCCACCAACTCAACCTGTACCTGGTCCTACATATTGGCTTCCTTTTCAAGGTGACGAAGTGTTCGTGCTGGATTCCGGGCCTATAGTTGCGCTCATCCACGGTGAAGAAGAGATACGAGCTATCTTAGCTCCCTATGAGCTACTGTATCTTGGAACATTGGAGGGAACACCAAGCATAGCTTGCGAGGTAAACGCCGATTTTGTGAAACCGGATGAATGGCGTACGCTCACTGTGCGGAGTCTCTTTGGTCGAATTGAAGAATCAGCCTATAGTCTCGTAGGCTATGCATCACAGCTTCTCGACTGGCACCATACTAGTCGATATTGCCCCGTCTGTGGTCATCTCACTGAGAATGAGACGGGTACCTGGGGACGCCACTGTCCCAATTGCGGTTACACCAGCTATCCTCCCGTCACACCAGCTATTCTCGCGCTGGTGCATGACGGTGAACGTCGTATGTTGCTCACGCATAAGCCGGGTTGGGGCAAACGCTATAGCTGCATTGCCGGGTTCGTCGAACCAGGAGAAGCACTGGAGCAATGCGTCCAGCGCGAAGTTCGCGAGGAGGTCGGCGTTGAGGTCACAGACGTGACCTATGTGGGAAGCCAGCCGTGGCCTTTTCCCCACCAGCTCATGGTCGGCTATACGGCTCGCTATATAAGCGGCGAACTGCATATCGAAGAACAAGAACTGGACGATGCCGCCTGGTTTGATGTTGATGCTCCACCAGAATTTCCTCCGGCAGTGAGTCTCGCACACTACATCATTAACACATGGATCGCCTCGCACTCTTAAGAAGAGTTGGGTAAAGAGCAAAAGAGATGGAAAATATACCGAATTGTATTGGAAAAACTACGTCAGCCGTAGGGGTCTCATTCATTACACCCACCACGCTAGCAATCCGCAACGCTGGGTGTAATGAATAAGACCATGAGGTATGAGGTGATTGCCAAAGGGCGCGATTCATCGCGCCCCTACAGATCGTTTTGTCGCTCGAATTGTTGCTCTCAGGATACTTCCTGCTTTTATTGTAAACGCTGACTTATGTAAGTAGCGTTGCGCTGTAGCTTATCCATGATGTTGCGCCGTACACGATAGATTTCCTGCACACGGTTAAAGTCTTGTGGATATGCCTGTACAATTTCTCTGGGTTTCAGACCACAATAGAAGAGCAGGTAGGCTACACGCTGCTCATGTACGTCAGACAGCATACGCTCGATGATCTCCTTAACGTCGCTCGGCTCGCTGACGTCTTCCACTAACGGCTCCCCCGGTTTATCCGGCTCAGGCAAAGGAACCTCGTTTGGTCGCGAGTAGGCTCTCAGCGTATCGAGAATTGCACCATTGAGACTTGTGCGTAGATAGCGCAGGGCGGCAGCCAGGCAACTAAACTCTATCTGCTGACGATATACGGTCGCCTGCCAAAAACGTGCGAACGCCTGGGCGACATAGTTCTGCTCACTGTCAAAGCGGCATGCAATCTCGCGTTTAGGGTGACAGTACATCCAGCGCAGCACGGTACCGTTTAAACGCTGCTGCAATAACTCCCAAGCCAGGGGATCGTGTTCTACAGTGACACGACGGAACAACTCTACACAATACCGCTGATCGTGAGCTTCTCCATTACGGTAGTTGCAGATCTCCCTCTCACATCGGTCCGCGAGTTCTGAAACGGTCATATCCTTCACCGAAGGAGTCGCGAGAAGACAAGATGATAACGTACTCACGGGATGGCCTCTCTTTTCCAGGTAATATTCTCTTCCTTGAACTACTTTCTTTTCATAGTCTACCTGTTGAAAAGCATCAGCACATCCGTTAAATAACGTAATGTGACTACGTATATTGAGGCGTGTTGCACACGTTCAGAGAGCGCAGTTTTGGAGACTACCTACGTAGTATCGATCACTACGTAGAGGCTGAGAGGTACGTACTTTCAAAAGGTCGTAAATCTGTCACTCTAAGTACGTATGCCATTACGTTTTTGGTGAATGAACTGTAGAACATCTACATGATAGAGTTGTGCCTATCATACTGCTAGCGCACTGTAATTAACTTTCCAGCAAGCATACAACTCGTACACCAAAACCTGATAATACAGGCGTCCTGAGTGTAGACTGTACTGAAGTGGAACTTCGTGCCTTCCATCCTTACGACACTCTTATGAATGAAGGAGAGCATCATGAATTCAGAAGCGATCAACGAGACCGAATACGTCAGATGGGTTATTACCCTCTGGTTACTTATTCATGGGGGAGATCCTGCACCTGACCAATTGACCGACGAGGTGTTAACTGTTAGGGCCATTTCTGCTTTGGCAAATACACTTAGAAACACGCAAGCGCGTCAGGCACTCAATGAGGTTCTTAATCCTCTCATAGAAAATTTTGCCAGTGAGGGTCTACAAACTAGCATTGAAATTGGACAACTGACCGCATTACTTCAAGAGCCAGCTTCAAATACATGCTTTAAAGTTGAGGCTCATATCCCTCCTCCTAAGAAGGGACCATAGATATCCTCGAAACAATAGCTTGGTGGGGCTTGTCCCCACCACTACATGTCGTGTTTTCCCCAGGAACCTTGACGCTATGTAGTGGTGGGGCTTGTCCCCACCAGGTCTCACTCGATAATTCACAGACCGTGCTAGAGGTACTTAGCCAAGGTTATGCTCTCTAGCGTAATGTGCTGCTGCAATGCGCGACGAAACCTGTATCTTCCGATAGATCGAGGTGAGATGCGAGTTAACCGTGCGAGGACTGATAACAAGTTGCTTAGCGATCTGTGCGTCAGTTAGTCCTTGTGCTACCAACCGCAACACCTCCGCTTCACGTTCAGTTAGTTCATCAGGATAGATTGGCGGAAGTGGAGACTTGACAGCAAGAATTGGTTTCGACGGAGTGGGAGCAGATTCAAGGGAAGGACTTTGATTCTGTGCAGTAAGAAGTTGTTCTGGCGTCATAGTTCGTCCTTCAGCCAATGCTGAAGCGAAAACTGTTTCTCCCAGTTGTGTACGCACACTCTCTATAGTACGTTCATAGTCTGCACGTTGAACCGGGTCCATAGCAATATTGACGTCCAACCAGGTCTCCACAGTTCCGAATAGATGCGTTGCCTGCACGAACTGTGCTTCGGCAACAGCAACCCTGGCCAATCCAATGATATGCCAGCCAATGTAGACATTAGATTTCACTTCTCTAGCAAGAGCTAGACCTTCCTTGTGGCATGCCCTCGCCTGTATAAAATCTCCTTGCAACCGTCTGATATCTCCTAGGACGTACAATACAACAGCAATATCAAGCTTGCTATCCCACTCCTGCATAAGTGAAAGGCTTTCCTCAAGCAGCGCTGCGGCCTGTATGACATTACCTTGAGCCAGTGTCATATCTCCTAAGACACATAATGCTCTTGCGATAGTACGCTTATCACCCATCTCTCGAACCAATACAAGAGCTTCCTGTGTTAGTGCTATTGCTGACATATATTCGTTCTCAAAAGACTTCGCATATGCCAGCGCAATAAGTGCTTGAGCAATGTCTGGTTTGCTACCTGATTTTCGTGCTAGCGAAATACTTTCCTGTGCATATGTCGTCGCTTGTAGCACCTTGCCTTCAGATATCTCTGTATATACTAGAGTGGTAAGTGCGTGGGATAGACCACGTATATCCTCCTGTTTCCGATAAAGTACTACGCTCTCTTTCAAAAAATGGCGTGCTTGCTCAAAATCATTTTGACGGAACATAAACGTTCCCAACCATTGCAGTGCCTCAGCAAGGACCCATTTGTCCCCTGTATTTTGAGCGTGTACTACACTTTCCTCTACTATAGTCTTAGCGGTTGTAGTAGCACTCCGTTGGTACGAGATCCATCCCAAAGAGCTAAGAGACTCAGCTAGGCCGCGCTCATTTCCCAGTTCTCTATAGTAGACAACACTTTCCTCCACCAAAGAATGTGCTATTACATAATCTCCTAAATAGGAGACCAGCACTCCAGCACTATAAAACGCCTTAGCTCGCGCTAATTTATGCTCATTAGCTTGTGCCAACCCTAATGTAGCCTCTAGCCAGCGTCTCCCTTCGCTTAAATAACCACCTATGAGCCAAAATCGGCCAAGTGCTCCGCTTAGACGCAAGGCCGGTTCCGCCTCTTTGTGCTCTATAAGCCAGCTCAGTGCTGCTCGTATGTTATCGTGCTCCTGTTCTAACCGTTTTAGCCATGCGAGTTGTTGTGCACCTTTGAGGTGTGGTTCTGCTTCCTCTGCTAGAGATAGGTAGTATAGTGCGTGGGCACGCTGAATCGTCTCGACTTCTCCGCTCTCGCGCAAGCTCTCCTGTCCGTACTCACGTATAGTCTCAAGCATGAAGAAACGGATTTCTTCATCTCCCTGTTCTAAGTGTAAAAGCATGCTTTTGTCGAGCAAAGATGCCATGCCATCTAACACAGACCAGGTGCTCTCGTTGCCATTGTCATCTTCCCCTTCCATAGATTCGGCGGCGTCAAGCGTCCAGCCACCGACAAAGACGGAGAGGTGGCGGAAGAGGCGCTGCTCTTGAGCATCTAACAGGTCATAACTCCACTGAATTGTATTACGCAGTGTCTGTTGACGCATCGGGAGCGTTCGTGGCCCACCCTTGAGTAGCTGTAACCTCTGTGCAAGACGTGCCAGCAATGCCTGTGGAGGCAACAAACGAACGCGAGCAGCAGCCAGTTCGATTGCGAGTGGCAATCCATCCAGGCGCACACAAATTTCAGCTATGGTATGTGCATTTGCCTGTGTGATCTGGAAAGTGGGAACCACTGCATGCGCACGTTGCAAGAAAAGCGTAACGGCTGCATACTGTACAAGCACATCGCTCGTCGTCAGTTGTTTGGAGTCCGGTAATGCTAGCGGGGATAGAGAAAACTCTTGTTCGCCTTGCACATGCAGTACTGCTCTACTCGTCACGATAGCTTTAAGGCCAGGACACGCCGCAAGTAATTCTACTACTTGAGGAGCAGCCGCTACCACCTGCTCGAAGTTGTCGAGCAGCAAGAGCAGACGCTTGTTCTGCAACGAAACCTTCACCTGTTCAAAGAGGCTCTGTACTCCCCGCTCCTGTATTTCTAGTATCTCCGCGACCGTGGGAATAACCAGGTTGGGATCGCTGATTGTCGCTAGCGAGACGAAGCAGACACCGTCGGGGAAGTTTGCTCGCATCTGTGCAGCTACCTCTAAGCTCAAACGCGTCTTACCAATGCCGCCCGTGCCCATGAGGGTGAGTAGGCGGGTTTCAGGTCGCCGTAGTAGCGCACAAACGACAGTTGCCTCCTGTTCACGACCAACAAGCGAGGTCAACGAGGTAGGCACCTTCCACATTGCCTCCGATTTCTGAGGCTGCTCTTCGCCGTGTGTAGAGGCATCCTCTATAGAAGAGCGTTGATGGAAGGAGGATAAGCTCGCACGTTCCAATGTCAGAGCAAAATCTTGCACGCTCGAAAAGCGACGCTCTGGAGCTTTGTCCAGGACACGCGCTATGATCTCCTCAACAGCGGGAGAGAGGTCAGGTATCTGCTCACGTAGAGATGGAGGAGGTGTCAAGACATGCTGCGTGGCGACTTCGACGAAGGAGCCGTGAAAAGGGGGACGACCACTGAGCCACTCGTAGACCATCACGCCGAGCGCATACTGGTCACTTTCCGGTCGGGGCTTCCCCTGCAATTGCTCAGGTGCGAGATAAATTGTTGTTCCGGCCACGTGTTGCGTCATCGCGTGAGTACTATAAATATGTGAGTGAGAAGCGAGGAGAGAGAGGCCAAAGTCACTCAGCAAAAGTTCGTCCTGAGAACCTATTAACAGGTTTTCCGGCTTGACATCACGATGAATGATACCCTGGTTATGAGCGTGCTGCAGCGCCTCTGCCACCTGCTTCACATAAGCAACGACAGTCCCAAGTGGCAAACGCGTCTCTTTAGGATGACGTTGACGGAGAGTGCCCTGAGAGGCGTACTGCATCACAAGAAATGGAGTACCATCATCTTCTACAGCAAAATCGAGGACGCGCACAACATGAGGATGAGTTAGGCGAACCATATTCTGAGCCTCGTTCACAAAACTCTTGATTTCTTCATCTTGTAGAGCCATGTGAAGGACTTTCACTGCTACCTCGTTTTTGAGATAGATATGCTCACCCAGGTAAACCTCGGCGAAGCCACCCCGTCCTAGCAAACGCATCAGTCGATAGTTACCCAGTTGCTGGCCCTCACGCTTCCCCTTATTTTCAGTGTGATTAGCCATTTCTACCTCCCAAGAGCACGTGTTGCTCTCTTCCTTCTCTTATACGGAGGGTTTTCAGGTTCAGTGGAAGAAGTGTCAATATTCGCCCAGTATTTCCTACTAGAGTATACCCAAGCACACTGGTATGCACAAGAGGTGGATAGGTAAGCAGGATAAAGATAGTTATAAAACTAATATACCTTTACGGCGTGGGTGTGGGGATAGGTGGTTCAGGTTCGTCAATAATCAAGTCGTTGGTAGAAACGCTCAAGGCGCGTGCAATCTAGAAAGTGAGGTTGCACTGTGTCAGAAGTCGCAAGGCTGCCCCAGCAAATCGAACAGGAATGCGAGGCCGTAAAACGGGCGTTGGAAAGTCCTGCTATTGTTGCCAGCCACGACGCGATCAGCCACAAGTACGACGCAATCGAACAGGCAAGGAACGAACTAGCGCAGCACATTGGCGGGGAAGCAGCAACGGAAGAGATGGTGAATAGTTATCAAAGGATTGTAGGTTAGACATGGAAGAAGAGCGTATACAGCTTTATAAAAAAGCGGCTCGTAGCATTGTAGGCAACGAGCCGCAAGAGGAAAACTGTCACCAACATTCAATCAGTTTCGCTTTCTCCCTACAGATTTTATCATCTGAGGGGTTAGCAGTGAAGGGAGATGCAACCTTGCAGAAGTCTACTACGGGTGTGCCCCAACGCGCCTCACGTCCAGACAATACCAACGATCTCTATGACGATCAACAACTAGGAATTATGCCACGTAGCGCGATACGATGGAAACCGACAAGCCCCACCCAGGCAGGCCAGGATATTTACCCACACGCACACAACGGCACCACAACCTCCCTCACGTCGCATCACTGGCAGCAAAAGAGCAGGGTTATGAGCGCTGCTTGTCCTGTGTATCGCGTTCCTGGTAGATGGGATGGCCCTTCCTGCGTGGGAGAGCTTTAACGATCAGCTTCACTACGGGGACGCCAGGATTTCAACCTACGACATCAACGGGCGTCATTGGCTCACCGAAGACACAAATGGTAAAGCGCGAATAGTCGCCACTACGAGCGACGGTCAACATACGCAAGTCTTAACCACAAACATCAGTGGGGGCAATAAGCACCAACTCATCACGTTGGTACAGGATGGCAACAATGTTGATGTTGTGGTCAATGGCGTCCAGTTGTCTACGCTCGTTCCTGACGGTCACGGTGGCTACAAGTGGGGAGGCAACTGATGGATGTAGCCGCAACAGGAGACCTCGTCACCATCCACATACAAACCGTATGGCTAGTGGCTCTTATCGTCGGCATCGTGCTGCTAGCGTTCCTGAGAAAGCGCTAAGGACATGAAACAGTACCAAGTTCTGTTAACCACGCTTGACGACTGCGCCAGGCAAGCCGCTATGAACATGGACATTGCAACAGACCCAGGTGCAACACCCTACGAGCGGGCAATGTCGGCGATGGTAGCATCACGATCTCTGAGTTTGCTTATGACAATGGCAACCGAGTTAAACGTCATGGTACAGGCTGGCAAGCTCTATCAAGAGGCCATAGACCCGCTTCGTAGCCAAGACGAAAAAGAACAAACATCTGTGCATCCTTAGTAGAAGAGATATACGTCAAGGAGAAACACATCATGCAACCAACAACTACGCTTCCACGTCCACGTGTACACATTGCAGGAGAGATGGTGGAGACTCCATTTGGCTCCATCCATGTTGAGACCTATGGCAACCCTATGCATCCGTCTATTGTACTCCTTCACGGTGGAGCACAGTCAGGACGACGCTGGCGTAAGCAGATTGGTGCCCTCCCGCAACGCTACTCCCTCATCGTTCCTGACTTGCCAGGACACGGATTAACACAGGTATCCTCTCCGATCACGCCCACGCTGCTTGCCGATAGCGTTCACATGGTACTAGACCACTACACCCTCACAGAAAGAGGGGCGGTTCTCGTTGGCTGGTCCTGGGGGGAATGGTCATCCGCATTACCTGCTTGCGTATGGAAAGCAGCATGTTCGCGGGATCGTGCTGACAGGGACCACGCTTGACTTTCTGGAATGGTTTCAGCGTCCAGAGATGCAAGTGGTTTGGCGATCTGCGGCTCAAGTGGCACGCACTTCCCACCATTTCCAACATGCGTGTCGAGATCGGCGGCATTTCTTACACTGCCGCTCCCTTTAACGGGTATTACATGGGGACGGAAATCGGGCGCAATCTCGGTGACGCCAACCGCTACAACATGCTTCCAGTCATAGCTGCACGCATGGGGCTGGACACAACAATGAACCGCTCATTGTGGAAAGATGCAGCACTGGTTGTGCTCAATCAGGCGATCTTGTTCTCGTTCCACAAACAGGGCATCACCATTGTCGATCATCACACTGCATCAAACCAGTTTGTTTGCCACCAGCGCCGTGAGGAACAAGCTGGCCGCACTACTTATGGCGATTGGGGATGGCTGGTGCCGCCTGTCTCTGGCTCACTTTCTCCTCTCTTTCATCGTCCTTACGAGGATCGAGTGATGAAGCCAAACATTTTTTACCAAAGCACCCCCTTTGGAAAAGGCATGACAACCATTCAAGTGGAAGATGGTTGGATTGTCCAAGAAAAAGAGTACAACAACATTGTCTGCGAGGTGATAGTGGCCTTGCAGGAACAACTCACCCCTTTGGTGTGGGAGTATCTGCCCCCCGATGCAAAAGATGCTCTCATTCAACACGACATGGAGAAAGGAGGGTATCGCTGGCAATGAAGCAGTATGAAGTTCTTTCCTCGATGATCGCCGACTACATGCAGCAAGCCCATCAAGCCCTTGACCGAGCTACAGACCCAGGCGGCTCACTTTATGACCGAGCGATGGGGCATATGGTCGCCAGTCGATGCCTGAGCGTTGTAGCGACATTGGCTATCGAGAGGAAGGTCCTTGTCGAAGCGCGCAAGTTGGAGCAGGAAGCCGTAGACCCGTTAGCAGGAGGCAAGCCATGACAGAGAGCAGCACCAGCACATGCCGCATGCTCGGCCATGAGTGGGCTACATATCAAAACTATCAAAACGGTCGGTGGCATGGCTGCAAAGCCTTTCGCACATGGCATAGAGGCCATTGGAGCGAGGCCAAGGAGCCGAAGCCAAAGAGACGGCCCCAGGAGACGCAAGAGCAGGCGCAGGGAAGGCCCTGGTAGCAACCGTTTTAAGCTTCGTTCGTTAAGAATAGTAGAGGGGGTGCTGTTGGGAACAGTACCCCGTTTTCGTTGGAGGAAGAGAACAAAAATGGGTCGCTTATTTAAGACAAAGCAAAATAGTGAACAGGAGAGGCAAGAAGCGTTCAGCTTCGGGCGTGCAAAACGCTTCCCGATTGACAAGCTGCTTCTAATCTCTGGTCATCAATCATCGTGGTAGAGCACAAGGACCGCTTAACCCGCTTCGGGTTTAAGTACATTGAAACCCTTCTTGCTATGCAAGGTCGCTCTATCGAAGTGGTCAACATCACAGAGAACCCCATTGAAGACCTTATGGCTGATCTTGTTAGCATAATTTACAGCTTGAGCACTCGTCTCTACAGGCAACGGAGAGCAAAACGGAAAACAGAGCAGATTGTGAAAGAGTGAGAGGTCCAAGCACAAAATACAACGACAGAGAAAGGGGGTGAAAAAGATGCGGCTAGTTGAGCAACATCTGATTGACAAGAACGATCCACGTTATGCCGTGATGGATGAAGCGGCTTTCAAGTCCAAGAACCTGTACAATGCGGCATTGTACGAGATACGCCAATCCTTTATCCATGAAGGAAAGTACCTGAACTATAACGAAGTGCAACGACGCATGCAGTCGCACGAAGCCTACAAAGCCCTGCCAGCCAAGGTGAGTCAACACATCCTGATGGTGCTTGATCGAAACTGGAAGTCCTTCTTCGAGGCGCTTGAAGCCTACAACGAAGACCCTTCAAAGTTCCTGGGACGGCCCAAGTTGCCCAAGTACAAGCATAAAACGGAAGGCCGTAACATCCTGGTGTACACCGTCCAGGCTATCAGCAAAAGAGGCTTAAAGCATGGACTTGTTCAACCGTCCATGCTTGCTATCGAGGTACAAACGAAGCTGAAGCGTGGGCTGTACCGAGCAACAAACGGACGATATATCAATGCCGATATCAACGGTGCAGGCAACATCATCAGAAAAGTAGCACCTGATGCTTTCCAACAAGTGGAGGGTGTAGAGGATGGTAAAGGGGTGCTTGCATCCCTGGTAGTCCATCCTGTGAGGATTGTCGTTCCTTTCACGAAGCCGAAAGCAAGCGGTTCATAGCAGAAGCAAGCGGTCAATAGAACGTTATAAATCGCTATACTTTTTGGAACTATAATGATTTAATTATTTACCTTTTTTATCGCAGGAGATTTGTGGCATGAGGACATATTCAACGGGTACAGCAAATGAGTCGGTTCAAACCGCCCTGAACGCAGTTCATGGTATAACACTTCTACGGGGCGTACTCGATGATACAGCTGGACTAGCTGTTCTAACATTACTTCAAGCACTCGCAGCACCTGAATCCGACGCGGCTACAACTGCAACTGCTTACAGTTGTGCCTTCAGAGCACTAGCTGAAGCAGCGAACAAGGATGAGATGGTATCAGGCTTGCCTGATGCTTGGCAAGCCTATCTTGTAACCCGCATCCTTGACGATATAAACCCATGGAGTATGCAGGCCGAAAGGTCTGACGTAAGCAGTATAGCACCCAGTCTGCGCGATCAGGCACAATGCGATCTCCGTGCGCTCCGTCTACTATTTGCCCTTACCGCTCAAACTCTATGGAATATGACACGTGAGGCAGTTACACCATTCATGCCTGTGCTCTCCGACGCCTGGGTTCCCTGGTACAATCTTAATTCAGTCAGCAAAGAGAATATATCTCCCACAGCACGAGACGTTTTATGTTATCAGATAGCAGAGCAAGAGAATTGGACCAGGTTGGTCGAACCGCTAACTGCACATTGGGCACGTTATGGAACGGGTCTCTTCGCGCGTTATCATGTTCTGCGTTGGCAAGGTAGAGACGAAGGGCTTGGCGGCATCACCCATCCTGATCCAGTGCGACTTAGTGGATTGATCGGATATGAACGTGAACAATCCCGGCTGAAGATGAATATGGAACGCTTCCTCGCCGGGTTGCCTGCGCATGATGCTGTACTCTATGGAGCACCAGGTACAGGCAAGTCATCAACGGTAAAAGCTCTCGCGAACGAGTATGCTGACCGAGGTTTGCGCCTGATTGAGGTGCGCAAGGAGCTTGTGGGCGACCTGCCAGCGATTGTCGGACAACTACGTGGGCGGGCACCACGCTTCCTACTTTTTATCGACGACCTGTCGTTTGAGGAACACGAAACAGAATACAAAGCTCTCAAGGTACTCCTCGAAGGCTCGGCTGAGGCGCGTCCCGCCAACATGTTAATCTATGCCACTACGAACCGCCTGAATCTTGTACGCGAACACTTCTCTGATCGAGGCAAACCTGCCGATGACGTACACTGGCGCGACACGGCAGATGAAAAAGGGTCACTCGTCGCGCGCTTCGGTCTGCGTGTCACCTTCATCACGCCAGATCAGGCACACTACTTGAAGATTGCCGTAGCACTTGCACAACAACGCGGTATAACGCTGCCAGAGGAGGAGCTACGAACACGCGCTCTTACATGGGAGCGTCAACACGTCGGGCGCACAGGCCGCCTCGCCCGCCAGTTTGTCGATGACCTGGAGGCCGAGCTAGGACGTCCCTACGTTCCTTCAATAGAAGATGTGCTACAATAGTAGGATAAGCTGACTTCTAGGTGCTTTAAAAACATCATCAGCTTCGAGAGAGGTGCCATATGGTTACATTGAATCAAGAACGCTTTACTGGTCGTGCTACTCACCAGGTCCTGAACCAGCCTCCACCGCTTATTGACTATAACCTCTTCACACAAGACGTGACGCTGATCGAGGGCATCAAACGGGAAGGTGCCGATTGGGCGGAGGCACAGCTTGTAGATATTGGCGAGTTTTCCGGCAGAGAAGAAGTCATTCAGTGGGGCTTCGACGCCAATACTCATCCTCCTGTTCTGCATACACATGACCGCTACGGGCACCGTATCGACGAGGTTACATTTCACCCATCCTGGCACCAGCTTCTTGGAACCGCCGTCGAACGTGGCCTGCATGCCTCACCATGGCATGACCCTCAACCAGGAGCACACGTAGCAAGGGCGGCTGCCTTCTACATCTTTTCTCAAGTCGAAAGCGGTCATGGGTGTCCTGTGTCTATGACCTATGCGGCTATCCCTGCACTGCGAACACAGCCAGAGGTTGCGGCTGAGTGGGAACCGAGGCTCACCTCCCTAACTTACGACCCCGGGCTTCGACCAACAGGAACCAAGCACGGTGCTCTATGCGGCATGGCGATGACTGAGAAACAAGGCGGCTCTGATGTGCGAGCTAATACAACGCAAGCCACACCGACAGGTAACAAAGGTCCGGGAGGCGAATACCTTCTAACAGGTCATAAGTGGTTCTGTTCAGCACCTATGTGCGACGTATTCCTTGTCCTGGCGCAGGCACCACGTGGACTCTCGTGCTTCTTACTCCCTCGTGTGCTACCAGATGGCACACGTAATCGATTCTTTATTCAGCGGCTCAAAGACAAGCTTGGTAATCGTTCCAACGCCTCAAGTGAGATCGAACTTGACAATGCGTGGGCGGTCATGATTGGCGAGGAAGGTCGAGGCGTACAAACCATTATCGAGATGGTCAACTACACACGCCTAGACTGTGTGCTTGGCTCTGCCTCACTAATGCGCCAGGCGATAGCTCAAGCCACTTACCACGCGGCTTATCGTCATGCCTTCGGTCATGCCTTGCTCGACCAGCCGCTCATGCGCAATGTCCTTGCCGACCTTGTCATCGAGTCTGACGCGGCAACCGTGCTCGCCCTACGCCTTGCAGGTGCCTGTGATCGTGCGGTAACTAATGAGCATGAAGCGCTTATCAAGCGGCTTGGAACCGCCATTGCGAAGTATTGGGTTTCCAAACGTGGGCCAGCACATATCGCAGAGGCATTAGAATGTCTGGGCGGCAACGGGTATGTTGAAGAGAGTATCATGCCTCGCCTGTATCGAGAGGCACCGTTGAATTCGATATGGGAGGGCTCAGGCAACGTCAATTGCCTGGACGTGCTGCGTGCCATGAAAAAGGAGCCGCGCTCAGTCGAGGCATTCTTTAACGAGATCACTCTTGTTGGCGGAACCGATTCCCGTTTGGATGCAGCCACCGAGCGACTCCGATGCGAACTTAGCGACACAGATGGACTCGAAGAGCGTGCGCGTCGCGTGGTTGAGCAGATGGCCCTGGTCTTACAAGGTGCGCTGCTTCTGCGCAACGGACACCCAGCAGTAGCCGACGCCTTCTGTGCCTCCCGTCTCTCCGGTGACTGGGGCAGAGCATTTGGAACGTTGCCAAAGAACGTTGACTTCGTAACAATTGTGGAAAGGGCAAGACCAAAGGTTACATAAGATAAGGATGGATGACCTGGTGTGGATGTGTCCGCACCAGGTCATCCATCCTTATCTTATGTAAAAGAAGCCTTCACTCCCTCCTCAATTGCGCAGCGAGGGTCAATAACCCAGGGACCGTCACTGCTCAGTTCTATCTCTAGTTGATCGACAGACCCTGCCGACAGGTCCCGTTCACCGTCGAACGCAAGCGTGACCTGTCGAGAGAGATGTAGTTCCACGCGCTCTCCTACCGCGAGTTCCTGCACGTTGCTTACGTTGATGGTTGCAAACAGCCCCGGTCCAATCGCGGCACGTACAGGTCGTCCACCTTCTCCAAAGGTCAGGTGCAGCCCCGTTGGGCTGTAAGCATCAAGAGGCCGGATCATACCTCCAATCGCTGAAAGGCCGATACTCCAGGGTTGTGCGCGTGTCAGAAACAGTTCACCCAGACCGTCAACGTCCCATATTGCTCGTGCACCAATAACACTTTGAGTAGAGACGGCGAGATCAACCAGGGCGAGGTCAGCAGGCACACTTTGACGATATAACACCAACACTTTCGCATGTAAGCATGCGGATTCTCGGGCTACAGTACCTGTCGCAACCATGCCAGCCGCTAAACCTGCCGTTGTCCCCTCCTGAAATTCGGGAAAGACATTGTTGGTCCCAGTAGAGATTGGCAAGATTGGGACGCGACTCCCACAGCCCTTAAAAACGGCACGATTTGTACCATCACCACCCAGGGTGACAAGACATGAGACACCTCGCTCCACCATCATCTCTGCGGCGTGAGTTGAATCCTCCTGGCGTCCCTGCATGTCCATTTCCAGCGTTTCCGCTTGAATGGTCGTGTTCTCTAGTGCCTCCATTGCCGCATAGCCAATACCAAGCGACTCACGCATAAAAAGGACGTGGTCTACTCCTGCCGCCTCTAGTCCGCGCAACAGGCGGCGCACAATGGCGATCTTCTCCTGATTGGAGACGACCCAGCCCTGTGCCACAATGCGCCGAATATCCTTGCCACTGGAAGGGTTTGCGATAATACCGACCGTCACCATGCTACGACTCTCATGCTTCTCTTGCCTTTGCTAATTCAGCCAGAGCAGCAGTCACAATGGCAGGCTGTTCAACAGGCGAGGCATGCCCACTATCGGGAATGACCTGCAATGTTGCTCCGTCGATTCCCGCAGCAAGTCCTTCAGACAATCCGGGTGGAGCAAGTTGATCCTGCGCCCCCACAAGCACCATCACAGGAGTACGAATCGCCGACAGGCGTTGGCTAAGATCAACCTTGGCAACCATACGGGAAGCAGAGGCGATGCTGCCCGCATCGCTGGCAAGCATTCCCTTTCTTATGGTCGCTATCATCTTGGGGTTGGCCTCCATAAATTGCGGTGAGAAGCTCAGTTGCAGGAATCTATCGGTAACTGCGGACATACCGTTGAAACTGGCACTGCTTGCCAGTTCAAAGAACAGGTCGCGCGTCCGCTGCGGAAAGCTTGCAGTGGTATCCAGCAACGCCAGACCCGCCACCATCTCAGGATTACTTGCAGCCAGTTCCATGACAATCATGCCGCCCAGAGACAGACCAGCAAATAGTGCTCTTTTTATGTCAAGCGCAGCAAGGAGTCCTTTGAGATCGCCGATATGTTTTGTAAGCGTATGAGCGCCAGCAGGCCGCTCTGAGGTTCCATGACCACGTAGATCATAGCTGATTATCTGCAAACCTTCCAGTTGGCTTGCATCCAGACCAGCCCACAGGCTCATGCTGCTTGCCAGGCCGTGAATGAGTATCAGGGGATACCCTGTACCACTGCGTTGAACCGCCAATGAAATTCCGTTGGCGGAGATCTTCTCTAGCTCACTCCCTGCACTCTCACTTTTTTTGGGTGCCGCTTGTTGCTTACTGCCTTCAACAACAGCGATCTGACCCAGCGTCGCGCCTATCCCCAACTCATCACCCTCCTGCGCCACTATCGTCAGAACGCCGGTGGCGTCGGCCTCAATCTCGCTGTTTAGCTTATCGGTTTCTACTTCACAGATTGGCTCACCAGCCGTCACCATATCGCCGTTCTGTTTATGCCATTGCACCACGACACCCGAAGTCATAGTCATGCCAAGTTTGGGCATAATGATATCCATAGATATATACACTCCTTACCGCTTAGATGATAGTGCGTTTCATACGGGTGTATGGTACAAGGTACCACACCCGTATGAAACGCACTATCATCTACCTACTTACCGCATACCTTTCGTGCGGCGGCAACTATTTTCTCCGGGCTAGTAAGGTATGCATCTTCGAGCACGGGACTGAACGGTACTGGAGCGTGAGGCGGTGTGACTAAGCCTATTGGTGCGCGAAGTGAGTTAAAACCTTTGCTGGCAACAGTACCCGCAACGTAAGAGGCAAAGCCACAGACAGGATTCGACTCGTCTGCTATTACGAGGCGTCCGGTCTTGGCAACCGATTGCAGAAGAGTGGCTTCGTCCATTGGAGAAACTGTGCGTAAATCGACAACCTCTGCATCAATGCCGTCCTTAGCAAGTTCGTCCGCCGCAGCCAGCGCGTGACGCGCAGTCATGCTCACGCCAACAAGTGTAACATCCTTGCCTTGCCGCGTAACAGCGGCCTGTCCCAGCGGCACCACGTATTCCCCTTCAGGCATCTCGCCTTTCAGTTGATACATGGCAATATGTTCACAAACAACGACTGGATTCCCATCACGTAGTGCTGCCGTCAATAGTCCCTTGGCATCCGCGGGATTCGATGGCGCGACCACTTTGAGGCCAGGGATATTGGCAAAGATGGGGTAGAGAACCATTGAGTGCTGTGCAGCAGCGCGGAAGCCGCCGCCGATAATCGTGCGTATCACCACAGGCACTGTAGCTTTACCGCCAAACATGTAACGCATCTTTGAGCCTTGATTCAGGAGAGAGTCCATGCAACTTCCTATGAAGCTGCAAAACATAAGTTCTGCTATTGGAACCAAACCTGTCGCGGCAGCACCAACGGCGGCCCCAATGAAGCCTGCCTCAGAAAGAGGAGTGTCGAGAACACGATTACGCCCAAACTCCTGCACAAGCCCCTTTGTGACACCCAGTACACCCCCCCATGCCTCATCCTCTTCCAGGTGCTCCAACGTTGCTCCACCCGCTACATCTTCACCCATCAAAACTACGCGTTTATTGCGGCGCATCTCCATACGTATCGCTTCATTGATCGCCTCAGCGACAGTAACGGTCTTGGTTTGCATCTGTACAGCCATGAGAGTATTCCCCTTTCGCGTTCTGTGCTTTAGATGGTCGCATACACGTCGGTATCTACTTCGGTCAATTCGGGATAAGGGCTGTTCTCTGCGAACGCCACGGCATTCTCGATACGCTGTTTCACGCGAGCGTCTACCGCATCAAGCTCTTCGTTACTGATCAGTTCTTGTTGTGTGACCACTGTACGGAAGTGCTCGATAGGATCACGCGCCATCATGCTCGCCTGCAAAAGATCGGTCTTATAGGTTTGTTGATCTCCCTCAAAATGACCATGGAATCGATAGGTTTTGCACTCTAGCAGACTTGGTCCCTGCCCTTTCCGAGCACGCTTGATAGCCTCCAGTGCAGCTTCATATACGGCGAACACATCCATACCATCAACGGAAGCACCAGGAATACCGTAGCCAGCGGCGCGGTCTCCAATGTTTTCGATGGCACTATGGTACGTAATCGGAGTCGATTCGGCAAAACCATTGTTCTCGGCTACAAAAACAACGGGGAGTTTCCATATTGCCGCAAGGTTCAAGGATTCGTGAAAGGTTCCCTCTTGAGCGGCACCATCGCCGAAGAAGCAGATACATACGGAATCGGTCCCAAGCGTTTTCGCGGTAAGTCCCGCTCCACAGGCCAATGGGGGACCACCACCGACGATACCATTAGCTCCCAACATGCCTTTGCTGACATCAGCAATGTGCATGCTGCCGCCCTTCCCTTTACAGAGTCCAGTTGCCTTACCAAATATCTCGGCCATCATCCCATCCACATCGCATCCTTTAGCAATGCAGTGTCCGTGTCCGCGATGAGTGCTGGTAATGGTGTCACCTTCCTTGAGGTTAGCACAAATACCAGTCGCCACCGCCTCCTCGCCAGCATACAAATGTACAAAGCCTGGAATCAGACCTCGCGCGAACTCTTCCTTGACGCGTGTTTCGAAATCACGAATTGTCACCATTGTCTCATACAAGTGCAAAAGGTTAGCCTTATCAAGCTGCATCGGTTCCTCCTGTACTTATCTGGCTACACTACCAGACAAAGAAGCTTATCAACGCTGCAAACATGGTCGCAACGTTGAAATGCACAACAACTATTCGTGGGATTGAAGACAAACTGAGTTCTTGGAACAAGCGGATGGACGATGTGCATACGTTGACTAACAAAGTCGGTTGTGAAAACGCATTACGAGATACATTGATAGGGAAAGTCTAATCAAGCGTTTTATGTAAACGTCTACCGTCCCAAGTGTACACGAAAAAACTGCTAGATTCAATGCTTAGGGTTAGGAGGAAAGTGAATTGAGAGCCAGGACATCCCTTGCGGGTGCCCTGGTCAGAGATATCCAACACTGCGCAAAAAAACGACGGCGGCGCGGAGATTGGGCCGTGTTGCCTATTTGCCCGTTTCCTGACGCTTCCATAGACCCTGAGAGGGAATGCGTAAGGCCCGGTTAAATTTGCTGGAAGAGTTTTCCCAGGCAATGATCTCCGTTAACTCGACCAACTCATCATCGTTATAGAATTGTCGCAGACGGGCGAAGAGTTCGTCGTTCACCTCGCGCCCTGTGATCGTCATGCTATCGGCGTATTCCAGCGCGACCCGCTCCACCTCGTTGTAGAGCAGACTGGTCGCATAGTCCGTTAGCGCGCGGATTTTCTCGTCAGAGACACCCAGATTGCTGCCCACGGCAGCATTAATATCTTGTCAGAACTCGCACCCGTTCAGCGCCGCCACACGCCGATTGACCAGCGCTTGCAACTTCTCATCAATCAGGCCGGAGGCGCTGATGCCCGTCCACATCGCGCGTACCCCACGAAAGATCGAGGGCCGCCGCGCGTAGACCAGGTGGTTGAGCAGCGGCGCACCCCAGGTTTTTGCCTGTGCCTCCAAGACCTTTTTGACGTAGCTTTCTACCTCTTCCGGGTTCACCCCGTCGATTCGTGCCATGATTAGGTTGTGCCTCTTTTCTTGGTTTTGCCTATGTTTCGTATCACCACAAAATAGCATATAAATACACGGCGCATTAGGATATCTTTATCCTACACGATCATTTCGATGAAATTGCAAATCGGACGAGAAGATATTTCGCAGACTTGACACGGAACAGAACTTCATGTATCATTGTCTAACACACGATCACTAAATTTCAACGTTCGATCAATAGAATAAATAACATCATTGTAGAGCCTCGAACGAGGCTATCCGCGTATTTCACTGTGAGGTGACTAGATGAAGCTATATGCATTTCACAGCGGCGGTGAAAAAGGCGACATGGCGATATTTGACCCCTTTGATCCCCGCGTTGGCACCAAGATCGACATTCCGTACTTTTTCTACCTGATTCAGCACTCAAAGGGAAATGTCCTCTTTGACACAGGTGGACACCCAGATTTGATCGACAATCCTCGCGGTCGTTTAGGTGCGGCTGCTGATGCGTTTGAACTCACGATGCAGAGGGGAGATGACGCGGTCAGCAAGCTTTCGACCCTGGGACTCACGCCAAACGACATTGACCACGTCGTGCTCTCCCACCTGCATTACGACCATGCGGGATGCATCGAGTTCTTCCCGAATGCCGCCTTCTATGCCCAGCACACGGAACTCAGCTTCGCGCACTGGCCCGCTGTTTACCAGCGGGCCATCTATATCAAGGCCGACTTCGACCATCCCGTCCGCTGGAGAGAACTCACGGGTGAGTACGACTTCTTCGGTGATGGGCGTATCGTGCTGTTTCCAACTCCAGGGCACACGCCAGGCCACCAGTCCATGCTCGTACAGCTTGATAGCCATGCAATCATTCTCGTTGCCGATGCAGCTTACCTGCCGAAGAATATCGAGGAACGGGTGCTCCCGGCGATCTGCTGGAGTCCTGATGCCATGGTGTCAAGTTGGGAGCGCATCGAAGAACTCCAGCGTCGTCACAATGCCGAGTTAATCTTCACTCATGATCTGGGCTTCCGAGAGAAGACGAGACTTGCTCCGGAGAGGTGGTACGAATGAGTGAAGCAGCTAGCCACCGGAACATCGGACCGCCGTGGAGCGGAGTTCCACTTACCACGGTGGTTGAAATCGCGCGCAGAGCTTGTGAGCGGGACCCTACACGACCAGTGATGATCTTCGAAGATGGTCTTACGCTGACACGAGGGGAGTTCTTGGAGCGTGCCGAACGCTTTGCAGCCTATTTACAGGATCGCTTAGCTCCTGGGGACCGTGTTACTATCATGTTGAGCAACCGCGCGGAATTCATGATTGCCTGGATGGCGGTTGTAGCGAACCGTGCGACACTTGTGTCCATGAACACAGCCGCGCGGGAATACGACGCTGGGCACATTCTGCGTGACTCGGCAGCAGTAATGGTGATCGTCGGAGAGGAGGGACATGGCCTCGTCAAGCAACTCCAGACCGAGTGCCCGGCTCTTCGAGAGATTGTTTACGTCGGTGAGAAGGAGCCAGGTGGACTCGATGCCTACGTGGGCAAAACCGAACGGCTCCCCTTTTCCGACCTCCAACTAAACAGGCAGGACATCACAAACGTCTACTACACTTCGGGCACTACTGGACCTCCGAAAGGCTGCATGCTTGACCACGAATACTGGGCGCGTTTTGTCGATCTTTTCTTACGCCTGTACGGCATGGGTCCGGAAGACCGACTTCTATGCTGCCTGCGTTTCTTCTACGGTGATCCGCCCTGGCAGCTTCTCGCGGCTCTTCATAGCGGTGGGTCGCTGGTCGTGATGCGTCACTTCAGCGTATCACGCTTCTGGGATGTGGTTCGGCAAAATGACGTCAGCATACTGTTCGGCATCGCGTCGATTCCAAGCCTCCTCATCAAAGCGGAGCCGAGTTCCCACGACCGGGACAACCGTGTGCGCTTCGCGCTGCAAATCGGAGTGCCAGCACATCTTCACAGAGATCTCGTGGATCGCTGGGGATTTCCCTGGGTGGAAGGCTATGGGCTCACGGAAACAGGTCTCGTTGTCTCAATGCCGCTCGAGTACGCCGACGAAATGGCGGGATCCGGGTCTATTGGATTGCCTTGTCCGGAAGTGGAGGTACGGGTCGTCGACGATCAGAACCAGGATGTCCCAGTGGGTCATCCGGGTGAGCTTCTCATAAAGGCACCGGGGTTAATGCGAGGGTACCTGAATCGCCCTGAGGCCACCGTTGAAACACTGCAGGACAACTGGCTACGTACGGGAGACTTGGGACGTGCTGACGTTCGAGGATTTCTCTACTTCATCGGTCGAAAGAAAGATATTATCCGGCGTAGCGGTGAGAATATCGCTGCGGCTGAGGTAGAGCAGGTGCTGCGGTCACACCCAAAAGTGCTGGAGGTAGCAGTTCTCCCTGTACCGGATGAGCTTCGTGGCGAAGAGGTCAAGGTCTATGTACTGCCAGTTGCAGATGAATCTCGCGAAACGTTCCCTCCCGAGGAAGTGATTGCGTACTGTGCCGAGAAGCTCGCTGCATACAAGGTTCCGCGCTATATAGAGTACATGACGCAGGATTTCCCGCGCACTCCTTCAATGCGTGTTGCAAAGGATAAGCTGCGCAAGGAACGCGAGGATCTAATCACCGGGTCCTGGGACAGGGAACGTGAACTTGGCCGCTGAAAAATCAAATTGGTAGTGCAGTGTCAGCCGGAGTGGTTCGTTTCTGAGCCTCCTGTGTAGTGACAGAGATTCAGAACGGCGCGTCAGCTAGTGTGCTTACGAAAGGGAACGAAATGAGTACAAAAGAGAATGAAACGAGTACCCCTGCGTCGCCGAAGGCTACCACGCTCAAACCCCGCTCCGTGGGGTTGAGCGGAGCCGTTGCTCAGTCAGCCGCGCTCATCGGGCCAGCAGCTGGAGTCACGGCTGGAAACATCTTTGTGGCCGGTCTATCGGGTGCCGCGTCACCTCTGGCCTTCCTCATCGGGCTCGTTGTATGCCTGAGCATCGCCAAGGTCGTTGGAGACTACGCGAGAAAACTTCCAAGCGCTGGATCGTTCTACACGTATCTCACGAATACCTTTGGACCAAAGATTGGATTCGTAACGGGTGTTTTGCTCTTCGGCGCATACGTTGCTCTGCTGCCGTTCCAACTGTCTTTCCTGGGGTTTTTCGCTCAAAACCTCCTGGCTACAGTCGGTGTGAAGATGCCCTGGCAACTTATTGCCCTGGCCTTGATCGTGTTCAGCACGGGCCTTGCTATCATTGGCATCCGTCCTTCCCTGACTGTGGGACTTATTGGCCTGATATTCGAGATCGCGGTATTCACCATCCTCTCCTTACTTATCATATTCCATGGAGGGGCAACAGGGAACTCCCTTCAACCTTTCAATCCTGCACAGAGCTCACAGGGCTTTTCAGGGTTGCTCCTGGCGTGTGTATTTACCATCTTTGCCTTTGTCGGATTTGAGTCATCGACCACCCTGGGAGAGGAGGCCCGCAACCCACACCACACGATTCCCAGAGCAGTGCTGCTGACTACTCTTCTTATCGGTGTATTCTTCGTTCTCGTATCCTATGCGGAGGTGATCGGGTTCGGGTTGTCGAAGTCCGGAGTGCAGGCCCTGCAGACGGATCAGATTCCCTTCAATACGCTAGCCCTCAGGTATGGGAATGGTTTGCTCAGCATTTTGGTAAATTTGGCAACCCTCACGAGCTTCATCGCCCTCAATATTGTAACGGTCGCAGCTTCCTCTCGCATAATCTATGCAATGGGGCGCGATCAGATGCTACCACATATCTTCAGTAGGGTGAATAACAGACATAGCCCTCATATAGCGAGCCTTGCTGTTGGAATATTCGGAATGCTCAGTTCGCTGGTGCTTGGCAGCATTTATGGACCAGAAAATTGGGCGTCATGGGCAGCCTTTATTGCGACACTGTTCTTTATCGTAGCCTACGTGCTGTTGAACGTCGGTGTGATCAAGTTCTACGCGCAGCATCATAGTTCGGAGTTCGGGTGGATTCAACACATCATCTTCCCCTGCATAGGGCTCGCTGGCATGGCGCTTGTGCTGTACGGAAACATTTACCCTGTGCCCCAGGCACCCCTGAACTACTTTATCTACCTTACCATTGCGATTATCATCGGGGCCTTCATCATTGCCTGGCGCTTGGAGGCGAAAGATGCCGAGGTTCTCCGCCAAGCAGGTCAGTTGTTTAGTGCTGTAGAGGACATATAGGCATACGGGTCGTACGAATTCATATAGTTCAGGAAGGTGGAAATCAAATGGGAGTACTCGTTGAACAAAAAGGTCCTGTGGTGCAGATCACGCTCAACCGACCAGAAGTTCTCAACGCAATGGACCCGCAGACCTACGAGGAGATAGGTGAAGCCCTTGTTGCTCTTGAGCACGACCCAGAGGTCCGCGTCGGCATCATTACTGGTGCGGGCGACAAGGCTTTCACGGCAGGCGCTGATATCAATCGCATGCACGATGCTGCTGAGAGGAGAGTGTCATGGGAGCCCTGGCGTCCGAACAGGTTTGACCAGGGATTGAATACATCCAAACCGCTGATCGCAGCTATTAACGGATATGCACTCGGCGGGGGTCTCGAACTGGCACTCGCCTGTGACATCCGCATTGCCGCGTCCCACGCGCAGTTCGGCACGCCCGAAGTAAAGTGGAACCTCCTCCATGGATATGGTGCGCTTCGGCTGCCGCAAAGCATTCCTCTTTCCAACGTGATGGAAATGCTGCTGACCGGCGACTTTATCGATGCCCAGGAGGCTCTTCGGCTGGGACTTGTGAGTCGCGTGGTGTCTGCCGAAGAACTTCTGCCCGCCGCATATCGGACAGCCCAAAAGATCTGCGACAATGGACCGCTCGCGGTACAAATGACAAAAGAACTGGTCTTGCGTGGTCTGAATAGTTCTCTTGAAGACGCATTGCGCTTGTACAAGGCCTACAATCAGATTATCGGAAGCACGGAAGATCAGCGGGAAGGCACATTGGCCTTTGCTCAGAAGCGCAAGCCTGTATTCCAGGGGAAGTAAGCGGGAAGTGATTCCTTGACAAAGGGCATGTCTTCATGTATATCCTTATACCATACGTTCGTTAAAACTATACGAGCGTTTAACAAGAAAAGAAGGAATGATTAGGAGACTCATGGAGATAGCTATCCCGACTAAACGCTTCATTCGACGAGAGGTGCATCGCCCAGAAACACAGGAACTCATCTATCAGGCCGCCGTCAAGTTGTTTTGCGAACGTGGTTACCATGCGACATCGATACGTGATATCGCTGCTGCGGTCGGTATTCAGCCTGCGACGATCTACTATTACTTCGGGAACAAGGAAGCTGTGCTGTTCACCATCATGGAACGCGGTCTCCTGGAACTGATAAAAATGCAAGATACCGTCTTGTGCAAGAACGATAATCCGATAGAGCAGCTACGCGAGATGGTACGTACTCATGTACGCTTCCACTGTGAGCGTCCGCTTGAGGCTTTCGTTGCTGACAATGAATTGCGAGCATTGAGCGGTGAGTTACATGCTCAGATACTTGAGTATCGTGATCAGTACCAGGCCACGTTCCGACGCGTTATGGAAGACGGGGTCAGGCAAGGAGTTTTCTCAGTACCAGATGTACACGTCACCACTAACATGCTCCTGGTCATGTCCACAGGAGCAGTCACCTGGTATCGTCCTGATGGTCGCCTTCCTCTCGAAGAGATTGCTGATATACATGCTACACTGGCACTGAAGGAAGTGATTGTTCTACCACAGAAGTAAAGGCTATTAGTTCATTACAACCTGGCGCTGCTGCCCTTAGCCGGACAACGGCAGGCGAACATGTTATTCCAAACAGGCCACTAATGCGAGGAGGGTTACATGGTCATCGACATCCGTATCAAGCCGCCGCTTAGAGATCTGCCGAACGATCCAGAGGTACAGATTCCACCTGAGTACATGCGGTACGACGAGCTTTATGGCTTCCGTAGCTTGATGAACCTTACCGTCGACGATCTCATCCAGGAGATGGAAAAGTTCGGAGTAGCCAACAGCATCTTGCAGGCCGAACACGAGTGGGGACCAGACGAAGAGTGGAACGACCACGTGGCAAAAATCGTAAAAGCTCACCCCGACCGTTTCGCTTGCGGCTTTGCCAGCGTTGATCCACGACGCGGCATGGCGGCAGTAAGGGAGATCGACCGAGCATATCACGAATTGGGGCTGCGAGGTGCCGTGTTCGAGCCAGGTTTCCTGAAAATATCTCCAACGGATCGGCTCTGCTACCCTATATATGCAAAGTGTATTGAGCTTGGTATTCCAGTTGGTTTACACACAGGTGTGAACTTCTCGTCCCATGGTTCCATCGAGTACGGACGTCCAATTCATATTGACACAATCGCCTGCGATTACCCGGAACTCACAATCATCTGCCATCACGGTGGGTGGCCATGGCAACACGAGACGCTAGCCGTGGCTTGGAAGCATAAGAACGTCTACGTGGAGTTTGGTGCAATCGCTCCAAAATATCTGGCGTCTAATGGCGGCTGGGGAGATACCCTTCACTTCATGGATACGGTTCTGAGAGACAGGATCCTATTTGGCACCGACTGGCCGATGCTCCGCTACGAACGAGCATTAACTGAGATAAGCTCCTTGAATTTGCGCGATAAGTCCCGCGAGGCTTACTTACATGGTAATGCAAAAGCACTACTTGAGCGCATCCTTTAAATATGAGGATGGTAACAAGCCTTCCTTAGAACTCTCTATGACTGCGCGTGTCTTGAACACCATTCGCAGCGAACACGAGGTATCTCGTGCCGATATTGCACGCATCCTTGATTGCAGTCGGTCAGCCCTCACTTCGCTCTTTGGCCTCACTTTATGATGAAGTTCCTTTTGAGATGGCGTTTTTTCTATCAACACCGTGTAGGCCCGCGTCTACTACACGAACCCCCGATAGGGAACGCAACTCGCCGATAGCATGTACTAGCCCCGACGCATCGCGGACGCGACAGGCGACATTGACTATCTCACTATCTTGACCAGAGTGTACCTCCACCCTCTCCACTGTAACATCATTGCGGGTACAGGCATCGTACACACTACCCACGAATTGACCCGCTACAGATGTTGTCTCTATACGTATGTGCAGTATAGAAGGATGATGAGGCAAGAGAAGCCGCTCAACAAGTTGTAGGACGACCAATATCAGAAGTGCTAGCACAGTTGCCACTACCGCCTCTCCAAGCAAACCTGCTCCACACGCCATACCAATCGCGGCAACAATCCAGATAGCTGCCGCTGTGGTGAGTCCTTTGACACGCTCTTTATCTTGTACAAAAAAGATAGCGCCACCACCTAGAAAGCCGATACCGGCAATAACATAAGAGGCGATACGTGTAGGATCAAGTTGCACATGAGGAATACTCAATAGCTCGGTGAAACCATAGGCCGAGATGATTGTAAAGAGTGCCGACCCAAGAGCCACGAGTGCATTCGTACGCATACCGGCTGTATGCTCGTTGCGTTCGCGCTCAAATCCCACCAATGCACCGAGCAAGACTGCTACTACCAGTCGCAGCAAGATTGTGGGAAACGAGATCATACAATTTCATCCTTCTTTTTTGTGGCTTCATGTTATGGTCATTTCCGCATTAGGTTGGATGCGCACGATGTGTAGGGGCCATAATCCATTACGCCCTCGTTCGGCGTGTCAAGCGGGATCAGAGCGTAATAAATTAAGGCCCATACACGCAGTGCATCTTCAGGTTTATTTGTTAACGTCCATAAGACGAAGGTACTCTAAGAGAGTGCTAGCTAGACTATGTATTCAACACAGTATTATAGCACCTACTCATAGGGATAGGAGCAGTCAGGATCATTTAAAAGCTACGGGCCTTGTCCCTATCCTGCCCCCTTGTATAAGCCTTTTTTTTATGTTATATGTTGTTATATTACGTCCTCTGTAGTCTCGTCATTTCATCGCACCTTCATTGAGGAGGGTTTTATGATAGACGACTCTTCGGCCCTCACAACCGACAGGGCAATCTACGAATCACGTCCCTGGCTCAAACACTACCCCGAATACATACCGCCTGACCTGACGCCGCGCTTCTCCAACGGACTCGATATGTTTCTGACAACGGTCAGAGAAGCGCCAGAACAGCCAGCCATCCACTACTTCGACTCGACCATAACGTATGGCGAACTGAATCACAGAAGTACAGCATTGGCGGCTGCCCTCAAAGAACAGGGGGTTGTAAAGGGAGACCGCGTCGCGCTCTACCTCCAAAACATTCCCCAATTCCTGATAAGTCTCTACGGTATCTGGAAGGCAGGAGCCATCGTTGTACTGTGCAATCCGATGTTTAAGCAGAAAGAGCTTGAGTATCACCTCGACGACTCAGGCGCGAAGGGCCTCGTCTGCCTTGAGTCACTATACGAAACCGTTGCACGTGGCACTATTGGAAACACAAAGGTGCAGTTTGTTATCACCACTAATGAACTCGACTATGTTGGTGATGGCCCTGTTCCTGCCCTGCTCAGTTCCTCGAAAAAGCAGCGTTTCGATACCACGCTCGATCTGCAAGAGTTGTTGACGCGTTTTAATGGTGCGTCACTTGAGATGCCTTCTCTGACCTCAACCGACGTAGCTTTTCTCACCTACACCTCGGGCACAACGGGGAAGCCAAAGGGAGCGATGAACACGCACGCCAATGTTGTGTTCAATGCCACGGTGTATCAACAGTGGATACAGCTTGGCAGGAACGATGTTGTGCTGGGTGTCGCGCCGTTCTTCCACGTCACTGGTCTGATCGGCCATATAGCCGTGTCGGCATTAGTGGGTATGCCCCTTATCATGTTTTACCGCTTCGACCCCGCGGAGACGCTGCGACTCATCGAGAAGTGGCATGCCACCTTCACGGTTGGTGCCATCACCGTGTTTATCGCCCTCATGAACCATCCAGATATCAAGACACGCGACCTCTCGTCGCTCAAGAAGGTCTACAGTGGCGGTGCTCCCATACCTCCTGCCACGGTCGAAAACTTCCAGGCGGCGACAGGTACCTACATCCACAATATCTACGGTCTGACAGAGACAACTTCACCCTCACATGGCGTTCCACTGGGCGTACAAGCACCCGTCGATCCCGACACAGGTGCTTTATCGGTAGGTATACCCATCCCCAACACGATCTGTCGCATACTCGATATTGCTACAGGCAAGGACCTTCCTCCAGGCGAGGTTGGAGAACTTATCACTCAAGGGCCAGAGGTCGTTGCTGGCTACTGGCAAAAGCCAGAGGAGACCTCGAACGCCATTCGTGACGGCTATCTCTACACGGGAGACGTTGCCAAAATGGATACAGATGGTTGGTTCTACATCGTTGATCGTAAAAAGGATATGATTATCGTCTCCGGCTACAAGGTCTGGCCTCGCGACGTTGAAGATACCCTCTACCTGCACCCCGGCGTGCGCGAGGCAGCAGTTATAGGCGTACTAGACGAATACAGGGGCGAGACGGTCAAAGCCTACGTCTCACTCAAGAGCGGCTTCGAGGATAAGGTTTCGCCAGAAGAGTTAATAGCATTTTGCAAAGAGCGCTTGGCGAACTACAAATATCCACGGCAGGTCGAGATACGCGACGAACTACCTAAAACGACAACAGGCAAATTCCTGCGCCGCGAATTACGGAACAACCCATAGGGTACAAAGGAGAACACACTATGGAACTGGCAAACGAAACTGTCGTTTCTTTAGAGGTTGCCCCTCTCAAGTTTGGAATGGGTGCCACCGAGGAGGTCGGCTATGATCTCAAACGGCTGGGTGTGACGCGAGCGTTAATCCTGACTGATAGGCACATCAAGGCCACTGGACTAGCCGACCGCGTACAGGCACTCATTCGCGAAGAGGGCATCAACGCCGAAATCTACGATGACACCGAGGTAGAGCCGACCAATACTTCCTTCGAGGCAGCGGCATCCTGGGCCAGCAATGGCAACTATGATGGCTTCGTCTCTGTTGGCGGCGGCAGTACGATTGATACAGCCAAAGTGGTCAATCTTTTGACCACCTATCCCGCCCCAATCATGGACTACATCAACAAGCCCATCGGGAGAGGGCTACCTGTTCCAGGGAAGCTGCGTCCTCACGTGGCTATTCCAACCACTGCTGGTACCGGTAGCGAGGGAACACCTGTTGCCGTACTTGATGTGCTTGATCTCAAGCTCAAAACGGGTATCTCGCATTCCTATCTACGACCATCGCTGGGCATTGTTGATCCAATGAACACTGTCACCATGCCTTCAGCAGTCACGGCGGCAACGGGCTTCGATGTGCTCACTCACGCGCTAGAGTCTTACACAGCACGACCGTATACGGCTCGTCCACGCTATGCCAATCCAGCAGAGCGACCACCGTATCAGGGGTCAAACCCGATCAGCGATCTCTGGTCGGAGCAGGCCATTCGCTACCTGGGACAGTATCTGCGACGTGCGTTTGCCAACGGCTGGGACCTTGAGGCACGCTCCTACATGTCGCTCGCCGCCTCTGCCGCTGGCGTTGGCTTCGGGACCGCAGGCGTGCACATTCCTCACGCGGCAGGCTATCCACTTGCGGGTCGGGTGCGTGAGTTCGTGCCAAAAGGCTATGACACCAAGCACCCAATGGTGCCACATGGCATCTCGGTAGTAGAAACTGCCCCCGCCGCTTTCCGCTTTACCTACACTACCAATCCCGAACGGCACCTGCACGCGGCAGAAATGCTAGGCGTCTCAACAAAGGGTATGAGCCTGGAAGAGGGACGCGAAGCACTACCACGTGCGATCATTCAGCTAATGCGCGACTGTAATATACCGAATGGCGTTGAGGCTCTCGGATATGGAAAGAAGGATGTGCCCGATCTTGTCGAGGGAACGATGAAGCAGCAACGTCTACTCGCGGTCTGCCCCCGCGATGTCACCGCCGACGTCGTGGAAGACATCATCAATGAATCGATGAGGCATTGGTAGTAAGAAAACATGATGCATGGGATACCTGGCGGGGGCAAGTCCCGCCACTATATGTCATGAAATTGGTGAGGTTAGAAATGTAGTGGCGGGGCTTGCCCCCGCCAGGTCCTCTCTAGCTAATCACCAACGAATCAGATAGGAGGAATCTCGATGGCGAACCCCAAGATGAAGGTGTATGTCCAGCATCACGGCAATATGCATTGCGACCCACAATGGCTGCTCCTCGCCGCTCGCTATATGGCGACGCGTACCGAACCACACATGCCAGCCGACTGGGTTCCTTGTCCCACACATACCGTCGTCGTTGACCATCCCGACGGGCGCATTCTGATGGACACGACCTGCCCGCGCAACTGGGAGGAGCGTTGGGCACCAACAGGGCTGCAAGAGTTTTTCCCCTACGACGAGGTGAAGCCCGAACAGTATTTTGAGGAGCGGCTCAAGCAACTCAAGCTCGATCCATCCGATTTCAAATATGTCTTCCTGACACACCTGCACTTCGACCATGCGGGAAATATCGGCGTCTTCAAGCACAGCGGAGCCGAAGTTGTGGTCAACAAACTTGAATACAACATGGCAATGAATATCGAAGGCGTTTCACAGGGAGCCTTCATCAAGGCCGACTATGACATGGAAGGCATCAAATACCACCTGGTAGAGGGTGATACAACTCTCATGGATGGTGTCACACTACTCGATGTTCCTGGTCACACATGGGGAATGATGTGCATGCAGGTAGAACTTCCCAATACCGGGACGATGATCTTCACCTCTGATGCCGCCTATCTTAAAGAGAGCTACGGCCCGCCCGCCCTGGGAGCCTCCATCGTCTACGACAGCGTGCAGTGGGCAAGGTCAGTCGAGAAGATTCGCAACATCGCCAACCAGAAGAACGCGACCGTCGTCTTCGGTCACGACCACGAGCAAATCCACGAACTACGCCTGGCCCCTGACGCCTACTACGACTAGAAACCATTACCCTTGTAATGGCAAGAAATAGGGTGTGACAAAACACCTCGTGCGCCATAGGTGCACGAGGTGTTTTGTCACACCCTATTTCTTGCCATTATTTTCATCTCTTGGGGTTAGGCATCTTAACGGTATTTGCGATGCTTCAAGTGGGCTTCAACAATGATGAAGCAGTGCTACTTCTTACCCTGCCTTTTCCCACCTCCACCCAGTTTCGCACGCTCTATATACAGGTCATGTTTAATGGATTTTGTAAGAAGTCTACCTTCAAAGCGGTGATTGAATAGCGAGAGTGGAGCAACAGGGGCGTCAGTCAAGTGCTTCCACAAATGCATCAAAATTGGCGAAGTGCTGCTCAATCTGCTCCATAATGATAATGAGACTTGCCACTGTCCTATGGGGGAGGTAGTAAAAGCAAGCGGTTTGATCGTGTGTAGGGACTTCGAAGAACTCACCTTCTAAATATGTTCTGGAGAATTGCTCCACCAGATCAAGGAAGGCGGGATCAACCCAATCACTGCCACTGGCATTAAACTCCCAATGGAAATGTATTCCCCGAAAATCAAAATCAATGATGTCACATTCCTTTCCCCCTTCCTCATATGACCGAGCAGAAGATAAGTTCTCAGGAATCCATTCTCCTACGGTTGCGTCAGCATATTCTTGCATCAAATGGGCGTAATCCTCGTCATCGTAGATCCTCTCTCCATCGTACCACACGCAATGATTCGGCTCCTCGGCAATGAACAGGCTAAGCACATTGAGTACCTCATAGACCGTCCATTCCCCCTCCATGTCTTCATGAGAAAACAATCGTCGCAGTTCATCACTGGCCTGCTGGATCACCTTCTGCGTCACATGAGTAATCAAGCCACCCTGATGCAACGTCAATGCCATTTGCCACAGATAGTGCTGACTTCGACCCATTGCAATCTCCAACGTTTAATGCAAAAATATGCTCACTAGAACAATGTTCTTGCTGACTAACGGATAATCGGTAACTATCTTTTAAATTATTCTAAGCAAGGGAGAAAACCAACTGGTGGTGTCAACCTGGCTAGAGCTTGCCCCTGCCAGGTTGACACCACCAGTTGGTTTTCTCCCTCGATGAAGCCTAGCGCGGCGAGAATGCCTGCATTCCCGTAATATCGCGCCCAACGATGAGCGATTGAATGGTTTCAGTGCCCTCGTAGGTGAACACAGCTTCGATATCAGCATGGTGACGGGCGATGTTGTACTCTAGCAGAATACCGTTGCCGCCGAGCATCTCACGGGCGTCGGCGACGGTCTCGCGCGCAAGACGTGCATTGTTCATCTTCGCCAGGGACGCCATTGCTGCTGTCATCTTGTCCTCACCCTGTAGTTGTGCGAGACGTAGGCAGAGCAGTTGCATCGTCGTGACGTTCGCCAGCATTTTGGCGAGCTTGTTTTGAATAATCTGGAAACTTGCCAGAGGCTTGCCAAACTGAATGCGCTGCTGAGTATAATCGCGTGCAATCTCAAAAGCAGCGACAGCATGGCCGATAGCTTCCCAGGCCACACCGGAGCGGGTTGCGGTCAGCACGCTCGCGGTAGCCTTAAAGTTGTGGGACAGCGCGAGACGGCTCTCGGCAGGCACCCGCACATCGGTCAGCGTAATATCTGTCTGCCACACAGCACGTTTGGCGACCTTACCCGTCATGACATCTGTCTTGAAGCCTGGAGCCCCCTTCTCGACAAGAAATCCCCCAACATTGCCATCGTCGTCACGCGCCCAGATGATGATGACATCCGCGAAGGATGCGTTACCTATCCAACGCTTGGAGCCGTTGATAACGTACTCTTCTCCAACACGGTGAGCACGTGTCTCAAGGGCGACCGCGTCGGAGCCATGATCTGGCTCGGTCAGACCAAAAGCACCGATCTTCTCCATACGGGCCATCGCGGGAAGCCATTTCTGCTTCTGCTCCTCGGAGCCAAGCATCGCAATAGAAGACATCGCCAGACCAGAATGGACGCCGAAGAAGGTGCATACACTGGCATCGCCACGCGCCAGTTCTAGCGCGATCAGACCAGCAGCAGTCGTGCTCATACCAGGACAGCCGTAGCCCTGAATGCTGCCACCAGCAATATTTAGTGCCGCCATCTTGGGGATAAGCTCGAATGGAAACTCTGCACGCTCCCAGTAATCGTTGATAACAGGGATGACCTCTCGATCACAGAAGTCACGCACCTTGTCACGAATTCTCCGCTCCTCCTCGGTGAGCAGCTCATCCATCAAATAAAAATCTACACCTTGCGACTGCTTGACCTCGGTAGCCATTATTCTCTTCCTTTACAGCTATGTATCTGTAGATACGCTCTACAAGCCCCTTTCGCCTACGTTTTGGCTTCTATATTCCTCGGGGCAATGCATACTATATCAGTAGTAATATATTACCGTTACGCACACACTTTATGCAAGGATGCAAGAGACATAGTTCTAGCAAAAACAATCCTGTAGGGGCCCGATGTATCGCGCCCGGGCGGGGGACAACTTGCTCATCACTGTCCCCCGCCCGGGCGCGATACATCGGACCCCTACTTATTGCTTATTGCAGGTAATGTTCAACCGTTGACTCATCGCGTTCTTTCGCCTCATCTGGGTTTTGACCGGCGTTGCGGCGAGCGCGGCGCTGGCGCATGAGATCCCACAGTTCATCCAACTTGACCTCGAGTTGATGCATGCGGGCGCGCTCTTCGTCGTTCAGACCACCCTCCTGCTGTGAGAGACCCGTCAGGTGGTGCTCCTCGTTCACCAGATTCGTAATCTGCTGCATTAGTTCGCTATCGTCCATCAGTTTCTGCCTTTCGATATGTATTCCATTTTCTCACAACCCTGGTTGCCGTATCTTATACTACCACGCATGAGTATTGCAACACGTGTCATCCTTCAGTGAAGTTCTATAAATAACTTAGGGCAATAGGATGTTGTACCATACAGTAAAGAAGAGTATTATTCGGTACTATGCGTTGATACGTTGTTTAGGTAGGAAGGAAATTTTTATGACTCCAGAGCAAGAGCGGCTTCAACAATCTCAAGAGCGCAGCGTTCATTGGAAACGGTGGGGGCCTTATGTGAGTGAACGCGCGTGGGGTACGGTTCGGGAAGATTATAGCCCCGGCGGGACCGCGTGGACTTATTTCCCTCACGATCAAACGCGTTCAAAAGCATATCGTTGGGGAGAGGATGGATTAGCGGGTATTTGTGATCGCCATCAACAAATCTGCCTGGCTCTAACACTATGGAACGGGCACGATCCCATTCTGAAAGAGCGGCTCTTTGGCTTAAGTGGTCCAGAAGGCAACCACGGAGAAGATGTCAAAGAGTACTACTACTACCTCGACAATACGCCGACTCATAGCTATATGAAATATCTCTATAAATATCCGCAGGAGGAATATCCATACGCTGATTTGGTGGAGGAGAACAAACGGCGAGGCCGCACCGATCCAGAATACGAACTCATCAACACTGGTGTCTTTGATAAAGACCGTTATTTTGATATCTTTGTCGAATATGCTAAAGCGGGTCCAGAAGATATGCTTATGCGTGTCACAGTGACCAATCGCGGTCCAGAAGCGGCAGCACTCGATCTCCTGCCAACACTCTGGTTCCGCAACACATGGTCGTGGCAGGCTAATTCACCGCGTCCAGCCCTCAGTCGCTACCAGCACGAGTCCTTTCCAACGCTCGGCCTTGTTAAAGCCGAGAATGACTACTACGGGACCCGTTGGTTATACTGTGATGAGCAACCGACACTGCTTTTTACCGAGAATGACACCAACACCGAGCGGCTCTACGGCACTCCAAACGCCTCGCCATACGTCAAAGATAGCATCAACGACTATATTGTGCATGGAAAACAGGATGCCATCAATCCTGCACAGACAGGCACAAAGGTGGCGGCTCACTATCATCTCACACTTGCCCCTGGTGAGACGCAGACCATACAGTTGCGCTTCAGCGATGAGTCACCTGAAAACCTGGTACCATTCGATAAAACCTTCAGCAACCTCTTCACGCAGCGTATACAAGAGGCAGATCAGTTTTATGCCGAGATTATCTCATCTGACCAATCAGAAGATGCGATTCGTGTACAGCGACAAGCCTTCGCGGGCATGTTGTGGGGCAAACAATTCTACTACTACGACGTTAAAACATGGCTGAGTGGTGATCCAGCAGAACCACCACCGCCTCCAGAACGCCTGCATGGACGCAATCATGACTGGACTCATCTCTTTAATTCGGATGTGATCTCGATGCCTGATAAGTGGGAGTATCCATGGTATGCCTCCTGGGACCTCGCCTTCCACTGTGCCGTGCTTGCGCTCATTGACCCCGACTTTGCCAAAGAACAATTGATCTTGCTCTTGCGCGAATGGTATATGCAGCCCAATGGACAAATACCGGCTTATGAATGGAACTTTAGTGACGTGAATCCTCCCGTGCACGCATGGGCCACCTATTATATCTACAGCCTTGAGAAACAACGCACTGGTAAGGGTGATCGAGAGTTCCTGGAACGCGTCTTCCAAAAACTCCTTTTGAACTTCACATGGTGGGTGAACCGCAAGGACTATGAGGGGCAAAATGTCTTTCAGGGCGGCTTTCTGGGCCTGGATAACATAGGAGTGTTTGATCGTAACCAGCCTCTGCCGGATGGAAGCCATCTTGAGCAGTCCGATGGCACCAGTTGGATGGGCATGTACTGCTTGAACATGTTGACAATTGCCCTGGAACTTGCACAAGAGAACTATGCGTATGGAGATATTGCCAGTAAATTCTTCGAGCATTTCGTCTATATCGCTCATGCAATGAATAATATGGGACCTGACGATCTCGAATTATGGAATGAGCAGGATGGCTTCTACTACGACGTGCTCCACCATGAAGACAAGACACGCATCCCGCTCAGGGTGCGCTCGATGGTAGGACTGATTCCCCTCTTTGCTATTACCATCCTGGACTCTAGCCTCATCGATCAGTTGCCCAGTTTTAAGCGACGCATGGAATGGTTTATCAACAACTGGGAGCATATGGGGAACCACATAGAGACGATAGAGGAATCGAGCCAGAGCGAGAAGCTCCTTCTCTCAATCGTAAATCACCAGAAGTTATCATGCATTTTAACAGTTATGCTCGACGAGTCAGAGTTCCTCTCGCGCTATGGAGTACGCTCCCTTTCACGCTACCACCTGGAACATCCTTATGTACTAGAGACCGATGGAGAAACCCACCGTGTAGACTACGAACCAGCAGAGTCAACAACTGGAATGTTTGGAGGTAACTCCAACTGGCGCGGCCCCATCTGGCTCCCGCTCAACTACCTGATTATCCAGTCGCTCCACACGTTCTACCACTTCTATGGCGACACCTTCAAGATGGAGTTTCCTACAGGGTCAGGACATCAGGCATCTCTACAGGAAATCGCAACAGAAATCTCGCACCGCCTGACACACATTTTCCTAAGAGATGAGCAGGGACGCCGAGCAGTATATGGAGGTGTAGAGAAATTCCAGCAAGACCCTCATTGGTGTGACCTCCTGCTGTTCTATGAATACTTTCATGGTGATAATGGCGCAGGCATAGGTGCCAACCATCAGACAGGTTGGACAGGACTAATAGCAAGCCTGCTATAAGATAGAAAAATCTTTTACAAGTTAAGCATATAAGACATATTCTATATATAAGCACCTACATATAGGTACCAACACAGAAACAAATAATGACTGTTTCTCGTTACAATTAGGGAAAAGAACTAATCTAGAAAGAAGAACTAATTCAATGCATCGAGCTACTCCACCACGAAAACCCTTGCATGATGAGACGCAGCAGCAGACAATACATACACAACATTGGGTCGTTGCGTCAGCATTTCTAGGTATGTTGATCCTCATCATCAGCGCGAGCATCGCCATAATCGGCCCCAGATTTCGAGCTGGCACTCCAGTTCCCCCCGCTCATAAAGCCATCATAATGCCAACACCAACTCCGACTCTCACACCGACACCCCCCTTTGATCCCAATAGCGGGGCGGTGCTCCCATTGCATCGCGTGGTCGCGTTCTACGCTGTTCCTGGTGCGGAAGCGACAGGACCAGCCTATGAGCTAAGTGATGAGATGCTCGACCACCTGAGGCAGCAAGGAGATGCCTATCAAAAGCTTGATCCAGCGCATCCCGTTCTGCTTGGCATTGATCTGGTCGTGAGTGTTCCAGATGACTATCCTGGACCAGACCATACCTATAGTCATCATGTTGACCCGGAGACACTTCAGTCCTATATCACCTTCTGTCAAAATCATGGACTACTCCTGTTTCTGGATCTCAATTTTGGCCTAGCACCTGTCATGAAAGAGGTCAATTTTTTTCTGCCCTACCTGCAGAGATATACATTTGTACACATGGCAATCGATCCAGAGTGGATGTTTCCCCGTGGCGGTGGAATTCCTGGTGTCAACCTGAGCAATGTACGCGCATCAGATTTGAATCCCATTATTCAAGCAGTTGCCGAAATCCCGATGAAGTACCATGTCCCACGGAAAGTCCTGATTATTCACCAGTACCGTCCTAGTGGAGACGGTATGGAGAGCCCATATGATGCTGGTCAGGCAGAGATCGCGGATAAGCGCAACCTGTTCTTTGACACGCGCGTGGATGTGGTTCTCCATGTCGATAGCGTTGGTGGTTATGTAGGTGACCGAGTGGATAAAACAGAACAATACTCCAGGTGGGTAAAAGAGGATATGCGACGATATTACAACTTCCAGTATGGTGGTTTCAAGATGTTCTATCACATTGAATCAAAAACGCGACTGATGACACCAGAAGAAGTTCTCGCACTTGATCCAGCACCAATGGTAATCACCTATGGAAATTAGAGGGAAAACCTCTTGACAACCGTTAATAAATATGGCATATTATCAAAGCCTCCCAAAAGACAATCACAACGTTAATGACTACGTGCTCCTGTCTTTGCGATGCATGGAATAAACGCTTTACTTAGCGTGTTTTCTATATATGCCACGTTAATGTGGCTCCTCACGGGATCACTTCTACCCAGAGCAATAAACACCTGATCAGTGTTTCTGCCGCCTTTTTTTATAGGTGACAACCACTGTGAAGGATGCCTATTTCGCTCATAAGCAAAGCGGCAGTGATTTCTGAGAGTCAAGAGAAATTCCTCGGAAAACCTCTTGACAAAGCACCAATTGTATGCGATACTACGCATACAATCAACTAACGAGTATAATGCTCGTTGGCACGAAGCGAAAAGCCTCGTGAAACGAACTTTGACAATTGAAGAGTGGAAAGCAGAACAGAAGACGGTGTTCCTCGCGAACGCAGTTTCTGTCAAGATCCTCTCTCGCGTCCACCCAGACGACGAGAGATGAGTTTGTGCGAACATGCCAAGTCGAT